>ULWY01082717.1_pt1 | contig 38103 bp, 32 predicted proteins | sample 1960761 | NCBI WGS metagenome assembly ULWY01 (sample SAMEA4835824, study PRJEB28245) | human gut metagenome | biome: gut microbiome; material: fecal sample | place: Denmark | collected 2008 | reverse complement strand
AGTAAAAATCAAACGAACTCGTAAATATAATTCCTATCAAGGTGAAATATCTCCAGCAGTAGATAATCTAATTAACAGAAATTTTTCTGCATCTAAACCTAACGAAAAGTGGTTAACAGATATAACCGAGTTTGCAATTCCGGCAGGAAAGGTTTATTTAGCGCCTATAGTAGATTGTTTTGATGGCTTACTTGTCAATTGGAATATAAGCACTTTTCCAGATGCATTACTTGTCAATTCTATGCTTGACGATGCAGCTAAATTACTATCTGTAGGAGAAAAACCAATCATACATTCAGACAGAGGCGTACACTACCGCTGGCCAGGCTGGATTGACAGGATGGAGAAAAATGGTTTCATACGATCAATGTCAAAGAAAGGCTGTTCACCTGATAATTCTGCCTGTGAGGGCGTATTTGGAAGAATTAAAAATGAGATGTTCTATAATGCAGATTGGTCTGGGGTAAACATTTCAGAATTTATTAGTATTTTAAATGATTATCTTTATTGGTATAATGAAAAAAGAATAAAAAAATCATTAGGATATTTGAGTCCTATAGAGTACAGACATAGACTTGGATTGGTCACTTAGATAGTCCAAGAAAATGTCCGCACCCTCCACTCGTTTTTTATAACCATTTCTACAGCTTGTTTAGCACCCTGTTTTGCAACAATACAACAATATTCATCGTATTCATGCAATGTATGCAGGCTTTCCAATTACAACCGACTCTTCACATAATCCCGGATAAAGAAATCATCGCCCGGCATCTGACATCCTACGATGTAGAGCCCTTCGTTATTCGAACAACGGATGACGTGCCCTTCGAGCTCATCGTGCTTTGGCAGATCGAAGTTATGAATCTTCACGCGGATATCTACGTCTTTGTGTGTTGCGAAATACCGGTCATGTGTCAGAAATGCAAAGCCGTTTGCACTTAAGTTATCGAGCTTGCCTTCCATGGTTGTTGTGCCATCTGCCAGAGTGATCGTGCAGGCATTGGAGATATCCAGACGAGGGTATTTCCGGCGGTTGTTAATCTTCGGACGGGATTCAATCTGAATCGTGAAGTGGGAATCCGCTTCTTGCGCGGTCTGGACAATCTTAGCCGGATCCCAGCAGTAAAGCACGTTGCCGACAGTTACCTGCAGCTTACATTCTGTCACCTCCGTAAGCTTCGGTGCATTTGCAAGGGTGATTGATAACGTATTGTTCTCACGTGTCAGTACCTCACCGTAATAGCTCTTTCCGTCCTTCAGTTCCACACTCAGTTTCATGCCAGGCTGTACATCTTCGGTTCCCATGAAACCACCGATTCCAAGCTCGCACATGAGGGATTCGATGACGGTCTCAATGGAGTTGATGTTGTTGGCTGATTCATCGTATTTGCTGAGCATACGGTTGTTGATCTCGTTGGAGTCGCTGATGCAGGTTGTCATGTCGCCTACGATATCCGTTACCTGATTCAGATTGTCCACAAGATGGATGTTGGAAGCCTCGACTTCCTTCATGGCGTGGTCGATGACCTGAATATTCTCACCGATCTTATTCGTATCGGAAGCGATTTCCGTCATACTCTTACCGGTCTGCGTGACCTTCGTCAATGTGAGCTGGATCAGCTTCAGGGTTTCTTCCATCGAAGCGGTCATCCGCTCAGAAGTCTCTTCGAGATGCTCGAGTGCCTGCCGGATCTGATTGGAAGAGGACTTGGTCTCCTCGCTTAATGTACGGATCTGCTCGGCTACGACTGCAAATCCCTTTCCGGATTCGCCGACGCGGGCAGCTTCAATCGATGCATTTAATGCAAGAAGATTCGTCTGGGATGTGATATTCTCGATGACACCGGTTTCGTTCTTCACCATGGCGAATTCAGACTTGAAATTCTGCAATGTCTGCTCGATCTCCCCGGAGAGCGAAGCCATCGTGTTCGTCGTAGTTACAAGATCTTCCAGATCCTCGGAGCTTACCTTCGCGTGCTGCATCGAAGTGCTCGTAAGTGAGACCATCTGCTCAATCATCTCTGCCACATGGTTGACTTGTGCGTGTATGTCAGATGTCATTTCGTTCGACGAGGTTGTACTGCTCTGCAAGTCAGAGTTATGGTCGCTGAGCCGGTTCAGGCTGTTTACAACAATCGTGGCACCATGTGTATTCTCGGATGCAAGCTCACGGACAACGGTAATGCCGTTTGTGATCGTGTTACATGCCTGCTTTACCTGTTCCACAGTCGTGACAACACGATGAAGATCTGCCTTGATGCTGTCTGTCATGGCACCGTCAGACTCAATCAGGTGCTTGATGGACATGACATAGCAGATATAGCAGAGTATGATACAGGCGAGCTCGAGCTGATAATTCTTCATATCGGAGGCGGAGTTGAATCCCTGTGAGATACGATAGGCAGCACCTCCGACGATAATCAGGGAGTTTGCGATTCCGCAGCTTACCATGAATCGGATACTCTTATAGAGGACTAGAAGACTGGTCACGGGCAGGATATACGTGAATGCAATCGGTGATTCTGTCGTGCATAATACAAATGTATAGAAAATGTCATAGCCAATCACGAGGTTGAATTTGTATTGGTCGGTATCGAAGCCCTTCACACGAAGCACAATCTCCCCGGTGATGACTGGCAGCCAGCAGAGCGCTAAAAAGATAATATAATAGGTAGTGCCACGTAGATGGTTCGCCACATCGGCACCATAGTTTGCAGAAAGCAATGCGGCGAAGATGATCCAGATCCGTCTGGCTCTCCGGTTTGCTTTTTCCTTGAATATTGATTCGTCGTAATTCATAATTTTTCTCCTTCGTGGAATATATCCGTGGCAATCTGTTGCTCATCAGTTTCATTCGTTTTTATAAGGTGTCTGTAAATACATCTGTCGTAAACTTTATTATAGCATAGTATTGTTATAAATGTAATTACAGAAAATGTATTTTCTTCTGGGGTGAATGTGAAAGAATTGGTAAATAGGAAAGTTCAGAGGTGGTTGAGCTTGTGCTGTATCCATGTTATAATAAAGTATTATGAATTAAGGAAATATACGAATGAAAAAAATGGAAAACAGAGTATTAAAAGCAACGAATAAGATAGAAAAAAGCTGTGCTTTTGGTGCGATCCGCCAGGGGATGATTATGCTTATTCCCCTGCTTGTTGTTGGCTATGGCGCATTGATGATCATGAGTCTGCCGATAGCAGGCTATCAGGATTTTATTGCACATATCTGGTCAGGTCATGTTATGGATATGCTGCAATTTATATATCATGGTGTAAATGATATTTTTGCGGTTTTGCTTGCAGTGACGACAAGTGTCAGCTATGCGCTGATCAAATCCAGAAAGAAAAGTGGATTTGTGGAGACGGGGGATGCGATTGTACTGGCGGTTGTTACGCTTGCCAGTTTTGCAGGATGTGTAGGAATCCAATATGGGAGTTTTTCGATAAAGGCATTTAGCAATATGAATACATTCACTGCACTGTTTGTATCCCTTGGTGCAGGATTTTTGTATTTCAAATTAAAGGATATAAATTTTATGTCAGTGAGAAACAAGGAAATAGATACTGACAGTGGTTATATGCATGCAATCAATGGAATTGGCTGTACTTTGGGGATATTATTCGTGTTTAACCTGTTTCATCAGGCACTATATGTGACGAGTGGGGTAAATGGAGTACAGGAATTGTTTGAGCTTGGAGTAAATCGTCTGTTTGGTTCGATTGATAATAATTTCTGGTCTGGAATCTTAATCATTGTGGAGACACATATATTTTGGTTTTTGGGGGTGCATGGAAACAATGTATTGGATGTTGTGATCAAACAGAATTTCTCAGATGTATCTGTTGGTATATTCAGCAAGTCTTTTCAGGATGTGTTCGTAATCATGGGGGGAACCGGCGTGATGATCTGCCTTGTAATCGCGGTTTTGCTGTTTGCGAAGACGAAGAGTCTGCGGAATGTTGCGGGTATGGCGGCACCGGCAGTTTTGTTTAATATCAGTGAGATTGCGTTGTTTGGAGTTCCGGTCATTTTGAATCCGATCTTTATTGTACCATTTTTGGTAGTTCCGATCCTGAATTTCCTGATTACATATGCGGCAATGTATTTTGACATTGTTCCACATGTGGTAGCATCGGTGGAGTGGACAACGCCAGTTCTTCTGAGTGGATATCAGGCAACTGGTTCGTGGAAAGGAGTAGTGCTTCAGCTTATATGCATTGTGACCGGCGTGTTTGTATATCGTCCGTTTATCCGGATGTTTGAAATGCAGCGCCGGCAGCAGATGATACAGAATGTGAACCAATTGGTAGAAGAATACAAAAAGCAGGAAGAAAGTGGAGTTCTGTTCGCATTTACAAAACGGGAAGATGTATGTGGAAATACGGCACGGCTGCTGGCCGGCGAATTGAAGGAGGCAATTGAAAATCACAGTCTGTTTCTGATGTATCAGCCACAGGTGGACAAGAATGGGCATTGTTCTGGTGCGGAGGCTTTGATTCGGTGGAATCATCCCGTGTTTGGAAATATTTACCCACCACTTATCATTCAGCTTGCAAAAGAACTTGGAATTATGCATGTGCTTGATGCAGCAATCTTAGATGAAGCGGCAGCGGCGAGAGCCAGACTGACGGATTATGTAGACGAAAGCTTTGATATCTCTGTCAATCTGACCAATGCGTCACTGCAGTGGGATGGATTGGTGGAAGCGGTGGAAAACAGCGTGAAGACACATGGAATTTCCTGTAGCCAGTTGTGTCTTGAAATCACTGAGCAGGACGCGATATCTTCGACAGAGGATGTGGTACATAAAATAGAAGAATTGAAAGCGCACGGACACCGGTTTTTGATTGATGATTTTGGGATGGGGCATACCTCCCTGCTCTACTTGCAGACGGGATTTTTTGCAGTCGTGAAACTGGATGGATCTTTGACGCGGAATGTGCTTGAAAACGAAACCAATGCGGAAATCATCGGTTCGATCACCAAGCTTGGGGAGTCGATTCATTTTACAACGATTGCAGAATGGGTGGAGTCAAAAGAACAGTTAGAGAAGCTGAAAGCATTGGGGTGTGATGTATTCCAGGGCGCTTATTACAGCCGGGCAATCGGGTATGAAGATCTGGTTGAATGGCTTATATCATACAGAGATTCATAATTGTCCGTTGTATTTGAGGCAGATATGAAGTAAGCTGTTGGATGAGTTATTATAGGAGATAATTGATAAGGAGGAACAACATATGAACCAGAAAGAAAACGTAGCGTCAGCTTTGGGATCCATATTGCTTGGAATTTTGCTGATTGTTATGAAAGGAAAAATTATTACCGCAGCCATTACGCTTCTGGCAGTATTTGTAATTGTTGGAGCCATTATGGATTTTGTGGCAGGACTCGTAAATTATGGAATTGTGAAGTCAGTTGCCGGAATCTGTATTTTGGTATTTGGCTGGGTATTTGCAAGTCTTGCGTTCTATATTCTGGCAGCAGGAATCATTATAATGGGGCTTCTGCAGATCTCTTCGATCAAGAAGACCATGCCGGTCAACCTGACAGCCGGAGAGCGGTTTCAGGAATATTTCAGACCGGGGCTGATGGTGGCTGCGGGTGCGTGCCTGCTCTTCAACCAGAGCGGAACGATTGCGTGGGTATTTATCGTAACAGGCGTGCTGCTTGTGGTAAATGGTGTGATGGCGTTATTTGGCGTGAATCGTACAGGCGTTTAAGAAAAGTCGATACGATTTCACAAAACCGCAAATATGGTTTTGCAGTATACAAAATGAACAAAAATGTATTGGAAACGGCTTGAAAAAGCCGTTTTTTAAATTTTGAGACATATGTTCACTTGACTGGAATTGAGAGAAATTGGTAAAATGTAAATGGTATTCGTACCTGAGAAGGCATATGTATAGCAAGAAATGGAGAAGGAGGGCATGCAGATGAAGAAAAACACATGGAAACGCATTTTTTCGTGTATCATCGCGTTTGCGATGATATTTACTATGATGCCGGGGAATAATCTGGTATCAAGAGCGGAAGAAGGAGGCGAGGGAACATCAGAGGGTTCGACGTCGGATGGAGAAGGTAACGATGGCAAAAGCAGAGTAGGTGTATTTGATGTAGACTATAGTCCGGATTCTGAAGCAGCAGTTACTTGTGTACTTGTTGACGAGAACAATAACGAAACATCTTGTGACTTAAGGAACGAGGACGATAGTCATACTGCACCGTCATTCGTAGTTGGCAATGAGATACAGAAGATTAAATTAACGCTTACACCGCCAAAGGAGACTTTTGGAGAAACTGAAAAAATTTCAGTTTTCGTAAACGAGACAGATAAAACGGATGGCAACCTGGCGACAAATGACGGTACAATAACTTGGACTTATACGCCAAGTGAGGAAGAAGCAGCAATCGAGGACGGGCTGTGGATTCGGGTATTTTGGACGCAAGAAGAAAAAGAATTTGATGATTTTGCACCAGATGAAAATGGATATATCCTTGAATATCACAATCCGGATCGTGTGACGGTTACCGTGGATCCGGTCGTTGAAGATGCTGCTAGAAAAGATCGTAAGGCGTATGGAACAACCAGAGTGAAATTCGCTGATACCGTGAAAAAGGTATCCTTCCGATTAGCACCGGATGATAGTAATGAGAAGTTGACCAGCATTTTTTATCTGGGGGATGAACATCCGGTTGATGAGCTATCTAGCGAAGTGCAGTACACATATGATAGCGAAAGCAATTGTTATACTGTAACGTTTGACATAGATAAGCTAAACGCGAAGGATGGTAATGAGAAGATAAAATGGCTTGATTTTATGTTTGAGGGAGAACACTGGCCGGGCAATAATATGTTTGCTGTCGATTATGATACATACAATGGGACAGCAGATGTTTCGTGTACTGTGGATGGCACTGATTGTCCTCTGAGAGGTGAAAATGGAGAACCTAAGCCATATACCTTTAATAAAGAGAACGGTTTTAAAACGATTGTATTAACCTTGGAGCCGCCAACAGATACTTCAGGTGAAGAACAGAGTATTTCGGTACGGGTGAATGAAGATGAGAATGCTGGTACATTTGGAATAAATTCGGAGGGTAAGACAACATGGACTTATACGCCGACAAGCAAAGAAGGCCTGGCAATTCAGGTCTTCTGGACGGAGGAAGAAAAGCAGTTTAACACATTCAATCCGGCGTATTCGCAATTTATGATTCAGTATTCTACTTCGGATAATATAGAGGTGGAGGTAACACCAGCGGTTTCAGACGAGGACAAAATGGAACGTACGGCTTATGGGCTTACCAGAGTAAGATTTGATAAGAATACAGTAAATAAGGTTTCGTTCAAACTGCCTTCTACGCTGGAGCAGATTAACATTGGAGAAACAGAGTGTGTGCTTGGAAACTTAGTATTACCGGCAGGGTATAGTTTAACATATTCAGAAGCTGAGGATTCTTATATATTAAAAATTGATACGACAAATATTGCAAATGCAGAATTGGTATCTTTGTATTTTGATTTTGAGGAACAAGAGAAACAAATCGGGATTACACAGTATGAACAGAAGATTACGGATTTGTCATCTCCAGAACCATTTAAAGCAGATGTTACACCTGATTCTGCAAAAATCCAATGGTCTTCATCGGATGAACGTGTTGCAAAGGTTGATGCAGATGGTAAGGTTACGCCGGTTGCAAATGGCGTAGTTATGATTACAGCGGCCATGGCAGATAATCCGGATATTAAGGATAGTGTTGCAGTTGAGGTGGCTGCAAATGTTAAGCAAGGAATATGGGGGTCAAGTGAATATCATGATGAAGAGAGTGAAAAATCAGGTGATTTATTGCTTGATACAAAGATTCCTACACAGAACGACACAGATATCACGATTGATAATAATACATTTAATTTTGGTACAGTTTGCGAAGTAATCAAGCAGACAGGAGATGTTTCTGATGTGCAAAACGGGGCAGATGCAAAGCTTTCCTTATATGTAACAAAACTTGGTGATAGCATGATTCCGGCAGATGATAAAGGGAAAATTGCTGCAGAGATTGCTAAGCTTCCGGCATCGGCAGTCACAGAGATTATGACTTTGGATATGTCTGCATTTTTGACGATGGCAGATGCAACAGATAAAGTAACGAAGGTTGAACGCCTGACGGATGTTGAAGCTCCAATCAGTGCATATGTTGTAATTCCGGAGCGTGATCTTCCAAAGGACACGAAAGCTGTAACCAGACATTATTTTATGGTTGATATGATTAACGGCGTTGCAACTACTAAGCCGTTATCTATCGTCTTTGATAATAAGCTTAAAATTACGAAGAGCACATTCTCTACTGTTTGTATTGGTTATTACGACACTGTTAACGCGACATCCGTGACGATTGACAAGACAGAGGCAACACTTACGAAGGCGGGAGAAACCTTGCAGTTACAAGCAACTGTGCTTCCGGAAGACGCAATGGAAAAGGGCGTTACATGGGCATCAGGCAATACAAATGTGGCAACTGTAGATGAAACCGGTAAGGTGACAGCAGTTGCAAATGGCGAGGCAATCATCACAGTTACTTCAAAAGCAAATGCGGATTTGAAGAAGACGTGTAAAGTGACTGTGAAGATTCCGGTTGAACCGGCAAAGCAGGATCCGAAACCGGAACCAACTCCAACTCCAACACCGGAAGTAACACCGGAGGTAACAGCTTCTTATCATACGCACATTCAGACAATTGGAGACGCGCAGGGCGTGAAGAAGAATGGCGAGATGGCAGGAACCTCAGGTATGGCAAAACGGCTTGAAAATATCTGGGTTAAAGTAGAAGGAAACAAGAATCTTGGGATTCAGTACAGTACCCATTGTCAGAGCTATGGATGGCTTCCATGGTCTGCAAATGGAGAACTGAATGGAACAAGCGGAGAGGCAAAGAGACTCGAAGCAATTAAGATCCGTCTGACAGGTGCAGATGCTTCTAAGTATGATGTGTATTATCGGGTGCATGCACAGAGCTATGGATGGCTTGCATGGGCGTCAAACGGAGCACCGGCTGGAACAAGCGGACAGGCAAAGCGACTGGAAGGTATTCAGATTGTGGTTGTGAAGAAGGGAGAACAGGCACCGGGACTTAAATATGCTGGTGTAGATGCTTCTTCATATGCAAAAAATACAAGTGCGTTTGTTGGACAGGCAGCGGCAATCAATATTCCTGGTAGTGAAACAACGCCGAATGTTATGTATAAGACGCATGTTCAGACCTTTGGATGGCAGAATTGGATGCTGAATGGCCGGGTAAGTGGAACAAGCGGAAAAGCAAAACGTCTCGAAGGCATTAACATTAAGCTTACAAACTGCGATTATGCAGGAGGAATTCGTTATTCCACACATATCCAGACTTACGGATGGTCACAGGGCTGGAAAGAAAATGGCGCGATGGCAGGTACAAGCGGACGGGCAAAGCGTCTTGAAGCAATTAAAATTGAGCTGACTGGTGAGATGGCACAGCACTATGATATTTATTACAGGGTGCATGCGCAAAGCTATGGTTGGCTTAATTGGGCGTCAAACGGAGCTCCGGCAGGTACATCGGGAATGGGCAAACGTCTGGAAGCAATTCAGATCGTACTTGTGAAGAAAGGCGAGTCAGCACCTGCAAATAATTATCAGAATGTTGTGACTATAAACAATAGTGCCTATATAGGCAGATAAGATGGCGTTATTTGGCGCGAATAAAACATATTAAACGGTGCAAACTACCTCTCATAAAATGATGAGGAGTTTGCTATGAAACAGACAAGTGAAAAAGAGACATTTCGACCATATATTCCAAGCGATAAGGTAGTACCGGAATTCACAGTGACCTCGGTGGTGCTGGGAATCCTGCTCGCCGTTGTGTTCGGCGGAGCAAATGCGTACCTGGGCCTGCGCGTTGGAATGACGGTCTCCGCGTCGATTCCGGCGGCTGTGATCTCGATGGGCGTTCTGCGTATTCTCCTGAAACGCAAGTCCATCCTGGAGAACAACATGGTGCAGACAATCGGTTCTGCAGGGGAATCGCTCGCGGCGGGAGGAATATTTACACTTCCGGCACTCTTCATGTGGGCAGAGGAGAGCAGCGCAATCGCTGTTCCGTCCTTTGCCACGATTGCGATACTTGCAATCAGTGGAGGCGTGCTGGGAGTTCTTTTTATGGTTCCGTTGCGCCGGGCGTTGATTGTGGAGGAACATGGTGTGCTTCCATTTCCGGAGGGAACAGCGTGTTCCGAGGTTCTGCGTGCCGGAGAAGCGGAGGGTGACAAATCGAAGAAGGTATTCCGCGGACTTGGAATTGCTGCTTTGTACAAATTCTTCGCGGACGGATGCAGGATTTTCCCAAGCGAGGTCAGCTGGGAGATTCCGGCGTATAAAGGATCTGCAATCGGAGCGGACGTGCTTCCTGTACTTGTGGGTGTCGGCTATATATGCGGCGCGCGGGTATCCTCATATCTGATTGGCGGTGCCGTGCTCGGGTGGTTCGTTATCATGCCGGTGTTCGTATTAGTCGGAGGGGACACGGTGTTATTTCCGGCGACACAGGCGATTCGCACATTGTCACCGGGAACTCTCTGGGGCAGTTATGTGCGCTATATCGGTGCGGGTGCCGTGGCAGCAGGCGGTATCTTAAGTCTGATCAAAGCATTTCCGTTGATTCTGTCGACCTTCCGCAGTGCCGTCCGCGGTTACGGGAAAACCGGGGGAACAAAGCGCACGGAACAGGAGCTTCCGATGAAATGCGTGTTGTTCGGAATCCTTGCGGTCATGCTTGTACTCTGGCTGCTTCCGTCGATTCCGGTCACCCTGCTTTCTGCGTGTCTGATCGTCTTGTTCGGATTCTTCTTTGCGACCGTGAGTGCGCGTATGGTGGGACTCGTCGGTTCGTCGAACAACCCGGTATCCGGCATGGCGATCGCGACGCTTCTGCTTGCGTCCATCGTGTTGAAATCAACGGGAAATACAGGCATCGCGGGTATGACAACTGCGATTGCGATCGGAACGGTCATCTGCATCATCGCGGCGATGGCGGGGGACACATCGCAGGATCTGAAGACCGGCTATATCGTAGGGGCGACACCGGTGCGGCAGCAGGTGGGCGAATTGATCGGTGCGGTTGTGTCCGGACTTGCAATCGGCGGTGTATTGTATCTCCTTCATGCCGCATGGAAATTCGGTTCGCCGGAATTACCGGCACCGCAGGCAACCTTGATGAAGATGGTCGTGGAAGGTGTCATGGGCGGAAATCTTCCGTGGACACTGATCTTTGTCGGTGTATTCATCGCAGTGATGGTGGAGATCCTTGGAATACCGGTACTGCCTTTTGCCATCGGATTATATCTTCCGATTTATCTGTCCACACCGATCATGGTGGGTGGACTGATCCGGCTCTGGCATGAGAAAAGAAGAAAATCCTCCGTGGAAGATGGCATTCTGTTTTCTTCCGGCATGATCGCCGGGGAGGGACTGATCGGTATCCTGCTGGCAGTGCTCGCGGTGGCTGGAATTGCGGATCGGATCGATCTGTCCGCGAGGGGGATTGCAGCAGGGAAGACCGGGGGCGTGATCGCATTTGCGCTGCTTGTGTGTCTTATGCTCTTGCAGACATCCGGAGACAGGAGGAAACGATGATGCGCGCAGGTCGAAAGCAAAATTATCTGAATCAGATTCCGGTTCGGTCATCGCTTTGCCCGTGGAAGGAAGAGGCAGGGAAGGCGGTTCTTGCGGTCGAACACAAGGGAATCCTGTATGCATTTACGCAACGCGTGTTTCATAAGCCGAGAGTCAGCTATATCACGCTCGATGTATATGGAACCGCCGTCTGGAAACAGATCGACGGGGAGAAAACCGTGGGTGAGATCTCGGCTGGGCTGGAACAGCAGTTCCCGGAAGCGCAGGGCGATATGCTGTCCCGGGTGGTGGTGTTCTTCTCCATCCTGCAGGCAAATGGGTTTGTGCACATGCGCAGAATAAATTAAACGATGCGTTTAAAAAAAATGAAAGAAAGTGCTTGCGTCACGAAAAATCGTGTGGTATACTTGCAACAGTTTAGGAAATCAACGTGTTTCCTTGGATAAATGAATAGAATGATAAAGGCAGATTAGTACGTGGAATAGACAGCACTACAAGTCTGCCTATTTTTATGCAAAATTTTATTGTTTTTTTCCAAGGAGGTATGTATGATGAATACAAAAACAACAATTGACAAGTTCACAAGAAACCAGAATGCATTTGACTATGCGGTCTACATGATGCTCGGAAGCTACTTCGTGCAGGCGGAGGCAGTCTCTGAGTGCTATGTCCGGAAGCTGTATCTCTACTATGTGGAGAACAAGCGGGAGCGGCAGTACGATTTCGAGGATCTCGCAATCGACTACGCGGAGGATGTGCTGATGAAGCAGCTTCCGGCGGAGCTCTGGAAGGAGCGGGTGACGGTGTCCTTCACCAAGAAGGGTGATCGGAATTACGTCATCTTCGAGGGCGCCCGGTACACGCTGGTGGTAGAAAACAGCTACCGCGGCGGACGTACGAAGCTTTCGTATAAGGTGCATGCGTATGCGCCCGCTATCGAAAGATAGCGGGGATGCGGGTGCATCTGGCTATGTGTTACAAGTGATGAGTTATAAAGGGATAAAGGTATGTATCAGGTAATAGTAAATCCAACTTCCTCTTCCGGAAAGGGGATGGAAGCGTGGAAGGAGATAAAGACGATTCTGAATCGTAGAAATGTGACATGTGAAGTACATATGCTGCAAAACGCAGGGGAAGCGACGCAGGTTGTGCGGGGACTGACTGCGGATGGCAATGAGGCGAACATACTCGTGGTCGGCGGTGATGGAACGTTAAATGAAGTCTTAAACGGGATTCAGGATTTCGACCACACGAAGGTCTCCTGCATTCAGACCGGTTCGGGAAATGATTTCGCCAGAAATATGCATCTCGAAAAGAATGTGGAGCGGGCGATTATGCATTTGCTTGAGCAACCGGAGGAGATTGCACTTGATTACGGCGAAGTGACAGTGCGGGTGGATGGGATCGGAGATGCACGCCTGGATGGTAGACAGCGTGGAGTCGACGGGGATGACATGGATGCGTGTCGGGATAACGCAGTCCGGAAAAAACGATTCTTGATCAGCTCGGGCGTCGGTTACGATGCCAATATCTGCGAGGAGGTCAGCCGGAGCCGTTTGAAGGCGGTATTAAACAAGATCCATCTTGGCAAATTAGTGTATGTTCTGATCGGCGTTAAGCAGATATTTGCGAAGAAAACGGTACGCGCAAAATTATACCTGGACGATGCGCCGGTGATGAAGCTCACGGAGTTGTTCTTCGTCGTCGGGATGAATCATATGTATGAAGGCGGCGGGATTCCATTTTGCCCGAATGCGGATCCGACGGACGGCAGGCTGGATGTCTGTCTGGTCAAAGGCATGTCGCGGTTAAAGCTTCTTCTGGCGGTTGTGCTGGTGTATTTCAAGAAGCATCTGCTGTTCAAGGATATCACGAATCACCGCTGTAAGAAGATGCGGCTGGTGACAGAGACACCGCAGTGGATCCATATGGATGGCGAGACACCGTATAAGGTGCGGGAGATTACCTGGGAGAGCAAGGGCAAGCTGAGGTTTGTGAGGTAGGATTAAGTTGATAGAAAGAAGCGTGAAAAGATGTTAGGTGCTGTGAAGTTATAGGCACGCACGCAGAAAAGGAGATGTACAATGCAGTTTATATGTTACCCAAAATGTTCCACCTGCCAGAAGGCAAAGAAGTGGCTGGATGCAAACAAAATCGAGTATACCGAGCGTCATATCGTCGAGGCAAATCCTTCGGAGAATGAGTTAAGAACGTGGTATGAGAGAAGTGGATTACCGCTTAAGAAGTTCTTCAACACAAGTGGTATGCTCTATAAGGAAATGAAGTTAAAAGACAAGCTTCCAACGATGAGCGAGGATGAACAGATCAGGCTCCTTGCCACGAATGGTATGCTGGTGAAACGACCGATTGTGGTAGACGAAGATAAGGTGCTGGTTGGCTTTAAGGAAGCGGAGTGGAAGGAAAAGTTGATAAAAGTACGGAAAGGGCTATAACATGAAATCAAAATCCCAACAAAGCTTACAACTTTATAACATTATGCTTCGCCTTGGGTATCTGGAGGAATTCGCGGATATTGTGACGAAGAATCTGAATACGGATTTTACAGCCACGCGGATGATGGGATATCTGTACCGGTATTCGAATCCAAGACTGGAGGATGTGGCGGATGAGATGCTGGCGATTCTGGATGACCGGAACCGAATCATGGAGAAGAAGGAACTAGAGGAAATCAATAAGAAATGGAACGAATTTCTTCATACGGGAATACCGGATGAAGAGGAATAAAAGGAGGACAAACATATGCCATTTATTAATTCAAAAATCAGTGTAGCGTTAAGTGATGCGCAGGAGCAGGAGATCAAGTCAAGATTGGGACAGGCGATTACAGCCATTCCGGGAAAGTCGGAGAGCTGGCTTATGGTTGGCTTTGAGCCGGAGTATAAGCTTTACTTCCGGGGATCAAAGGATCAGCCGATGGCGATGGTAGAGGTAAGTGTGTACGGTGGCGAGAATCCATCTGCATTTTCCAAGCTGACCGGTGAGATCTGCAAGATATTTGAGGATGTACTTGGAATTGCACCGGATCATGTGTATGTGAAGTACCAGGCAGTTGCAAACTGGGGCTGGAACGGCGGCAATTTCTAATTACAAAAGAACGAATAAAGGCGCTTTTGCAAAAAATTGCTATGGGTTTCAGCTTGTTTTATAGGCTGATGCAGAAAAAAGCATAAAACCAAATAGATATGTCAATAATACCATTGCAATAAAAAGACAAAGAAAAGGAGTCAAAGCAATGGAATTAAAAGAGAAAGAACGTACCCTGATTCAGGATCTGCAGACACAGGAGCAGAGTTGTGTGGAAAAGTATGGAAAATACGCAGCACAGGCGAAGGATCCGGAGTTAAAAAGCCTGTTTGAGACGATTCAGAAGGAAGAACAGAAGCATTACGATACGTTGCAGCAGGTGTTAGATGGTTCTGTTCCGGCGTGCGATTGCAACGATACGCAGGGCAAAGATTATGAACCAAAGGTAACATATGGGACATTGGATAATTCCGAGGATAAAAAGCATGATGCGTTTCTCGCGACAGATTGTATCGGAACGGAGAAGCTGGTGTCAGGCGAATATAATACCGATGTGTTCGCATTTGCAAATACAGCACTTCGGAAGCTGCTTGCAGATATACAGATTGAAGAACAGAATCATGCGGAGATGATCTACAAGTATAAGACTGCAAATGGTATGGCGTAAGTCATCAGCAAATTGAAAAGATAAGTTATAATTTGAATGAAATTCGGCACTTTGTTATTTTGCCGAATTTCATTCAATTTTTTTTGTGCAGACAGAAGCGATGATGTGCATTTTTCGACCGGAAACCATTCCAAACGATCAATTGTTTATACTAGCAGTCCATACAATTCACTTTCGGGATATGGTATTCTGATTATAGATTTGAGAAGAGGAGGTGAAGAGAATGAAGCATTATATTGAGATCCAGCGAGTGCGGGAGGAAGATGTTATCGTGGACGGAACTGTGACTATGCCGAAGAATACAGATGCATTCCGGGCAGGTGATATTGTGAGTATCACCGAGAAGATCGACGGAGCCAATGCCAGTATCTGCTATGATGCGGAGACGCAGGGATTGAAGTGTTTCAGCAGTAAGAATGAATTGACCTTTGCGAATCAGTTGAGAGGATTCTTCCCGTATGTGCAGAGCCTGGATGTGACACCGTTTCAGACATATGCGGATTATATTTTCTTCGGAGAGTGGCTGGTGAGTCATACGGTCCGGTACGAGGAGGATACATATAATCATTGGTACTTATTCAGTGTCTATGATACGAAGACGACGCGGTGGCTGCCACAGAGCTTCGTGAAGGAATTTGCGGAGAAGTATCATTTTCCATATGTGCATGAACTGTATTATGGCCCATTTATCAGCTGGGAGCATGTGTATAGCTTCGCGAATAGTCCGGCATATGGCACACAGCAGGAAGGTGTCGTGATCAAGAATCAGACTGCATTGGAAGAAGAACGGGGACCGCATATCCTGAAATATGTGAATCCATCCTTCAAGGAGACGCAGAAGAGTAACCGGAAGGCGAAGCAGGAGGATCCGAATAAATTAAAAGAAAAGGCGAAAGCGGAAGAAATCATGCGGATGATCGTCACGGAAGCCAGGGTGCGGAAGATCTTCCACAAGCTGATCGACGAAGGCGTGCTGCCGGAACAATTACAGCCGAAGGATATGAAGCTGGTTGCAATGAATCTGCCGAAAGCCGTATATGAGGATCTGGTGAAGGAAGAGTTTGAGACCTTGAAGTTAGCAGGGGAACATGGCGGCAATCTGTGCAACCGGCTGACGATGCAGATCATCAAGCAGGTGTTAGGAATGTAATATTTTCCTATAATTACAACACAGGCAGAACCAAATGGAGTCTTTGGATGGCGTATCCGAAGGCTCTGATTTTTTTGCGCTATTTTCTTGAAATTACCATTTTGAAAAGATTTTATTCGATTTCACTTGCTAGAATAAAACCATGGACATCAAAGAAGGGCTTGTTGTAATGTGCATATTTCACAATCAGCGAAAGAAAAGAGGGAGCGTATGGAATGGAAAGAAAAGTTATATGGGACATATCCTGTAGTACAGATGGCGAGTATTGCTGTGCCATCTCCGGTTGGGAGTGCGTATGCGATGAAGCTGCTGGGTGTGAAGAATCCCGCCAGTTTTCTGAAGGAGCAGGCGGAGATAAACTGGCAGAAGCTTCCGTATCTTAAGGATGTTCTGCCGGAGGAGATGTTCGTGGACAGAGAACGTAACCGGATGGTGATTCTGGTGTCGGATAACCTTCGAATCGCCGAGAAGGTGGCGGCGGTCGCAACGTACCGGCTTGTGGCACAGGCACAACAGGACGAGATGCAGGAATTCGGATTCGATTATGATGATTATGATGAATATGAGTATGATGCGGATGACGAGGAGCGCCAGCTTGGGAAATCAGAAAATCAGCGAATGAATATGGCGTATGCCTGTACGTATGTGAATTTCCAGAAGGAGCAGGCAGAAGAAGACCGGAGCATGAATCTGCTGGGGCGGTTATCGTCTATGATGAGCAATTCGATTTTCTTTACCGGTATTGCCGGAGATGGAAAGCTGGACGAACAGATCGATGTGATTCAGGCGAGTGAATCTGTGCATAAGTTCGTACATGTGCGGAAGAATCAGTGCAAGGAAGCATGGGTGCTTGGATTACGTCAGAAGTATGATGCTATCGTCCTGGAAATTCCGGATGTGCCGGAGACTTATTATTGCAGCGTAATACAGGAGATGCTTCCGGCACTTGCCTGTACGCTTGCAGACGACCTGACTCCGGAAAAGCTCGTGCAACGTGTGAAACAGCGGGCGGTGCTCGATGAGGAGACGCTTGTATGGATACTCAGTCAGGCGGTTTCCCATGCACAGAAAAAGGCGGGAGGGATAACCGATCTGCCTGCACTTACCAGAGACGACTTCGTGGAGCTTGCACCGTGGGGCGAGGATGCACTTACAAGACTGCACAAAATGACGGGACTTCTCGATATCAAGCAGACCCTCACAGAATACAGCGCTCTCGCGGAAGAAATCTCGCAGAACAAGGATTTGCGAGACATGCACCTGCATCTGATCTTCGCGGGAAATCCGGGAACAGGTAAGACAACGCTCGCGAAGATGGCAGCAGATATTCTTGCAGAGGCTGGGGTTGGAAATGCGTCATTTGTCGTATGTACGCGGGAAGATCTGATTGGCAAATATGTCGGGCACACGGCGCCGAAGGTTGCGAAGAAATTCGAAGAGGCGCGCGGCGGAGTGCTCTTCGTAGATGAGGCTGGATTTTTCCTGAATCGTGGGGCCGGCGGATTCGTGGATGAGGCAGTCAAGGAATTTGTACGGTTCATGGAACTGTATCTGGATGTCACCGTTATCTTTGCGATGTATGAGAGCGAAGTTGCGGATTTCCTGGGAAAGGACGAAGGATTGGCTTCCCGTATCGCACAGGTGGTACATTTTGCGGATTACACGACTGAGGAATTGTGGACAATCGCGAAGCAGATGCTCGGGACACAGGGCTATAAGCTTTCGAACACATGCCGCGAATGCTTTGATGGGTATATGGAAGCCCGCAGAAAGCGGGAGGATTTCGGAAATGCCAGAGAGGCAAGGAAACTCGTGGAGACCTGCATCCGTATGATCGGTCTTCGGCATGCAAGAGCGAAGAATCAGAAGGAACGTGAAGATATGACGATACGGGAGGCAGATATGCAGGCGGCGATGAGAAGGCTTGCGGTTGAGAGGACAGGCAGGAAGGCACAGACGATGGGCTTTGCATTTCCGAAGACGGTGTGTAAGGTGTGAGAAAAAAAGGAAGGAGGGAACGAATATGCCATTGAAATCGATAGGTCTCAGAAAGAAAGGTACATGTCTGCTTGTGGATGAAGAATGCTATATGAATGAGTATCAGTTGATGCTGTGTCTGTATGATGCGATGCAGCAGGAACGTGCGACTCCGGATATGGGGTATATCAATGGTGTCTATACATGGAAGAGTGGAAAAATCAGATATAGGGTAAATCCGGGAACGTTTTTTGCTATGCAGGGAGATGTAGAGGGGCTGGAAGCCTGGCTGAACTGGTATGCGGGCACGGGGAGCAGCGATGTTGTCGATATGATATTCAATGAAGATGCGGACAAAGAAATGCTCAAGCAACGTACCTGCGGCAGGAAATTTGCAGAGACGGGGTTATATGCAATCACAGAGTTCACGGATGGAAGAGCTGGAAGGGATTTTACGTATTCCCTCCATGACATATGTACATGGTCCTTGTTCAGAAATCCAAGAAAGGAAGTGCGGGCGAAGCTTGCAGACCTGCTTGACTGTTTCTTCTTGCAGGTTCCAGAAAATGAGAAGAACTTTTATACGATGGTGATGTTTGAAAATCAATGGAACATTCTATCCAATATGGATGAGTGGGAGGAGAGAATCCGGACAGATATGCCGAACCTTAGAACCTATTTCCTGGAACACAGAAAATGGGAAACAACGATGGGCGTTTCGTCAGCCCAATTTCCCTATCGTGTAATCGTCGATTATCTGACGGAGGAATATGAGAAGGGCGGCAGAAGGAAAAATGTGTTTGCGGAGCCGTCGTTTATTCAATATGTGCTCGTGGAGGTCTATGGACAGGGGATGCCATGTAAGATCAGGGACATTCTACCCGAGTATGATATAGTATGCGACGAGAAAGATGACCGGTTGCAGGCAGAACAGCAGAAAATGCTCAGCCTTGGACAGTCCGACCCCTGGGGCAAACAGATCACGACACAGTTTCAGACGCGGTTTTTACAATGGATACATCAGGTAAAGGAGGCGGCAACATCCGAGCATTATGTTCCGTTTCTGAATGAAATATGGAGAAATATCGAGAATCTGCATGGCTTCTACAGGAATCGCACATATGAACGGGCATATGCGGGGAAGACGGAAAGAAGACAGACTGCCTATATGTGCAGCTTTATCCGGTTAATCAAGGAAGAATTACAGTCGCTTCTGGATGAAGGTGTAGACGTGCGTGCCTATTATGGGAAAAACATGAAGTGGCATGACAACCTGATACGGGAAATCCGTTTTTTCAAAGATGGCCTGAAACCACAGGGTGAGATAACGCTCAGAATGAAAGACCTTTCCCATCTTGGGATGCCGTTTTGGGAAAAACATCAGAAGATGTTACTTCATGTATGGAACGAAATTCAGGTTCGTATTGTACAGCCGTCGAGATTGTATGTATATCAGAAACGAATTCTGGAGACACAGTCCGGGAAGCTGATCGCGGAGGCGGTAAGATACGGAATCCTTCCGAGAGAAGTGTTGGAAGAATTACTTGCGTATGCATTAGATGATCCAAAATACAAGAAGCTTTGTCCATTCTTAATCTGGCTTGCCTGGGGCGGGATGGATTATATAGAAGAGAAAGGAGCGGACGAAAATGGCAATTAGCGATGAATTGAGGATAAATAAGAGTGTAAAGGGACTGCCGTCAACAGACTGGCTGGCAGGTAAAATAGAAAAATATGTGGAGGGGAATAAAAAGAAGAATGTATTTACCTCAATATGGCCCTGGAAAATGGATCGTTTCCTTTATGCCGAAGATCAGGAGTCGGCGGTTGCGTCCGGATTTAAGGATGTACTTCATGAAATCAAGGGAGTGGCGGAGCCGAAGCATTATGTGTCTGCGTTGAACCAGCTTTGGCAGTCTATTTGCAAGGCTCTGAAACCAAACCCGGTTACAAAGGAACCTACAGCGGCACATACAAGACGGGGGAAACGCCTGATCCAGATAATCGAACAGGAACTTCTGGCGTTGCGGGCAGAGGGGATTCCTGTGCGGGAATATTATCTCAGATATGATCTGACGATGCATGACAATATTCTCCCTGAGTTTTTGTTCTATAAGAATGAATTCGAACCGAAAGGGCGGATGCAGCTTGGAATCCGGGAATTGGAAAAGCTTGGAATCCCGGATGATGAAGGCTATGAGGAATGGTGTATGGAAGGCTCGGGCAATAGGAATGCGGACATCCTGACAATATGGAAGAACAGTGAGATACGCATACGAAAACCGCAGCAGTTATTTGGGTTTCAGAAGGATATTGTGAAAAGATGCACGACCGATGTAATCCAGCAGGCAGCTAAGTGCGGATTATTTCCAGAGCCGATACGTGGTGTGCTGATGGATTATGCATTGCAGGAGATACCGAAAGAGAAGTATCCGGTACTGATCTGGATCGTGGGAGGTGGTGCAGATGAAAAGAGCTAAAGAAGACGGGAAAAAACAGGAGGAGAAGGCGGCGAAAGTAATCAGTACCATCTGTGGGAGCTTGAAGAGCAAGTATCCGGGGATCAGCCATGTTCTGTATTATCTGGAGTTTATCCCTGTGAAGGAGTCGGTGCTGTTCGAGACGGATGGCATGCATATCTTTTATTCACCGAAGCTGGTTATAGCGAAATACCGGGAGAAAAAGCCGTACGAGATGGCGTATAAGATCATGCATATTGTTGCACATGGGCTGCTTGGACATTTTCAGATGGCACCGGAGTATAACTATGATATTGCCATGCATACCTTGATGGATGCGGAGGTGGAGCGGTTTCTGGAAAGATTATCTATGTCGGTTCCGGCATCCAGACGGAGCATGGAACATTCGGCAGCAAGTAATTTTGTACGGCAAATCTATCAAGCAGCACCAGTTCCGTCTCTTGTCGGGGCAAAAAAATACGTAGACACGTATGTCAGGAAACGCATTCTATTTCAATGCCGGAAGTCGTTTTTGTACGATGATCACAGACTGTGGTATGCACGTGAAAAAACGGCCGCATGGATGCCAGTTGGAATGTCAGGAGGTGGCGAAGGCGAAAATGAAAATGAAAATGGGGGCAATCAGAAGCAGGTCGCTGCCTTCTGGCAGGCAATTCAGAGAATGGTATCCGGTGACGATGCGCAGTCGGCAGATGCGGAGCAGATACTTCAAGGTCTGCTGGGTGAGAATCTGAAGTCGAATCTGTATGGAAATATGCCGGGGAACTCTACGGAACGGTATCAGGCGGCTAAGCGGGCGAGATTGGATTATGGAACGTACCTGAAACGGTTCTTCCGGAGTAAGGAACGGGAAAAGGAAGATGAGGAGAGCATTGATAAGGCACTTTACGCGTGGGGCTTTGCAACCTATGGAGCGGACGTGGCTTTTATCGAGCCGGAGTTAGAAAGTCAGGTAAAGCATCAGATGGATACCGTGATTCTGGCGATTGATACAAGTGGAAGCTGCTGCGGAGATACGATGAAGCAATTTCTGGCGGAGACAAGGGAGTTGTTCCAGAATCTTTCTACCTATCAGTTTCATCGGTTTATCGTTTTGCAATGTGATACAAAGATCACAAAGGAGGATATCTATCAAAGTGCAAAGGATTTCCCGGGAGAGGAAGAGTTCCGCAGAGGAATCGACATATATGGGTGCGGAGGAACGGATTTTGTACCGGTCTTTCAATACGCGGATAAGCTGGTGGAGGCCGGAGAGAAGGTCAACTGCCTGATTTATTTGTCAGATGGTTATGGAGGATTTCCAGAAGAAAAGCCACAGGGCTATGAAACATTTTTTGTACTTGACAGTGGATTATATGACGTGCAGGACGAATATGACGATGACAGCATAATACCGGGGTGGGTTACGAGATTATATCTTTGAGAAGGTGAAAAAGGAGGAACGAAGAGATGGAAGAATACAGTTATGGCATTCATGATGCGAAAGAAGAAATTAAGAATGATGTGCGCATTTACCTGAGAAAAGATTCGGATGGTAATTATCTGCTTCCTGTCAGCAAGAAGAACCCGATTTACATTGTGGGAGAGCCGGGGATCGGTAAGACGGAGATGGCAAAGCAGATTGCGGATGAGCTTGGAATCGGTTTTTATGCGACATCGCTCACACACCACACGCGGAATTCGGTACTCGGATTACCGACAATCACGGAGCTGCAGGGAGAGAAGGTGACGGAATATACGATGCCGGATATTCTGACACAGGTGGAGCGTTGTGTGGCACAGGGGCAGACCGAGGGGATATTGCTGATCGATGAGTTCGCATCAATGAGTGATGCGCTCGTGGCACCGATGCTTGCATTTTTACAGAACAAAAGTATAGGCAATCATGCGCTTCCGGAGGGATGGGTCATGCTTCTGTGCAGCAATCCGCCGGAATATAACGAGACGGCAAGAGAGTTTGATGCCGCGGTCATGGATCGTGTCCGTTATATGCGGGTTACCTATTCGGCGAAGGATTTCCTGCAGTACGCAGAGCAGATCCATATATATCCGCTTATTATTGAGTATATCCGTAAGCATCCGGACTCGGCATATCTCTGTGAAGAGACAAAGGAAAATAAGGAGATTGTGACGGCGAGAAGCTGGGAGAATCTGTCGCATTGTATCTACGGCTATGAGGCGATTGGTGCAGAAATTACGGAACGGCTGGTATATCAGTTTGTCAAATCCAAGCGGGTATCTCATGAATTCACACAATATTATGTGCTTAGTGGATCAACACTTGTGGAGGAGGATATCCGGAAGCTTCTGTGTGGCATCAATGTGCCGGAGTATCTGTCGAAGGTACGGAAGCTCGATTATGAGAAAAAATGGCGTGTAGCGAAGCTTTTTCAGGATGACCTTCTCGTTGGAACAGAAGAAATCGAGCGGTGGGGACGGTATCTGGACTTCTTAGGAAATATGATTTTAAGATGGAGTGCTAAAAGTGAGAATGTAGAAGATACCGATTCATTTGGGGATATATTCAATAAAATGGAGATTCGGAAAGAGTCGTTCCAGCGCGCGTTGGCGTATTTTGCCGGGCGTGGAACTGCCGCAAATGTTCCCCCGGAGCTTCAGGAAGTGGAATTGCCTGAGAAGTGGAAGGAACTGCAAAAGCGTATGGCGGCAGATGTGCTGGATGCCATGGCAATGGCAGGTAACAATCAGGAACAATGGAAAAGTGACCAGATCATTCAGGAAATGTATAACTGGCTGGATCATTACGCAATGCAGAATAATGCAAAAATGAACGCAAAGAACAACAACATTACAAATGCAATCAAGTTTATAAAGGCGCTGGGAGATCCGATTCTCGGTGAGAATTTTATCCGGATGATCAACCAGCAGGGAAGTCTTCTGTATATACTTGCCAAGAATCGCAATCCGGTATATGTACAGGCAATGACACCGCTGCTGGGTGAGTGTGGGTAGATCGATCGCATTGTAAAACATGCGTGATTGAGTTGGCAGACGGATTATTTCCGGTAGTGGGACAAGCCCTGTTCGACAGCCTCAATCAGGGCATCCACTGCCTTCTGCGGAGAGAGGATGCGCACATGCTCGATGTGCTGCTTCGCCCAGAGAACCGTTCCGGGAATCGTGTGGTTCAGATGTACCATGAACCAGGTTTCGCCTTTTTCGGCAAGAGAGGATATAGAAGCGGACAGATATTGTTCCGCTTCTTTTTCGGATACCGGGCGGATACTGAAATCCCTGCCGAATGTATCTAAGAGCATATTTCCGAGGAAGAAGGATGCATCCTCGCAGACAAGCATGCGGATATCTTCCTTGTCGCCACCGTACATGACAGGGTGGCTCTTCTTATATTCAAGTGCAGAGAATTTCTTCCGATATTTCAGGATATCGTCTGGAACCGGCAATGGTTTCTGACTATAATCCATGTATGGGCGTATATCGATCATGCGGTCGATGCGATAAGATGCAAGGTCATCGACGGCCTCGGATTTGTCTGTATGTGCAACAAGGTAATAAAAACCGTTCGCTTCGAATATGGCAACCGGGTCGAGCCGCTGCCGTTTCGGAAGTCCGTTTGGGTAGGTGCGTGTTGGCGCAAGCACAAAACCGGAGGATTGTGGATGATAGACGTATTTGCCATAGTTTATCTCGATCTGATATTCGTTATGCAGAAGCTCAATGATTTTGCCAAGGTTTGCAAGCAACTTCTCGGAGTCGGCATCGATATGCAGCTTCTGGTCTGTGCCTGATCTGTAGGAGTTGCAGGCTTCCTTCACAAGCTCCGGCGTTGCTGCGGTTGCCAGTCTGCTGCGGAGTTCGTTGATTTCCTTTTCTGACAGATAGGGGTTTACCTCGGCACAGTTTAACAGCGAGAACAACTCCTGTGGCTGAAATTGGGATTCAAACGCATAGAAGGTTTTGAGGTTAGGATTTTTCTCTGTCCCGTGATCATTTTTTCTGGAATTGTTACCATCGTCGAGGATATAGATTGGATGATTCTTTTTGGAAGCGTGATCCAGATAGTATCTCAGGATGCGTCCGCCATAGATCAACGTGCAAAAGTCCTGATATCCGTCGCTTGTGTTGGAGAATTCCCATAGATTCTGCAACGCCTTGCGAAGTGTTGGTATAGAGATGTTGATGTCGTCTTCAGAAAATTGATGTATTTCCTGTTTCAGATGAGTGAAAATCGTTGTGACATCAAGCGGATGGGATGGAGAAGCATATTTATGCAGAATACCACACAGACATGCTTCCAGGTTGTTTGAAACAATCGGATTTGTACTATTTCTTTTTCCTCTGGTTTGATTCATATTGGTTCCTCTTTTTATAATGTTTCACAGGTTCGATTCGTATAGGATTCGGTGCGCATAATATTCCCTGAGGTTCCTTAGAAAGCCACCTTCAGCGCGAGTGCGATTATACACAGGATGATCGCCATTGGCACGTACAGGTACCGCCCAAGGAAATACCACAACTTCCCGCGGGGCTTCCTGCCACCTTCATTGATCGCTGCAAATAAATCTTCTTTCTTCATAATCCAGAACCAGGAAATTGCACCAAGTGTTGCGCCGATCGGAATGATGTAGATGGAGACAAGATCCATCCAGGTACCCCAGCGGGTGATGGCTTCCATGCCGATTCCGGCACCAAGGCAGATCACGCAGATAATGCCGAGTGCAACGGTACGGCGCAACTTCGGGAAGCGGTGCAGAAGGGATTCAGCAACCGCTTCAAACATGTTCTGCAGGGAACTTACACCGGCGAAGATCATTGCCGCATACAGGATGATTGCGAAGATTTGTCCAAGCGGAATATCCTGCAGGATTGATGGCAATGTGATAAAGAGCAGGCTTGGCCCTGCGTCCACACTGACATCATAAGAGAAGCATGCCGGGATGATCACAAGCGCGGCAACCAAGGCAGCGATCGTATCGAAAATGGCTGTATGTCTTGAGACCGCGATAACATCTTCTTTCCGGTCTAAGTAGGAGCCATATGCGATCATACCACTTCCGGTTACAGACAGGGAGAAGAACGCCTGTCCCATGGCAGTGATCCAGACAGTCGGATCTTTCAAGGCTTCCCATCTTGGGATGAACATGAATTCATACCCGCTTGTTGAACCGGGCAGCAGAGCTACGCGGGCTGCAAGCACGACGAAGATCAGGAAGAAGAGCGGCATCATGATCTTGTTGCTCTTCTCGATGCTGCTGGCACCGAGCAACAGCGTAAGCAAAGTGCCGATGATGATAATAATATGGAATGGTACAACCGAGAAATCCGTCATGGAGAACGATTCGAACCATTCGGAAGTATTGACCTGCATCAATAGTCCGGAAGCAGAGTCAACAAATGCTTTTAATACATAGGCAACGATGATCGAATAGCCAATTGCGATGCAAAGGGAACCTGCAAGTGGCAGCCAGCCAAGTGCACGCCCGGCAGGAGCGAGTTTTTCGTTTCGTGAACGCCATGCATTTTCGTAGGAACCAAGCGTTCCGGTGCGCGACCAGCGTCCGATCGCGAACTCCGCCGGAAGCCCGACGTAGCTGAACAAAAATATAAACAATAAATAGATAAGAAGGAAGGCACCACCGCCATTGCTTCCCATTTTATTTGGAAATCCCCAGACATTTGCCATGCCAACTGCGGAACCGACCGATGCAAGAATAAATCCCCAGCGGCTTTTGAACGATGTTCGAGTTTGTTCTTTTTTCATAAATGTACCATACCTGTCTAATTTAGTTTGTAGTTTATCTATTCTACCATAAAAGCTTGCAATCAATCAATGCGGGTTGGGGTAAATATGGAGGAAAATTGGAAGATGCTCCAATCGTGGATAGGAAGAGAAAGAACGAGTTGGGGCAAAAGAGAGAAAAAAGAGGAAGATGCTCCAATCGTGGATAGGAAGAGAAAGAACGAGTTGGAGCAAAAGAGAGAAAAAAGAGGAAGATGCTCCAATCGTGGATAGGAAGAGAAAGAACGAGTTGGAGCAAAAGAGAGAAAAAAGAGGAAGATGCTCCAATTGTGGACAGGAAGAGAAAAAGCAAGTTGGGGTAAAAGTGAGGAAAAAGAGGAAGATGCTCCAATTGCGGACAGGAAGTGAAAAAGCAAGTTGGGGCAAAAGTAGCGGAAAGGGGAAAACTCCCCAATAAATGAGGCACGCTGATGCGTGCGTAGGTCATCACGCTATCGCGTGGAGACATATGATATAATAAAAAACAAAGTAAAAATACAGAAATGAACATATAAAAGTCATTTTGCGATGATAAGCTCCAATTGAAAGGAGGACGCATATGTGCGAAGCACATATTTAGGATGCGTCCGACGACCTGCCGCCGAACGAATGTGAGGGGGCAATACCGCGAAAGGAGGAAATACATGTACAGATTTTTGATGATAGAGGATGATATACAGATCTGCGAGGTTGTGCAGGATTTCTTTGCACGTGAAAGCAAGGGAACGATTCAGGTGGAAACCGCACAGGATGGAGAGCTGGGATTGGAAAAATTCTATGAAAACGAATTTGATCTTGTGCTACTCGACATTATGCTTCCGGGGATGAATGGATTGGAGTTATGTCGTTATATGCGCAGACGGAGTGTTGTGCCGATCATCTTCCTGACGGCGAAGGACACGGAGCAGGACATGATGCAGGGATACGCGACCGGGTGCGATGATTATATGGTGAAGCCATTTTCCCTGTCTGTCTTATATGCGAAATGTCTGGCGATTATGAAGCGTGCGAAGGGGACAATACGCGAAGACGAGCTGGTGTGCGACGACATCCGTATGAATGTGCTGAAATATCGTGTAACGGTAGAAGGGAGAGAAGTAGACCTGTCCCCGAAGGAATTCGCTCTGCTTCGGATGCTGCTCGAAAATAAAAGCATGGTGTTGCTTCGGGAGCGGCTGTTAATTGGCATCTGGGGATATGATTATGAGGGTACAGACCGGTGCGTAGATAATCATGTGCGAAAGCTTCGAAAGCATCTTGGAAGTGCAGGCAGATGTATCAAAACAGTGGTAGGAAAAGGTTATAAGATTGAGGAGATGTTACCGAAGAAAGGGGCGTAACATATGAAAGGAAAAAAGAAGAAACTGACCGGTAGATGGAAGCGGGAAATGCGGAAGTACCGCGGGAATCTGATCTGGAAAGCTATATTAATCAACTGTCTGGCAATTGCGCTATTTTGGGGAGTATGTAGTTGGGTACGAGGAAAAGCAAATATAGAAATAGGCAGTTATTTTACTGATGCAAGGACCTCTGTGCAGGATTACATAATCAGTGTATTGTCGGATCCGGGATTGTTTGGGGCAGAAGAAAGATTAATAGAGAGTAAAATTGAGGTCAAAGACAGACAGGAGGATACGGATGGATTTTCCTTTTTGAACCGGGTATATGAACTTGGTACGGGAGAACTGATCTATGAAAACCAAAATCAGAAGGCAGATGATAAACTTCAGAAATTTGTTGATGAACGGATAGAGATGATTTCCGGTGCAAATAAACCATATTTTCAGGTTCAATTATATAATTCTGCGGGGGGAGAGAAAACAGAGAGTAAAACCATGGATGTAATATTTGAAGGCATACATAACGAGGCCTTAAAATTACGTGGAAATTATCTGATGTATGGACAGCGTGTATATGATACAACAGGAAAAGGATATGTTGTTCTGTCGGCAATGTATGCAAACCCCTATACCTGGTATCCACAGATGTCCCGTATTTTAGCTGTTGGAGGTTATGGTTGTCTGATTTTGCTGTTGGGGTCAGTGTTATTGCTGCTGATTGCCTGTCGGCACAAGAAAGCAAAGCTGCTTGGAAAGGAGCAAAATGAGGAACTGATGCTTGCTATCGCACACGACATTCGTGGACCACTGATGGCAATTGGCGGATATGCGGAGAACATGGGACAGTTGATCGAGGCAGAGGAGGGCAGACATTACCGGGACGAAATCCTGTCAAATGTCTCATATATGAACTCGATGATTACGAATATGATCTGTTATCTGAAGGAGCAGGAGGCGGATAAAAGTGAAAAATCCGCGGTTTCCATTCGGGAGATATTCGAGAAGAAGGCTGCGCAATATCAGGACCTGATCGACAAAAATAAGCTGAAGATCGCAATTGATGGAGATGTGAAGCTGCAGACGGATGCGAAGATGTTTGGCTATATTGCGGATAATCTGGTGACGAACGCAGTCAAATACGCAAAGCCGGAGACGGAGGTGCAGATTCGGATCGACAAAAATTCCGTGATTGTGCGGAATCAGGCAGCGCATATCCCTGACTGTGCGCCGGAAGAATTGTGGAATCCGACAAAAAGGGGAGACGATACGCGCACCGGCAGAAATGGAGGTGGCATGGGGCTTGGCATTGTGCGGCGTTTCTTAGATGCCTGTGGATATACCGGGGAGATTCGGATGGAGGATGATGTGTTTGAAGTGATAATTAATCTAAAATAAATGAAATAGACGGAACCTTTTTTATATAGACCGCATCTAACTTATGTAAGACGTTTTACAAATATCCTGAAAATGCGGAAAGGAGTACGCAGTGACAAAGGAAGAATTTGCGCAGGTTGTCTTTGATTCTACAGACAGCCTGTACCGAATATCAAAATCAATTCTGAGAAATGATGCGGATTGCGAAGATGCGGTGCAGGAAGCAATTACGATTGCTTTTGAAAAACTGTATACTCTGCGGAAGGACTGCTATGCGAAAACATGGCTGGTACGGATTGTGATGAATGAGTGCTACAAGATTGCACGCCGAAAAGAACGTGAATATGCAGCGGAACAGTCAGATATGTTGGAAAAGCAGGAACAATCAGAATCGACCGGACTAAAACTGGAACAATCGGATGTGTATCAGGCATTGCTTACATTAGAAGAACGACAGCGTGTGGTGTTAGTGCTTTTCTACGTGGAAGAGTATTCTTTAAAGGAGATTGCCCGTATCACAAATGTCCCAGTCGGAACAGTGAAGAGCCGGTTGAACCGTGGAAGAAAGCAACTACGAAAATGCTTTGAGGAGGAATTCGTCTATGAGTGAAGTGGAACTGAAACTGCAAAAATGGGTTTGCACAAAGGCACCAGAACAATATAAAAAAACAGTAGAACAGGCGGTAAATGCACAGTTTGCAATGAAACAGGAAAAAATGCAAAGTGCAAAGTATCCGGTTGTGAGAAAAATCAGACGTGCGGTGATTATTGCTGCGGCTTGTCTGCTCTTTGCGGGCGGCACGGTTACGCTTGCGAATCCGGGCATCTGGCAGGATTTTCTTTCCGAGCTTGGAAACAATGCGAAGGATGCGGAGACATTGATTCAATCAGATATTGCAGAAGATGTATCTGGAGATCTCTATGAGGTTGTGGATGTGTATCTGGATGGCAGAAGACTGGTATTTACAGCAAAGAAGGTCGATGGAAATGAGAGTGCAACGCCGCTCAATTGCTCAGATCATGCAAGTGTCAATGGCGTTGATTGTATGATGTATGAGTTTCAATATGCAGGAGATGGTATATATGAAGGCGAGATTTATCTGACACCGGAACTTGTCGAAAAGAATTTGAATGGAGCAGCACTGGAGGTTTCTTTCTCCTTTAATGTATCAGGAAGCGGAGAAACGATCGAGAAAAAATGGTGCTCCTTTACGATTCCGGCGGATACGACACAAAACCTGATGGCGCAGACGCAGCTGTTTCAGAGTGAAAAGGTAGAGCTAAAGCAGGACGATGCGCAGGGAAATGTACAATGTATCGGAACCGTATGGGGTGAATTTATAAAGGCTCCATCCGGCGTGGATATGACGCTACACTATGAATTTACCGGGGAAGATGCAAAAGAACATGCATTTCCATATATTGGTGGTTTCGGGGAATATGATATGTTGTGGGGATATAAACTTGTCGACAGTCAGGACGCTGAGATCGAAGTCGGCTTGAATTCACAGAACGAAGTAGAGGAGCAAAATCGGTATTGTATTGATCTATACCAGAATATCAGTAATCTGGATTACACATCGGATTCGGTGACGATCATCCCTGTGAGCTGTGACTATTACAAAAGCGGAGAATACGATGGCAAGCCGATCGAAAGCACCGTGCAGGAGCATCCGGAGCTTGCCATTACGATTCCGATGAGGTGAGGGTAATAAAAAACAATATTATAAGTTGCCACGCGATAGCGCGCTTCATTATAGTATAGAATTGCCAATGCAAATCGGATAATTACATAAAAATCGACTGGCACAATTCCCGCTTACTGTTCTTGCAGATCATGTAGCTGTTGATAACCGGTGTTTCCAAGTCCAGCAGTGGAATGACGCGGAGCTTGCCCGCCTCCAAGAATGGTCGAGCCGTATCCGCAGGCAGAAACGTATAGCTTTCCGAGCCGAGCAAAAAAGGAATGATCTTGGAACAGTCATCAATTTCCAGAGAAAATTGATGATAGCGCGGAAATAAGTTTCGGATGAACTGTCCGACATCCTGCAGGGCAAAATTGCACATTAGATAATTCTCGGCAATCAACGCCTGCTTCGTGATACCGCGCGCATATATCGTATTATAATAATCGGTCACTAAAATCATCTTATCCTGCTTGTAAACCTCGCAGTGATAGGATGATTTTTTCATAGGAAGATAGGTGAAGATCACATCGAAGATATCGTTTTGCAGCTGATCCATCAGCAGATTGGAAAGACCGATTGTGATCTTTAATGCGTCATTTGGAAACTGTCTTCGATGTTCCAAGATGATCGGCGCCAGATGTCCTTCGTAGATGGAATCGGAGCAGCCGATGCGCAGATGGTTTTCGTATTTGTGTAAGGAACTGATTTCGGAGAGTGATGCATTCGTCAGTGTGATGACCTTCTCCGCATAGTCCTTGAACTGCTCGCCTTCCACGGTCAGCTCCACGCTGCGGTTGTTGCGCGTGAAGAGTGCGATATTCAGCTCTTTTTCCAACTCGTGAATGCGGTTTGTCACGGTAGACTGGGCGACAAAAAGCTGCGCGGCGGTACGCGTATAGTTCTTCGTATTGGCAAGTGTCAGAAATGTATTCAATGCTTCGATATCCATAAAAATCTCCTATTATTTATAAATTCGATTATTACTATCAAAATTATCTATTTTACATATAATATAGCATGTGTTTATAATGAGTGCAACAAAATTGGATGAAACATCCGAAGGATGGAGGACGGTATATGCAGGAAATCAGACTAAGCAACAAGACGAATAAATTGGAATTAGACCCATACAGCTATCAGTTACAGGACGTGGAATCACCGGAGCTTTTCCGCGAGATGTTCCCGTATACGGAGACGCCGAAGATTGCATTTAACTATCGCCGGGTGCCTGAAAATATGCCGGAGGATATCTTCATCACGGATACGACATTTCGCGATGGACAGCAGTCGCGTGCTCCGTACACAATGGAGCAGATGGTGCATATCTATAAGCTCTTGCATGAGCTTGGCGGTCCAAACGGCATGATCCGTCAGACCGAGTTCTTTGTGTATTCGGAGAAGGACCGCAAGGCACTTGAGAAATGTATGGAGTTAGGATACAAATTCCCGGAGATCACGACATGGATTCGTGCGAATAAGAAGGATTTCGAGATGGTAAAATCCATTGGTGTCAAGGAGACGGGCGTGCTTGTGAGCTGTTCGGATTACCATATCTTCCACAAGATGGGACTGACAAGGAAGCAGGCATTAGACAAATACCTTGGGATCGTGTCAGACTGTATCGAAGCAGGACTTCGCCCAAGGTGTCATTTCGAGGATATCACGCGCGCGGATTTCTATGGATTTGTCGTTCCATTTGCAAACCGTCTGATGGAAATGTCCGAGCAGAGTGGCGTGCCAATCAAGATCCGCGCCTGTGACACGATGGGCTTCGGTGTACCATATCCGGGTGCATCTTTACCTCGAAGCGTGTCCGGTATCATTTATGGCTTGCAGCATTATTCCGGCGTGCCATCCGAGATGCTGGAGTGGCATGGCCATAACGATTTCTATAAGGGCGTCGTAAATGCAACAACTGCCTGGATGTATGGTGCGAGTGCCGTCAATTGTTCGCTGCTTGGCATCGGGGAACGTACCGGAAATGTACCGCTCGAAGCGATGGTATTTGAATATGCATCTTTGCGCGGACACTTAAATGGGATGAATACGAAAGTGATCACAGAGATTGCGGACTATATCAGCAAAGAAACCGGTTATGAGATTCCACCGATGACACCGTTTGTCGGCGAGAACTTCAATCTGACAAGAGCGGGTATCCATGCCGATGGTATGCTCAAAAACCATGAGATCTACAACATCTTCGACACCGACACGCTGCTTGATCGCCCACCAAAGGTTTCAGTCAACAGCACATCCGGCATCGCCGGTGTCGGCTACTGGATCAACCAGTACCGCAAGAAGAAGGGACTGGAACCGGTAGATAAAAAATCGCCCCTCGTGCGCCGTGTGTACGACTGGGTACAGGAACAGTATGACGAGGGACGAATTACAATTATCAGTGATGCGGAACTCACACGACAGACCGAGCTTGCGATGGAAGCAGATTAACCAATCCCACCCAGTGCGATACCGAGGATCAGCACAAGGATACAGATCGGGCAGTACAGATATTTACAGACAGGTACATACTTGTCTGTAAATTTTTTGTCACGTCCAAGGTTGACCTGCTCTTCGACATAGTTCTTGCCATATACCCAGAAGAACATGATACCGGCGAGACCTGCGCCAAGCGGGCAGATGTAGATGGACAGAACATCCATCCAGTCGGATACGATTCCCTGAATACAGATGGACACAATCACGCCGATGACACCGATGACAAGGCAGGAGAGCTTGCGGTTTAAGTGAAGCTTTTCCTGAATCGTTGCGATTGGTGCCTCGTATAAGTTAAGCAGAGACGAAAGTCCTGCGAAGAAGACAGCCACGAAGAAGATGATCGCCACGATATGTCCGCCCGGCATAGACTTAAATAAGCCCGGCAGGAAGATAAACATCAGTCCCGGACCTCCCTGGTCAAGCTGTGCACCGGTTGTAGCCATCGCCGGGATAATAACAAGTGCTGCAAGCATCGCTGCGATGGTATCAAATAAGGCAACACGACCAGCGGAAGCTGGGATATCCTCGTTGTCCGGCAGATACGAACCATAGATTAACGTTCCGTTTCCTGCCACAGACAGGGAGAAAAATGCCTGTCCCAAAGCGAAAATCCATGTCTCAGGCTTTGCCAGAGCAGAAGGCTCGACGCGGAAGATGTACTTATAGCCGTCGATGGCGCCCGGCTGGCAGGCAGTGTAGATCGCAAGGATCAAAAACAGCAGGAAGAATACCGGCATCATGATTTTATTTGCTTTCTCGATACCATTTCCAACACCAAACATCAAGATCACTACTGCAACTACAAGTGCGATGATCTGCCACAGATTATTGCCGAAGGCAGATGCCATACTGCCGAAGGACGAAGCGAAGGAATCAACGCTGTCCGGTGCAAGTGTGCTTCCGGTAAATGTTCCGACCATGTATTTTAAAATCCATCCCATGACGACGGTATACCCAATCGCCATCGCAAGAGAACCAAGCACCGGGATAAAGCCGAGTGCTTCGCCGACCTTACGTTTGCCGCGGGATTCGCAGGCGGCACCAAAGGCGTCAATCGGACCGGATCGCGTGCCACGGCCGAAGCTCATCTCCCCGATGACACCGGTCGATGCGATCAATACAACAAAGATAAAATACGGGATAAGGTAGGAACCGCCTCCATATAAGGATACACGTGTCGGAAACATCCAGATATTGCCCATGCCGACGGCAGAACCGATGCAGGCAAGGATAAATCCGAGACGGTTTGTAAAAGACTCTCGTTTGTTCATAAATATTCTCTCTCTCTTCTTATTTTTAATAATACCTTTTAATAAAACCAAAACCTACTATACCCTATAATGCAGAAAAAGTAAAATGGATGTTAAAAAACGCATGATATGTAGTTGCTTTTTGATGGGGGGTGTATTACTATGCTATAAATAATTAAGAACCAGAACAATAACCGGGAAATTGCATACAGGCAACGAACCGGCTGCTATAAACCACAGGAAATATAAAAGGTTGAAAAACCTTGAATTTTCAATAAAAACACTTGATTATATGAGGAGGAAAAAATGATGACAGAACAGGAAAAGATGCTGGCAGGCAAGATCTACGATCCGTCGGATGAGACGTTACTTGCCATCCGTACGAAGGCACATAAGCTGTGTCAGACCTATAATCAGACTGCAGATACCGAGGAGAAAGCGCGGGAGCAGATGATGCGTGACCTGATCCCTGATTGCGCAAAGGGCGTGTATCTGCAGGGACCGATCTATTTTGATTATGGGAAATTTACGACGATCGGAGAAAATACGTTTGCGAACTTTAATTTCACGGTGTTAGATACCTGTCCGGTGCATATCGGCAATAACGTGTTCATCGGGCCGAATGTATCGCTTGTGACACCGATGCATCCGTTTCGTTATCAGGAGCGTAACATCAAGTTCAGGCCGGATGGTACGGCATACGATGATGAGTACGCAAAGCCGATTACGATCGGGGATAACTGCTGGCTCGCAAGCAATGTCGTTGTGACAGGTGGTGTGACGATTGGGGAAGGCTGTGTGATCGGTGCAGGCAGCGTGGTGACAAAGGATATTCCCCCACATTCCCTGGCGGTTGGAAACCCATGTAAGGTGATCCGGCAGATCACGGAGGCAGATTCCATCCGGGACCGGGCTGACCTGTGGTAGCATGGGTTTGGAAATAGAACCGTAAAATGAAACATAAAACATGAAAAACAAATAATTTGCATATCATTTTGCCAAACAAAAGAACTAGAACAGATGTGAAAATGTAAAATCGAATAAAATATTCGAAAACACCTCTTGACACACAAACCATATAGCAGTAATATAATTGTAGCAGCAGAAAACGCTGCGTTTGCAATTGTGACTTGTATGGAAGGAGGCATTCCATGAAATATAGACCAGAGTTTGATCAGGAAACAGTAGGAGCGAATTTGAGAAGATTAAGAAAAGCAAATAAGCTGACCGTGGAGGAGGTCCGCCAGTATCTGATGCTTGGAAGTGTTCAGGCTATCTACAAGTATGAGCGTGGCGAGAGCTATCCGCAGGCAGATACAATGTTTGCTCTGATGTGTCTCTATGGGGCATCTCTCGAGGACATCATCGGGGAAAGCGTGATTCCTGTAAGACGGGAAGAAGAGGGCGATGAGCCCTCTTCCTACTTCGACAGACTGGCAGCTTAGAGCTGCTGTTCTAATTTCTTAACTTCCTCTTGCAGAATCCGGTTTGTTTCCTCTAGGGAACAGACATAGCCATATTGTGGCAATGTCTGGACGAAATCCATGATACAACTGCACAGCGTGTGTTCCCGGAGTGGAATGATCATGGAATTTCCATTGCTTTGCACCAGCATAATATAGGTAGAAGATGGTGGTGTGAAGGCAATGGAGATATTCAGAGAGGTATGGAGCTTAGATGGGTCAACCATCAGAAAATGATTATCATCTTCGTGAGTGTTTGCCTCAATGAATTTATTCAATATGTAGATCCGGTCTTCAATATCGAAGTGAGAAGCGAGTTCATCCGGGAAATTTACATTTTTCCCGTTTTCCGCAAATAACCGCAATCCCTCTTCTGTAAATAAAACCGTATGATTCTCCATTGTGAGCTGATCGATCCGCACAAAGAGCTTCGCCTTGATCAATTCCCGGTATGGTGTATCAAGCATGTATTTCTCTACCATGGCGGGTGTGATATACTTCTCAATCGTTGGCTGGATATTCAGGCACAATGGATAATGCTCGTTCGGGTCAACCTTGTTCAGTTCACTGAGAAGTTCCATCGGAGATTGTGCACCGGATGTCAGTATGCTGGATTTGCTCAAGGCGTTCCGGTAGACATTCAGGTAGTGTTCATGCAGATCCGGATTGGATATAACCAGTGCGGTTTCGTAGTCCGCAGAGAGCAAAACCACATGCGTATTTGTGATTACGTAGTATGGAAATACAGAAGCCAGACTCTTGAAGTCGTGCCGCGCAGCATAATAAAAGTAAACGGAAAAACTACCCGGAAACGCACGGAAGGATGGGAGCAGATGCATCAGAATCCGGAGATTATGTATGTTGTCGTAATTCCCGTTTACCGTAAGCGTTTTTTGGTATTCAACAAGATGCGTGACGGTCAATGGCTGAAAGCGTGGATGATACAGCGGCTTGAAAAAAACGGGACATAAGGATGACTCAGGTCCGCATAAGTATATAGAAACGGCTGTGCTTCGCATTCGACTGCATGTACGGCGAGGGTATAAATGATATTCGCAATTTCGTAGGTGCCGTGAACCAGAGTCTGATCGGCAAGCTTGTCGATATTGACAGTAACAGCGTCTGAGGGTTGTTCTGTGTTTGGGGAGATTGAGGAAGGCGATGATTCAAGGAGCTTCTTGATTTCCATATGTGTCTGGAACCGTTCCAGACCGATCTGATCCGCCAGAAATGCCCGGTCTAACTCATCTTTGTCGATGGGAGATAGAGAGAAGAACGGAAGAAGCTTCTCATAGACGTCCCGGGTAATCTTCCTCTGACCAGACAGAATCTTCTGTAAAGTTGTCCGGTTGATGCCACTCTGCTGGGAAATGGAATAAATCGTGTATCCGTTTGATTCGATGTAATACTTGATAAGATGTTGTATTGTATCCATGAATGATTGTATCTCCTAGTGTAATAGTATTAAAATATATTTTATTACAATCACACAAAAATCGCCATTGCTAATAATTACAAAATTGTTGTCACATTTCTTGTCACATATTGAAATATAGTGTCGGGGAAATATAATGAAAAGTGTGTTGGCAAGGGAGACAGTAAAGGGAGAAAGTAATAAGTGTATTTGTGAACGTGATTATATAACTCCTTGCACATATAGGTAAGAACCCGTTTGGACGGGTTCTTTTTTTGCGCAATAAATCAGCATGCGTCAATTGTAATCTGAGATTCCATACCCGCCATCTCAGA
>ULWY01102142.1_pt1 | contig 38349 bp, 29 predicted proteins | sample 1960761 | NCBI WGS metagenome assembly ULWY01 (sample SAMEA4835824, study PRJEB28245) | human gut metagenome | biome: gut microbiome; material: fecal sample | place: Denmark | collected 2008 | reverse complement strand
TCAGTGAAATATTTATTTGCTTATATCGAACTCACGTTAATCTACATCAATGGCGGTTTTCTTTTTAAAGAAAGAATATGCAGCACAGCAGACAAAGAATAGATAATGAAATTATCGAAAGAACACGGTCTGACTTGTTTCTATCTGTGCGATGTTCTTCTTCATTGACCGTTTATTACTCATAACTACAAATTTAATACTTTATAGTTATACTCTTCATTTTCAATAGATTATACTCTATTGAACTTATGTCAGATTAATTACTTCAGAATAAAAAGCCAAATCATTAACTAATAAAGTATTTGATACTGTTGCAGTATCGACTTGAGCCCTGTCGTTATGTTCATAGGGGCTATACTATAATTTCTATTCTACATATTAATAATTATGCAGAATAATTTTTAATACTTTTTCTGTATCGTCCGTTATCTTGTATCTATTATCCGGGCGTTCGCCCAAAAGCCATATAATCTCTCCACTTGCATCAGTAACGACCAACTGTTTCTCTTTTTCAAAACTTGTTTTCTTAATATCAGTCATATAATCACTTACAAGTTTTGAGCCCTTCATACCCAACGGATAGAATCTGTCACCCTTTAACGTGACTCTTACTATCAAAGGAAAAGCCACCTTGTCGGCGTCAAGACACGCACAAGCATGAGATCTGTCTATTTGGAAATTCTCGTCCCTAATCTCATATTTGAATGACAGTTTTATATCTTCATTATATACATAGACGCCGGTTTCAGATACTTTCATTACCTTGTTTCTGCTGTTACGATTACACTTTCTTATTACAAGAAAACCCCTGTCAAGCAACAAATCATGTGTATTCGAGCTCCATCTTCTTCCGCTTGTACCGTCCAGCTTATTATAGATCTGTTTTATTGCCGTCGGATTGAAACCATAATTCTTAAGAATATAGAATAACGTATATTCTGGAGACGGCTGCATTTTCAGTTTTGCTATATCAATTCTATCAGAGTTGAAAACATCATTCATAGATACACTTAGGGATGAGTCAAAAACTTTCATCGACTCAGATACATTCAATGATGTATTGAAAATGTTTTTTCTTACGCCCGGATTGATTGTTTCCAATAACGGTATGACGTGTATTCTGATTTTGTTGCGTGTAACATCGTCAATAAGATTAGTGCTGTCTGTCACATAATCCTGATTCAGCGCTTTCAAGAACATCTCAATATCCTTTCTACCAACACACAATAATGGTCTTATTATATGTCCGTTAACCGGTTGTATGCCTTTTAAACCATTTATTCCCGTGCCGCGGATAAGGTTCATCAATACAGTCTCAACACTGTCATCTTGATGATGTGCGACACATATTGCCTCGGCGTCAATATCCGCCCTTAAATGTTCAAAATACCCATACCTCAACTCTCTTGCCGCCATCTCGATGCTCACCTTTTTAATTTCTGCATACGAACGGGTATCGAAATGGCAGCGGTGAAGTTTCACATCTAATCTGTTGCATAAATCAACACAGAATCTCTCATCCCTATCAGACTCTTTTCCACGTAAATGGAAATTACATGTAACAGCGTCTATATTAATCCCCATCTTTTTCATTACAAGCAAAAGTGCTACGCTGTCGGCTCCACCTGAGAGTGCAACAATGTACTTGCGCCCCGTTTTGAACAAAGCGTATCTTTGTGAAAAGTCGGTGACTATTTGTATGAAATGCTGTTCTATATTATTATTCGACATATAATACGAGTCCCTTCAAATATTCTCCTTCCGGATGATATATGTTTATCGGGTGGTCAGCAGGTTGATGCAACTGATGTAAAATCTTGACTTTACGATTTGCATGCACAGCCGCAGTAAACACAGCATTCCGGAAATTCTCTTTTGTTATTATCTGCGAACAACTGAAAGTAAACAATATGCCGCCTGACTTTATATGCTGTAGTCCTTTCTGGTTAAGGCGGGTATAACCTTTTAATGCGTTGTGTACAGCACTCCTGTGTTTTGCAAATGCTGGTGGGTCTAATATAACAAGGTCATATTTTTCATGACATTCTTGGTCAAGATACTTGAAGGCATCCACGCAGAATGCCGTATGACGTTTGTCTTCGGAGAAATTCAGTGCAATATTCTGATTTGTCAACTCAATAGCCTTGGAACTGCTGTCAACGGAATGTACCAATCTGGCTCCGCCGCGCATGGCATAAACAGAAAAGCCTCCCGTATAACAAAACATGTTTAATACGCTTCTATCTTTTGAATATCTCTCAAGCAGTTTTCGGTTTTCGCGCTGATCTACAAAGAATCCGGTTTTCTGTCCCTTCAGCCAATCAACATGGAACTTGAGACCATTTTCCAGTGTGATATCACTGTTCATCTTGCCATATATAAAACCGTTGCTGCTGTCAAGATCAGCCTTATATGGCAATGTTGTTTCACTCTTATAATATATATTTTTAATCCGGTCTCCCGTGACAGCAATCAAGGCCTTGCATATTTCGTGTCTGAATATATGTATCCCTACATTATGTGCCTGCATAACGGCAGTATCGCCATAACAGTCTATAATAAGTCCCGGAATATTATCACCCTCTCCATGAAACAATCTGAAAGTAGTGTTATAGTCATCACTGATTATTCCGAGTACTTTTCTCATATTGTATGCAGCCGACAGACGTTCCTGCCAATAGCTGTCGTTGATTTCAATGTCCGAGAACGAAAGGACTCTTACTGCTATTGAGCCTATCTGATAAAATCCGATTGCAATAAACACATTGTTGTCTGTAAAAACTCTTACAATGTCTCCGTCTTCTATGCCTTCATCCATAGAACTAATTGCACCGGAAAATATCCATGGGTGAAATCTTTTGAGGCTGTCTTCCTTGCCACGCTTTAAATATACAGATTTATACATTTGCAATAGATTTATTTATATTGTCCTTTATAATCAAAGAATAATCTCCGGTATCTTTCAGTAAAAGAATTTCTTTATACAATTTTATGCATGCCCACGCGTCTGTCGCGGCATAGCTCATTTGCTTATCGCTCAGAACATCCGCATCCCAATTTGTCAGGCGCTGTCTTTTACTTATCTTCTGTTTAAACAGATTTGCATATAGTTTCTGCAAACTTTTATCTTCAATACCTATGTCTCCTATTATGTCCTGTATGTCAATAAACAGCCCAGGTTTGAATGTCTGACGCTTCTGTAGCGCAGAAAGATCATCGTGCCAAGACAATCCGACCATAGGGACATTGGTGTTACTCAGCAACGATATTACAGACGGCACCATACCTATGTAATTTAGACGGAATAAGAAACAAATATCGTCAGTAGCTACCTGTAATAAAGAGACCTTGTGATGCTGGCCTTTCTTGAAGGCAGGCCTTGTTTCTGTATCTACGCCTAAAATATCTTTAGATAATAAAAAGGGCACAGCTTTATCCGCCTCGCACTTACTATTCACGGTAATTATCTTCCCGGGAAAGCTCACTACTGGCAGATTCTTTACATCCTCTTTGTCCAATTTGTTATATATCGTCTTCATCGTTTGCATTTAAAACAATTTGCAAAATTAGAAAAAAGTTGCGAATTTATGGCCGTTTACAACTTTTTTACGCTATTTTTGCACATAAATAATAGAACGAAGAAATGGTCAAGAAGAAATCCGAGCGTAAGCCGAAAAACATAATGGAAGCCGTAGGCTTTCAAAATATATTTAACAGTGAGAAAACAGACTTTTTATTGGGACTCATTATACTAATCATTGCAACATACATTATTATTGCAATGGTTTCTTTTTTAAATACAGGTCAGGCAGACCAAAGTGTACTTGAAGATTTAAGACCCGGGGAGTGGTTGAATACAAATCATGTATTCAAAAACTATTGCGGCAGTATTGGCAGTATCATTGCATACACATTGATAACAGTGAATTTTGGTATTCCTGCATTCATCATACCTGTTTTTTTGATATTAGTCGGGTTGAAAATGATGAAAATATGCAAAGTAAATTTGCTGAAATGGTTTATGTGCCTTGCAATAGTAATGATATGGGCATCTGTATCATTTGCCAAGTTTCTGTCTCCATTAATGGAGAACAGTATCTTTAATCCCGGTGGTAACCACGGTTTATTTTGTGTGCAACATTTAGAAAATATTATAGGAGCTCCAGGTCTAACGGCAGTTCTTATATTTACAGCAATAGCATTCCTGACATATTTGAGTGCTGAAACTATAAATGTTATAAGAAGAATACTTAATCCGATTGGCTATCTCACAAGAAAAGTAAAATTTACTGTCATCAGCAACTCGAATCACGATTCTGCCGACACACAGGCAAAAGATAGCGTAGACAATGATGAGAAGGAAGATTTAAGAAATACTACTGTAATGGAGACGACAGAAGAAAAGTCGGAATCCATCCATACACCTACAGTGATAGATCTCACTGAGGATATGTCATACAGCAGCGATAAAAATAATACAGCTAAGAATAAAGAAAAAGAACAGCCAAAAGAGCCAACCAATGAACTCATTGTTGAGATATCAAAATCGCCAGAACAGTCTGACAGAAAGAAAGTGGTAGCGAATGATGATATTTTCAATACACCTATAAATCCGAAAGAACCATTCACAAAATATAAATATCCAACAATAGACTTGCTGAAAAAATATGACAATGATGGCAAGCCGTTCGTTGATATGGATGAAATCAGAGCAAACAATGAACAGATTGTAAAAGTTCTGAAAAGCTTTGGAGTAGATATCAGCGAAATTAAAGCAACAGTAGGTCCGACCATTACTCTTTATGAAATAACCCCAGCCCCTGGTGTTCGTATTTCGAAGATAAGAAATTTGGAAGATGATATTGCACTTAGTCTTTCTGCTCTTGGAATAAGAATTATTGCTCCTATCCCTGGAAAAGGTACAATCGGTATTGAGGTTCCGAACCGGAAAGCGAATATAGTGTCTATGGAGAGCATAATAAGTTCAAAAAAGTTTATGGAGGCAAATATGGAACTGCCTATAGCCTTAGGTAAAACCATATCCAACGATGTACTTATTATCGATTTGGCAAAAATACCACATTTACTTGTAGCAGGTGCTACGGGTCAGGGCAAATCTGTCGGTCTGAATGCGATAATAACATCTTTGCTTTATAAAAAGCATCCCAATGAGCTTAAATTTGTACTTATAGATCCGAAAAAGGTTGAATTCAGCATATACTCTCCTATTGCCGATCATTTTATGGCAACGCTTCCAGAAAATGAAGAAGAACCTATAATAACAGATGTCTCGAAAGTTGTACGTACGCTAAATAGTTTGTGTACACTGATGGAACATCGCTATGATATGTTGAAACAAGCAAAGGTGAGAAACATAAAAGAATATAATCACAAATTTGTAAACCACGAGCTTGACCTGACAAAAGGGCATGAATTTATGCCATACATTGTTGTGATCATCGATGAATTCGGTGATTTGATAATGACTGCCGGAAAAGAAATTGAAATGCCGATAGCACGTATTGCACAACTTGCGCGTGCAGTTGGTATTCATATGGTTATTGCTACACAACGTCCTACAACAAATATTATAACTGGTACCATTAAGGCCAACTTCCCTGGACGAATTGCCTTCAAGGTAACTTCTATGATTGATTCACGTACAATTCTTGATCAACCTGGAGCTAATCAACTTGTCGGACGTGGTGATATGCTAATTCTTGACGGAAGAACACCTAATCCTATTCGTGTACAATGTGCATTTGTTGATACTCCGGAGGTTAAAAATATAAATGAATATATAGAATCACAACCCGGTCCTGTAGAACCGATGGAACTGCCAGAACCCGAAACAAAATCAGATGGCACATCGGATGGTTCTGTAAATAACGAGCTTTCCAATCTGGATCCTTATTTTGAAGAGGCTGCAAACCATATTGTCACTACTCAACAAGGAAGTACAAGTATGATACAACGTAGATTCTCTATTGGTTATAACCGTGCCGGTAGACTTATGGACCAATTAGAAAAAGCGGGCATCGTTGGAGCTGCCCACGGTAGTAAACCGAGAGAAGTTCTTGTCTCAGATATAAACCAACTGAATATTATATTAAAACAAATCAAAAATTAAATATTATATATTATGAAGAAAGTTAATATTATAATCATATTATTGATAATATTTGTTGTAGGTTCATATGCACAGAATGCGACACAAGCCCGCACTGTTCTTAATAAGACCGCAAGTATTCTCAACAGAAAAGGTGGTTTAAGTTTTAATTTCTCTATGACCGGTTCCAAAACAGGATCTGTTTCTGGAACAATTGCAATAAAGGGTAAAAAATATAATGTCCGTACATCTCAAGCGACAGTATGGTTCAATGGAAAGACGCAATGGACATATATGAAAAAAACTAATGAAGTAAATATAACGACCCCTACTCTTGCGCAACAGCAAATGATGAATCCGTATGCATTTATAAATATGTATCGTAGCGGATACAGTCTCTCAATGAAAACACAGGGGAAGAATTATATTGTACACATGAAAGCTTCCAATAAAAGCATACAAGAAATATATGTCACTATAAATAAATCGACACATATTCCATCAGCTGTAAAATTCCGTCAAGGATCAGAATGGACTTCTATAACCATCAGCAAAGTATCTATGAACAATCAATCAGATAATATATTTACATTCCGCTCTAAAGATTTTCCTGGCGCTGAAATCGTGGATTTAAGATGATATTATAACAAGATGAACGTATGGAATTTGTTTAACGAATTACGCCGGCATCGTAAATATGCCGGCGTTCGTAATGTGAATGTTACAAGAAATCGGACTGCGAAATACATTATATATGTACTATTCGCATTTGTTATCATATATCTAATGATAATTGCTGCAGGATTGGCTTTTATTGTTAATGACAGTGATAATAATGAGATATCATCAGTAGAATTTATTTCGGCATTATTACCGTTTATTCTTATAATAGATTTCTTCTGTCGCTTTATAATGCAACAAACTCCATCACAGATTATAAAACCTTATACATTACTACCTATAAAACGTTCCGATTGCATTAATAATTTCATTTTAACATCATTATTTTCTCCTGGAAATTTCGTTTGGTTCGCATTGTTGTTGCCGTATTCACTGATGTCTGTAATCTTCAGTTATGGATTTTCAATTACTTTTCTTCTATTGCTTTATTCCTGGATTCTCATAATGGCAAACAGTCAATGGTACCTGATTATACGGACATTAATAAACGATACTGTTGCATATTGGTTGATTCCTATCGCTGTTTATGCATTAATTTTCTTGCCTTCCTTTATCGGAAAGGACAGTGATATGGAACAAATGCTGTATTTTTACTCAGAAGCGGGCTCTATGTTGCAGAACAATAATATATTGCCTGTTTTGTTCTCACTCACAATACTTGCTATTCTTGTATATATAAATCAAAAAATACAACTTGCACACGTCAAGAAAGAAATATCATCACATACCAATTCTGTTACACACAAAATAAATACATTCTCATTTTTAGACAAATATGGTGAGTATGGATTATATCTTCAGCTGGAGTTAAAAACAATATTGCGAAATAAGAATCCCCGTAAAGGTTTTATTTATGCTACAATTACAATTATATTTTTCAGTTTTATAATCGGATATACAACTGTGTATGACTCCAAATATATGACCAATTTTTGGTGTTTTTATAATTTGGTTATTTATGGATCATCTATGCTTATAAAGATAATGGGTAATGAAGGCAACTACTTTGACTTTCTTATGACCAGGCGTGAAAACATATTATCACTGCTGCATGCAAAGTATATATTATATTCATTAATGCTTTTGTTCCCATTTATATTGATGCTTCCTTTAGTAATAATAGGAAAATGGCCACTGCTCATGCTTGTGTCATATACGGTATTCACTGCCGGTTTTCAATACTTCATACTCTTTCAGATGGCCGTATACAATCAACAGACAATACCGTTAAATACAAAAATTATCGGTAAAAGCAATATGAATAATAGTTATTTTCAGATAATTGCAAGTCTTGTCTGTTTATTGTTCCCTGTTTTACTCGTCTCTATATTGCAACTGATATTCAAAGATACGACATTATATATAATAATTTTAATCATTGGTCTGGCATTCATACTGACCCATTCATTATGGCTTCGGAATATATATAAACGATTTATGACACGTCGTTATACCAATATGGAAGCCTTTCGTTCAACGCGCTAATGTATAATAAATCAACAGATAATCACCCACTGACTGTATATAAAGCCAGTGCCGGTAGTGGAAAGACCTATACGTTATCTATAGAATATATAAAACTATTGATAACACAACCTCAATGTTATAGGAAAATTCTGGCAGTGACGTTCACAAATAAAGCTACTGAAGAAATGAAAATCCGCATTCTCAGCCAGCTTTATGGCATTTGGAAATTGTTGCCGGATTCGAGAAGTTATATTGACAGAGTTACAAAAGATTTATCTGTTTCTGAAGCTTTTGCCTCAAAACAGGCAGGAATAGCTCTGCATAATATAATTCACGACTATAATTATTTTAGAATTGAAACTATCGATTCTTTTTTTCAAAGTGTCTTAAACAATCTCGCGAGAGAGCTGGATCTTACAGCCAATCTCAGAGTGGAGCTGAACGACTATCAGATAGAACAACACGCAGTAGATAAACTTATTGAGGGTCTCAGCAGAAAAGATGATTTATTGAAGTGGATTCTTTCATATATTAAGGAGAATATTGAAGATAATAAAAATTGGAATGTTATCGGACTTATAAAAAAGTTCGGAGAAAATATATTCCGAGACTTCTACAAAATCAACTGTAAAAGGCTGAATGAGGTTCTTCAAGATAAAGTACAACTACAAAAGTTCACTGATTCTCTAAAAGAGATAATACGTCGGATGAAAAATACGATGACAAAACAATGTGAACAATTCAACTCTATATTGTCAGAATCAGGATTTGATATAAACGATTTCGCATACGGCAAGTCCGGAACATGCAGTTACTTTCTAAAGTTGTCGGATGGACAATATGATGGTAGTATTGTGAACAAACGTGTCCAGTCTGTCATTGAATGTTCGGATAAATGGTTAAGAAAAAATGAGAAGGACAAACATAAGCAAAGTGAACTTAAACGTGTGATAAATGATAGTCTTTGGCCATTGCTTGTCGAAACAGAACAATTACGTTCTGAGATGTGGAAATATTATAAGTCTGCCGACCTGACTATGCAGCATATTAGCCAGTTGCGACTTCTCAACAGCATTGAGAACAAAGTAATGGAACTGAATGCCGATGCAAATCGTTTTCTTTTAAGCGACACTCAGTTTTTGCTGCATTCACTGATAAATGATTCAGATTCTCCATTTATATTTGAAAAGATAGGTACTCAACTTGAATATGTTATGATTGATGAGTTCCAGGATACAAGTACAATACAATGGAGTAATTTCAAGATACTGTTAGAAGAATGCATGAGTCGTAGTGCTGAAGGCAACCTTATTGTCGGAGATGTAAAACAAAGTATATATAGATGGCGGTCCGGTGACTGGAGACTTCTGAATAATATAGAATCGCAATTCACAGACGCGTCTCAACGTTTGTCTGTAAGGACACTTGACACCAATTATCGCTCAAGCCGTAAGGTTATCGAATTTAACAATGTGTTCTTTAATACCGCAGCAAAGATAGAATATGACAAACAATATAACGAATCTTCAGACAGTCAACTTGCCGATCAGCTCGCATGGGCTTATAGTGATGTGGTTCAGAATATACCGGAAGGAAAGCCAGATGAAGGTTTCGTTGATGTTGAATTGCTTCCACAGGAAAACTATCAGGAAAACACCCTGAGACGTATAAAGGAAATCATTGATGATCTTATAAGCAGAGGTGTCCAGCAAAATAATATAGCAATCATTGTGCGCTCGAACATAAACGCACAGCTCATAGCAGAACAATTCTCGCAGTGTGCTGAGTATATCAATATTGTATCTGAAGATGCCTTCAAAATAGAAAGTTCTATAGCTGTAAACATTATTATTAATGCAATGCGGTTGTTACTGAATCCCAAAGACAACATTGCAAAAGCATATCTTGTGAAAGCATATTATAACAAGATTCTGCATAAAAATTCATTTAACAATGATGTATATACCGAAACCGGTCTGTCTGCGGACAACGTTCTCCCTACTGATTTCATGAATCAGCGTGCGCACATGCTTACAAAATCACTTTATGATATTGTTGAACATATTTCCATATCATTTCATTTGAACGAATTACAAGAAGAAAGCGCGTACATATGTACCTTTTACGATCAGCTTAACAAATTCATAAAAGATAATACTGCTGATCTTGATGCATTCATAGAGGAATGGGACAACAACATACATAACAAAACTATACAAGCAAACGAATTTGACGGTGTACGACTAATAACAATTCACAAGAGTAAAGGACTTGAATTTGATAATGTCATCATTCCATTCTGTGATTGGAAAATAAATGACTCGGGCACAATCTGGTGTTATCCACAGGAAGTACCGTTCAACACATTACCCGTAATACCGATTGATTACAAGCCAAAGCAGATGAAAGGTACAATATATGAAAAAGATTATCTGAACGAATATCTGCAAAATACAGTAGATAATCTCAATCTTCTATATGTTGCTTTCACACGGGCATCCAATAACCTGTTTGTGTTAGGAAAGCGCAACAGTTCACAATCACGCTCATTACTGATAGAAAAAAGTCTGCCTGTTGTATCCGAACAACTCTGCGATTCCACCTATGAATGTGAGGAGGACGCATCTTGTCCAATAACATTCAGCTATGGCAATATTTATATACCACAGAGAAAAAAGGAGTTGAAAGAGTCACAAAACGTATTTATGCAACCTATTATGCCTACACAAACAGATATACACACATATATCTGTAAGGCAGATTTCAGGCAAAGCAATAAAAGTCGCGATTTCATCGAGGGTGACAGTGAAGACAAACGGAAACAATATATCCGTCTCGGATCTGTACTGCACAAGCTGTTTTCGTCAATACATACGGTAAACGATGTGAACGGTGCATTGCAACAGTTAGAATACGACGGCGTCATTTATGATTGTGGAATGACATCTGAAGAAATCCGCAAACTGTTGTTAAAAAGACTATCCACCCCTGTTGTCTCAGACTGGTTCTCGGACAAATGGCAACTCTTCAACGAATGTACCATTCTCTCTTACGATGAAGAAAAGCATATATCCGTAACCCATCGCCCGGACCGAGTGATGACAGATGGGCAGCAGATTATAATAGTAGATTTCAAATTCGGTAATCCTAAACCCGAATACAATAATCAGGTGAAAGAATACATGTCGCTTATCTCACAAATGAGATATAAAGAAGTTAAAGGATATTTGTGGTTCGTTTATTCAAATGAAATTGTTGAAGTAAAATGAAAAGTTTCCTGGAATATGTGTCTGAAGACATAATTAATAAATTTGGCTACGACCTGTCCCGTACAGCAGTGGTTTTTCCAAATAAAAGAGCCGCTCTCTTTATGAACGAATATCTTGTGCGGATTGCAGACAAGCCTATATGGAGCCCTATTTATATAACCATCAGCGATCTGTTTTGCAAACATTCAGACCTCGCTGTGGCTGATCAGATAAAACTGATTTGCGAACTGCATAAATCGTTTATCAAGTTTTCGGGAACAAACGAAAGTCTCGACCACTTCTACGGATGGGGCCAACTACTGCTTTCCGACTTCGATGACATCGATAAAAATATGGCGGACGCCCATAAAGTATTCGCAAATCTAAAGAATTTACATGAGCTTGACGACATATCATATCTTACTGAAGAACAGAAAAATATACTCAAACGTTTTTTCATAAACTTTAATGATAACAGTGAAACTGAGCTCAAGAAACGGTTCTACAATCTGTGGCAACATTTTGGAAGTATCTATGACGATTTCAACGCCCGTCTCCATGAGATGGGCATCGCATACGAAGGTGCCCTATACCGCAGCGTGGTGACAGACGAAAATATATCGTATGATTATGACAGATATATTTTTGTAGGATTCAACATGCTGCACAAGGTTGAGAGTATGATGTTTGACAGATTGAAAAAACAAGGCAAGGCTTTTTTCTATTGGGATTTTGACAAATATTATATGCCCGATAAGGGAACCATACACAATGAGGCAGGACACTACATATCGCAATATCTTAAATATTTCCCTAATGAATTGGACATATACGATTCGGATATATATGACAATTTAAGCAAAAAGAAAAACATAAAATACATCAATGCTTCTACCGAAACCATGCAAGCACGATATGTGAGCGACTGGTTAAGAAGCAACGGACGCATTGCCGATGGTGCGAAAACCGCAATAATAATGTGTGATGAAGATATGCTACAAAGCATCCTTTACAGTCTGCCCCCCGAAACAGGGAAAGCAAATATCACTACAGGTTACCCTCTGGCTCTGTCACCGATATCATCGTTCGTGATGCATTTAATGGAATTACAACTCAACGGCCATAAGCGCAATACAGACCGATTCTATCTGAAACAAGTCATTAAGGTATTGAGACATCCGTATATGTGCTTTGTATCAGACAAGGCAGAGGAATTGGCCGAGCATCTGAGCACCCATAAGATATATTATCCATCACGCAAGATGCTTTCTGCGGACGATAATCTGAGCATAATGTTCTGCGACATACGCAATAATGAAAGATACAATCTATATTCCCAGTATCCGAATCTTAATATGTTGAAATGGATAATGGAAATGATAAGTATCATCGGAATGAATTGTAAGGAATCTGCGGATGCGCTCATACAGGAATCGGTGTTCAGAATGTATACGGTGTTCAGCCGCCTTGCATCACTTACCGAGTCTGGCGACTTGCTCGTGGAAACAATAACATTGAGACGTCTGATAAAACAACTTATTGACACTACATCAATACCGTTCCACGGAGAACCGGCCATCGGTGTGCAGATAATGGGAATACTCGAGACACGAAATCTTGATTTCGACCATGTGTTACTGCTGTCATGCAATGACGGAAAAATGCCTAAGGGCGTGAACGACGCATCATTCATACCCTATTCCATCAGAAAAGCATATGGACTGACTACAATTGACAATAAGATTTCCATCTATTCTTATTATTTCCATAGCATCATACAGCGTGCTACCGATATAACAATGATATACAACAGTTCGACGGAAAACGGACGCGGAGAGATGAGCCGTTTCATGCTGCAACTGATGATAGAAAGTCCACACAACATAATATGTGAGAACCTGCAGGCCGGATGTTCATCAGCTCAGTCAGTACCGCACAGTATAGACAAAAACGAGAATGTGATGAAGGTTCTGAACGGAATGTGTAAAATATCACCATCGGCCGTTAATCAATATATGCGCTGTCAGCTCCAGTTCTTTTACAATTATATTGCGAACATCAAGGAACCTGACACCAATGACGACGATACGGTGGACAACAGAATTTTTGGCAATATATTCCATAAATCCGCGTTTTATATATACAAAGACATGTCCGACAATGACGGATTGATAAGAAGCAGCGACATTGACCGTTATCTGAAAAATCCGAGAATCGTGGAATCTGTAGTCGATAAGGTTTTCAATGAGGAATTATTCCAATCGGACAGCATACAGACAGCTCCGGAATATAACGGCCTGCAGATAATCAACCGTGAAGTAATCATTGGCTATCTGCGGCAGCTGATGAGACTTGACCGTGAAATGGCGCCATTCAGAATACTCGGGCTTGAGATGCCTTCATATACCAACGTCAGCTTCAACACGAGCGACGGACAGCGAAATATAGAGATCGGAGGTATAATCGACCGTATGGACATGGCTGGAAAAGACTTTGAGAAGATAAGGGTTGTGGACTATAAGACAGGACACCAGCCTACTAAGAAGATAAACTCTTTAGACGAGATATTCTCAAGCGAAAGTATTGAGAACAAACATGGAGATTACTTCTTTCAGGTTATGCTCTATTCGCTCATCATAAGTACATCTAACGAACATGCCAGAAATGGTAAGATGGTGAGTCCTGCCCTGTTTTTCATAAGACACAGCATGCAGGACAAGTATGACCCGACACTGAACATCGCGGACGAACCTATTGATGACATACGCAAATATGGCGATGAATTCGAAGAAAAACTGAAACATGTTCTTGGCGAGATATTCGAGCCTAAGACAGCTTTTGTTCCGACCGAGCACAAGACACGGTGTTTAACCTGTCCATACAAGGCAATATGCTGTATATGAAAATAACGAAATAACAAAAATACCAACAACTATGTCCTACGATTTCATAATAAGAATTCTTGCCGCTGCCGTTATTGGCGGAGTCATCGGCTTAGAACGTGAATACCGGGCCAAGGAGGCTGGCTTCCGCACACATTTTCTTGTTGCTTTGGGTAGCGCACTTTTTACAGTTGTCTCTCAGTTCGGATTTGAGCAAACGGACGGAGGGACCAGCCACATTTCGCTTGATCCTTCAAGAGTAGCCTCACAGGTTGTAACTGGCATCGGTTTCATCGGCGCAGGAATAATAATATTTCAGAAGCATGCAGTCCGCGGACTCACTACGGCAGCTGGCTTATGGGTTACTTCGGCCATAGGTCTGGCATGTGGTTCAGGACTGTATTTTCTTGCATTCATCACAATGATTTTAGTACTCATATGTCTTGAAGTGTTGTATTTCATTGTAAGAGGCGTCGAGTCGAAACACATTTCTGTGACATTCTCGTCACTGTCTAAAGATATGGTGACAGAAATAATCGATATCCTCAAAAATGAAGGTTTGGAAGTGAAATCCTACCACATAAAACATTCTTATAACGAAAATGCCACACACTATAAAATGAATGTTGATATAAATGTAAGAAGAAACAATTTTGAGAATATCATAAAAAAGATTCTAACCGATTTTGATGGAGTTTCCATAGATGAAATAGAATAAAGAAGATGATTTGCCATAACAGCCGAATACATCGAACCTATTAATGATAATATACGTATATGATTTAAAAAATCGGAAATACAGAATGTAGATGGGAAAAAAAATGTAATTTTGCCGAGAATTGTATTTACATTGTCAATATCGTATAATAATGAACACAAACTTTGAATATTACATCTACTGCATTATAGCTTTGATTGCAGTGTTCTTTATATTTAAAAAAGTAGCAAGTTGTCTTATTAAAATAGTCATAATATCGGTAATCATTGGTGCATTGTTGCTACTATATTACTATAAATTCCATTAAATTACTTGACATAATTGTTTACATACCATACAACATAAATAATATATCTTTACACATACGCACATGATAATATTGGCAGATGCAGGCAGTACGAAAGTAGATTGGCTTATATTAGGTAATAACAAAGACAGAACCATCAAGACAAATGGAATAAATCCGGCCGTAATGTCACAATCACAGATTTCAGACATTCTTCATAATGAACTACGTCCGCAGCTGCTCGAGAATGGTGTTATAGATAATTGCAATTCCAACATAAATTTGGAAAATTATATTGAAGTGTACTATTATGGAGCAGGATGTACCGTACCCAACATTCCGAAAATGAAAATAATGCTACAGGAAATATTCGGACTGGGCGCAAAAATAGAAGTGGAAAGTGATCTGACTGCCGCCGCATGTGCTCTATTCGGAAACAATAAAGGAATTGCCTGCATATTGGGAACAGGCTCAAACTCAGGATTATACAATGGACAACATATCATACACAAAGTTCCCGCAATGGGATATATTCTCGGAGATGAAGGCAGCGGTGCTGTGCTCGGTCGCCTTTTTCTGAATGCATTATACAAAGGACTACTGCCGGAGGGACTGCTCGGAGAATTTGAGAGACAATTCTCAATAACGCTCGATGACATTATCAGCAATGTTTATCATGGAAACTCGCCAAGCAAATTTCTGGCTTCAACATCTGTATTCATAGCTAAACATTTAGACATAAAGCAAGTGGAGAACATCGTAATTGAAAATTTCCGGTCTTTCTTCAGAAACAACATTAAGCAGTATTCACATCCGGAACTTGAAGTTGGCATTGTAGGAAGTATTGCTTGTATATACCATAAGCAACTGATGAAAGCAGCAGATATTGAGAACATAAAAATACGAATGATTCTGAAAAGTCCGTCAGAAAGGCTTGCTGAATATTATAAAATGCATGCAAATCATGCATAATGATGTACATTATATACATTTATAGCATTTTCAAAATGCTTATTAATAATATAATATGTATAAAATGCAAACCCGACTTTACATTTTTCAGTGATTTTTTTGCATTTTATAATAATATCGTTTATCTTTGCAGAAAACAATCTTACAATAAATATCTCATATATTATAAAAGATGTTACTACAATAAAATTCAAAAATTTAAATATATAATATCTAATTAACTATGACTGAAAAAAGAGTTTACACTTTCGGTAATGGAAAAGCTGAGGGCAGAGCAGATATGAGAAACCTGCTTGGAGGAAAAGGTGCCAATCTGGCAGAGATGAATCTTATCGGGGTACCTGTACCTCCAGGATTCACTATTACTACAGATGTATGCAATGAGTATTTTAAGGAAGGCAAAGATGATGTTGTTGCCTTACTGAAAGATGATGTTGAAAAATCTGTAAAACACATAGAATCGTTGATGAACTGCAAGTTTGGAGACGCTTCTAATCCTTTGCTTGTATCTGTAAGATCCGGAGCACGTGCATCTATGCCCGGAATGATGGACACTATTCTCAATCTCGGTCTTAACGATGAAGTTGTTGAAGGCCTAGCACGTAAAACAGGCAACGAACGTTTTGCTTACGACAGCTACCGCCGTTTCGTACAGATGTATGGCGACGTTGTTATGGGAATGAAACCCGTCAATAAAGAAGATATTGATCCGTTTGAGGCTATAATACAAAAGGTAAAAGCACAGCGTGGCATCAAGCTTGACAATGAAATGAACGTTGATGAGCTGAAACAGCTTGTACGTTTGTTTAAGGAAGCAATAAAACAGCAGACAGGAAATGACTTCCCTGACAATCCTATGGAGCAGCTTTGGGGAGCTATCTGTGCCGTATTCGACAGCTGGATGAACGACCGTGCCATCCTCTATCGTAAGATGGAAGGAATTCCCGCAGAATGGGGAACCGCAGTAAACGTAATGGCAATGGTATTCGGAAATATGGGTAATACATCTGCTACCGGCGTATGTTTCAGCCGTGACGCTGCAACAGGAGAAAACATATTCAATGGAGAATATCTCGTGAATGCACAGGGAGAAGATGTCGTTGCCGGTATAAGAACTCCGCAGCAGATAACCAAAGAAGGGTCACGTCGTTGGGCAGCATTACAGGGAATATCAGAAGAAGAGCGCGTCGCTAAATATCCGTCTATGGAAGAGGCAATGCCAGAAATATACAAAGAGCTGGATATGCTTCAAAACAAACTCGAAGACCATTATAAGGATATGCAAGATATGGAATTCACCGTGCAAGAAGGAAAACTCTGGTTCCTGCAAACACGCAATGGCAAACGCACAGGAACAGCCATGGTGAAGATAGCAATGGATCTTGTAAAGGAAGGTAAGATAGACGAAAAGACTGCCTTGATGAGATGTGAACCACAGAAACTAGACGAACTGCTACACCCTATTTTCGATAAAGATGCCTTGAAAAGAGCAAAAGTTATCACACAAGGACTGCCGGCTTCTCCTGGTGCCGCATGCGGTCAGATTGTTTTCCATGCAGACGACGCACAAAAATGGCATGAGGATGGCCACCGTGTCGTAATGGTTCGTATAGAGACTTCACCGGAGGATCTTGCAGGTATGTCTGCAGCAGAAGGCATTCTCACCGCAAGAGGCGGCATGACATCACACGCTGCTGTCGTTGCCCGCGGAATGGGTAAATGCTGCGTTTCAGGTGCAGGAGCAATAAATATAAACTATAAAAACAAAACCGTTGAGATTGAAGGCGTTGTATATAAAGAAGGTGATTATATCTCATTGAATGGTTCTACCGGACAGGTTTATGCCGGAGAGATTCCGACAAAAGCAGCTGAATTGTCAGGTGATTTCAAGGAACTGATGGATCTTTGTGACAAATATACAAAGCTTCAGGTTCGTACAAACGCCGATACACCACACGACGCACGCATAGCTCGTGCTTTCGGTGCAAAAGGTATCGGTCTGACACGAACAGAACACATGTTCTTCGAGGATAAGAAGATTGTTGCAATGCGCGAAATGATTCTCGCCGATTCTGTCGAGGGACGTGAAAAAGCCCTTGCAAAACTCCTGCCGTATCAGGAGGCCGACTTTAAAGGTATTCTCGAAGCAATGGATGGATGTCCAGTAAATATCAGACTTCTCGACCCGCCTCTTCACGAGTTTGTTCCTCACGACTTGAAAGGACAGCAGGTTATGGCTGAAGAAATGGGAGTAAGTGTAGAGGAAATACAGAAGCGTGTTGCAAGCCTGGCTGAAAACAACCCGATGCTCGGACACAGAGGTTGCCGCCTCGGAATAACATTCCCAGAAATAACAGCAATGCAAACCAGAGCCATTCTCACTGCTGCATGCGAGTTAAAGAAGGAAGGCAAAGATCCGAGACCAGAAATTATGGTTCCTCTTATCGGTATATTGTACGAGTTCAAACAACAGAAAGATGTTATCCTCAAGACTGCCAAAGAGGTATTCGATAAGGAAGGCATTGAAGTGAAGTTTGAAATCGGTACAATGATTGAAGTTCCACGAGCAGCCCTGACTGCAGATAAAATTGCATCTGAAGCTGAATATTTCTCTTTTGGAACCAATGACCTCACCCAGATGACATTCGGTTATTCGCGCGATGACATCGCAAGTTTCTTGCCTGTATATCTGGAGAAAAAAATTCTGAGTGTGGATCCATTCCAGGTTCTCGATCAAAATGGTGTAGGACAACTTATCAAGATGGCTGTAGAAAAAGGTCGTGCAGTACGTCCAGGAATGCGTACCGGAATCTGTGGAGAACATGGTGGAGAGCCTTCATCTGTTAAATTCTGCGCAAAGGTTGGTATGAATTATGCTTCTTGTTCACCATTCCGCGTTCCAATTGCTAGACTGGCTGCGGCGCAGGCTGCAATAGAGGAAGCATAAGCAATATATATAGGATAATATTTGATTTAGGCTGTAACGAACTGTTTATCAAACGTTACAGCCTAAGTTGTTTTTAGACGATCGTACATTTGTCCGCAAAAAATGAGTCCAAGAATTACATCTATTACTAGCAAATTGACATAAACGCAGTAATCCCGACTTTCATCGAAAGTCGGGATTACTGTTGTTTGGAATAGTTTATTGTAAAATTATTTAAGCCTCTGTTTCTGGCAGTACTGAAACGTAACTTCTGTTCTGACGTCCCTTGTGGAAGTTCACAATACCATCGGTCAGAGCATACAGAGTGTCGTCCTTACCGATACCAACGTTCTTGCCAGGATTGTGCTTTGTACCACGCTGACGAACAATAATATTTCCAGCAATAACTTTCTGTCCACCCCAGATCTTAACGCCTAATCTTTGTGAAGCTGACTCACGTCCGTTCTTAGAACTACCTACACCTTTCTTATGTGCCATTTCTGTGTCCTCCTAAAATTTAAGCGATTACTTCTTTTATTGTTACCTCTGTGAAATGTGTGCGGTGGCCATTCTTCTTACGGTAGTCTTTTCTACGCTTCATCTTGAAAACGATGACCTTATCCCCTTTAACAAGCGGATTTACAACTTCACATACAACCTTTGCACCTTCTACGGTAGGTGCACCAACCTGTACTGAACCATCTTTGTCGACAAGCAGTACCTTGTCGAATTCAACAGCCTGGCCTTCTTTCACATCCTTGATGTGGTTCACGAACAGTTTCTTGCCCTGTTCTGCCTTAAACTGCTGACCGTTAATTTCTACAATTGCGTACATTAATTTATTTATATTAAACGGTTTTTTCCGCGAGGCGATTGGCAGACACCAATACTTATTTTGGCCCCTACGGACTAAATCAGCTGCAAAGTTAACAATAAAACTTTATATAAAATATCCATATTGGATGTTTTTAATAGACATTAACAATTAAAACAGGTTATATGCTACATTATTATAATATGAATAATGTTTCCATTTGGACTTTAACCGGAAAGCAGTAATTTATCATGTCATCTTCACAATTGTGTTCAAGACATTGAGCAAGGTGAATCAAATAAAATATTTCCTTCTATTCTCCTTTTCATTTTTAATTATAAATTGTAAAACTGTGATGCTAAATTTATACTTAAAATCGTTTAGTCAATATATATTGAAATTATCTTAATATTGTATTGTAAATTGCATTCAGCCATTCACACTGCTATCTCGCTTTATATAAATAAATGTATTGACTACTGACATTATTGCTTACACATATTATATATAATCTACAATACGGAGTGATAAAACAACCAACGAATACTTTTCTAATTTTTTTCTAATATCATATTAATTTAGTCTAATTGATATTCTAATTATTTGATGGGACAAATAAATATCTTTGTGCATGTTTTTAAAGTTCAGAAAATATGATGTTATTAAGTAAAAAGATTGTTTTATCAGGATTATTGGTTCTATGTGCCTGTACAAGTTCCTGTCAGACAATAGACCTTACAATGCAGGAGGCCGACTCACTATTTCTGGCACGTAACATGGACTTACTTGTTGAGCGATGCAACATAAGCATGGCAGACGCAGCAGTTGCGCAAGCCAAATTATACCACAATCCGGTAATTTCGTTAGAGGAAAATGTCTATAACAGACTAAACAAGCGTTATTTTGACTTCGGCCGTAACAGTGAGCAGGTGATTAATATCGACCAACTTATAAATATAGCCGGACAGCATTCAAACGTAGTGAAAGAAGCACGAAGCGAACACGACGTCGCCATGGCACGTTTTGAAGAGCTACTGCGTAACCTACGCGCCGAACTTCATAAAACATTTGTGAAATTATACTTTGCCCAGCGCAATATGAAGATTTACCAAAACGAGATTGTTTCATTGCGCACAACGCTCGATCAACTTACTACACAAGAAAAGAAAGGCAACATTTCTCAAATAGAAACAGCACGAATACAAGCATTACTTCTGTCTGTAAGAAGAGAACAAAACGAGTTTATTGAGAATGCATCCGCTCTTCAAGGACGTTTACGCATACTCATGGCCCTTCCATCTACTGTCAATATCACAGTCGTATTTAATCCGGACACATCTACAATGCCTGACTTATCAGAGTGTGACCGACTACTTACCGACAGTCTGATGCAACGTTCAGACGTACTTATGGCACGCAATCAGACAGAACAGGCAAAAGCTACGCTCAACGTAAGAAAGTCTCAAGCATGGCCCGAAGTACACATTACAGGTCAATATGACCGCAATGCAGGATATTTTCCAAAATATTTTGCCATAGGTGTTAGCCTCTCTTTGCCATTATTCAACCGCAATCAAGGTAACATACGCAGCGCAAAAGCACGCATAGCTCAGTGCGAACAGGACTATGCTGGAACAATAGCAAAAGCACAAAACGAAGTGGCTGTGGCTAAAGATAATTTTCTACGCTCATTATCGCTCGATAAGAGTGTATCAGACAATTTTGACAAAGAGAATATAACCACTCTATTTCAGAGCGTAAACGAAAACTACCGCAAGCGGAACATTAGCCTACTCGAATTTGTCGATTTCTATAAGACATATAAAGAAGCTATGCTTGAGATATCTAATGTAAGAGAAAAAGTATTCATAGCAGCAGAAGAACTTAATACGGCCGCAGGACGTGAAGTAGTAAAATATTGAATTGAAAATACATAATAAGATATGAAAAGATACAACATTATTTTTATTATGGCTGTAATGGCGGCCTCATTAATGTTGTCGTGCTCAAAAAAACAAGGGCATCAACAACATACAGATAACTTATCTTACCGACTCCCTGCGTAAGGTAGTAACGGTTGAAACCGTGCAGAATCATACTTTTGCAGATGAATTAGTACTCAATGGACACGTTGATTGTGACCCGAACAATGTCGCTCACGTGTTTCCAATGTTCGGAGGAACAGTAATACGAATGGGAGCTACTGTAGGTGACTATGTACGTAAAGGTCAAGTTCTGGCTGTGGTGAGATCAGGAGAGGTGGCTGATTATGAAAAACAGATGAACGACGCAGACCTACAAATTATCACTGCCAAACGCGAAAAATCAGCAATAAATGACATGTATAATGGCGGTATGGCCTCAGATCGCGACCTGTTACAGGCAGACAAGACACTTAAAAACGCACAAGCCGAAAAGCAACGCCTTCACGAAATATACTCCATAAATCACATAACAGGAAAGTCAACATACATCATAAAGGCACCAATATCTGGATTCATAACCGAAGCAAACATAAATCCGGACATGCAGATAAGACCTGATCAAGACGAAGAGCTTTTTACTATATCAGGACTTGACAATGTATGGATTATTGCCGACATATACGAAAACGATATAAGCAAGGTAAAAACCGGAGCTTGTGCAGTGATAAAGACCTTAGCCTATGGTGATGAAAAACTGTTCTATGGCACTGTAAACAAGATATATCCAGTCCTAGACTCAGAGAGCAAGACCGAACAACTGAAAATAAATATGAACAACAAAGGCTATATGCTAAAGCCTGGAATGTATACCAACGTATATGTTTCTGTTCCGGCCGGACGAGGTAATTATCCAGCAGTTCCATCTGAAGCTGTGATATTTGACGACGATAAAGATTACGTCGTTGTTGTTGACAAGAATAATGTTCTATCCTACCGAACGATAAAACTGATAAAAGAAACAAATACGTTAGATTATGTGGCATCAGGCCTTACGGCAGGTGACAAGATTATTGTTCACAACGCCCTGCTTGTGTATAACTCACTAAAATAAAAGATTCATTATGAAGAATTTTATTAAAAACATAATAACATTTTCACTGCGTAACAAGTTTTTTATCTTGTTTCTTACCTTACTGGTGGTTATATTTGGAATTTATTGTTTTGAGAAAACACCTGTGGATGCATTTCCTGACATAACCAACACTAACGTAACAATAATAACACAATGGCCGGGAAGAAGTGCTGAAGAGGTAGAGAAATTTGTAACAATACCTATAGAACTGGCTATGAAATCCCGTACAGAAGAAAACCATCGTACGCAGCACTACCCTATTTGGACTATCTGTTGTCAATGTTCTTTTTGATGACCATGTAGACGACTCGTTCGCACGCCAACAAGTATATAATCTGATAAAAGGTGCCGACCTTCCTGAAGGCGTTTCGCCGGAAGTGCAGCCGGCAACAGGACCTACGGGTGAGATATACAGATATACTCTACAGAGCAACAAACGTTCGGTAAGAGAACTGAAAACATTGCAGGACTGAGTACTAGACAGACAACTACGCTCTGTGCCTGGTGTAGCCGATGTGGTGAGCTTCGGTGGTGAGGTAAAGACATTTGAAGTGCAAATAAATCCTAACCAACTGAACAGCTACGGGATATCAAATCTTGAACTGTATAACGCTATAGAGAAATGTAATCTTAACGTGGGCGGTGACATAGTAAACAAGGGTGCCCAGGCATATGTTGTGCGCGGTATCGGACTTATATCCAACATCAAGGATCTTGAAAATGTTGTGGTGAAGAACATAAACGGAACACCTATCCTTGTTAAAAATGTGGCTACGGTGAAAGAGTCGAGCCTGCCGCGACTAGGTCAGTGTGGCATCGGCGATAAGAACGATGTTGTAGAAGGTATGGTATTAATGCACCGTGGAGACGATCCTGGTACAGTTATTCCGTTGCTTAAAAAGAAGCTGGCAGATATACAAACACAACTACCCAAAGATGTGAAAATTGTACCATTTTATGACCGTACCAATCTTATCAACGTGTCCGTACACACCGTACTGCATAATTTGGCCGAGGGCCTTATATTAGTTACTATAATTGTATTTTTGTTCATGGCCGATTGGCGAACAACAATCAATGTAGCCATAGTCGTTCCGCTATCATTGCTTTTTGCTTTTATATGTCTTTATATAAAAGGAATGAGCGCTAATCTTATATCTATGGGCGCAATTGACTTTGGTATTATAATCGATGGCGCAGTAGTGATGGTTGAAGGCTTGTTCGTAGCATTAGACGCACACGCAAAGAAAGTGGGTATGAATGAATTTAACAAACAACTTAAACTCGGACTGATAAGACGTGTGGCAAGCGACCGTACCCGAGCCGTATTCTTCTCTAAGCTGATAATCATAACAGCGCTCATACCTATATTCTCATTTCAAAAAGTTGAGGGCAAAATGTTCAGCCCTATGGCATATACACTTGGTTTCGCATTACTTGGAGCTTTGTTGTTCACGCTCACACTTGTGCCTATGCTAACATCCGTACTGTTGAAGAAGAATGTTAAAGAGAAACACAATCCGTTCACTGAGTTTCTCACAAATAACGCCATACGTTTCTTTTATATATGCCGACGCCATAAGCGCAAAACACTTATTGTTTCCATTGCAGTAATGATTGCGGGACTTTCGTGCTATTTTCTGCTTGGCTCCGAATTTCTTCCAGAACTTAACGAAGGATCAATATATATGCGTGCATCAATGCCGAGCAGCATATCACTCGACCAATCTGTAAGACTAGCAAACGAGATAAGGGCTAAACTGCGCAAATATCCGGAAGTTGAAGATGTGCTGAGTCAAACAGGCATGCCAAACGATGGTACTGATCCGACAGGATTCTACAACGTGGAAATGCTTGTAAAGATTTATCCAGAAGATACGTGGAAAAGCAGGCTGACAAAAGAGCAGCTCATAGACAAAATGGCAAAGGATCTATCTGTTTATCCGGGAGTCGACTTCGGTTTTTCTCAGCCTATATCAGACAATGTTGAGGAGGCTGTCAGTGGTGTTAAAGGTTCCATCGCAGTTAAGATATACGGTGACGACCTATCAAAGATTGCGACATATTCTAACAAAATATACAAAATACTAAAAAACGTGCGTGGTATCACAGACCTGGGTGTTATACAAAACATTGGCCAGCCGGAACTACGCATAGAGCTTGACGAGGCCGCATTATCACGTTACGGTATAGACAAACAAACCGTACAATCTGTCATTGAAATGGCTATTGGCGGAAAGAGTGCATCAACAATGTATGAAGGCGAAAAGAAATTCAACATTATGGTTCGTTACGAGAAGAACTTCCGTATGAATGAGAACCAAATAAGCAAGATTTTTGTTCCTGCAGCCAATGGTGCAATGGTTCCTATAGGCGAGCTTGCGCGCATACGTACAATAACAGGACCATTGCTTATATTCCGCGACAATAACTCACGCTTTGGAGCAGTGAAGTTCTCCGTACGTGGACGTGACATGGGAGGCGCGGTAGCCGAGGCTCGTGCTAAAGTCAATGCGATGATACATCCAGATAAAGGCTATAAATTTGTATGGGCAGGCGACTTTGAGAACCAGCAACGCGCAACGGCCCGACTCGCTCAATTCGTACCAATAAGCCTCATTCTGATATTCATCATTCTATTTGTTTTGTTCGGTAATCCACGCGATGCCGGACTTGTACTGATGAACATTCCATTTGCCGCTGTCGGAGGAATTGTGATATTACTTATAACAGGCTTCAACTTCTCTATCTCTGCCGGGGTCGGATTTATATGTCTATTCGGAATATGCATACAGAATGGAGTCATTATGGTTACCGACATAAAACATAACATCATGGAGCGTATGTCACTTGACAAGGCAGTTGAAATCAGTGTGCGCTACCGCATTAGATCGGTCCTTATGACAGCAATGATGGCAATGCTGGGTCTTATGCCTGCCGCATTGAGTCACGGTATAGGCTCTGAGAGTCAACGTCCACTAGCCGTTGTAATAATAGGAGGACTTGTTGGAGCAACATTGTTTACTCTATTTGTCTTTCCACTCATAGTCCAGGGCATCTACCGCCGCATGATATACAACAAATCTGGAAAACTAAACGAGCGGAAACTCTGATAGCACAAGTTTTCTTTATAAAAAGAATGCTGTTACGACTCATGGCATGGTTACCGGCATTTCCATTCCCGTTTCAGCATTCTTTTTGTGCTATAACTAAAACATTGTTTGAAAATCCACAATATCTAATATAATAAATTGATATATGTAACATAATCATGCAAACATATTGACAAATGTGGGGCAAAATATAATAAAGTTATAAAATTCTTCGTTGTTTCTGAAATAATTTTTGAGAAATGGACAAAGTGTTGTTGGTTGAGGATGAGGTTAATATTGCCTCTTTCATAAAACGCGGACTCGAAGAGTTGGGATATGACATAACGGTGGCTTACGATGGCGAAAGTGGATGGAACGAGATACAAAACGGTGTATTCAACATATTGATATTTGACATCATCATGCCTAATATAAGCGGACTGGAGCTTTGCCGTCGTTATAGAGAACAGTTTGGCTACACTACTCCGATACTGCTTCTTACGGCTCTCGGCACCACACAGAACATTGTTGACGGTCTTAATGCCGGAGCCGACGACTACGTAGTTAAGCCTTTCAGTTTCAAAGAACTGCAAGCACGCATAGCAGCTTTGCTAAGACGAGGCTCATCCTGCAGTATAATGACATCAGAAATAACATATAAAGACATAGTTCTGAATTTGTCAGCGCATAGAGCTGAACGCGAAGGTGTCGTAATAGACCTTACCGTGAAGGAATGTCGACTACTTGAATATTTGATCCATAACCACGGTGTAGTACTCAGTCGCGAACAGCTGCTTAAAAATGTCTGGGACAAGAATTTTAATACTAACACCAATGTGGTTGACGTATATGTAAACTATCTGCGCAACAAAATAGACAAAGGCTTCAACCATAAATATATACGCACCGTTGTCGGTGTGGGGTATGTAATGGAATGAGACACCTATAAATTATATTTAAGACAATGCTAAAGATTGCTCATAAAATCATCTTCATATATTCGGCAATAACTCTATGTGCCATAGGGATGGCTTTTGCCGTATTAAGCTATTGGATGTCCGACTATGCAGACAACTTATATTATTCTTTCCTCGAGGAACGTGCAGAACTCATAGCACAAAAAAATCTTGAACGGTGCAGTGGAAACAGAGTATATAACATTTACATGGAACATCGCACCGATACAGTGGCAAAACCTGTATCCACACAGATTGTTCTCGATGCGGACAAGACACGGGCCACACTTCGTGCTTTGCACAGATTCATGTCATCAACACAAATTGAAAAACTTAAAAACAAAGGTGAGTTGAAATTTAAGCATGGAGATAATCTGGGAATTGCTGTATATTACCCCAAACCTGAGGGTAACTTCATCGTTATCGTTATGCTAACAAGCACTTGGGTGAATATCTGCACCGGCAGATGGGATATTGGCTAATTGGCATCACCAGTCTGTGCCTGCTCATCGTTGTACTAGTCAGTAGACTTTACACACAGCGACACATAGACACACTGCATGAGGCTTATCAGCGAGAACGACAATTTATCCATCATGCATCTCACGAGCTCAATAATCCACTTACTGCCATACAAGGCGAATGCGAGATAGCCTTGATGAAAACACGTGACGCAAAAGAATATGAAGGATCACTCAACAGAATTGAACAGGAAGCACTAAGAATGTCGCAAACCATAAAACAGCTACTGTATCTATCAATGGCAATGAACGAGTCTGACGGAGAAAGCCGAGAAATAATAATATGGAAAGACTTTCTGAATCAATTTACCAACAATGAACGTGTATGCATTAACATATCACAAGGTTGCGACGACTGTTGCATCTCCGCCAACCCATATCTGCTGAAGATGGCAATTGAAAACATCATACGAAATGCCCTTAAATATTCTTCCGACAAAGTACACGTAACTCTAAACGAAAAATCTGTCGTGATAAAGGACAATGGCATCGGAATACCGAAATCTGACATTCCATACATATCTCAACCTTTCTACCGAGCAGCCAACACTCGTTCTTTTCAAGACAACGGCATAGGTATGAGCCTTGCCGTAAACATCCTAAAACTTTACGATATCACGGTTAAGGTTGAGTCTAAGGAAAATGTGGGCACAACAATTATCTTGCACCTTATACACGGCAATTTCACAAAAATCAGAGACAGCATAACCGACAAATGACAGAATAAAAAGTTAAGATCTGAGGAATATATACTTAAAATATATCATACCTATGATCTTAACTTTATTTTTTCACTTAATATGATTGCTCATTTATAAAGTTTCTATCAATCAATGACATAAACAAACAGTATTGTCTGTTTTTACCAAAAATCACCATAAAGTCAGACGAACTTCATTAATCTGGGGTCTGATAATCAGTAATCAAAGTATTTCCACTCATATAATTCCACTAAAGCAATTAATCCATCAACATCACATAATAAATTTATATATCCAACTGTACGTGCCTTACGCATGTCCTTCGTTTTAACGATAACGTAGTCGTATTCAAAACAAGAAAAAATCGTCACAACACGTCTGGCATACAATTCCTGTATGTTTTCTCCTGCCTGACATCAGCATTTATAAAGAAAACCCGAACTATCACTTACAATTTTTCTTGACTCAAATTTGACAAAATAGAATCGCGAAATAGATATACGGGAATGTTGAATTAAACGTTATACAGACCATTTAGAGCCATACCGCATTATCTTATACCCCATACGGTAGGCCGGAATAATTCAAATGTCATTCTGATTATGCCTATATTAGGCTCTGATTATGCCCGTTTTAGGGCGTGATATTGAGCATTTTAGCCATCGAAATGGGCTATATCACATGCTAAAACGATGCTTATTGTATGGCGGGAAAATTGGTTCAAAATGTAAACTGCTGACATTCAGCACCTTATGTAAGCTCTCATTTTTCGTAATTTCTCGTCAGTCGGAAATGTTGCCAGCAAATAATCATTTATTTTTATGGGTAGAAAAGAAAACTCTGATAAGAAAATCACAGTATGCTGAAAATCTGTAAGTATCCCGACCGTATTCCATACAACTGCAGAAAACAGCTATTATTAAGGGGATGAAGACGCCGTCTGTTTTGAGACCCATCCACATGGAATTTATACTGATCCGCAAACTAATCGTAATAAACAACTTACTCTTATTCAAAGGGTTTATAAAAATAAAAAGGGATATGCCATATGACATACCCCCGCATTATGATCTTAAACTTATGAGTAATCAACAAGTAAAGTATTAATTAACATCCACATGCTGCGGCAGATGGAATTCGTATGATTTATCGAACACCTGACTGACTTTATTTATTTCAAGGAATGTCGTGCCACCATTCTCCCCAAAGCTACCACTCAGGTAAGCAATCTTATCATCCATTGTGATATATCCTTTCTGTCGTAACATTCTCAATGCTGCGATAAACATATATTCTGGAGATGTATGCTTTTTCTGGTATATTGGCGTAACACCAAAACTAAGATTAAGCCATCTCTGTGTCTTCTCTTTATAGCATATTGCGAGAATAGGTGTCGGTCCACGGAACGCTGCCAGATGACGTGCGGTCTCTCCAGATTCACTGTCGGTGATAATTCCAGCAACTCCCAACTTACGGGTCGCGTCAATAGCCGAATGTGCTAAAAATTCACGCTGCGTGCATTTATTATTCATAGGTACTTCAAATGCCGCAACTGTCGCACGATCGCGCTCAGCTTGTTCCGCTATAGCGGCCATAGTCTTTACTGCCTCAAGAGGATATTTACCACTTGCAGTCTCACCACTCAACATCAGAGCATCCGTATTGGAATATATCGCATTGGCAATATCCGTTACCTCCGCACGTGTTGGACGCGGATTGTTTATCATTGTGTGAAGCATTTGTGTCGCCACTATAACCGGCTTCTTCTTCATGACACATTTGTTTATAATTCGTCTCTGAATACCTGGGATTCTTTCAATCGGGACTTCTATGCCAAGATCGCCACGTGCTATCATAACACCATAGGAAGCGTCGATAATCTCATCTATATTATCCACACCCTCCTGATTCTCGATTTTCGAGATGATTTTTATATCACTTCCGTGTTCGTCAAGTATCTGTTGTATAGCAAGAACGTCATTTGCCGATCTTACAAAAGAGTGTGCGATGAAATCGATATCCAATTCTATGGCCAACAGTATATTTTTATAATCACGTTCGGTTATCGTAGGCAGATTTATATGCTCACCAGGTATGTTTACGCTCTTATGTGCTCCCAACACACCATCGTTCTGAACCTGCGCAACCAGCATCGGACCGACATTCTCAATAACCTTCATATCGATCTCACCGTCATCAAAAAGCATATCATCACCAACTTTCACATCCTTAGTAATGTCTACATAACTGACATTTACTATATCATGCGTGGAATCCATATCTGGACGTCCGAAAATCTTCACTACATCCCCAATCTTATATTGTATGGGTTCTTTTACGTCCGTGGTACGAATCTCCGGTCCTTTTGTATCTATCATCAATGCTATATGAGGTGATACAGCACGCACATTTCGTACTATCTCTCTAATTCCTTCTGGTGTGGCATGAGCTGTATTCATTCTGACTACATTCATACCTGCAAAAAATAATTTGCGAATAAAATCCTGAGAACAGCGCCTATCACTAATTGAGGCGACAATCTTTGTCTGTTTCATAACATCGTGTTTATTACATATCCTAAGACAATGCAAAGTTAAGAAAAAAGAAAATAAATATATGGTTTTTCATAATAAAATCGTCTTTTTATTTCGATAAAATCTGTTACATACCATCAAGTCAATACCATTACGACACGATAAATAAAAATGGTTGCCGTGGCAATATTATAGTGCAATCCAAAAAAAATAAAAATATATTTTGCTTGACACGAAAAAACTAGTATCTTTGCATTTCAAAAGGAAAGAGACATAAAAAAATATATAAAAAAGCACAAATGACAAAAGCAGATATCATCAACAAGATTGCCACAAACACGGGTATTCCTAAAAAGGATGTGGCCGTAGTAGTTGAAAGCTTTATGGAAACGATAAAAAACAGCCTTTTAGAGAAGAAGGAGAATGTTTATCTGAGAGGATTCGGCAGCTTTGTTATTAAACATAGAGCAGCAAAGACAGCAAGAAATATCTTGAAAAAGACAACCATGATTATTGAGGCTCATGACCTGCCAAGCTTCAAGCCGGCAAAGTGTTTTGTAGATAAAATGAAAGGCTGAAATATCATATTGTAAGATGGACAACATTTACAAATAAACATATAAATAAAAATAAAAAATTAAAGCTATGCCAAACGGAAAGAAGAAAAAGGGACATAAGATGGCCACGCATAAGCGTAAAAAAAGATTAAGAAAGAACAGACATAAGAGCAAATAAACGTTTCAAACCATTTGCTCTATCGGTTTGTTCCAGATGAGGGCGCGTCAATGCATCCACTCAGGATTTTTTGACACGCCCTATTATTTTATATATTACATTTTTGTTGTTTTATAAAAATACAAATTATACCAAGTATTAAAAGAAGGAGATGATCAGCGAACTTGTAATTGACGTCCAGCAAAAAGAAATATCCATAGCATTACTCGAGGATAAACGACTCGTTGAATATCAGAACGAACCACGTTCTGTTTCTTATGCCGTAGGCAACATATACGTTGCAGAAGTGAAAAAACTGATGCCTGGGCTGAATGCTAGTTTTGTGGATGTCGGTTTTGAGCGCGACGCATTTCTCCATTATCTTGATGTAGGCAGCCAATTCAATTCTTACGAAAAATATCTCAAACAAGTAGAAAGTGACAGAAAAAAATTATATCCGTTCAGTAAAGCCACAAGACTTCCTGATTTAAAAAAAGACGGTAGCATACAAAATATACTTAGCAAAGGCCAGGAGGTTCTAGTACAAATAGTAAAGGAACCTATATCAACAAAAGGTCCCCGTCTGACCGGAGAACTGAGCTTTGCGGGAAGATATCTTGTTCTTATCCCATTCGGTGATAAAGTGTCCGTGTCTGCAAAGATAAAAAGTGGAGAAGAACGGGCGCGTCTTAAACAACTTATTAATAGTATAAAACCCAAGAACTGTGGTGTAATTGTACGCACTGTAGCAGAAGGGAAACGTGTTGCCGAACTTGATGCAGAATTAAAAATTCTGACCAAAAGATGGGAAGACGCTATAATCAAAATACAAAAAACACAAAAAAGGCCACAACTTGTTTACGAGGAAACAGGAAGAGTCGTCGCACTTATACGCGATCTATTCAATCCTACATACGAGAACATTTACGTTAATGATGAGGCTGTATTCAATGAGGTGAAAGACTATGTTTCGCTCATTGCACCTGAAAAAGCAAAAATAGTAAAACTCTATACAGGAACAGTACCTATTTTTGACAACTTCAATATCACCAAACAGATTAAATCAAGTTTTGGAAAGACTGTCAATTACAAACATGGCGCATACCTTATTATAGAACATACTGAGGCACTACACGTAGTAGATGTAAACAGCGGAAACCGTTCACATTCTGACAATGGACAAGAAGCAAATGCTCTTGACGTAAATTTAGGTGCTGCAGATGAGCTGGCAAGACAACTCAGATTGAGAGATATGGGTGGAATTATTGTAGTTGATTTCATCGATATGAATCTTGCAGAGGACAGACAGCTTCTATATGAAAGAATGTGTAAGAATATGCAGAAAGACCGTGCCAAACACAATATTCTACCATTAAGTAAATTTGGTCTGATGCAGATAACACGTCAAAGAGTTCGCCCTGCCATGGATGTGAACGTAGAAGAAACGTGTCCAACATGCTTTGGAAAAGGTAAAATAAAATCAAGCATATTATTTACAGATCAATTAGAGCGTAAAATCGATTGTCTTATAAATAAAATCGGAGTTAAAACATTCTATCTGCATGTACATCCTTATGTCGCAGCCTATATAAACCAAGGGCTATTCTCACTGAAACGCAAATGGCAATTGAAATATGGCATGGGTGTTCATGTGGTATCATCCCAAAAACTGGCATTTCTTCAGTATGAATTCTATGACAGCAAAAAACAATATATAGACATGAAGGAGGAGATTGAGACAAAATAAATATTTTATCTGATGAATAAAAACAGACGGCTATCTATTGATAAAGCGATCAAAAGAGATAGCCGTCTGTTTTTATATCCCCTTTATTTCCTTAAACCATATTCGTGAACCATCTTAAGAAAATATTTGTGGACACGAACATCATCGGTCAGCTCCGGATGAAAAGACGTAACAAGTTGATTGTCCTGTTGTGATGCCACTATATGACCTCCACATTCAGCCAGCACAATAGCTTTTCCATATACATTATTTATATATGGAGCACGAATGAATGTCATGGGAACATCATCACCTATATACTTCATCTTTTCTTTTGTACAAAAACTGCCCAACTGTCGTCCATAAGCATTACGGCAGACATCGATAGACATTGTTGAAAGTCTTATAAAGGAAGTGCCATTCTCGACACTCTCAGCAAGCAATATCAAACCGGCACACGTACCCCAAACAGGTAATCCACTACGGATATCACTTCTTATAGGCTCTAATAATCCGAGTTCATTAAGAAGTTTTGCCTGGGTGGTACTTTCTCCGCCAGGAATTATGAAACCATCTTTGGGTTTATACCAATCTGCCAATTTCCTTATTTCAAAAGTTTCACAACCAAGTTTATTCAAAACCTGTTCATGCTCAATGAAAGCTCCCTGAAGTGCCAATACCGCAATTCTCATACGTTTATTTCCCCCTTTCTGTCATCAACAGACTTATCTCCTCCTCATTAATACCAACCATCGCCTCACCAAGATCCTCTGAAAGTTCAGCAAGAATCTTAGGATCATCATAGTTTGCTACAGCTTTTACTATCGCAGATGCACGTTTTACAGGGTTACCACTCTTAAATATTCCTGAACCCACAAAAACACCTTCTGCGCCAAGCTGCATCATCAACGAGGCATCGGCCGGAGTAGCAATTCCTCCTGCAGCAAAATTCACAACAGGCAATTTGCTGTTATCGTGAACATAACGCACAAGCTCATAAGACACCTGAATTTGTTTTGCTGCCTCAAATAGTTCATCTTCACGCATGGATACAATCGTCCTGATTTCTTTCTGGATGAGTCTCATATGTCTTACTGCTTGCACAACATCTCCAGTACCGGGTTCTCCTTTTGTCCGGATCATCGTCGCTCCTTCCGAGATACGGCGTAAAGCTTCACCAAGATTCTTCGCACCACATACAAACGGAACGTCGAACATATTCTTGTCAATATGATACAAATCATCAGCGGGCGACAACACCTCACTCTCATCAATATAATCTATCTCCAAAGCCTGCAGAATCTGTGCCTCGGCAATATGACCGATACGACACTTTGCCATAACCGGTATAGAGACGACATTCTGTATCTGTTTTATGAGTTTCGGGTCACTCATGCGAGACACGCCACCGGCAGCACGTATATCTGCAGGAATACGTTCAAGTGCCATTACAGCACAGGCACCGGCTTCCTCCGCAATTCTTGCCTGTTCAGGTGTTGTCACATCCATTATCACCCCACCCTTCAGCATTTGTGCTAAGTTTCTGTTTAATAGTTGTCTTTCCTTATTCATAACTTTATATTTTGTTTTGCTTTTCTGTATTCACTTGGAGCTATCCCAGTCATTTTTCTGAAAAACTTCGAAAAATGAGCCTGTGAACTGAAACCGAACTTATAAGCAATCTCCTGCACAGTCTTATCAGACGATGCTAACAACAATTCTGCCTCACGACACAAATAATCATCAATGATCATCTTCGGGGTCTTGCCAGCAATCCGCTTTGTAACCTGAGCTAGATAACGACTACTGACATTCAAACTATCTGCATAAAATCGTACATCCCTGTTTGATGTAAAATGTTCTGCCACATCGTTCACAAACTCATTATACAGCTCGCTGGCTCTTCCAATAAGGTCTGTGTGAGACAAAAAAGACTGATTCACATAATTATATGCTTTTATCACTGCATCGTATAAATCGTCACCCTTGCAATAAAAAGTCGCTATTGCAGACGAAATGTTATTACTCACACCATGCCTACCATATGAATTACACAAATTTGTAGTTGACACATATTTACATGAAGGCTCACCATGTTGCACCAGAATATCCATAGAAGACTCAGCCATAAACGTTCCATGTTGCAGTAACACTGCCTGACACCCGTATTTCATTATATCACATGCGGCATCATACATATCTGACGCAGAATAAAGTTTTCGACCGATTATATATTCCGCACTGGATTTCTTTATAGTCACAAGCGAACACAATGGAAGAAGACATTCCTTAATACAGTTTATCGTTTCATCAGACATCAGCACTTCTCCACAACTCGATATGATGACAGGATCATAAATAACATATTGTGACGGATACTTCTTCAGTGATTCGGTTATGCTTCGCACCGCTGAAGCACTACGTATCATTCCTATCTTTACTACGTTCGGCTGCACATCATTGACTATAGCCTCAATCTGTCCGGCAATCACCTCGGATGGAATATTAAAGAATTCCTGTATTCCAATTGTATTTTGCATTGTAATAGAGGTTATTACAGACATGGCGTAACCACCTAAGGCCGATATAATCTTTATATCAGCCTGTACACCGGAGCCACTCGTACTATCAGAACCGGTTATCGTAAGAACCGTATTTCCTTGATTATCTTTCACTGTCTTACATTCTGTTTGCGTGCAAAGGAAAATAAAAAAACAGACATATAGAAATTTTGTTCGCGTTTTGACAAATAAAACAAGCTTTTGTATAAAGGTTTAAGTTAACTATACACAATTGCTACAACGTTCCTATATCTTGAAACGAAGGTCATGATTCACGGAACGAAGGGGAATAATATTCCACTTATGCAATATTCTTGAGTTTGTCATTGATGGATTCGGTAATGGCACGTTTTATGAGAAGAAGCCTGTCTGATAGTGACATCAACGCTCCTCTCATAATGCTTTTCAACTTGGTTATAAGTTGTATGCCGTCCACGAACAGTCTCTCAAAAAGATTCCTGCCGATGTATACATTATCGCCGACAAGCTTTCCGTAGATGAATTCCACAAAAACTTTGTATTCTAGAGGTTTACGGTCATCCACATCACCGGGAGTAATCATAAAATCCAAGAGTTCTCCGCGTTCATTGCATATCAAATGAAGTTTGAATCCGAAGAATCAGCACATGAAACATTTACCTCTCTGTGTTATTCCTTTGAACGTCTTATGGATAGGGATTCTCTGGTTTCTGCATACATGTAAAGGAGTGGAGTCGACGAAGCTGATGCCTATAAATTTACCTAAAAGCATCTTCTTAATGAACAGTACCAATGGGATGGCCACTTCTTTTTACAGTTTTACAAATCGATTATAGCAAACGACTTTTGAAAAGAGATGGCACATATACCGACAGACCTTTTCCACATAGAAATGCTTCAGACAACAGTAGCCTGAGTCATGGAAATGCATCATAATGAATATGATTTCAGCCCTTGAAATAGTTGAGGTACTATGATGCGTCCTTTTAATAACAGGTTTAATTCTATATTTTAAATATCATTACATCAAAAAACTTTCAAAAGCCATCCACCATACAAAATAATTCTATAACTTTGTTCTCAGTAATCATAGTGATTATTGTTTGTATTCCTTTGATTTTCAATACCATAAAGAGACAACAATTTTCACTAATCATCTAATTTGCAAGAACTTACAATTCGTTGAACTCACATTAGGTTAGCAAAACTAAAAAAATCTTAAGGCCGGGAAAATGGGCTATGATAAATAGTGACACACATAAAGTGGATGTTGCCTGATCTGAATCAATGAAAACGGCTGGAGCTTATGTAAAAGAAGAAACCAAATCTAAATTGAGAACAGGAGTTATATCAAGTATTATATGCAATGAAAGTAAAGATAAAGAAAGAAAGTGACAAGCTTTACACTGTCATTACCGTTTTAATGTTGCTAGTATTCTGGTTCCACTATTTCTTTTTAGTTATAGATTATTATCTTATCCTTTTAATAGGTTTAGCTTGTATAATCTGTATAGCGGTATTATGGCTGATAGCCTTTTATGCGGCAAAAAAGAAAATTAATATAGGTATATGTATAAAAATAGCAATTTCGTTATATCTATTTTGTTGGGTTGCGATATACTCATACGGCTTTGTAGTCCAATTCAAAAAAGAAAAGTATACGTATGTCGTGCCTTTAAACGGATATTATACAAGAAGAATCAATGGAGTTGTATTCTACTTTGAAGGGGACAAATTCGACAGAAAATATGATATACAGGAACTTGCAGATAAACACGGTAGAGAATTGTTTGATTCGCATGAAGTTCATCTTACTTTAACAAAAATCTTGCCTGATGTATATTATATTAATAATATAAGTGTTCAGCCTAAAAGCTTACGTAATTGACGAGATTTAGTATAGTCATGATGCCTGTTGTATTAGAAAGTTAAACTTAAGGTCATCCATTAATTAAAGAGGCTGTTTGTAACGGCCTCTTTTTTATGTTTATCAGATAGAAAAGCACATGGGCGCAAGCTGAAATGAGACGAGTATAACCAGCTGCCGGCCTCTGACGACGGTGAATATTGTGATCAGCTAACAGCACCAGGCGCATCTATACAGGCAGCGTATCACGTCCAAGATCGGTTACTTCGCATCCTACGACTCAGGCCCGATACGCAACAATATGCAGGAAACGAGGCGGATGAGTATAGGTGGACCATGACGGAAAACATTCGGCACGACAGGAAGCACTCAAAGAAAATTATGCTATATTTGTGGCATGAATGAAATGGACTTTAACCTATGACGACGACACGATGGAATCAGCAATGGCTTAGTCCAACACACCGGAGAACAGTTTCCAGAAAGATCTTAATATTACGTGAGTTCGACGAATTGTAAGTGTTTGTAAATTTGGTGA
>ULWY01100825.1_pt1 | contig 39171 bp, 49 predicted proteins | sample 1960761 | NCBI WGS metagenome assembly ULWY01 (sample SAMEA4835824, study PRJEB28245) | human gut metagenome | biome: gut microbiome; material: fecal sample | place: Denmark | collected 2008 | reverse complement strand
CGTCTTACTTTAACGAAAATCCATATTTTTGCAGTGCTTTTAATCGGATTGTGTTCCATTGCCGCTCGATTAGTGATTTGTACAAAATCTATCGTCACGACCGTCATCAATATAACCGCGCAGTTTTCGTAGTGACTTCCGACATGACAGAGGAAGATGTTACAGCAATCGCTGACTATGTTGAAAACAGTGACGACATTGACGAACTATCCTTCCGGCAGTTGGTCGATGACCACTACGAGACAAAATACTACCTGCATGATTTCTTGAAAGCCGGTCACAAGAAGCGTTGGTATTACATCGAGCAGAACGACTACAATGTGTACTACGCAGAGAATAGAGTAGCTTATCGCTATCGAGACATTTGTTTGGAGTAACTTTAAGCGAAGGAGATGCCAAGCAATGACGAAGAAGTATAAAACCATTTACGCCGACCCTCCGTGGATGGAGAAGGGCGGAGGAAAAATCAAGCGCGGCGCGGACAGACATTACTCTTTGATGCGCACAGCCGACATCAAGGCACTTCCTGTCCGCGACCTCGCCGACCCTGACGGATGCCACCTGTATTTGTGGACGACCAACAACTTTTTACCGGACGCGTTGGAAGTAGTCGAGGCTTGGGGTTTTGAGTACGTCACCACGATTACATGGCTCAAAGATAAAATGGGATTGGGGCAATACTTTCGGGGGATAACGGAGCATTGTATCTTCGCTCGGTCGAAAATCGCCCCCCCGTATAAAATCATTGACGGAAAACGTCAGCAAGGTGTGACTGGCTTCTATTCGCCCAAAGGAATCCACAGTGCAAAGCCGGAAGAAATGCGTAAAATGATTGAAAAAGTCAGCTATGCGCCTCGCATAGAGCTTTTCGCAAGAGAGAAACACGAAGGCTGGGATGTGTGGGGCGATGAAGTTGTTTCTTCCGTCGAACTTACGAACAATAAAGAGAGGAATGGCTTATGTTTTGTCCAGAAAACGTGCTGCTTTTGATACTTCTTGTTCTTATTGTCATTCTCATTGCCGTGAGATTAAATGCAGAGCGGTTCAACATCGACGAAATTCTATGCGAACACAATAACCGCGACGCACATCGTCGTATTTGACACACATATATAGGAGGCGGCAAAAATGTTGAATAAAAATCGGAATAATAGGGCTTCCCATTTTCAACCTGCATGGGCGAAGCGTATTTCTGCTGAATGTGCATCCTACGGCATTCGCCCTGAAACTGTTTCTATTATGTGCCGCGATTTCGGTGAGAAAAAGATGTTGTTTCTCCTCAAAAAATACGCAGAGAATCTTCATCAAGCCGACAAAGGAGCCATAAAAACAGCACTTATATATAAGTAAAAGGGGCGGGAGGTGTTGATTTTTGCCCTCGTATGTGTACACGATAGATGACCTCCGGCAGTTTCAAGCACTGCCATTGGAGGCAAAAGTAACCATGTCTATGTCTCGTATTCAGGATGCCTACAAGCGTTTCAAAGGTGATATGTTCGTCTCTGTTTCCGGCGGAAAAGACAGTGATGTGCTTGACCATCTTGTGCATGAGATGTACCCGGACGTTCCTCGCGTGTTTGTGGATACCGGGTTGGAGTATCCAGAGGTACGGAAACATGCGCTATCAAAATCAGACGTCATTCGTTTAACGCCGGAGAAGTCTTTCAAAGAAGTTCTTTTGACGTATGGTTATCCTGTGATTTCAAAAGATGTTGCTGGTCTGATTGAGGCGGCGCGACGTGGAGCACCGTGGGCGACGAACAAATTAAAAGGGAAGACAGTTGACGGCACGAATAGTCAATTCATCGCGTCTCGTTTTTTCCGCTACGCATCCCTACTTGACGCACCGTTCCTGATCTCCGAAAAGTGCTGCGGCATTATGAAGGAACGCCCGGTGATACTATATGAGCGGCAAACAGGGCGTTATCCATATATTGGAACGTTGGCTTGCGAATCACAACGAAGGACGGAGGCATGGTTGCGCACAGGATGCAATGCTTTTTATAGCCGCCGCCCACACTCCACCCCCTTGTCCATCTGGACAGAGCAAGACATCCTTCAATACATCAAGTCGCGCAACTTGCCCATCGCGTCTATCTATGGCGACATCATAGAAGACAGCAATGGCAAACTGGAATTGACAGGCTTAAAGCGCACCGGCTGTATGTTTTGTATGTTCGGCGCTCAAGTAGAGAAACAACCGAACCGATTCCAACGGATGAAAGAGTCTCATCCCAAACAGTACGAGTTCTGTATGCGACCGCCTGATGAAAATGGTTTGGGACTTGATACCGTCCTGTCTTACCTAAAAATTCCACATTAAGTCAAAAGGAGAATAAAAAATGCCTCCGAAGAAGAAGCGAACGATTGACTATGCTGATGTTCCTGAAACGCTGGATGACCATATGTTCTTTGGGCTTCAGCTTGACCCTGAACAGATTGCGTTTCGTAATGCCATCTACAGCCCTGATATTGACGCGGTGTTTGTAGATGCTCGCGCTGGCACAGGCAAGACGACAATTGCCGTTGCAACTGCCGTGCTGATGTACCACTACGGTTTGTGCGACGGCATCAACTATATTGTCGCGGCAAATGCTGAGTCGCGTCAAGGCTATATTCCCGGCGATATGTTTACCAAAAATTTGCCCTATATGACAGGACTTTATCAGGCGCTGGAAATCGCGAATGAATATCCTGATAAGGCAATCAAAGGAATTACACCTGAAAGTGACAAGGAAGGATATGCTTTTGTGACCGCAGAGACAGGCACATTCCTGCGCGGCTGTAATATCGGCGGACACGGCAAGAAAATTGTCATCGTCGATGAAGCCCAGAACTTTACGGTATCTGAACTTCGCAAAACGCTGACCCGAATCTGTGAAGGATCAAAGGTGATTGTGATTGGTCATCAGCTTCAGGTGGATATTCCACAACATGCTTCCGGCTTTCTGCCCTGCATGAAGCACTTCCATAGCACGGGTAATCCGCGTTTTGCTTTCTGCTCCTTGAATACATGCCATCGTTCGCTCATTGCGCAAGTTGCAGACGAACCGTGGACAGAATAATAAAGAGGTGAATAAAATGTCTGAAACACAGAATACTTCGATTGACTTGGGCAGCCTCCTAAAAGGTTTGCCCTCTAATGGGCCATTCCCTGAACCTGAAATTCTGAATTATTACAAGATGCTCCAGAATCGAAAGCTCTGGTTCGATATTTCGGTGGACGAAACCGTACTCGACTTTATTCGGTTGATTATGCTTTTCAATATGGAAGACCAGCAGGCAAATATTCCCATTGAGGAACGGAAGCCTATCTGGATTTATATCGAGAACTACGGCGGCGATGCGGATATGATGTGGGCGTTGATTGATGCCATCAAGACATCTGTAACTCCTGTTTATGTCGTCAACATGGGGCTTGCGGCAAGCGCGGCAGGCATCATTTTTATCGCTGGACACAAGCGTTTCATGATGCCGTCCGCTCATGTGCTGATTCATGAGGGCAGCGGCTCTATTAAGGGTGACGCCGTGAAGATTCTCGACCAAGCAGATAGCTATCAGAAGGAGCTGTCGAGGATGCGTTCGTTCATACTCAACCATACGAAGATTCCTGCGTCAACGCTCAAAAAAAAGCGCAATAATGACTGGGACATCAGCGCGGAAGACTGCCTGAAATATGGTATCTGCGACGTAATCGTCGAGAGGATGGATGAGATTCTGTGACAGAAGAAGTTGAAGAAATTTTTGACCCCGTATAGGCGGCAGAAAAGCAACGGTAGTACGCCGACGAACACCATCTGCCCTACTTCGCGCCTCGCAACGGACGCTGTTATAGATGCCGCCAAAACATCTACGAGCCAGACCGTGGATATAGCGTTGAAGTAGCTGGAAAGAAATTGATAACAGGTTGCCCGTGGTGCTGTTATAGTTTTTGCGAATAATTACAATCGGAGGTTACACAATGACCTATACCGTATACCATCTGCACTCCGATTACTCCCTTCTGGATAGCTGCACGAAGTTTGCAGATTATGTTAAACTCGCCGCTTCGCAAGGCATGAAAGCCATTGCATCCACAGAGCACGGCAAACCATCCGGCTGGGTTGAGAAAAAGATGGCTTGCGAAAAGTACGGGTTGAAATTCATCTATGGGGTCGAGATTTACTTGACGGAACGTCTCGAACCCAAAGTGCGCGATAATTACCATACGGTTCTGCTGGCGAAGAACTTTGATGGTGTCGTGGAAATCAACCGTTTGATTGATCTGTCCACCAGAACAGACCATATGTACTATAAGAATCGCATTACCTTTGATGAGTTTCTATCTATCAGTCCGAACGTCATCAAAATCAGCGCTTGTATCCAGTCGCCGCTTAGCAAACTGCCGCGCAGTCGTCCACAATATATGGCGCTTGCAAATGCGTATGACTACTATGAGATACAGCATCATAATGTGCAGGAGCAAGCGGAGTATAATCGTTATCTTTTCACTCTCTCCCAAAAGACCGGGAAGCCGCTGATTGCAGGAACGGACACACACAGTTTGAATGCTTACTACGCAGAGTGCCGCGATATTCTGATGGAGGACAAAGAGCAGCACTATGAGGGCGAAGATGCTTTCGACTTAACGTGGAAATCATACGAAGAACTTGTTGCGGCATACGAAAAGCAAGATGCGCTTCCACGATGGGCGTACATGGAAGCTATCGAAAACACAAATAAGATGGCAGAGTCGGTTGTCGATTTTAAGTTAGACAAGACCCCGAAGTATCCCATCCTCTATGGAACGCCGGAAGCTGACGAACAGAAGCTCCGCGAAATCGTATGGCAAATGCTTGACGATAAACTGGAGAAAGGGATTATCCCTCGCTCGCAGGAAGAAGAATTCCGGCGTGACATCGTAGAAGAATTAGAAGCCTTTCACAAGACGAACATGTCTGGGTTCATATTATCCATGTCGGGTATTATTTCTTGGTGTCGAAGCAACAATATCCCTATTGGCCCGTGCCGTGGTTCGGTCGGCGGTTCCAGAGTGGCTTACGTTTCTGAAATTATCGACCTTAATCCCGTTGAGTATCACACGGTGTTTTCCAGATTTTGTAATGAGAATCGTATTGAACTTGGCGACATCGACGTAGACTGCATTGAAGCAGACCGCCCGAAAATCTTCGAGTACATCATCAACAAGTTCGGCGAAAAGCATTGCGCTCGCGTCTCATCCTACGGTACAATTGCCGACCTGAGTTTCATCGACGACTGTGGCAAAGGACTTGCTATCAAGTGGGAACGCCAGCACTCCCCGGAGAAATTTGACGAGAGAGGGCATTTCAAAAAAAAGACGACTTCTTATGACGCAAAGAATCCTTATCGTCCAGCGATTCTCACATCCATTAAGCAGGGCTACAAGGATGACTCTGAAAAAACAAAGAAGCAGTACCCCGACTTGTTCCGGTATTACGACGGCTTTATTGGAACAAAGGTTTCGCAATCTGTTCATCCTGCCGGGATGGTCATCTCATGTGATGCACTGCATGATAACTGGGGCGTCTTTAATAAGGACGGCGAAAAATGTCTGTTTCTCAACATGGATGAGGCGCACGATGTAATGTTAGTCAAGTATGACCTACTTATCTTGAAGACAGCCGAAGTCATTGCGAAGTGCTGTAAACTTGCAGGGAAGCATTACCCCCGGATGCACGAGATTGACTTCCATGATGCTGCCGTTTGGGATGATATATGCCGCGACCAGTCTGCCATCTTCCAGTTTGAATCAGAGTTTGCGGCGGATGCCTTGCGAAGATTTCAACCGAGAAGCGTTGAAGAAATCGCAATCGTTACTGCCGCCATCCGACCTTCTGGCGCTTCCTATCGTGATGATTTGCTGGCGAGAAAGGTTCATCATAATCCGACGAAACTTATAGATGAAGTTCTAAAAGATTCGTTAGGGTATCTTGCGTATCAGGAGCAGACGATTTCTTTCCTCCAACGTGTTTGCGGTTTGTCTGCCGCATACGCAGATACAATTCGTCGAGCAATCACGAAGAAGAAGAAGGAACAGGTGGATGAAGCGCTTCCTGTTATACTGAAAGGATATTGTGACACATCGGACAAGCCGCCAGATGTTGCTGAACAAGAGGCAAAAGAGTTCTTGAAAGTTATAGAGGATGCCAGTGCTTACAGTTTTGGGTGAATGGTTTGCCCCTTAATGCGGTGACGCATTATGTAAAACGACGTGAACGCATTGCAAAGCGGTGTGGAGCGTGACAGCTCTGCTAACGGGGGATGCTAAGTGCAAAAGCATATGCGAATCCCGTGCCATAATGAACTTGACTATATAAAGGATGGAGGTGAGAATATGTGGAAGGACATTAAGGGCTATGAAGGTTACTATCAGGTTAGTGATAGCGGAGAAGTTAGAAGCCTTGACCGTGTGATTACTCAAAGAAATGGTCGCAAGCTCTCATACAAAGGGCACATCATGAAGCAGACCTTGGCAATCGGAAAAGGGCGAAAGGACGGATATTACATCGTCAATCTTCGCAATGGGACAAAAGCACATACAATAGCGGTTCATTTACTCGTCGCGAGAGCTTTTATCCCGAATCCAGAAGGGCTTCCGACTGTAAACCATAAGGACGGCGTGAAAACAAATAATAAAGTTTCAAATCTCGAATGGATGTCTTACGGAGACAACAACGTTCACGCATTGAAGAATGGTTTGCGAAGCCCGCGAAAAGGGGTGCGTGTGGCTCAGTTTGATGCTAATGGGAATTTTGTTGCAATATATGATACTATTAGAGAGGCGGGGCGAAGCACGGGTCTAAACTGTTGCAGCATATCCCATTGCATAAACGAAATACAGGAGCATACACACGATGGGTCTACGTTTCAAAAGTTCATTGTGGTGTAACGACTATTCCGCAAGGAAGTACATCCGGGTTGCAACGGATGGAAGCGCGTCGTATCTGATGCGAATCAGATAATGATATAGTCTGGCCTGCTGGAAACAGCAAGGATAACCGATAATCATGCGATTGGCTACTCTCTTCTCTCCTATCTCTGCGGTTACTACCGCCACTATTACCCAGAAGAATTTATTGCTGCCTACCTATCCTGCGCAGCGAATGATGACGACATCATGGTTGGCAAGGCCCTCGCAAAGCGTCTGCACATCACGCTGACGCACCCAAAATTCGGGCAGGACAATCGCGATTACTACATCGACAAAGCACATCATGCAATTTCCGACTCCCTTGCTTCGCTTAAAAACGTCGGGCTAAAGGATGCCGAAGCGCTGTTTTCCCTCTCTGATTTCTCCGGGAAATATTTTGTAGACCTTCTATATAGAGCGCAAAATTTTCCGGGTGCGCTGAACGCCACCGTCCTAAGAACCTTAATTTGGGCGGATTATTTTTCCGCATTTGGCAAAGCCGGAAAGCTCATGAGCGTTTATCTGGAATTCTTGGAAGGGAAGAACAAAATAACAAAGAACCTCATAGATACCACCATCTGCAAGCGGATGGAACTGCTTCGTGAATATGAGGCGGCGCAGCCTGATGAAGACATTCCCATGTCCGCCATCGTCCCCTTTGACATCGCAACCTTCGGTGAACCTCGTCACCTCTACCCTAACCAGAACGGTTTGTTCGCGGTGCTGGAAGTAGACACAAAGTATTCCCCGAAGGTCAAGCTCTTCAACCTTGCGAAAGGCACAACGGGTGTGATGAAAATCAAGAAGCCGCTATATAAGGAGCGCGAAATTGAGCAGGGGAACATCATCCGGATTGTTGCGTGGAAGCCAGCACCCGCCTACCGTTACGTCAACGGTAAATCCCAAATCATTCCGGGCGTGCATGACATGTGGCTCGATATGTACGAAGTATTATAAGGAGGCGATTTTGTGAAAGCAAATTATCCTGTTTACTACATCAGGGGGCATGACAGCGTTCGCGTTGTTGCCCCTGATATTCCGGGCTGTTACTCTTTCGCGCGAGACTTGCCCAGTTCCCGGTGTTTGATTACAGACTGTTTGTGCGAATGTATTGCCCTGTTGGAGCGGTTGAAGCACCCAGTACCGCCGCCGACCCCATTGGAAATGCTCTGCCTCCCTCATGGGGCGATTGCAGAAAATGTTTTTGTTGATACGACACAGTATAGAAAGGAAAAGAAGTTGTGAGACAACTTGCTACTATTCAGAAGATTGCTGCCATAGACCCTATCCCTGATCGTGACCAGATTGGTCTGGCACACGTTCTTGGCTGGCGCGTCATTGTGCGGTACGACCAGTTTGCTGTTGGAGATTTGTGCGTGTTTTTCGAGATTGATTCTCTTCTCCCGGAAAAGCCGGAGTTTGAGTTCATGCGAGCGCGAAAGTTCCGCGTCAAGACATTAAAGATGGCTGGTGTCATTTCGCAGGGCTTGTGTATGCCCGTCAGTATTCTCCCTCCTGCCGATTATAGCGAAGGGGATAATGTGACCGACGTCCTTGGCATCACGAAGTACGAACCGCCGGAAGATATTCCGCAGACCAAAGGTGCTATTAAGGGCGGCAAAAGTCGAAATAAGTTCCGTGGCTTTTTGTATCGTTTCCCGTTGACAAGAGCGCTGATGAAGCGTTTGTCGCAGGATGTTCGTCTTGATTTCCCGGTCTTTATTGCGAAGACAGACGAATCTCGGTGTGAAGGATTGCCGTGGATTTTCGGCCGCCGCGACATCCCCTATGAAGTCCACGAGAAGGTAGACGGTCAATCCGGAACATTCCTTTTGGAGCGCCACAAACATCTTCGCGGACTGTATACGACCTATGATTTCAGCGTTTACTCCCGCAATTATCAGCGTTTGAAGGATAACTCTTCTTACTGGTCTGTTGCGGAGCGCTATCATATAAAGGAAGTGCTTCTGTCGCTGCTGAAGAAGTGCGACGATAAGTCTGATTGGGTTTGCATTCAGGGTGAATGTATCGCACCGGGTGTGCAGGGCAATAAGTATCATGTTGATACGCCTGACCTGTATTGCTTCAACCTTATCACCCAGAACAGCGGGCGTGTAGATAGTATTAAGGCGGCGAAAATTGTCGAGGAATACGGCATGAAGTGGGTTCCCTTGATTTCCGAAGAATATTATCTCCCCGCTACAATTGAGGAACTGAAGGATTTTGCGGACGGAGAATCCGCGCTTTATCCAACACTGCGCGAAGGGCTTGTCTTCCGCAATTATGAGAAGGGCATTTCGTTCAAGAATGTCAGTAAGAAATTTCTGCTGAAGTATAAGGAGTGATAACGATGGCAGATTTGAAGTTTGTTCATGTTGGCTTGGGCGACGTGGTGTGTGCGAACCACGTCATTGCAGTCATTCAGTATGGCACAGAAACCGGGCGTAAGTACCGACAGTATTCCCGCCGCGCTCATAAGTACATCGACGCGACACATGGGAAGAAAATCAAGTCATACCTGATTCTTGATGAAGGCACAGTCATGGCTTCCCATATTTCCGTTGCTACGCTTCAGCGCCGCTTGACCTCTCTCCCGTCTACGGATACAGGCATTGATGATTATATGCCGTCCGAAAATCCTTATGAAGAAGAGGATGATGACGACGACGAGGAAGAAGAAGCGGTCGAAGAAATGGATGACGAGGACGAAGACGAAGGAGAAGACGATGAAGGTTTATCTGAATGAAATTTCCGGCTTGTGGCAGGCGATTGTGTCCATGTACCTGTCTAAGCGTACATGGACGCGCGAAAAAGAGCAGCGCATCATGGAAATCTATGAGCGCAATTTCGACCGTCACGGCAAGCTGATTCGCGAAGAACCGGACGACGAAATGAAGAAACTGCTGATTCCTCTCTTTAAGTGGGCGCCGCTTCATATCACGATGGGCAAGTTCATCGACTTCCGCTTCACCGTCGAAGGACTGCACCGTGGCGCGCAGGATGATTTCGATTCTCATGCCAAGCGTTTTGATAATCGGATTATCCGTTCCAGCACCCGCCTTGCCAATTATGGCGCGGAGAAATCGGATTGGTATCACGACAAAATCATCACGACGGATGAAATGCTTTCCCACTTGAAAATTGACCTGCCGAAAGAAGTCGAAGGGAAAGACGGCACAAAGTATGTGCGCGTTGCGAATGGCTACGTCAAGGAAGCTGATGCTGAAAACCACGACGTAACGCGTGGTCTGCTGATGCTTTCCATTCCCTCTAACTTTACGTTTGCTTGCAACTGCACGGAGTTCGCACACATCGTTAAAGAGCGCGATAAGAACTCCCATGCCGCGCCGGAACTCCGGGACTGTATCGAAGAGATGCTTCGGCAGATTCACCAATGGCTTCCCTACTGTACCCGCGAGTTCTTCTATTCCGTGAAAAATTGAGGTGCGGCATGATGAAAGAAGGATACATGGTGAACCCAGATGATGCTTTCGCGAAGGGATAGAAGAAGCGCATCAAGTCGAACGGTGGATATTGCCTGAATAAAGACAAGTCCACGAAGAAGAATAAATGTCCGTGTTCCACATTCGAGGACACGGGCGAGTGTGAATGCGGTCTGTATATCCGTTCTTCTTTTGATGAAGGATGGGACGAATAAATCTGTGCGTGTATATAGGAGGCGCAAAATGGACTACGAAGTTTGCATCGAAACTGGAAACGACAAGAATACCCTCTATTTATCCACAGACTATCCACCGATTATCAACAAGTTACAGAAACTTATCCGCAGTAACCCCGGTGATTTCATTGTCAAGGGCGACCCCAAAACAAATGACGGCTGCCTGTACATCAAGATGCCTGCAAAGTACCTGTCTTTCAGCTTCAAGAAGCGCGTATATAAGCCGCGCGACTTGACAGAAGAGCAGCGAGAAGAACTGCGAGCAAGAATGAAGAAAGCACAAGCCGCCCGAAAAGAGAAGCAAGCGAACAGCAAGGAGGATACTTAATGCTTACGGTCAAAGGGAAATATAATACGGCGCGAATCATGACGAACGGTGAAGTGGATGAAGCAACGCTCGAACAGGTTCGCACGATGTGCAACTTGAAGAGCTTGCAGGAATCCAATATTGTCATCATGCCCGACTGCCACGCAGGCGCAGGATGCACCATCGGCACAACCATGACGATTCACGATGCTGTTATCCCAAATTTCGTCGGTGTCGATATTGGCTGCGGTGTACGCGCTGTACAGATTGCAGGGGATGTTGACTTGGAGAAACTCGACCGCGTAATCCGTGAGAAAATCCCCTGCGGATTTGCTGTTCATGATGAGCCTGATGAGTCTGACGATTCCAACGACGAAGATGACTATACTTCTGATCTTTACATGAAAGCGTTCACCATACTTCTTGACACATGGTGTAAAGAACATGTGGATACAGACCGCGCATGTCGTTCGCTGGGGACATTAGGAGGCGGCAACCATTTCATCGAATTGGATTGTGATTCCTATGGGCATTATTGGTTGGTCGTGCATACAGGCAGTCGCTGCCTTGGCAAGCAGGTTGCAGATTATTATCAAGACCTCGCCTATCGCACCTGTAACAAGCATGACTTTTCGGTTGAAATCGAGAAGTTAAAGCAGGAAGGTCGCCAGCGAGAAATCAATGATTATATTAAGCGCCACAAAGAAGCACCCGTCCCGAAGGAATATGCTCATTTGTCTGGACGCAATATGATGCTGTATCTTGATGATATGACCGCTTGCCAAGAATATGCAGCAGCGAATCGCAAAGAGATCTGCAACATCATCATAGATGCTATGGGTTGGCAAGCCATAACGCAGATAGATACTCCCCACAACTACATTGATCCTCGCGATGTCATACTCCGAAAAGGCGCGGTGGCCGCTCGTGGAAACGAGTTCCTTGTCATCCCTATGAACATGCGAGACGGAACGCTTTTGTGCGTCGGAAAAGAGAATACGGCGTGGAACGCTTCTGCTCCTCACGGTGCTGGGCGAGTTATGTCCCGTGCAAAGGCGAAAGAGTCTATCTCAATGGAGACATACGAGAAAAGCATGGAGGGCATCTATTCCTCATCTGTTTGCGAAGGGACTAAAGACGAAGCGCCTATGGCTTATAAGCCCGCTGAAATTATTAAGGACGCCATCACAAACCTTGAAGGTGGTGCGGTTACGATTGTTGATGTTTTGAAACCCGTTTACAATTTCAAAGCAAGTGATAAGGAGGAATCCAAATGAATGTAATTAAGAGGAGCGGCGAAGAAGTGCCGTTCCAACCTGAAAAAATCAGGAATGCAATTAGGAAGGCGAACGAATCAGTCCCTTCATACGGCAGACTATCCGACATCGCGCTTGATAAGATTGTGCATCGTGTCATCATAGACTGCGAGGCAATGCCTCATACGCCAAACGTCGAGGATGTACAGGAAATCGTTGAAACACAGATAATGGAAGCCGGAGCGTTCGGCGTTGCGAAAGCGTACATCCGGTATCGGTATAAGCGAGCGGCCGTCAGAAACAATACGCATACCTTCCTGTATTCTCTGAAGCCTATGCTTGAAGCATCTGATGTTCAGAATCAAAACGCCAATGTTGACGAGCAGTCTTTTGGTGGACGTGTTGGCGAAGCAACGAATGAGATGATGAAGCAGTATGCGCTAAACTTCTGCATGTCTGATATGGCGCGGCGCAATCATCTTAACAACGAAATCTATACGCACGATTTGTCCAGTTATGCAGTAGGGAATCATAATTGTTTGAGCATTCCATTTGATACTCTGCTTGCTAATGGCTTCAGCACTCGCCAAACAGATATTCGTCCGGCTGGAAGCGTCAATACGGCGTTTCAACTTCTCGCTGTTATCTTCCAGTTACAGAGCCTCCAACAGTTTGGTGGCGTGAGCGCAACACATCTGGACTGGACAATGGTTCCGTATGTGCGCAAGTCTTTTTACAAGCATTATGTGGATGGCTTGAAGTATATTGGTAGACTGGACGAAGAGGAAGTTGCTTATAATCTGGTACACGATTACGCATTCTCTCCGGTTGAAAAACCTATTGATGATGAGGTCTACAAGCAGCATACGGAAGAATATGACTATGCTATGGATATGACCACGCGAGAATTGCAACAGGCGGTCGAAGGGATGTACCACAACCTCAACACATTGCAAAGCAGAAGCGGTAATCAATTGCCATTTACTTCTATCAACTTCGGCACATGCGCTTTGCCCGAAGGTCGCATGGTTATCAAGGCGCTTCTTGATGGCTCTATTGCCGGGGTTGGCAAGCTGCATCGAACGCCGACTTTCCCCTGCTCTATCTTCCAGCTCATGAAAGGGGTTAATCGCAAACCGGGAGACCCCAACTATGATATGTATCGCTTGGCGTTAAAGTCAACAGCGCGGCGCTTATACCCCAATTACGCGAATGTTGATTGGAGCGGGAACGCTGGATATGACTCGAATGACCACCGGACTTATTTCAGCACGATGGGTTGTAGAACGGCGAACGGATACGACATCAACGGTTTCGGTCAGCTTAAAGATGGGCGCGGCAACATCTGTCCGGTCACGATCATTCTCCCCACGCTTGCGGCAGAAGTAAAGCAGGAAATATACAAAGAGTGGCCGGAAGCAGACCCTGTGTATTTTGAAGGTGATGTTGACAAGCTCGTTGACAGCTTTATGACTTTACTTGACTCAAAAATCCATGAGGCAAAAGACCAGCTTATTGAGCGATTCGACTACATTTGCAGTCAGAGTCCTGCGTCTGCAAAATTCATGTACGAGAATGGCATCATGGCTGGTTATGTCCCGGAAGAAGGGATTCGGTCTGCGTTAAAGCATGGAACTCTTGCTATTGGGCAACTCGGACTTGCTGAAACGTTGACAATTTTGATAGGAAAAGACCAGACAACCCCGGAAGGAATGGCACTCGCAAAGCGAATCGAGGAGCTTTTCAAGCAGCGTTGCAATGAGTTTAAGCGGGAATATAAACTTAACTTCGGAGTATATTACTCACCCGCTGAAAATCTATGTTTTACTGCCATGAAGAAATTCCAGAATCGCTTCGGGCATATTCTTGGAGTAAGCGACCACGACTTCTTCACGAACTCAATCCATGTCCCTGTCTGGGAACAGATAGATGTGTTTGACAAGATTGACATAGAGTCACAGCTCACAGGCTATTCAAGTGCTGGCTGTATTACCTATGTGGAGTTGCCGAGCACAGCAGAAAATAATATCGACGCGCTCGAAGCCATTGTAAATTATGCAATGGATAAGGACATCCCCTATTTTGCAATCAATGTTCCTAATGACGCCTGCCTTGATTGCGGATACACTGGGGAGTTTGACGATTCTTGCCCCGCTTGCGGGAGCAAACACTTTCAACAGCTTCGCCGCGTAACAGGGTATCTGAGTGGAGACTACAAGACGGCGTTTAACGCAGGGAAACAGCAGGAAGTTGAGCAGCGTGTGAAACATGTAGGAAGGATGACACAATTGGAATGAGTAACATAGCGGGTATTATTAAAAGCGATATTGCCGATGGCCCCGGCGTTCGTGTCGGGGTCTTCCTCTCCGGCTGTCCTCATCATTGTCCCGGCTGCTTTAATCAAGAGCTGTTGGATTACAACTACGGCAAACCGTTTGATACAGATGACTCTAAAAAGATAAAAGAACTCCTTTCTCGTCCATATATTTCCGGGATAAGCATATTAGGAGGCGAACCTTTATGCGACGAAAACCTTTGTGTGACATGTTGGCTTATAGGCATTGCCCATGAACTCGGCAAAAACGTATGGATATATACCGGGTATACGTTTGATGAACTTCTTAAGCGAGTGATAGAAGTGCCTATCAATGTTTTTCTCTGTATCGCCTTAAAAGAGGTTGACATTCTTGTCGATGGTCGCTTCGACCAGTCGCTTGCTGACAAACGTCTGCAATTTCGTGGTTCGTCCAACCAGCGCATCATTGATATGAAGAAAACTATCAAGGCAGTCTCTGTCGTCTTATGGAATGGAGGCGACTATCAATGAGCGAAATCTATATTGTCAAGAAACAGGAAAAGAGCCGCCCTCATCGTGGGGATATGCTCATCTATCGTATTTATTACGGTGATGAAATTGTCTATATTGGCAAGACAAAACAGGCTTTAAGCACTCGCATCAAGAGTCATCTATATGGGCGCAAATATGAGACACGCATCAACATTGATAGGATGACTCATATTGATTACAGTGTCTATAAGACGCCAGCCGATTGGCTCTTGTACCACGTCTATTGGGTCAACAAGTATCATCCGCGATTGAATCATACGCACAAGACCAGTGGACATCTTACCGTGTCTCTTCCCAACGTGCGCTGGGTAAAGTATACGCCGCTTCTGCTCTCTAAGTGGCGTGAAGACTTGAAATCCAAAAAATAAAATACGGGGCAACCGACAAAAACATCGGCTGCCTCGCACCTATAATCTATGATAATAAAGAAAGGACGGTGCTCTATGTACCAGTTTTCTCATGTGTCCCAAGAAACATTCGATGACGCGTGGGAGGATAATGTCGATTACCTTCGCAATCCTCCCGATGTTAGCGAAATCGAACTTCCTGCTCGTGCAACTTCTGATTCTGCGGGATACGACTTCTTTATGCCGACGGACATGACCCTTTATCCCGGAGAACGCTACGTCATTCCTACTGGTATCCGCGCAAAAATCCCACACGGCTCATTCCTGATGCTTGTTCCTAAATCAGGGCTGTCCTTCAAATACGGCACTCGTCTGCTGAACACGGTCGGCATTGTGGATGCGGACTACATCAATTCCGACAACGAAGGGCATATTCTTGTCGGTCTTACTGTTGACAAGAAGCTGGAGTTGAGCGAAGGTCAGAAGTTCGTGCAGGGAATTATCCTTCCCTACTTGACGCTCGATGACGACAACACAACGGAGGTGCGTAATGGTGGATTCGGAAGCACAGGCGCGTAATACAGCGGCAACGCGAACATCTACACAGTGCGATGCCGTCAATCATCCGCCTCATTACAATCATGGTGGCATGGAGACGATTGACTACATCGAGTCGCTGGACATCGGCTTTGAATTTTGCGTTGGCAATGCCATCAAGTATCTCTCACGCGCTGGCTACAAAGATAACATCGTTCAGGATTTGAACAAGGCTCTTTGGTATATTGAACGCGCTCTCTGGCACACTCAAAGTCGGAGAATTACACGCTATCTTCTTGAGAGAGTGAAATTTTGTATAAAGAACTATATCATGTGGCGTCGAGACGACTCCGAGCTAAAGGCAGAGGATTTGACTGACACCTCAGAAATTGATGGGGTGTCTCCGATTCTTCTCACAGAACTTCTCGGCGCGGCAGTTAAATGCTGGAAGAAAGGTATGTGAACATATGAGTAATCTTATCAAGTAGTTTTGCGCTGATTAGTCGCTGAATCGTCCGGGTTTCTGTATCCTTCACTGTGATCCAGAAGCTCGGACGGTCGAGTGCATCCGCAAGTCTGCCGTCGATCATCATTCGGCGGCAGGAAATAAGAAGTCGCACGGTCAGCGTCTTGCAGAGAATGCGCAGGAACTTGCCTATTACATTGATTCTGACCCAGACTTGATTCTCGTGCGTGAGCGTGGATTCCATCGCTTCGCGAGAGAAACAGAAAACATCTTCAAGATGGTCGGCGTTTCTGACTACATCGCATGGACACACACCCAGAAGTCTTTCGATGAAATCACGCCAACAAGCGTCAAGAAGGCACTGACCGGAAAGTCGCGGGCATCCAAAGAAGAAGTCGCTGCCATGCTGCCTTTATATATAGGCGGCGTTGTCTTTGACTTCGACGATGAATCGGACGCTGTTGCGCTTGGTGTCTGCTGGCTTATCCAGCACGAATATATTGATGTGAAAGGAGTACCTGTGTGAAGAGCAGCAACACAAATACAGCTGCGACTGGCGGCGGAATTACTTTTGTTGGAGCACTGCAAGTTGCATTCATCGTCCTGAAACTGTGCGGCGTAATCTCATGGTCGTGGGGGTGGGTGCTTGCTCCTATCTGGGTTGGTTTTCTGTTCAGCGCCATCGTTGTAATTATCGCAGTCCTCATCGCCGGAAATATCGAAAAGAAGTACACGAAATAAAGGAGCGCATATGATTAGACTTCCGTCCTTGTTCTTGCGCGAGTATAGAAACGGGCATATATTGAAAGCGATGCCTCTTGTTCGTATGGGATACGAATGGGTAATGAAAGGGCAAGGAGTTGCAACTGTTTTGTTTGATGGATACGGAGCATATGTTCTTGCAGGGCAAGGGTATCTATACAGAGAGTATCCTCCCGGCCATGATATACCGGAAGGTGCGGTCGAATTGCCGAATAATCTGGCAGAGCAAATCGCAACAGCATATAGGACGCCATTGCTGGTTCCTATCAACAACAGCGCTATAAGAGAAAAAGATGACCTGTTTGCAGCACTTTCTGATATGATTCTCGATGCTCACAGCGATGTTGCCTCACTCCCGGACGGATACTATTCTATTATTGGTAGTTTTTATAGAAATCCTTACGGTTTAGAAAGGGCATATCTTGTCCGCGATGACCTACTTGTGGTAGACGTTCAGCGCACTTTTGTTGGTATTTCATCATACTTGAAAGACCATAATATTTACGGACTTGTGTTTTGGAAGGATGGACTTCCGCAGTGCGTCGTTAAGAGAAGCGATTTTTGCTTGCGCTTCCCTGATGAGGCAAAGCCTGTTGAGATTCCTCCTCTTCCTGACACAAGTATCATCGGAGGATGAAACGAATGACGGACGCGGAGTTCCTTTCAACCATAAAGCAGATAGTTGCAAATTATCTGACGGAGTACCACCAGAGAACGGTTTCAGAAAAAGAAATCTATGTTGTCTGGCGGCGAGAAACGTCGCAAGTCATGAAACTGCTTCTGAACGCATCCACGCCAGACTACCTGCTGTTTGAAATTTCGCTTAATGCGGTTAAAAATGAATCCTACCTAACCGTCTATGATGTCGGCAAACACAAGCAAAGGATTCGCCTGAATTGACTCTTATTGGTTTGATAGAACGGAGGAAAAAGAAAATGCAAAAAGGCGGATTGTGGCTGCGCAAATGTCCCTTCTGCGGTAGCGACAACGTGCACATTATTAGATTTAGACCCAACGGCACACAACCCCTTTGGGCTGTTGAGTGTTGTGATTGTGGAGCAAGGCTCTTGCACGAAACAGAAGAAGAAGCAATGGTTGCATGGGACAACATGCATTCAGAGGCGGCAAACGACTTGCCACGTCTAAAAGACCTCTATGCGGCACTCACCTACTGTGGCAGCAAGAACAAGTTCCCCTCCATCGAAGAATCGTGCCGTAAAGAGTTATGCCCGCTGTTCCCTTTCCGATGGAATGAGAACGCAGTGTGCGTGACGTGCATCGAGACTGTCTTCCGTAAAGCGGCGGATGTTGTGAAGAATATACTTGACGAACAATCAGAAACGGAGTGATATATGTGGCTGCAAAAATAATGGATGGCAAGAAACTCGCAATTGAACGTCGTTACCATAAACTGCGCGATCTGCGGGGACAAGCAGGTAAGAAACCATGTCTTGCAATTATTACCGTTTCGATGTACTCAAACGAAATTGAGACTGCCAGTGATGTATACGTTCACAGTAAGCAGCAAGCCTGCGCCCAGATCAACATCGACTGCATCGTCATCAAGAAGAGCTATTCATACGAAGAGATAAAAGGCAGGGTGGCGCAGTACGACTTGGCAAACACTATCGCGATGCTAAACGAAAAGGACTCCATCACGGCAATCATGGTACAGCTTCCCCTTCCAGTAGGGATTGATGGCCGTGCGGTGCTCAATTGTATTTCGCCGTCAAAAGATGTGGATGGACTTACCGATGCTAATATGGGAACCCTTGTGACGCATTGGACATATCGCGACATCGCTCCATGTACACCAAGTGGGATAATGGAGTTATTGATTAACGAAAGAATCAATCTCAAAGGCAAAGAGGCGGTTATTATCGGGCGGAGCAACATCGTTGGCAAACCGATGGCGGCACTGTTATTGCGCGAGGACTGCACTGTCACCATCTGCCACAGCTACACAGAGAATCTCGCCCAGCACACGCGCAATGCAGACATTCTCATCGTGGCAGTTGGCAAAGCAGGCTTCATTACCAAGGATATGGTTAAGCCCGGTGCGGTCGTCATAGACGTTGGTATCAATCGCATTGATGGCAAGATTGTCGGTGACGTGTCTCCCGATGTAGCTGAGGTAGCTGGTTATATGACGCCTGTTCCCGGCGGCGTTGGCCCAATGACCGTTTCCTGCTTGATGGAAAACGTACTCAACATCGCAATAAAGAACAAGTAAGAGAAAGTGAGGAATCTGTAATGGACTTTAACCCGCAAAACGTTAAGCACTTTGGTTTCGCCCCGCATAAGATGCGCAAGCTGTACCGCCAGCGCATCCGTCATGGCTTCTGTGATTACGACGTGTGTGACATGGGGTACTATCTTTCCTGTGTTCTTCCCAAGATGCTTCGTCAACTTGCAGAGGAGGGCATCAGCTATAAGCAGGACTATGAAGAGTTCAATAGTCCGGAAGATTGGAGACAGTATCTCTTAGATACGGCGCGTTCATTTGATGTTCTTCGTAATCGCTTCGATGGCAAGTATGACGACGAACCCACGCCAGAGCAACAGCAGAAAGAAGTTGACGATGCCTTTGCAAAGTTGGCACATGTCTTTTATGATTTGTGGGATTAAGGAGATTTCAGTATGGAAGGATATACCAAGTTTTGTGAACGTATCGCCATATTCTTTCTGAACCTTGCGGTTATTTTCTGTGTTATCCTTTGCATCTTCGCCAAGGAGAATGAAGAATTGCGAAGTCTTAACACTAAACCTTCGCCCATTTGCAATTGTCAAGAATATGCTCGTTATAATCGAGGTGTTTTATGGATAAGGAGTTCTGGATTGGTCTGACCGTTGTCCTTCTTATACTTGCCATTGGCGTTTGTGTCGTCGCAACTGTTGCCAAAACATCCTCAGCAAGCGTCGTCTGCGATTCTGCTGGCTACGGCAAACGGATAACTTACAGTCTTCCTGAGGGGTACGACTTGAATTTTAAGAACCCTTATAATGTGATTGATACAGAAGATGGACTTGATGTTATATTTCATTTTAACAAGGAGGATTGAAATGTCGGAGAATCTGTTTACATATACGGAGCTTGATGAACTTGCTTCTTCCGGAAGAATGGATACACCGATTTGGGTGCAGTTTGTTGACTCCGGGGATACAGTCGTTGCAATCCTTGGTTGGAGTCCAGATAAGAACTTTATTGCTGTTCTCGGTGTCAATTGGACAGAGGCGGCCGGTAACTATGGCATCACATGGGTTGCATGGAAACAGCCTCCCACTGATCAGGAGAAAGAGATGTTGCACAACTTATCGCGCCCGCCAATAAGAAGGAGGAATGATGAATATGCAGCTATTGCACGGGAACTGCTTGGAATAGATGAAGGACATTCCGGACGAAAGCGTTGACTTGATTTTGTGTGACCCCCCTTATGGCATCACAAACTGCGATTGGGATAACCCCTTGCCGATGAAGGACGTATGGGATGCGTATTACCGCATCGCAAAAGAGAACGCGCCCATCGTCCTCTTTTCGGCAATGCCTTTTACTGCCCAACTTGTGATGAGCAATTTGAAGGACTTCAAATATATGTGGGTTTGGAATAAGCATTATACGCGCGGCTTCTTGAACGCAAAGAAACAGCCGTTGCGTCAGACCGAAAACATCTGCGTGTTTTACCGCAAGCAGTGTAACTACTTCCCGATTATGAGAACGGGCAACGCTCGTATTAAGGGCGGCAAAAAGGCGTTGAATCGCGGAACGTATAACGCCTTCACCCAAATCCAGACTTACAACGACCAGTATTACCCAACCGATATACTTGATTTTCCGGGAGTTCCTGTGAATCAGTTGCAGCATTCCAGTCAAAAGCCAGTAGACCTGTTGGAATATCTGGTGCGCACTTATACGCGGCGCGGTGATGTTGTGCTTGACAACTGCATGGGCGTCGGCAGCACGGGCGTAGCCTGTTTGCGTACTGGGCGAGAATTTATTGGCATAGAACTTGACGAGCATTACTACGATATAGCTCGCGAACGACTTCGGCTGGAGGAAGCTACCGTATGATTTACATCACTGGTGACAAGCATGGCAACTATAATGATGTTGTTACGTTTTGCAAAAGGCACAACACCACGAAGGAAGATGTAATGATTGTTCTCGGCGACCACGGATGCTTGTATTATTCTGATTCGGATAATCGGACAAAGCACCTGCTTCAGAAGTTGGAAAATCTGCCGATTACATTCGTAATGATTCGCGGCAACCACGACCGCCGCCCTTTTGCGTCCGACAACGGACGGGAACTTCGGTACTTTCTGAATCCATCCTTCACGGGGTGGTTTTGTGTTGACAAAGCATATCCTTCTATTTTATTTACTCTCGAATATGGATGGTATTGATTCACAGGGCGTCACACGTTCATTATCGGCGGCGCTCATAGTTTTGATGCGCCGTATCGTTGTTATATGCGAGATATGGGCTACAAAAACTATCGCTGGTTTCCGAACGAACAGCTATCCTCATCTGAAATGAAAGACGCACTGGACGTATTTCATCTGCTTCGGTTGAAAAAGTATTCGGAAACTCCGTTCTACATCATGTCTCATACTGCACCGATGAAGTATGTCCCAGATGACGCAAAGAAGCCAGTTTATGATGAGCGTTTCTCGTCTGATTTCAGCATGGAAAAATGGATGGATGAGCTGGAATCTGCACATACTCCAAGGGGACTCACTTACTCAAAATGGTACTGTGGGCATTGGCACATTGACAAGGAGATTGATAATGTGCGCTTCATGTATAACGACATTATTCCATTTGATTGATTCTCTTTTGTATGATTGAGGTGGTTAATGATGAAGAATCATGTTGACGAAAAGAAGACACCGAGCTATAATAGCGATGTCCGTGAGGACATGCACCTTGAAAATCATACATCTCAATCATGCCAGAAGTTGGCTGTCTCCGTGGATGAGATGGCTTATATGATTTCTGTTTCTCGCCCCGTCGCGTATGAATTGGCACAGCGTAAGGACTTCCCTTCTTTTAAGATTGGGAAGCGAGTTCTTGTCAATGTCGCCGGACTTCAGCGATGGCTCGATAAGCAGATTGATATAAGCGACACACAATAACAGGAGGCACAACACATGGCAACAAAACGAGTCAATGGCGAAGGCAATATCCGCAAAAGGGACAATGGGACTTGGGAGGCGCGGCTTACCATTGACGGCAAGCGGCGTTCTTTTTATGGCAAGACACGCAGGGAAGTCTCCGAAAAACTTGCGAAGGTCAAAGCCGAAATAGAGTTTGGCGTGTATGTCGAGGACAAAAGGATAACACTTGCTGGCTGGGTACAACGTTGGCTTTCTTCTTATTGCTTTGCCGTCAAACCGTCTACCCGCTATAAGTACGAGAAAGACTTGCAGTATCATGTCCTTGCGTACATCGGCGACATTCCCCTCACGAAGCTGAAAAGTGACCAGATACAGCAGTGCTACACGAGGATGCGTGAAAGCGGTCTTACGTTGAAAACCATCAATAACGTCCATAGCACGCTGCACAAGGTTCTCCGAAAGGCCGTCGAGGTTAAACTCTTGCTTTCCAACCCCTCCGATGTATGCTCTGCGTCGCGAGGCAAACGCCCAGACATCCAGACCATTCCTCAAAATGCTCTGCACACTTTTTTCGATGCGGCAAAAGACAGCCCCTATTTTGAGGTGCTGTACTTCCTTGTCTTTACTGGCTTGCGCCGTTCGGAGGTCGTTGGACTGACATGGGATTGCATAGATTTTGAGAAGGGATATATCAAAGTCTATCGACAATATATCAGCAGAACCGACCTTCCCGGTCATCCCCTCCAGTTCATGACGTTAAAAAACGGAAAGACGAGAACCTTTAAGGTAGCGGAGAGTGTTATTGAATTGCTTCTATCTATAAAAGAGAAGCAGGATAATTTATCTGCAAGCCCCGATTACAGCAACGAAGAAGGATTTGTCTTCGCCAGCGACAACGGAACCCATCTTTACTCTGATACCGTTTATCGCGCATTCAAGCGAATAGCAGCATCTATTGATATGCCAACGCTTCGTCTGCATGATTTACGGCATACCTTTGCCACTCTGTCCATCCAGAATGGCACGGACATCAAGACCGTATCCACAACGCTCGGACATGCGACAGCAGCATATACTCTGGATATTTATACACATGTATCAGAAATTATGCAAAACGATGCAGCGAGCCGAATGGACAACCTGATTCAGAATCTTTAACGCCTGAATCGGTAGGGGTAAGGTTGGGGTATTTCAGACAAGCAAAAATCCTGAAAGCCAGTAAAATCAAGGCTTTCAGGATTCACTAAAGTTCATGACCCAAGGGGCGCTGCCCCTTGACCCCACAAGGGTCTTCGACCCTCTGGACTCCCTTTCGCGCGATTGAGTTGGTGACAACTGCATACAGTGCCCGCGTGTTTATCCGGCGAACCTACGGTTTCAAAAGAAACAATACCCCAAAAGTATGAAGTTGAGGACGACCCGAAGGTTTCCAAAGTGCAATCGCAGACTTCGCCTGTTTGCATTGCCCTTTGGTCGCCTCCGCAGAGGCGAAATCCCCTGCGAATCATTCAACCATCAAGGAGAACCAAATTCCCCATGAAACCAGTAATTTTCTTCGATTGGGACGGGACCCTCGCCGACAGCATGAACCTCTGCGTCGCCGAAATCCGCCAAGCCCTCATCACCATGCGCCTCCCCGACCTGCCCGACGACGTCCTCCGCCAGTGCAACGGCCCAACGTTCGAGCAGTCGCTGGACATCCTGCACATCCCCCATGACCGCGCGCAGGAGTACATGACCACGCGCCTGACCGCCGAATTAGCCCTCGTACCGACGGTCAACCGCCTGTTCCCCGGCGTGCGCGAGATGCTCCAAACGCTCCGGGAATATGCGGATTTGTGCATCGTCAGCAACGGCGAGCATGATTATATCGCGCTGTGCCTGCAAGTGTTCAGGCTGACGGACGTGTTTGTCCGCATGGCAACGTCCGTGCCGGGGCGCACGAAGGGCGAGAATCTCCGCGCGCTGCTGGACGACCTGCGCCCGGAACGCGCCGTGATGGTAGGCGACCGGCTGGGCGACATCCGCGCGGGTCAGGAGAACGGCCTGCCGACGATTGCGGCGTGCTACGGCTACGGGAACAACGCGGAGTACAATCAGGCGTCCCTCCGCGCCGAAAGCGTGGCGGACTTGACCCGGCAGCTTGTGGATTTTTGCCGGACGGGGCACTGCTGAATCAGCAAAGGAGGCATTCGCATGACAAACACCTGCAGGCACGACTTTCAATTCTGCTACAAAGGCAATCGCGGCATTGCCCTCCGCTGCTCCCGCTGCGGAAAACCCGCAGAATTTCGGAAACGATTTTGCATTTGGCGCTGGCTGATGTTCTGTATCGTCACACTGCTGTTTTATGTCGAGTTTATGAGCCGCGAGCCTCTTCCTCGCCTTTTGTCTCTCGGCGCGATTATCCTGCTGCTGTTGTTCGGCTTTCCGACGTTTCATGCGCTGATTTTCCGCAGGAACATCCGCTTGCAGGATAAATACCTCCTGCCCTGTTCCGGTCAGAAAGATGATTGATGCACAAAAATCCCGCCCCCTCGTTTGCAGGGAGCGGGTTTTCATTATTGCGCTGTCACTTCGCAGCTGGGCTGATACGGGTTGAAATCCGCCGGATCAACGTTTGTGCACACTTCAATTGTCTCGCCGTCAGTCAGCAGGACGATGTTGCCGAAGCGGTTGTTGTACACATGGTCGCGGGTCAGATTCTGTTCTGCGCTGTACGCCGCAATAAAGTTCCATATTTCCCATACCGACGCTGCGCCGGGAATCAGCACATAAGTCGGCGAAAGCACCCGCATCAGCACCACGCCGATCTCATAGGTGTTTGTTTTATCATCCAGAATCCCATGATGGGGAAATTTCAGCACATCTATGTTGCGAACGAGGTCTTGGTACTTGCGGTTGATGTTGCCGCTGGCGGCGTAATCGCCAGTAAACAGCATCCGCTTCTGCCCATAAATCAGCACAAAATTCAGCGAATCCATGTTCTGATTGCCGTTGTTCTTCACCGTTTCCGGCCCGACGCAGTTCACCGTCAGCCATCCGCCAATGCTCAGTTCGTCGCCGTCCTTCATCTGCTGGTAGATTGCGCCGTTCGCCAAGGGCGCGTAGTCCGGATTCACCTCCGCCGACGCGCCGTATACTACGGTCGATCCACCCCCCCAGCGTTCCAAAATATAGTTGACGTTCATGCAGTGGTCAAGATGCCAGTGCGTGACGATGTACGCATCCACATGCGTCACGCCCACCGCTTCCAGATACTGCGGGAACAGGCGCTCCGGCTTGTTCGGCCACGCCTCGCCGCCGTCAATCAGCACGGTTGTGTTTCCGAAGCGAATCAAATAGCCGTCGGCGCAGCCAAGATTGACCTGATGCAGCTCCAGCATGGGCAATGTCTGCTCCGCTTCCGTCTTTTCCTCCGCCGAGGCAAAGGGCAGCAGCAATGTCAGCAGCAAAAGTGCCGCCAGCAGTTGTTTCTTCATCGCCGCGATCTTTATGCCAGCGGGCGGATGAGGATGAGGGGGGTCAGTTCGCCGCCCTGCCCGGAGGGGTTATCCTTCATCGCGTCCTGAATCTGGTCGTCCGTCAGCGGGAAATCATCGCACTTGCCCAGCTGATTCTGGTCAATATCATTCGCGTCCATGATGACAATCGGGATGCCGCATTCCTTCTCGATTTCGTTGGACAGCTCGACGGGGTGTTCGGGGTTAATCAGCGCGAGGGTCTTGTAGCGGTCGAAGCTGGAGCGGAAGTAGAAGCCGTCGATACCCGCGACGCCATGACCGCAGATTTTATAGAACAAGCCCTTGACCCCGAACGGGCGCGTAACGGCGCTGACGAAGCCCGCCAGCAGCACGCGCGGCAGACCCACCATGTCAATGACGAGTTGCAGCTTGTACGGCTCGTGCATCCCCACGCCGGTGGAGTTAATGCCCGCGAATTTCGCCATATGCTTGGCGAAGAAGCCGAGCTTCATGTCCTCCATGCGGCGGACATTGCCGGTGCACATCGCCATCACCTTCGCAGTGATGGAAAGCACGTCGCCCGGCTGTGCCAGCGGCAGCACATACTTCTTCACCAGCTCCGCCGCGCTTTCCCCCACCTCGACGAAGTGCGTCTGGATGGCATAGCGCTGGTAACGGCGGCCGTCCCTGCCCGTCAGGATGCCGCGCTCAAAATATACGATACCGTCTTTTTCCCGGCGCTGCTGCGCCAGATTACGGGATTCCGATGCCATGTTGTTTTCCTCCTCGCTCTCCGACGCAAATGCCGTCGGTGTTGCGGTAATTTCGGTTCACGCGTCTATTTTACAACGCTTTCCCAGTTCTGTCAAATTTCCAGCGGGGGATTTTGCCGATTTCGGGCAGAAAATGCAAGGAAAATACCCGCCTTGTCAAATTCCGTTGAATGTGCTATGATACACGATGGCTGGGAGCTTCCTCGCCATACAGATAAAAGGATGCGATTTTATGGCAAAAGCCATCAAGACAAACGTGCTGCGTCACCTGGACGCGCTGAAAATCCCCTACGAAACCCGCGAGTATACCGTCGATGACGACAATTTCGACGGCAAGCTCGTCGCCGAGAAGGTCGATTTGCCCGCAGAGATGATTTACAAGACGCTCGTGCTGGTCGGCGACACCTTGCCGCACCTTGTCTGCGTCATCCCCGTGGAACTGGAACTCGACCTGAAGGCCGTCGCACGCGCCGCCGGGTGCAAGAGCGTCCACATGCTGCCGCAGAAGGATTTGCTGCCGCTGACCGGCTACCTGCGCGGCGGATGCAGCCCCATCGGCATGAAGAAAGCCTTCCCCACCTTCGTGGACAGCGCGGCGCAGGGATTGGCGCGTGTCAGCGTCAGCGCGGGCGTGCGCGGGTGTCAGGTGATTCTGGCGGTGGATGCGCTCGTCGCCTGCACAAAAGCGAAATTCGCCGACCTGTGCCGGGGCTAAAGTGACGCGCAGCTGACAAGATGATGAATTTTACAACTTCCGCGCCCGGAAATCATTGTTTCTTGACGGGAAATGGTGTATAATAAGGAAGTTGATTTTCTTGCGCAAGGGGTATTCTGCCCCATCACGCGCATTTATACTCCGAAAGGATGTTGATTTTTTCCATGGCACAGCCGCCTTTGCGTCCCCAAGACGCTGTGATGCTTATTCCCTCCCTTGAGCCGGATGACCGCCTGCCCGCATACGTCCGCCGCCTGCTGGACAAGGGTTTCCAGCATGTTGTGATTGTCGATGACGGCAGTAGCGCCGCCTATCAGCCGATTTTTGCCGAACTGGACGCGATGGACGGCGTGTCCGTCACGCACCACGAGTTAAACCGCGGCAAGGGCTGCGCGCTCAAGACTGGCTATGCGTACATTCAGGCGCATTTCCCGGCGGCGAGCGGCGTCATCACCGCCGATGCAGACGGTCAGCACACAGTCGAAGACTGCTGGCATCTGGCAGAGGTGCTGACGGAGGGCAAGCGCGCCCTGTACCTGGGCAGCCGCAACTTCAACCTCGACCACGTTCCGCCAAAATCGCGCCACGGCAACAAAATCACGAGCGCGGTTTTCCGCCTGCTCTACGGCGTGTATCTGCCGGACACGCAGACAGGCTTGCGCGCCTTCCGCATGGCGGATTTGCCGTTCATGCTGGATGTGCCGGGCGAACGCTTTGAGTACGAGATGCAGGTGCTGATTGCCTGCGCGCGCGCGAAGCTGCCGATGATTCCGATTGAAATCGAAACGGTGTACGAAAACGAGAACGCCGGAACGCACTTCCACCCGATTCGCGACAGCTACCGCATTTACAAGGTGATTCTCGGAAACTTCCTGCTCTATGCCAGCTCGTCGGTGATCTGCTTTTTGGTGGACAACGGCGTGGCGAACCTGCTGCGATTCGCGCTGCTGCCCCTGCTGGGGCTGAGGGGCGACACGGCGATTCAGATTTCCGGCTATCTGGCGCGTCTGGTGTCCTCGCCGCTGAATTTCGTCCTGAACCGCAATTTCGTCTTCAAGTTCAAGCAGGACACGGGCAAAACGGCGCTCAAATATGCCCTGCTTTGCATCGTCACCATTACGCTTTCCAACCTTGGCGTGTCGCTGCTGGATCACCTGCATATTTTCATCGGCGGTTTCGCGTTCATCCCGAAAATTTTGATGGACACGCTGCTGTATCTGGTGAACTACCGTATCCAGAACAAGTGGATTTTCGCCAAATCCGCCGAAAATCAGGAGGGCTGACATGCGCAAGCACTTATCCGAAATTCTGCTGACGCTCTTGACTGTCGCGCTGCTCGTCGGCTTTGCTTTCGCCGTTCCGCATCCCGCGATTACGGATGCGGCCATGGATTCCTACATCAACGACGACGCGACGATGGATGACGACTACGACTTCCTATTTGAGTGACCCAAGGGGCGCTGCCCCTTGACCCTGCCAAAGGGTCTTCGACCCTCTGGACTCCCATTCGCGCGATTGAGTTGAGCGCATTTGCTTGCTATGCCCGCGTGTTTATCTGAGAAACGAGGAGGAATTACAATGCGCAAAGTTTTGGCGCTGCTGCTGTCTCTGCTGATGCTCACCCCGGCGCTGGCGGAAGAAACCGTCATTACGCCCCTGCCGATGGGCTTGACCGATACCGGCTACACGCCCGACCCGAACGCCTTTATCGCGGCGGACGAGGAAAACGGCGTGCTGCAAGGCTATCAGGACGATTCCATCACTGTCACGCTCTGGCGGGAGACCGTCGGGGATGCGACCTACAACGTCGCGCGCGTGAAGATTGCCGACCCGTCGCAGTTCCGCACGGGGCTGAATCACCCCAAGGCGCGGACGGACAACAAGATTTCCGCGATTGCCGAAAAGCACAACGCTGTCGTGGCGATTGGCGGCGACTACTTTGGCAAGGATGACTACGGCTACGTTGTGCGCATGAACGAGGTGTTCCGCAAGAAGCCGTCGAAGCAGCGCGATATGCTGCTGGTGGATAGCAATGGCGACTTCCACATCATCCTCCAGTCCGACGCGGACGAACTGAAGGCGCTGCTTTCCTCTGACACGCTGACGTTCCCGAACGTATTCAACTTCGGCCCGGCGCTGGTCGTCGACGGCAATGTCTGCGAAATTCCGGACTACTATAAGAACAAGTACAACGTTTTTGCGGATGAACCGCGCTGCGCTATCGGGCAAATCGGCGAATTGGAGTATCTGCTGGTGGTCGTCGACGGCCGCCGCAAGGATTCCGACGGCTGCACCTGTGCGGAACTGGCGGATTTCATGGCGAAGCAGGGCTGCACGATGGCGTACAACCTCGACGGCGGCAACAGCGCGCTGATGTGGTTCGGCGGCGAAAATTACTCCGAGAAAACCGTCAAGGCGGAGCGCTCCGTCTCCGACATCATCTATTTCGCCACGGCAATTGACGCCGCGAATACGGAGGAATAACATGCTGACTCCCTATGGGCTGACGGCGGCGGGCGCAATGCTGCTCCTGCTGCTGCTGACGGGACTCTCCTGCCGCAGGAAAGGCATCCCCTACCGCACGTTCATCACCTTCGGCGCATTGTCGCTGCTGCTGGCGTTCCTGCTTTCGCGGCTGACGTTCGCGCTGTCGAACATCCCGCTCTATGTCAACACACTCAGCAATCCCCTGCTGATGCTGCACTTCTGGGACGGCGGCGCGTCGCTGCTGGGCGCATTGCTTGGCGTGCTGCTGGCGAGCTGGGTGACAGGGCGCATCTGCCGCGAATCCGTCGGACGGCTGATGGACGCGATTGCGTTCGGCGCGCCGCTGGCAATTGCGGTGGAGCGCATCGGCGAAGGGTGCTTCGACGAAATCATGGGCATGGGCAAAGGCATTGAGACGGAATGGCTGGCTTTCCTCGGCAACCTGACTGGCGGCAATCACCCGGTGTTCCTCTATGAGGCGGTCGCGATGGTCGTGCTGTTCGCGGTCGTGCTGCTTGCCCAGCGGAAAAAGCACCCCGAAGGCGACACGATGGCACTGTTCCTGCTGCTCTACGGCTGCGTGCAGGTCGTGCTGGAATCGCTCCGCAACGATTCGCACATGCTCCTGATTCACTTCGTCCGCGTCAATCAGGTGGGGGCACTGGTGCTGGCGGTCGCGGTCATCATCCGCTGGACGGTGACGGCAGTTCGCGGGAAAACCTGCACGGGCAAGAAAGCAGGGCTGCTCTGGGCGCTGATAATCATCAGCATCGGCCTGGGCATCGGCATGGAGTTCGCCGTAGACCGGCTGGGCGAACCGCTGCTCTCCTACGGGATGATGGCGCTGGCGCTGGTGCTCATCGCGTGGTGCGGGCTGCGCTTCCGCCGGATGGCGAACAAGGTGTAAACACTCCTGAAAGGAAGGATTCTGCAATGGAAAAGCACAAGATTGACCGAATCAACGAATTGGCGCGCAAAAAAAAGTCCGACGGTCTGACCGACGAGGAAGCGGCTGAACACGCCGCCCTGCGTCAGGAATACATCGCCGGATTTCGCGAAAATATGCGTCAGGTGCTGGAAAACACATACGTCCAGCGCCCGGACGGTACGAAAACGAAACTGCAGAAAAAGACCCCAACAAAATAATTATACCACATTCGGTCGGCGAAAGTCAACAACAAAACTTTTCGCCGACCCCTTGTATTTCCGGCACTTTTCGTGTATAATGAAGGTGCAAAGAGAGAGAAGAGCCGCTGGCAGGCGGCAGCACAAGGCATCGCGGTGAGCGCGACCGCCGGAACAGGAAAGGAGGCGTTTCCAATGAACCAGGATGAACAGCAGTCGTCGGGCGTGTTGCGTCAGACGGTCATGGAAGTGTCTTCCTGTTTCCGCACCGCATCATGAGTGACAGTCCTCTTTGACTGATGCGCCCCTGAGTGAGAGCGCCGTAAGGATGGGTACACGGATATGGACGACATGCAGAAGGATTTTTCTCCGGCAGCGGATGCGGACAGCATCGACGACATGGCGGATGACATGATCGAAATGACCGATGAGGAAGGCAACACGACCCTCTTCAAGATTCTGGACTATTTCTTCTATAACGGCGACGAGTACGCCATTCTGACCGACTCCATCGACGAGGACACGACCGGCGCAGACCGCGTGGACTGCTACGTGATGAAGATCGTGCCCACGACGGACGAATCCGGCGAAGAGCTGGAAGAGTTCGTTCCCGTGGAGGATCAGAAGCTGGAAGCCAAACTGATGGAAATTGCCACATTGAAGCTCAATGATGACGAACAGGCGGATGACGAGGACTGATTTCTTCCTCTCCTCTCCCGCTTCCCTCCATACAGAGCGACCGACATTTCGTTTCTTCGGTGCTGGACTCGATGAACATTTCGGAACTAACTCGACCGATCATTCGTTTCATAGGACAGAATTTGTTCGACGTTTGGAACTGAATCCGACCGACGCACTTTCGGAATTTCCCCGACCGACTACACGGAATCTCGTTCTTTGGCTGACAAACCCGACCGACCAACGCGGACGATTCAGCAATGAATCGTCCGTTTTTTTGCGCTTTTCGTCGGAAAAGGCGAATGTTTTCCGCTGACTTTTCCACAACCGCCTGTGATTTATGTGGATAACCTTGTGGATTGCTGTGGATAAGTCGTGGATTTCCTGCGACAGCCATGCAATCCAGCTGAATTTTCCCTGCATAACCCTGTTTCCTTTGGTAGTTTCTCGTCCGTTATGCACACAGAATTCACAGGATCAGCATTTTTCGCCCGATTCTGTGGATAAGTCTGCTGATATTGTCCGTTTGCTTTTGTTATGCACAAGGTTGTGCACAATGTTCGACATTTCTCGACGCGCGTGCCAAAGAAGCCCCCTCACCAATCCTGTTGATGAGAGGGGGCTGATTATGTGTTTGGGCTGTTCTCTTGTGCCGCTTTTGCTTCCGGAATTGTCGTGTCCTTCGGCACAGTGCCGGAGAACACCGTTTCCTGCGCGTCGCTTGTGACCTGAATGTCGCCGCCGTAGTGCCGCAGCGTCTCCCGGACGATGAACAGCCCCATGCCATGACCGTCGGACTTTGTCGTCACGCCCGGCTCGAAAATCCGCTGCTGATCGTCGGGCGGAATCGGCGTGCCCGTGTTCGCAACGGAAAAGACGTACTCCTTGAGGTTCTCGGTCAAGGTAATGGTCAGATGCTTTTTTCCATCGGGCAAATCCGCCATGGCATCAATGGCGTTGTCAATCAGGTTTGACAGCACCTTGCACATCTCCCAGCCAGAAATGGGCAGTTCCTTCCATGTGGACGTGATGTTCAGCGTCACCTGCACGCCCGCCTTTTCGCACGCGGCAAGTTTCACCTGCAAGAGCGCGTTAATCGGCGCGCTGGCGGTTTTCAGCACGCGGCTGACAGCGGTGATGCGCCCGTACACCTTCTCGATGTAGCTGTTCGCCTCGCCGTACTCCTCCATTTCCATCAAGCTGTACACCACCTGCAGGTGGTTGAGGAAGTCATGCCGCTGGGCGCGGAGGGTGTTGTTGAGCTTCTCCATGGCGTCAATGGTGTCGTCCATTGCGTCCAGCTGGCTCAGCAGCCGCCGGGTGGACATGGCCTCGCGGATGTCCATCACCGCGCCCCAGATAATCACCAGCGCCGCAACGCCGACAAGCAGCCGCACCATGCGCGGGCTGAAGTCGTACTGCGGCGAGATTACCACCAGCATCATCACGCCCAGAATCAGCAAAATCTCCAGACTATTGATGATGATGGCGTAGTTCGTCGCCTTCTTGACGGAAATATTCTCCTGAAACCGCGTCAAACGCTTCATTTGCGTCCCTCCCGGATTTCCTGATTCTTCCGAATTGTCGCCTCATGCCCCATGTCCGATGGAAAATAGTACTTCTTCCCCTGCAATTCCACGGGCATATAATTCTGGCGGACGTAGTGTCCGGGATAGTCGTGCGGATACTTGTAGCCGTCGCCGCTGCCGATTCGGTCGTGCCCGGCGTAGTGCGTGTCGCGCAGGTGGACGGGCACAGCGCCGTAACCGCCCTTTTCCGCGTCCGCCATCGCCGCATCGACCGCAACGCACACGCTGTTGCTCTTCGGGCTTTCGCAGATGGCAATAATCGCCTGTGCGAGCGGCAGACGCGCTTCCGGCATCCCGACAAATTCCACCGCGCGCGCCGCGGCTTCGGCTTGCAGCATCGCAATCGGGTTCGCCAGCCCAACATCCTCGCTGGCATGGGCAATAATCCGCCGCGCAATGAGTTTCGGGTCAACGCCGGCATAAATCAGCCGTGCGAACCACGCCAGCGCCGCGTCACTGTCCGAGCCGCGCAGGGACTTGCAGAACGCGCTGAGCATGTCATAATACAAACTTTCGTCACAGCGAATCATGGGCCTCTGGATGGATTCCTCCGCAACGGCAAGGGTGATGTGGATGCTGCCCTGCGCGTCGGCGGGTGTCGTAAGCACAGCAAGCTCTACCGCACCGAGCGCCGCGCGGGTATCGCCGCCCGCGATTCTCGCGATATGGCGCAGCGCATCGTCATCGGCGATGATGTTCATCTGCCCATAGCCTCGCTCCGGGTCGTCGATGGCGCGGCGCATGGCGGTCAGCACGTCCCGTTCCGTCAGCGGCTCGAACTGGAATACGCGGCAGCGGCTGACGATAGCGGGCGTCATGGACACCATCGGGTTTTCCGTCGTCGAGCCGATAAAGCGGATGATCCCCCGCTCAATGGCGGGCAGGATGCTGTCGCTCTGCGCCTTTGACCAGCGGTGGCATTCATCCAGCAGCAGATAAGTGGACTGCCCGTAAGCGCGGCGCTCCTGCGCGTCGGCAATCACCTTGCGCACGTCCGCCACGCCGCTGGTGACCGCGTTGAGCTGCACAAACGCGGACTTCGTGCTATTGGCGATAATCGACGCGAGGGTCGTTTTGCCGCAGCCGGGCGGCCCGAAAAAGATGGAGGAAGTCAGCCGATCCGCCTCAATCGCGCGGCGCAGCAGCCGCCCTTCCCCCAGCAGATGACGCTGCCCGATAAACTCCGCGAGCGTCCGCGGGCGCATCCGATCCGCCAGCGGCGCCTCCTGTCCGGAAAAAAGATCCGTCATTGTTTCACCTCAACAGCAAATACGCTCCCGCTCCCAGCAGCAGCAACTGCACCACCAGCAGAATCGGGAAGCCATAGCGAAAATACCAATGCTTCGTTTTATGATGGAAGCAGAACATCCCCAGTGTTCCTCCGAGGCTGCCGAACAGCACCACCGGCAGAAACAGCGTCCTTTCCGCAATCCGCCACGCCCCGCGTTTGGCGCGCCGCTTATCAATCCCCATGAGCGAAAACGCGAGGGTGTTGACCGCCAGCAGGTACACCCAAATCAGATTCAACAACCAATTCTCCATAATTACAACCTCCCCAGAGGCTCTGCCTCTGGACTCCGCAAGGGAGTTCCTCCCTTGACCCTTTCGCGCGATTGGGTTGGTGACTTCTCCATACTGCTTCCGCGTGTTTATGCAGGGATTTCGCGCCTGCGGGCGCGACCAGAGGGCTTTGCGATCGCCCTCTGGACTGCTTCGCATCCCCAAGCCGCAATACAAGCCCAGAAACATGAGAGGGTGCATCCGAAGGTTTCCAAAGGGCGCTCACAGACTTCGTCTGTTTCCACTGTCCTTTGGTCGCGTCCGCAGACGCGATTCCCCCTGCGTGAAAGCAATCAATTTCAATAGAAAAATCAAGCCAGAACACGCACACCGATGGATTCCGTCAGGGGACAAACTTCCCCTGCGCCACCGCCGTGATTCCACCGTGCGCCGCGCTGTACACCCACCGATGTACCCCGCGCAGCGCCAGTTCCGCGTGGCATAGCGCAATGCCGCCGTCCAGCAGGGCACGGTCGCTGATGGTCAGCGCAAACGCTCCGGGCAGCGCTTCCATCCGCCACGGCTGCATGTTCATTGCCGACGGTGCGATTTGCACCAGCTTCGCCGCATCCAGCATCATGCCATCCGCGGGAACGGCGTTCATCAGCTTGTCGAGCGGCTTCCGGCGGCGATTCTCCGGCGCTTGAAGCGGCTTCTCCGGCACACCGACCGCAATCACCGCGAGTACCGTCTCGTTCTCCTGCATCGGCAGGCGAATCTGCTTGCGGCGGTATGTGCCGCTCACCCAGCACGTCCCCAGTCCCAGCGCTGTCGCTTCCAGCACGAACGCTTCGCCCAGAATCCCGGCATTCACGCGGCAGAGCGCTTCCGTCCCGCAGGCGATGACCACCGCCGCCATTTTGCAGCCTGTGATGCGCCCCATGCCCAGAATCGTGCCGGTGAACAGCGATTCGTCCACCGGGGTCAGCACCAAGCGCGCACCGGGCAGCGCGCACCGACCGACGACGTAGGACAGCGCCGCGAACGCCGCCGTGTCGGGCGCACCCGCAAAGCTCCGGCAGGATGTGCGCACCAATGCCGCCTGACGCAGTTTCTCCTTCTGCATGGGCGAAAAGAGCGTCTCCAACGTCGTCATTCCCCCACCTCCAATGGTGTCGGGCGCAGATGGCGGCAGACCTCGCCCACGCGCTCATGCAGCACCAAATCCGCCTGATTGTCCAGCGGGGTTGCGTCGCGGTTGATAAGAACGATGTGCCGCCCGCGGAAGAACCGCAGCAGCGACGCCGCCGGATACACCGTCAGGCTTGTTCCTGCGACGATAAGCAGTTCCGCCTGCTGCAATTGGCGCACCGCCGCGCGAACCGTCGCATCATCAAGCCCTTCCTCGTACAGCACAACGTCCGGCTTGATGATGCCGCCGCAGGGGCATTTCGGCACGCCTTCACTGTCCCGGATGTACTCCGGCGGAAAAAAGCGCGCACACTTCAGGCAATAATTCCGGTGGATGCTGCCGTGCAGTTCCAGCACCGTTTTGCTGCCTGCCTTCTGGTGCAAGCCGTCGATATTCTGCGTGATGACCGCCGTCAAACGTCCGCCGGCTTCCAGCTGCGCCAGAAAGCGATGCGCGTCGTTCGGCTGCGCGTCCAAGGGGAGCATTTTCGCGCGATAGAAGCGGTAAAATTCCTCCGGATGGCGCGCAAAAAAGGTGTGGGACAGAATTTCCTCTGGCGGATAGGCGAACTGCTGATGATACAATCCGTCCTGCGAGCGGAAATCGGGAATGCCGCTCTCCGTCGAAACACCCGCGCCGCCGAAAAACACGATGCGGCGGCTCTCGTCAATCCACTGCTGCAATTCTTCGTACATCGTTGTGGGCACCCCTCTCTTGTTTTGTTTCCTATGCCATTTGCAATCAATTCCATTTGGGTTTCGCCTCTGGGGAGACGACAAGGGGGCTGAAATCTTCCAGACGCGCAAGGGCGTCGAGGAAGTCATCCGTCAATTCCAGCATTTCGCCGAGTTCATGCAGCAGCTTTCGGCTTTTCGTCAACCGCTGGCGCTGCACAAGTTCCGCCGCAATTCCCTGATGCGACAAATAATGGCGGTCGTCCAGAAAGCTCGCATAGTTCAGCGCCGTCATCGCGCGGCGATTCGTGTCCTGCATATCAATCGTTAGCATGGCAAACTCCTTTGCTCGCAGCAGGAAAGTAATCATTTTCAGTATAGCACACCCTGCCGCGTCATGCAAGACAAACGGGCAAGAAATCGCTGTTTGTCGCGGCTAATCATCTTCCTCTTCACATCAGAAAGGAAATATGCTATAATATAATCGGTAGATTCTTCACAATCGAAGGAGGCATATGATGGATGTCAAGAAGCTGCTTGCTGACGTGACGGCGCTGCCGGGTGTCAGCGGGCATGAGGCGCAGGTCAGCGCGTACTTTGCCGAACAATTCCGTCCGCTGGTGGACGAGGTGACGGTGGACGCGATGTACAGCGTGATTGCGCACAAAAAGGGCAACGGACCGAAAATTATGCTGTGCGCCCATCTGGACGAAATTGCCCTGATGGTAACGCATATTGAGGATGACGGCAGCCTGCGCTTGGGCAATGTCGGCGGGGTTGACCCGCGCATTCTCCCTGCGAGCCGCGTGTGGGTGCATGGGCGCGAGAAGCTGTTCGGCACCATCGGTGCGCTGCCGCCGCACCTGATGAGCGCCGCCGACCGCGCGAACAACTACACGCTGGACAACCTGCATGTAGACATTGGCATGAGCGCCGAACGCGCGAAGGAACTCGTTCGCATCGGCGATTTGGTAACCTTCGACGGGCCTGCCCGCGAATTGCTCAACGATCAGTTCGCATCGAAAACACTGGATGACCGCTCCTGCGTGGCGATTCTGCTGCGCGCGGCGGAAATGCTGCAAAAGCTGGTCTGCGACGCGGATGTGTATTTCGTCTGCTCGTCGCAGGAGGAAGTCGGCGGGCGCGGCGCAATGACCTCCGCTTTCGCGATTGACCCGGATTTGTCTGTCGTGCTGGACGTCGATTTTGCTGAAACGCCGACCTGTCCGCCGCGCTCTGCCCTGCCGATTGACGCCATGATTGTCACGCACGGGCCGTTTGTGCAGCCGAAGCTCAATCAGCGGCTCATCGACTGCGCAAAAAAGCACCATGTGAAGCTGAACGCGAACGTCGCAAGCCGCTCCACCGGCACGGACGCGGACGAAATCGGCTTGTCCCGCGCGGGTGTGCCGAGCGTGCTGCTCAGCCTGCCGGAAAAGTACATGCACACGTCGGTGGAAACGATTGACCTGAACACGCTGGAAGAGGGCGCGCGTCTGCTGGCGAATTTCGTCGCGGAACTCGACGAAAGCTGGGAGGATGACCTATGGATTTGAAGACACTGACGGAAATCAACGCTCCCTCCGGGCATGAGCAGGCGATTCGCCGCTTTCTGCTGGATGAGCTGAAAAAGCTGGGCTTCGCGCCCGTCCTCGACCGCATGGGCAACGTCGTTGTCGTGAAGGAAGGCACGGGCGACGCGCCCCGCAAGCGCGTGATGGTCAGCGCGCATATGGACGAAGTGGGGCTGATTGTCACCTCCGTCACGGAGGATGGCTACCTGCGCATTGCCGCGGCAGGCGGCATCGACCCGCGCGTGCTGGTTTCCAAGCGCGTCACCGTCGGGGAGGACAAGCTGCCCGGCGTCATCGGCGCTGTGCCGATTCATCTGCAATCCGCCGCCGAGCGCAAGCATGTGCTTTCAATGGACGAGCTGCTGGTGGACATTGGCGCGAAGAACAAGGACGAAGCCGAGTGCAAAGCCCCGATGGGGACGTACATCTCCTTCGATACGCCCTATGTGGAATACGGCGACGGCTTCGCGTGCGGCAAGGCATTCGACGACCGCGTCGGCTGCCTGTCGCTGCTGCGTTTGCTGCAAGAAGAACTGCCGGTTGACCTCGTGGCTTGCTTTGTGTCCGAAGAGGAAGTCGGCTGCCGCGGCGCGAAGGGGGCAGCGTTCCAGCAGGAACCCGACATTGGCATTGTGCTGGAAGGCACAACGTGCAACGACCTCGGCGACGTACCAGAGACTGCGCACGTCTGCGAAGCCGGGCAGGGCGTCACGGTGTCGTTCATGGATGGCGCGTCAATTGCGAACCGAGCGTTGTTCCGCAAGGCGCTGGACGTGGCGAAGCAGGAGAACATTCCGCATCAGGTGAAGCACAGCGTATCCGGCGGCAACGACGGCGGCGCGATTCAGCGCGCGCGGGAGGGTGTGCCGGTGGTGGTGCTGAGCGTACCGTGCCGGTATATTCACTCGCCGTCGTCGGTGGTGAAGCTGTCGGATGTGGAGAGCCAGTTTGCGCTGGTGAAGGCGCTGGTGAAAGCGCTGTAAAGCCGTATGTTTCTTGGCTAAACACGCGCATACTGTATGCAGTCGCGCTCAACTCAATCGCGAAAATGGGAGTCCAGAGGGTCGAAGACCCTTTGGCGGGGTCAAGGGGCAGCGTCCCTTGGGCTCCCCCATAAACACGCGGAAGCTGTATGCAGTCGCGCTCAAT
>ULWY01073497.1_pt1 | contig 39216 bp, 38 predicted proteins | sample 1960761 | NCBI WGS metagenome assembly ULWY01 (sample SAMEA4835824, study PRJEB28245) | human gut metagenome | biome: gut microbiome; material: fecal sample | place: Denmark | collected 2008 | reverse complement strand
GCCGCGCTCACCGCGGAAAGACACTGAAATAACAGTAAAGGAAGAGTGAAAATGCCTGACAACAGCACAGAAAAAATTCCGAAAAGAATACTTGCATCGCTTCTTGCCTCGGTCTCTGCGGGCGTCGTGCCGCGCGAAGGCGCTCCGTATATCGCCATAGGACGCCGCGACGAGATAGCCGCGTTCCTCTCTGACCTTGAGCTTGTAAACGAGGGCGGCGGCTCTATGCGCTTCCTTGTCGGACGTTACGGCAGCGGTAAGAGCTTTCTCATACAGCTGATACGCGGGTACGCGCTCGAACGCGGGTTCCTTACCGCCGATGCCGATCTTTCTCCCGAGCGCCGCCTTTACGGCAGCGGCGGAGCGGGCGTGGCAACATACCGCGAGCTGATGAAGAATCTTGCATCGCGCTCATCGCCCGACGGCGGCGCGCTGCAAAAGGTGATAGCCAAGTGGCTCGGTTCTCTGCGCGAGGGCAGCGGCGATGGCGCCGCATTGCTTGAGGCGGTGCGCGGCGAGCTACATGAAATGGAATTCATGGTCGGCGGCTTTGACTTTGCAAGGGTGATATTTGAGTATTATCTTGCCGCCGAGCGCGGCGACGATGAGCACTGCGCCGCCTGTCTGCGCTGGCTGCGCGGGGAGTACACCACAAAGACGGAAGCCAAGCGCGAGCTGGGCTTTGACGTTTCCACCGTGATCTGTGACGCCAACTGGTACGATTTCATCAAGCTCTGGGCAGCGCTCTCGCATAAATTCGGCTATCGCGGTCTTATCGTTTTCATCGACGAATGTGTGAATCTTTATAAGATCCCCAACCGCGTGGCGCGCGAAAACAATTATGAAAAAATACTTGCCATGTTCAACGATACCTGCCAGGGACGCGCGCCGTATCTTGAAATAGTTCTCGGCGGTACGCCGCAGTTCCTTGAGGATACGCGGCGCGGACTTTACAGCTACGAGGCGCTGCGCTCGCGGCTTTGCGACAGCCGCTTTCAGACGGCGGGAGTCAAAAACACGGTCGGTCCCGTGCTTCGTCTTGCGCGCCTCGGGGACGATGAGCTTTTGGCGCTCATTGTGCGTATGACGGCACTTCACTCGCGTTATTACGGCGTTCCGGCGCGTATAACGCAGGAGGAGCAGCTTGAATTCCTGCGCATATGCCTTTCGCGCGCGGGCGCCGATATGATGATAACTCCGCGTGAGATGTTGCGTGATTACATGACGGTGCTGAACATTCTGATGCAGAATCCGGACAAGAGCTTTGCCGATATCGCATCGGCGGTAACGCTTGCGCACGACGGAGCGCCCGCAAGGGAGGAAGCACTGCCGGAAAAAGCTGCTGACGCGGGTAGTGCTACCGACAAAAAAGCCGATTTCGATCCGGCTGATATTGATTTCTGAACCGAAAAATGAACGATAACGAGATATTTGAGCGCTTCCCGGATTTTATCCGTGAATATATCTATTCGCACTCATGGGATTCGCTACGGGCGGTCCAGACCGCGGCGGCAAAAAGCATCTTCGGGACCGAGAATAACCTGCTTCTCACTTCGTCTACCGCATCCGGAAAGACCGAGGCGGCATTCTTTCCCGTCCTGTCTCTTTTGTGGGAGGACATGCCGCGCACGGTCGGTGTGCTTTATATCGCGCCGCTGAAAAGCCTGATAAACGATCAGTTCGGCAGAGTAGAGGAACTTCTTGACATGACCGGCATCCCGGTGACGCACTGGCACGGGGACGTTGCCGCGTCGCACAAGAAGAAGCTTCTCGAGGAGCCACGCGGCGTGCTTCAGATAACGCCGGAATCGCTTGAATCGATGCTGATAAACCGGTCAAACGATATCCCGCGCATATTCGGAGATTTGCGCTTTGTGATAATCGATGAGATACACACGCTTACGGGCAGCGATCGCGGTAATCAGATAATCTGTCAGCTTTGCCGCATCGCGGGACTCATAGGGCATTCGCCGCGGCGCATAGGACTTTCCGCGACAGTGGGCGACCCGGAGCGCGCCGCCGCATGGCTTTCAGCCGGGAGCGGACGCGACACCGATATACCGGCTATCCCGCCCGAAAAGCTGCGCTGGCGGCTTGGCATGGAGCATTTTTATATTCAGAATCCCGCATATGATCAGACAGCAGAACGGGCGCAGGATATGCCCCTGCCGGCTGCGGAGAACGCTCCTTCCGATCCCGAGGAGGCGGGGGCGCGCGCGGAGATCGACGCGGGGTACGAGTTCCTTTACGATTGCGTAAAGGACAAGAAGGCGCTGGTGTTTTCCAATTCCCGCGAGGAGACGGAGTATGTCACAGCCACATTGCGCCAGATCGCCAAAAAGCGCAATGAGCCGGATGTTTTTCTCATCCACCACGGCAATCTTTCCGCGGCACTGCGCGAGGAAGCCGAGCTGAAAATGAAGGACGACGATATCCGCGCCGTGACCTGCGCCACCGTCACGATGGAGCTTGGCATAGATATAGGCAGGCTTGAGCGCGTGGCGCAGAACGGAGCGCCAAACTCGGTAACGAGCTTTTTGCAGCGCCTCGGGCGCTCGGGCAGGCGCGGTCAGCCGCCGGAGATGATGATGGTCTTCCGCGAGGAGGACGCGCTTCCAAACACACCGTTGCCCCAGCTCATTCCGTGGGAGCTGTTGCGCGCGATCGCGATAGTTCAGCTTTACATCGAGGAACGCTTTATCGAGCCGCCCGGACATAAAAAAATGCCGATGAGCCTTGCGTTTCATCAGACGCTCAGCGTGGCGGCGGCATCGGGAGAACTGCGTCCGCGCGAGCTTGCCGAGCGCGTGCTTGCGCTCCCGCCGCTTGCGGAGATCACAAAAGAGGATTACCGCACACTGCTGATCTCTATGTGCGAAAACGATTTCCTTGAGGTCACCGACGAAAAGGGGATAATAATCGGACTTGCCGGCGAGCGGCTGCTTTCGTCATTCAAATTTTATGCGGTGTTCAAGGACAGCGAGGATTACACCGTGCGGTGGAAGTCGGACGAGATCGGTACGATAACCACGCCCCCGCCGGTCGGTGACCGATTCGCGCTCGCGGGCAGAGTGTGGGAGGTCGAGGAGCTGGATGTGCGCCGCAAGCTGATATATGTCCACCCGGTAGAGGGGAAAATGGAGATATCGTGGCCCGGCGACTACGGCGAGATACACACGCGGATACTCGAACGTATGAAGCGGGTCCTGGAGGAGGATACGGTTTATCCGTACCTCAAGCCCAATGCCGCAAAAAGGCTCGCGGTCGCCCGCAGACTTGCCAAAAGCACGGGAATGCTCAGGCGGTCGATAGTCCACCTCGGCGGATATTCATGGTGTATATTCCCCTGGCTCGGTACGCGGTCGTTCAGGACGTTGAGACGCTATATCGCGGCAAACGCTCATGATTTCCGCATAAGCGGCATTGAATATGAGGGCTGTTACTACATCACCTTCAAGATGGAGGGCGCAAACGACTATGACCTTGCGCGCGGACTGGCAAAAAAGGTCGCCGCGGAAGGGATAGACTGCTCCGCGCTCGTCGGGGAAGGGGAATGCCCCGTGTTTGAAAAATACGACGACCACGTGCCGCCATCGCTCCTGCGCCGCGCATATGCCGCGGATAAGCTCACACCGCATGAGGCGGAGAAGCGGATCGAGGAGATATTCCGGGAATATTCGGACGAGGCGCTTTGATTTTACGATAATAAAAGAAGATCCGGCGTTGTGCATTTGCGCAACGCCGGATATTTATATGTTGTTGGTGTTCGATGTATCATCGAATTCGCATCCGCGTATCAGATAATCGATCGATACATTGAAGTAATCGGAAAGTGCTATCAACATGGAAATGTCGGGGCTTCGCTTTCCGTTTTCGTAATATGACAATGCCTCGCGGCTTATATTCATATCCATGGCAACTTTTTGCTGGCTCAAGCCTCTTTTTTTGCGAATTTCCCGCAGACCCTTCATAACATCTCCTATCGACTTTTTTCATTTCAAATAACTCTATACCGATATTTTATCATTATTCAAAAGAAAAAAAGTGACATATTGTTACTAAAGCGCGGCGGTCATAATGGGCGATTCATGTCCGGAATGCTGTACATATGTAACAAAACGTTGCACGTTTTTTGTTCAACATGATGATTTTTATTTTCAAAGGCTACAAAAAAGCCCGATCCGGTTGACAACCTTCGTAAGTCGTGGTATAATGACGACGTAACAAATTGTTACATATTGAATAATTTACGAGGTGGACTATGAAAAAAGCGGGAATAGCTGCCGCCGTAGCGTTTATCATTGCGTCACTAATTGTTGTAATACGCTGCAAAGGCACAGACGTTGAGACTGTTTAGGTCTTTCTTGGCGTTGCAAAGCAAGTGTGGCGTTACATTTTTGTTCAGAAAAGTTCCTGCCACTGTCAGGACTTTTTGAAATAAATGCAATTGAAAGGAGTACATCATGGGAAAAGGAAAAGCAATAGCCGGATTTGTGCTTAGCATTATCGGTGTTGTATGCGGGCTTCTGAGCGGCTATCTGTCACTTATCGGTCTGCCGGTTTCGGTAGTCGGGCTGGTGCTTGCTATCGTTGGCGGGAATCAGCTTAAAGCGGCGGGCGAACCCACCGGCCTTGCAACGGCAGGACTTGTGATAGGCATTATAGCGACTGTCTTCAGCACTATCGCGTTCTTCACCTGCGGAATTTGCATAATCTGCGGCACTGCCATCGGTGCATCCGGCGCGGCAAATGCGGGTTCACTGTTCAGCTGATCTGCACGGTACTGCACTGCATCGTCCCCATTGAACATACGGAGGTTCTATATGGCTGATTCGATTTCTTTGTTGGGGCGTGAGATACCGCTTTATGGTCTGATGTTTCTTTTGGGGGCGATGCTTGCGGCGGTAGCCGCGCTTATTCTGGCTAAAGTCCGTAAAATCACAGTCTTTGACCTTGCCTGCTCGGTTGTTTATGTGATGTTCGGCAGTTTTCTCGGGGCAAAGCTCGTTTTTATTATTGTAACTCTTCCCAAGATAATTGAACTGAACTTAAGTTGGCAAAGCTTAGTTTTCGGCGGTTTTGTGTTTTACGGTGGTCTTTTGGGCGGAGGAACTGCGCTTATCCTGTATACTCACAGATAACGCGACGAAACCGATCTTTTTGACGTTTACGCTGCGGTGCTGCCGCTTGGACACGCATTGGGGCGGGTTGGGTGCTTCTTTGCGGGGTGCTGCTACGGTATTCCGTACAGCGGCAGGTGGGCGCATACCTACACCGAGAGCGTGGGAATGACCCCGCTCGGCGTTCCGCTTTTGCCGATACAGCTTATAGAATCGGCGGGACTTGTGCTGCTGTTTGCGGTGCAGATGGTTTTATTTTTTACCATCGGAAAAAATAAAAATGGTATCAATGCGGTCACATATTTAACTGTTTACCCTGTGATGAGATTTATTATCGAATTTTTCAGAGGTGATTTGGAGCGGGGGCGAGCAGGTGTTTTTTCAACATCTCAGATCATAAGCATCGCATTGGTGCTGGTCACTGCCGCAGTCTTGCTGTACAGAAAGAGACGAGGGAGCGCAAAAAACTCAATTTGAGTTTCCGCCTTCAAAAATGCCGGCATCCCGGCGGGATTTTTTGAGGTGCTGTTAAAAACATCGTTTTTTAACAGCACCTTTTGCTTTATCTCCGTTTATCCTTATCCATGAGATCAAATGCGGCGGTGCCGCATATAACTATCAACAGAGTCATCATTATGTATTCCAACATCGGGGCGTAGTAATCGACCGCGCCGAGCGGGTCAACGGCGATCGCGGGGGCGAGCCGCGCGATGAGCGCCGCGCTTACTATTACGGCGGCGCTCACGCCGCAGGAGAACACCGTCATCGCCTCACGGCTCAGCTCGTTTATCGCCGCATTGAGACTTTTTTCCCTTCTTTTCTTCATTTATCCGCTCCTCGTTGCATAAAATAAGGAATAAATATCCGTTTTTTAAAACCTCAAAAAGATACCGTTAATATACAGACATATTTTATCTACCATCGCTTTATTGCTATTATATCATAAAAACAAGAAAAATCAAGCGGAAATAAAAAGGATAAGCGGGAATATATTCATCGAAAAAATTTATATATGCTTTTTCATCCGGGAAAATAAATTTCAAAAAAACGATTTTTATGCATTATTTGATGCGCGCTTCATGATCGTATCGGATATTTTTGGGGAATAATACATATAAAGCTCTGTTTCAAAGCATTTTGGGTAATTTTGCACAAAAATTCGATCGGACATTGCAATGTAAAATGTGAACAAAACAATGATAGCATATTTCGCACAAGGCGAAGTTTGTGAACACGCATTGCAAAATGTCGATGCTTACAGATCATGTGCCATATTGAAGAAAGGGAGTTCCCGTCGGCTTGACGGGAACGCAGGAGAAAACCATGAAAAAACTCATCACATCAAAAAACCAAAGCCGTGCAGGCTACCGCAGCATTTCACAGATCCGCGGCAGGGTACAGTCGGTTTGCGGACGCGATGCTTGCTATCGTCTTTACGAGGTCCGTCGGAACGGCGTCGTGTCCTATGCCGTGAATGTATCATATTGCGGTGAGGGCGCAACGCGCGGGCTTGGCTGTGGCAGACGCGCGGCGCTTTGGATGTTTGAGGCTCTTACGCGCGGATGCGTGACGCCCGTAACGCTCGGGGATGTGGTTTCGGATTGGGAGTATTCCGATCTTCTTGAAGCCTAAGACGAATTGAAGCGGCATTCCTCTTTACAAATGCCCGTGTATGTGCTAAAATAATTATAGCAAAATGCCGTGGCATCCTTATATGCCGTACACGGCGAAAGGCAGGTTATTTTTCAATGAGATGTCCTAACTGCGGCTGCCTTGAAAGCCGCGTGATAGATTCGCGCCAGAATATCGACGGCAACAACATACGCCGCCGCCGCGAGTGCCTGAACTGTCAGAAGCGCTTTACCACATTTGAGGTGATAGAGTCGGTCCAACTCGTCGTTATAAAGAAAAACGGCACGCGCGAGCTTTTTGACCGTTCAAAATTGCTTTCGGGGCTTCTGAAGGCATGTGAAAAGCGCCCCGTGAATGCCGAGCAGATAGCGACGGAGATCGAATCCGAACTTCAGAATTCACTCAGGCAGGAGATCCCGTCGGGGGATATAGGCGAAATGGTCATGCGCCGGCTGAAGGCTGCCGATGCCGTCGCATATGTGCGCTTTGCATCGGTATACCGTGAATTCAAGGATATTGAGACCTTCATACGCGAACTGAATGATATAAAGCGTGAGCCGGAGGAAGCCACCGACGGCGCCTTTGCGGAACACGCGGAATGAAAAACGGGTGGAACCCGTGGCACGGGTGCCACAAGCTGAGCGAGGGTTGCGCCAACTGTTATGTTTACCGCATAGACGGCAGATATGAGCGGGATGCATCCGAGGTCGGCAAAAATGCCGACTTCGACCTCCCTGTGCGCATGAGCAAAAACGGTCCCGCTATCCCTTGGGGGAGTACGGTGTGGACCTGCTTTTCATCCGATTTTTTTCTGGAGGATGCCGACGGATGGCGCGCCGATGCGTGGCGCATGATCGCCCGCAGACCGGATATTCACTTCATTATTATAACCAAACGAATCGCACGTTTTCACGTTGCGCTTCCGTCCGACTGGGGCGACGGATACCCGAACGTTACGATAGGCTGTACCTGTGAAAATCAGCGGCGCGCGGACGAACGGCTCCCGCTCTTTCTGGCGGCGCCGATAAAGCATCGTATGATAGTCTGCGAGCCGCTGCTTGAGGAGCTGGATATAAAAAGCTACCTTTCGCCCGCGCTTGTCGAAACTGTGACTGCGGGAGGCGAGTCCGGGAGCGGTGCGCGTCTTTGCCGGTTTGAGTGGATAAAGCGCATAAGCGCGGACTGCGCGGCGACTGGAGTTGCCTTTTCGTATCATCAGACCGGCGCCTTGCTTGAGGTGAACGGCAGGGTGTGGCACATCCCGCGCAGGCTTCAGGCGGAGCAGGCGAAGCGCGCCGGCGTAGACGTGTGCGGCACGCAAAAGGAATAAAAAGGCGGTGTGCTATGTTTCTTCTGGGCGGCAATGCTTTGTTTACGGTTTTTCCGTGGTTTATGAGGAAAAACACGATCTCAACCTTAAAAAATTAGCTTTTTGCGCTTGCCTTAATAAAATATTGCATTTTTGAGCGCGGTGTGATATAATGACTCCGGCGTGTCGGAAGGCTTTTCCGACCGCCGGAATCATTTTTATTTCAGACAAGATAAGGACGATAATCCGGCACATATGTGCGGTCCTTGTCTTCAGGAAAGGTATGGAGAAAAACATGAAAAGACACATCTCACTTATTCTGTCGGTTCTGATGATCCTCGGCATCCTCGCTGCGGTTCCGGTAGCTGTGTTTGCCAAGGATGATGAAGCAGAGGCGCTTCCGGTATCCGATGCGGCGTCGTTTGCCGCCATGGATCAGACCGGGAGCTATTATCTGACTGCCGATATCACCCTTGACGCTACATATGTCGGCACGTTTGCCGGTACACTTGACGGCAAGGGACATACGATAACGGTCTCCGCTCCCGTTTTTGATAACGTAAAGGGTACCGTGAAGGACCTTGTTATAAACGGCAAGGTCGAAAACACCTCCGCCGAGGTGCTTGCGGCACTTGCCTGCAATGCTGTTCCCGGAGCGGTGTTTGAGAAGATAGTAAACCGCGCCGATGTTATCGGCGACGCCACGAGCACCAAACGTGCGGCGGGCGTAGTTGCTCTCATAACCAAGGGCGACGGCACCGTGACCGTGACCGACTGCGCGAACAGCGGCAGGATCGTGGGCTACGTCGCGGGCGGCGTCATCGGCAGAGCAGAGGCGAAGACCGAGGTGCGCGGATGCTCCAACACGGGAGCCATAGAGGGTGGCGATACCCTCGGCGGTGTGTTTGCATGGCCCGTTGAGGACTTTATCGTTGAAAACTGTGTAAACGGCACAAAGGGCGGCGCGGCAACGGTCGCCGACACGGGCGACAGCTCCGGCGGCATCATAAGCTATGTTTCCGCCAACACTGCCGGCTCCGTGAAGGGCTGTATAAACTATTCCGATATCACAAATACCTCCGGCAGGTGCGCCGCAGGCATCATTGCGCGACTCGGTGAAAATTCCACAGTCGATTTTGCCGACTGCGAAAACTACGGCAAGATGACCAACGCAAGCGAAAAATGGGCTGCCGGCGGTATCGCGGGCGAGTCGCAGGGCATTGTGAACTTCAGCGGATGCCGCAACTACGCTTCCGTTGATAGCACAAAATACAAGGCGGGTGGTATATGCGGCGTGCTTTCGCACATAACCACCACCGTGAACTGCCTCAACTTCGGCGACATCCACGCGCTCAAGCAGGCGGGCGGCATCATCGGCTCCTGCGGCGCCAACAAGATCGAATCCGGCGATTATATATTCGAATTCTGCGGCAACGAGGGCAACATCACCACCGACAAAGACACTGCGGCGGGCATCGTTGCATATGCGTACGGCACCGACAAGCACGCTCCCAAGCTGAACGGCTGCTACAATACCGGTAATGTCACCGGCGGCTGTGAGGCGGCGGGACTTATCGGCTACTTCAACGGAACGTCGGCGGCTGAGATAAAGAACTGCTTTGTCACCGGCACGGTAAAGACCACCGACAGCTCCATGAAGTCCTGCGTGTACTTCTGGTGCAAGTACGGCGAGGCAATGGCGGACGGCAATATTTCCGGTAACTTTTATCTTGCCGGTTGTGCCGATGCCGAAAGATATGAAAAGGGCGGATATTCCGACCTTGCCGCAAACCTTACCTCCGACGATGTAAGATCCGGTAAGCTGGCATATGACATGAATGCCGCTCTCGGCTCGGAGAAATTCTTCCAGACGATCGGGACCGATGCGGCTCCCACGATGGAAAAAAACGGTCACAAGTCGGTAAAACTGCTTGACGGTAAGTATACCAACGGGAGCGCTCCCGTAAAGCCCGATGATCCCGCGCCCTCTACCGGCGACAATGCCGCCATCTGGCTGATCGCGGCTGTCGTTTCGGCGGCATGCGCGGTAATAACGGGAAAGAAAAAATACGCCCGCGAACGATAAACGCTAAGCGGGATAATCCTGACGGAGAGCACCAATGGACAGTATTGACGAGAAGATACTAACTATACTGAAGCTGAATGCACGCACAAAGATCACACACATAGCCAAGGAAATACATCTTTCCGAGACCTCGGTGATCGAGCGCATCAGAAAGCTCGAAAACAGCGGTGTGATAAAGCAGTACACCGCCGTGATCGACTATGAAAAGATAGGAATGGACATCACCGCACTTACGTATGTGCGCGTTGAGCATCCCAAGTATAACGATGAGTTCATACGGCATATGCGGGCGCATCCGGAGATATCCGATGTGCATTACATAACCGGTGACTACGACTTTTTTCTCAAGATAGTCACCAAGAGCAGCTCATCCCTCCAGCGGGTGCTCAACGACATAAAGTGCACTCCGGGCGTGTCGCTTACAAGGAGCAATGTCGTGCTCTCAACATGGAAAAACAATTTTTCCGTCGTTTCCCCGTCCGATCCGGCAGGGAGCGGCGCCCCGGATGCCGAAACGGTCGGTGAGGCGGGGAACAGAAAGGAATCACAGCAATGAAGATATCATTCAGGATAACAGCGGCGGTACTTGTCGGAATCGCCGTTTGCGTGTGCGTATGCCTTGCCGCCTGCAAGCGCGGAGAGGGAGAAGTTACGACAGGTGAGACCGGGCAGTCCGGGACGGCGCCCGCAACATCTGCGGATACGACCGCGGAGCTTCAGCCCACAACGCCGGAGGAAACGGAAGCGCCGCCTGTTCCCGTGGTCAAAAAGGCTGTCATCGCCGGCGGCGGGGCATCCACAAAGATATATTCGGAAATAATAAAGCTCGCGGAAAAGAAAAATCCCAAGGTGGTGCTTCTCTGCACCGCAGGCAAGGATGCCGTCAGCAATGTTGAGGCATATGTCAATACATTCTTGCGGTATACAAAGAATGTCGAGGCTATCACGCTTGTTACCAAGCTGTATGATCCCGCCGAGCTGCGCGACAAGATCGTGAACGCGGATATAATCTGCGTCGGCGGCGGTCAGAGCGAATACATGGATATGGTGTGGAAGAAATTCAAGGTCGATGAATATCTTGCCGAAGCGTATGACCGCGGCGTTATCTGCTGCGGAGGAAGCGCGGGAGGAATGTGCTGGACCTACATGGGCTGGAACGACTATTACTCGGTGCCCGATTCGATATACAAGTTCTTCCCGGGGCTTGACCTTATCCACATCTATTACGGCCCCCACTTCGGCAACAGCGACAAGTGGGCAGGGTTCAACAATGCCGTAATGAACGAAAAGGATCCGAAATACAAGCTAGGCTTTGCGATGGACAACGGCGCCGCGATAGTCTTTATTGACGGTCAGCCGACAAGAAGTGTGCGCGAAAATGCTACGGCGCGTATTTTCAGATACGACTTCGTGGATGGCAAGTGGGTCCGTTCGGTTTACAGGGACTGACCCGGTACGCGGAATATCATGAAAGGCGTGTGTGAAATGAAAAAGATCATATCGGTGGTATTGTCAATGGTGATGCTTTGCGGTGCCGTACCTTATACGGTAATGGCGGCGGGAAACGGAAATGGGGAATATCCCGAGCTTCTTATAACGCAGATAGGCGTCGATCAGTACGGAAGCACGGATAACGCCGCAAATATCAATCCCAAATACAACGACGGCGCGGGGAACAATCCCAACTCCGACGTTTACGAATTCATATCTGTCTATAACAACTCCGACCGCGAGCTAAATGTATATGACTACATGATAGGATATCAGGGCGCATCCCCCACAAAAAGCCCCGATTTCTTTGAGCGGTCGATCCAATGCTATACACCTGTCTATCCCGGCGCGGACTGGATAGACGCTCCTTATTCCGCCTACGATACATACTGGAAGAATGCGTCTGTGAAACGCCCGGTAAACCCCGCGCGTGCGGACGGCACGGTGAAGCCCGGTGAGACAGTTGTCATCTGGGTGTATTCCGCCGCGTCTCACCGCATAAACTGCACCGTGGAGCAGTTCCGCAGGTTCTGGAGCATTCCGGACGGCGTAAAGGTGTTTATTATCGACGGTAACGATGTAGACGGACCGAACAACTTCAAGCTGAAAAACAATGCAACGGGAACATACATCATAATGCACAGTTCGGAGAGATTCCCGGCGCGCCGTTCGGCGGATAAAAAATATGACGTCGAACGCGACAATAAGCGCGATCCGTATCCCGATGAGACCTACGAGACGCTCGAAGAGGTCATTTCGTGGGCGGTGGTGGATTTCACGAGCGAGCCGCTCGCATCTCAGCTCAGTGCCGAAGGCGCCGAGGCAAAGACGAACTGGACGGTGAGCTATCTTCCCGCGACCGATGCACCTGCGGCGCAGAACGGATATACCGCGGCAGCGTTCGCGTCCAAAAAGCGCATGCACCTTGAAAAGGTGAACAGCTACGCCGATGCGTCGGTGGGACGTCACGACGATGCACAGCGCGCCGCGTTTGCCAAAACGCTGACAACGCTTGTCCGCACTGTTCCGGAAAAAACGGTCGCGCTCGTCAACAACAACGATCGCCCGTCGATCATAATTACCGAGATATCAGCCGACCAGTACGGCGGCGATTCAACGCTTGCCGCGTATAAGGCAAGCCCCAGCTCCGATCCCTTTGAGTGCTTTGAAATGTACAACAACGCCACGGAAGCCGTAAATATCTTTGACTACATGATAGGCTATCAGGGAAGCGGTGCCACGAGCGTTTCGACGTGGTTTGAGCGCTCTGTGCAGGAATATACGCCTATCCTTCCGGGCGCGGACTGGATCGACGCGCCGTGGGGCGAGTACGATAAGTATTGGACCGGCTCCGATGTCGCCCGTCCTGTCAATCCCGGATATGCCGACGGCGTGATAGCTCCCGGCGAGACCTTTGTCGTATGGTGCTATAATTCCGATTCGCATAAATGCCGCGCAACGGTAGCCGATCTCCGTGAATTCTGGAAGATACCCGAAAACGTCAAGGTGTTCATTTTTGACGGGAACTCGGACAGGGACAAGAACTTCAACATCAAGAATTCCGGAACAGGCGAGTATATCATCATAAAGCCGTCAGAGCGTTTCCCGCTCCGACGCAGCGATGATGAGACCTATTATACCGAGTGCGACCGCAAGGATCATTACTATTACGACAAGAACTTCTCGGATATGCCCGAGATAATCAGCTGGGCGGTCGTCGATTTCGGAAGCTATGATCCGCTTTATACCTTCAGACTCAAAAACGGCGAGAGTAGTTCAAAGAACAATTATACGATGAGCTATGCGCCGTATAACGGGGAAGAGGTGTTTACAAACGGATTCACCACGGTGACCTTTGCAACGCAAAAACGGGTCCACCTGACTGCCGTAAACGAAAAATACGAGGATGCGCACATCGGTACGCTCACCGAGGCGCAGAGGGAAGCGATAGCAAAATCAAACTCGGAAAGAAAATAAATTCATGGGCTGCCGCGCATTTGCGCGGCAGCCCAAAAAAATATACGAAAAACGTCAAAGTAAAAATAAGTATGCCTGTTTTTGCGTTCAGGCACTTGCATTTTCTCTATGCACGTGATATAATTAAATGTATAATTGGCGGTTTTGCGAGCGCTTTTTGAAACTTCGTACCGAACGGGTTGCACATGTGCCGATCGGTGCGCTACGGGTCTCATGCCAAATGTAGATACGACGAAAATAAAAAGAACAGGAAAGATGATCTGATGTATAAGAAATTCGTAAAACGGATGCTCGATATAATACTTTCTTTTGCCGGACTTGTATTGTCGTCGTGGCTGTTTCTTATCATTATCATTGCAATAGAGATCGATGATCCCGGTCCCGTCTTTTTCAGTCAGAAGCGCGTCGGTATACATAAAAAGCATTTCAAGCTGTATAAATTCCGCAGTATGAAGATGTCAACGCCGCACGATACGCCTACTCATTTGCTGGAAAATCCGGAGCAGTACATAACACGCGTCGGCAAATTCCTGCGCCGCACGTCGCTTGACGAGATACCGCAGCTCTGGAATATCCTGCGCGGCGATATGAGCGTGATAGGGCCTCGTCCCGCGCTTTGGAACCAGTACGATCTGCTCGAGGAGCGCGACAAATACGGAGCCAACGATATAAAGCCGGGGCTTTCCGGCTGGGCGCAGATATGCGGAAGAGATGAACTGGAGATCCCGGATAAGGCGCGTCTTGACGGTGAGTACGTAAGGCGGATGAGCTTTCGCTTCGACTGCCGCTGCTTCTTCGGCACGGCGATATCGACTTTGCGCGGCGACGGAGTGGTCGAGGGCGGCACGGGCGAGATGCACAGGATGGAGATCAAAAAGTGAAGATCCTTATTGCAACCAATCACTCATACATGCTTTATCGCTTTCGCCGCGAGCTTATCGAAGCGCTCATGCGCGAGCATGAGGTCATTCTCAGCATGCCGTTCGTGGGGCACGAGGACGATTTCAAAGCCATGGGACTGCGCTGTATAGATACGAAGCTTGACAGACGCAGTGTCGATCCTGTAAAGGATATAAGGCTTGTAAAGGCATACCGGGCAATGCTTGATGAAATTGCCCCGGATATTGTGATAACATATTCGATAAAACCGAATATCTATATGGGCGGCGCGTGTAAGGCGCGCGGGATCCCGTATTTTACGAATGTTCAGGGACTCGGCACGGCTTTTGAAAAGCCGGTGCTGTCTTCTGTCGTGACCGCCATGTACCGCAGGGCGCTCAGCCGCGCGGAAAAGGTTTTTTTTGAAAATACCGAAAATGCAAATTTCTTTATCGAACGAAGGATCGTTTCTCCCGATCGCGTCTGCGTTCTGCCGGGGGCGGGGATAAATCTTGCGGAATATCCGTATCTCCCCATGCGTGATGACGGAGTGTGTAGTTTCCTCTTTCTCGGACGGATAATGAAGGAAAAGGGATGCGATGAGTTCTTTGCCGCAGCCAGGGCGCTCAAAAACGAGCTCGGTGCCAAGGTGGAGTTCGATGTCGTCGGCTTTTACGAGGATGCGTACAAGGAAACGGTCGATCAGCTCGTTTCGGACGGTATCATAAAATTTCACGGATTTCAGACAAATGTACACCCGTATTACGAAGCGGCTGACTGCGTGGTCCTGCCTTCATATCACGAGGGAATGTCAAATGTATTGCTTGAAGGCGCAGCCACCGGCAGGGCGCTCATCACGAGCGATATCCCCGGTTGCCGCGAGGCGGTGGAGGACGGCGTCGGCGGTTATCTCTGCCGGGTGAGAGACGCGGAGGGACTTACCGCCGCTATGCGGACGTTCGCCCTGAGCTCGTTTGAGCGTCAGGCGCAGATGGGACGCTCGGCGCGCGAGCATGTCGAACGTGAGTTCGATAAGCAGACTGTCGTGGCAAAGACACTCGAATATATCGGGTGCGGAACTGCAGTGAGGGTATAGCATGCGCCAACTCATATTGCTTTATTGGGGATGTGTTTTCCTCATGTACCTCTCGCAGGTGTATTACCCGGAAACGGAACAGATAGAAGATGCCGCTACCCGCAAACGCCACTTTATGCTGCGCCGCGCGGATATCTTCATGATCATCGTTATCGCATGGATGACGTGCTTTTCGTTTTTGAGGACGAGTTATAATGACACCGGAACGTATATAGCACACTTTTGGAGCGCGGAGTCTGTTGCGGATTTTTTTTCGCGCAAGGGCTTTTTGGATTGGACGGGTAACCCGTTTTCAGAATTATATCGCGACATTGTACGTGGCGCCACTACTGATTATCATATTTATTTCTTTTTTCCCGCGGTTCTCAGTAGCTTTGCTGTTGTAAAGCTTTTTAAGAGGTGTTCGGTCGCCCCGGCTTTTTCTCTTTTGATTTTCTTTTCGATTGGTACATATGTCACGTATGTAGCAGCGCTCAAACAGTGCTTCGCCGTGTTTTTCCTGCTTTTGGCGCTGCCTTATGCTATTGATAAAAAATATGTGCGGTTTTATCTGCTTGTGTTTGTGGCAATTCTGTTTCACACGCATGCATTTATGTTTGCGATCGTTCCGATATTGATGGGAAAGCCATGGGGAAAGGTGACATGGCTGGGCGTGGCTTTTACTGTATTTGCCATGCTAACGTACGATTATACTCTCGGAGCATTTATGAGATATGCGCAGTCATTGGGAGCGCTTGTTGATGAAGGCGAACTGTTTGATGGGCATAGTATAAATATACTTCGTGTTTTTGTATATTGGGTGCCACCGCTGATCGCGTTGCTGTTCCGCAAGAGACTTTTCTCCGATTCTTCGCGGTCCGAGAATCTGTTCGTAAATATGAGTTCGGTATCTGCATTGATATTAACACTTGGATTGGTGCAGGCGGCGAATTTGTTTGCTCGCATGACGGCGTATTTTGAGATCGCAACGGCAATTGCATTGCCATGGATGATAAAAAAGCTGTTTACAAAGCGTTCGGCACAGTTTGTTATGACCTGCGCTGCAGTGCTCTATTTCGGCTATTTCTTGTACGAATTCGGAGTGTCCAAGGATTTTGAAGGCGATTACGTTGCAATTACATTGTGGCAGTTTATTACCAGTTTATTTGGAGGTTAATACATGGTTGGTTCTTCAGTACCTTGTTTGATTGAATCATGCGGTTTTTGCCGTGCGAATGAAGTTGAAGAGCTTCAAACGATGAAAACCGGAATGACCAACCGCTCATACGCCTTCTATGTTAAAGGAAATCGATACATTGTTCGCATCCCCGGTGAAGGAACAGACCGACTGATCAACCGTGCGCAGGAGTACGCGGTCTACAATGCGATCAAGCCTTTGGAAATAAGCGACGCGGTCCATTATTTTGACCCGGTGACAGGGATAAAAATCGCATCATATTTGATTGACGCACATGTTTGTGACGGCAGAAATTGGGATGAAGTGGCAAAGTGCATTGCAGCTCTGCGAGAGTTCCATTCAAGCAAGCTACATGTTGCGCACAGCTTTGATTTGTGGGAACGCCTTAATTTTTACGAGAGCCTTTGGGACGGCGGACCTTCCATTTATGCAGATTACGATAAAACGAAACAGGCGGTCCTCAGCTTGAAGAGATTCATCGACGAACAGCCGAAGAGCATCCAGCTTTGTCACATCGATGCGGTGCCGGATAACTTTCTGTTTGTGCACGATACAGATGGAGCTGAGCAGATCAAGCTCATCGACTGGGAGTATGCGGGGATGCAGGATCCGCATCTGGACGTTGCAATGTTTATTATCTATGCAATGTATGATCGGGAGGAAGCTGAAAAACTGATCGATCTGTACTTCATCGACGGTTGCGACAAGTTGACCCGCATGAAGGTGCACTGCTATATCGCTGTCAGCGGTCTTGTGTGGAGCAACTGGTGCGAGTTCAAGCATCATTGCGGTGTAGAGTTCGGTGCTTATGCACAGCGTCAATATGACTACGCAAGAGAATACAGCGAGATATTCTTCCGAGAATACAGAGAGGCATTTGGCAGAGATTATGTCTGAACATATTGTAGAACGTGCGATCATTATGGCTGCGGGTATCGGTCAGCGGCTGCGCCCTGTGACCCTGACAACTCCTAAACCGCTGGTCGCAGTCAATGGTGTGCACATGATCGATACGATCATCGCGGCACTTTACAAGAATGGAATCCATGAGATCTACGTCGTGGTCGGATACCGCAAAGAGCAATTCTATGAATGGGCAAAGAAGTACAGCGGCATTACTCTGATAGAAAATCCATGGTACGCTGAGTGCAATAATATTGCGTCCCTCTATGTTGCGCGTGAACACCTGAACAACGCGATCGTTTTGGACGGCGATCAGATCATTCGTAATCCGGCAATCCTTCACCGGGAATTCACCCGCTCCGGGTATAGCTGCGCCTGGACAGACAGAGCTACAAACGAATGGCTGTTGACGGTTGAAAACGGGATCGTGACAAAATGCAGCCGCACGGGCGGCGTTCACGGCTGGCAGCTCTTCAGTGTGTCACGCTGGACACCAGAAGACGGACAGAGGCTCAGAAAACACTTGGAACTGGAATTCGTCCAAAACAAGAATCGGAGCATTTACTGGGATGATGTCGCGATGTTTTGCCATCCTGATGAGTACCAACTCGGCGTTTATCCTATTTCAACGGAAGACCTGCGCGAAATCGATAGCTTCACAGAGCTTTGCGAGGCTGATCCATCATATAGAGGAAGAGAGTAATTGAGATATGAAGAAAAACGCACTGAAAAAAGAGCTTGACTGGGTATCTATGCTGGTGCCGCTGGCGATCGTGCTGACGGTATGTGCGCTATTTATGATTTTCCCGGAAGGTTCCAAGCTCGTTTTGAGCGTTGTACGAGGCTTTCTGGGAGATGACTTTGGTCTCTACTATGCACTGCTCGGCGTTGGTATCGTAGGCTGTACGCTTTACATAGCCTTTTCCAAATTCGGGAAAATCAAACTTGGCGACTGTGAGAAGCCGCAGTATCGCTCTTTTCAGTGGGGGACTATGATTTTTACATCCACCATGGCTGCGGACATTCTGTTTTATTCTCTGTGCGAATGGGCGCTGTATGCCAATGAGCCGCAGGTCGAAATGATGGGCGGCATGCAGAAATGGGCATCCACTTATCCGCTTTTCCACTGGGGGCCTATCGCGTGGGGCTTTTATATTGTGCTTGCGGTTGCATTCGGCTTTATGATCCATATCCGCGGCCGTGATAAGCAGAAATTCTCCGAAGCCTGCCGCCCACTGCTGGGAAGCCGGGTGGACGGAGTTTGGGGGCGTGTGATCGACCTGACTGCGATTTTTGCGTTGATAGCAGGCACGGCGACGACGTTTTCTCTCGCAACGCCGCTGCTTTCCAGAGCACTCAGCCGTGTGTTTGGCCTGCAAGCCAGCATCGGGTTAACGATAGCGATCCTTTTGATGATCGCGGCGGTCTACACCATCACGGTCTGGTTCGGTATGAAGGGAATCGCGAAGCTCGCCGCCATTTGCAGCTATTGCTTCTTTGCGTTGCTGGCCTATGTCCTGTTCGGCGGTGGGGAGACGCGCTACATCCTGGAAACGGGTTTTTCGGCGATTGGTAATCTTGCCCAGAACTTTATTGGGCTGGCGACATGGATGGATCCGCTGCGGGAAACGAATTTCCCACAGAACTGGACGATCTATTACTGGGCCTATTGGATGGTCTGGTGCGTTGCAACACCGTTTTTTATTGGTGTGATCAGCAAGGGGCGTACCATTCGCAATACGATCCTCGGCGGTTACGGCTGGGGACTTGCAGGAACTTTTACCTCATTTATCATCCTTGGCAATTACGGCCTTGCACAGCAGCTCAAGCATGGCCTTGACGTTACCGGCTTTATTGCGGCAGGCGGCGATTATTCCGAGGCGATCATGAAAATATTCGATACGCTCCCGCTGACGGAGTTCGGCCTGATTCTGCTGGCGGTCACAATGGTCGCATTCTATTCCACCACATTTGACGCGCTGACGATGGTCGTTTCGAGCTACTCGTACAAGAGATTGAAGCCGGAGCAGGAGCCGGATAAACGCATCCGCACCTTCTGGGCGGTAGTGTTCATCCTTCTGCCAATCGCACTGATATTCTCAGAGAATTCCATGAACAGTCTGCAATCTGTATCGATCATCGCGGCGTTCCCTATTGGGATCATCATTCTCATGATCGTAGCGAGCTTCTTCAAGGACGCGTCCAGTTATCTGCGGGGGAGAAAGGACATATGAGTATGGCGCAAACATCAGATCAACTCCAGCAGCAGATATGGGCAACAGAGCAGGAGATATTGGATGTGATTCATCAGGTCTGCACAGAGCATGGCTTACGATATTCTCTGGCCTACGGCACTCTGATTGGGGCTGTGAGGCATAAGGGATTTATCCCGTGGGACGATGACATTGACCTGATGATGCCCAGAGAGGACTATGAAAAACTTCTTGTCATCTGGAACCAATCCGCGCCAAAAGGTTATATCCTGCAAAACACAAGGACTGACTCGGATTTTACACAAAACTTTACCAAAATCAGGAAAGATCATACAACGTTCCTACAGGACGAGGCGGAACGGACGAAGCATTACCACAAAGGCATATTCGTTGATATTTTCCCCGGCGACCGTGTACCGTCCTGCAAGATAGGGCAGAAGATGCAGTACATTGCCTGCGCCGTGAACCTGCTGTACAGCCGCGGACATACCAGCGGCTCGGGCGGAACGATCGGTAAGGTCGAGAGTGCCTTGCTTAAAGCGCCAAAAGAGAAATATGCCGTGCGGCGCGAGCGTGCAGAGAAGAAAATCCGCAGCTGGAACGGGGATGAATCCCGTCAATATGTGTTTCCAAGCACCATCGGGAGCAGTCGCAAGTATTATCCCGCAAACCTATTCGAGAACATGAAGACAATTGAGTTTAACGGGAAGCAGTATATGTGTGTTGCAGATGCGGACGCGACCCTGCGTGTAGAGTATGGAGATTACATGCAGCTTCCCCCAGAGGAAGAGCGTGTCTGGAAGCATCATCCGATTTTGATTGATTTTGAACATAACTTCGAGGAGTTAAGTAGCGATGGATCCTAAAGTATCTGTCCTGATGGGCATTTACAACTGCGCGGAGACGTTACCGCAGGCGGTCGCTGCCATACAGAATCAGACTTATTCAAACTGGGAGCTTATTCTTTGCGATGACGGTTCTTCAGATGATACATATGAAGTTGCACAACGACTTGCTGCCGCAGATAACCGGCTGATTCTTCTGCGCAATAAACATAATCTTGGCCTCAACCAGACTCTGAACAACTGTTTGGCTGCGGCGACCGGCGATTATATTGCCCGGATGGACGGGGATGACGACTGCTTGCCGGAACGGTTCGAAAAACAAGTTGCCTTGTTGGAGGGCCATCCGGAGTTTCAAATTACCAGCAGTCCCATGATCCTGTTCGATGAAACCGGCGAATGGGGGCAAACGGTGATCCCTGAGTTTCCGACGTCTGTAAACGTGGTGGAGGGATCACCAATCAGCCACGCACCGGTCATGCTTCGTAAAGAATGCATAGACTCAGTGGGAGGATACACCGTAGATAAACGAATGCTGCGGGTCGAGGATGTGAATCTCTGGATCAAGCTGTATGCGGCAGGCTATCGCTGCTGCAATATTCAGCAGCCGCTCTACCGGATGCGCAACGATCAGAATGCTCTGAATCGGCGGAAATATATCTATCGCGTGAATTCAACCTATGTCCGCCTGCGCGGGTGCGGATTGCTGCATCTTGGCCCTAAAAGTTACATAAAGGCGTTTAGCCCAATGATAGTTGGACTGGTACCTGCATGTTTACGGCAGGCCATCCGAAAAAATCAGCGAAGAGTCTAGGACAAATATAGGGAGTGCTTACCCTCGCTTGAAATTAAAAATAGCTCAGAAGGGATGTGCATGAGCGTGAAAAAGTCAATCTTAATTTATTCTCACTGCATGGAACTTGGCGGTGTGGAGCGCAGTCTGCTGGGCCTGCTGGATTCCATCGACTATGATCGCTATGACGTTGACCTCTTTCTGATGCGGCACAGCGGAGAACTTATGCCGTACCTGAACCCCAAGGCGAAGCTTCTGCCGGAAATTCCGCAGTATGCATCGCTGGCCGTGCCCATGGCGTCGCTCGTCAAGAGCGGCCAGTTCGGTGTGCTTTGCGGACGGCTGCGGGGAAAGCTTGCGGCACGGCGCTTTGATAAGCAGCATCCCAGCGAGAAGCCGTCCGTCACAGCACTGACCTACAGCCATAAGTACACGCTGAACTCTATGCCGCCGATCTCCAGCAAGACTTATGATCTTGCCATCAGCTTTCTGACGCCGCATTATTTTGCGCGGGAACGGGTGAGGGCGAAAAAATACGCGGCGTGGATTCACACGGACTACACGGCGCTGACCTTCGACCGCTCGGCGGAGCTTGCCATGTGGAACAGATTTGACACAATTTGCGGAGTGTCGGAGCAAGTGACTGCTGCATTCGATACAGAGTTTCCTGAACTCTCGCATTTGACAGCAACAGTGGAGAATATTCTTCCCCAAAATCTGATCGAACGCCAATCCAATAATCCGCAGGGCGAAATGAAAAAAGAAAAACCGTTTAAATTATTGTCTGTTGGTCGCTTTTCAGAACAGAAAAACTTCGACAATGTGCCGGATATCTGCCGCCGCTTGGTAGCGGACGGCCTTGACGTAACGTGGTATCTCATCGGCTATGGTGGGGATGAGCCGCTGATCCGCCAGAAGATCGACGAGGCCGGGATGCAGGCGCGTGTCATCATCCTCGGCAAAAAGGACAACCCCTATCCCTATATGCGCGCCTGCGACCTGTATGTGCAGCCATCCCGCTACGAGGGTAAGGCCGTCACCGTGCGGGAGGCGCAGCTGCTGGGCAAGCCTGTCGTCATCACGGACTATGCTACCTCCGGCAGCCAGCTGGAGGATGGGGGGGACGGCGTGATCGTCCCCAGGGACAACGTAGGCTGCACTGCCGGAATTGCCGCGCTGCTGCGCGACCCTGCCCGGATGCAGCAGCTGTCGGAGAACTGCGCAAAGAGAGATTATACGAACAGCGCGGAGATTGAGAAGATCTACGCGCTGATGGAGGACTGACCCATGATCCCTAAAATCATCCACTACTGCTGGTTTGGCCGCGGCGAAAAGCCGGAGCTTGCCAAGAAGTGCATCGCCAGCTGGAAGAAGTTCTGCCCGGATTTTGAGATCCGCGAGTGGAACGAGGACAACTGCGATTATCTTGCCATGCCCTTCATTGCGGAGGCGTACGCCGCGAGAAAATACGCTTTCGTGTCCGACGTCATGCGCCTTGTCGTGCTGGAGCAGTACGGCGGCGTGTATTTCGACACCGACGTGGAGGTGCTGCGGGACATTTCGCCGCTGCTGGATGACGAGGGATTCATTGGATTTGAGAACGATCAGTATGTTGCCTCCGGTCTGACCATCGCCGCTGAGGCCCACCATCCGGTGATTCAGGCGATGATCGAAGAATATAAAAAGATGCACTTCACTAACGCGGACGGAAGCCTGAACGCCGTAGGCTGCCCGCATCTCAATACGGATGTGATGGAGCGCTTCGGCCTTGTGCGCAACGGGCAGGAGCAGCTGGTTGCCGGGATTCACGTCTATCCGGCGGACTACTTCAACCCGCTGGACAGCGTAACGGGCAAGCTGACAAAAACGAAGAATACCTACTCAATCCACTGGTATTCGATGAGCTGGCTGCCGAAGAGAAAGCAGATTAGAGCGAAAATCGGCAGGATTTATAGAAGAATGAAAGGGCGTGTGAGGCAGCGTGAAACATAAATCCAAGGCAAGCATTTTTCTTTTGGTACTGCTTCTCATTTTTGGCTGTCTCAGCTGCACACTTGTACTACGTAATTATTTCGCGCCAAAATTTTCTGGCTCGGAGGGCAGCGTTGTCTTAAACATTGAGACATATATTGACGGTAAAAATCAACCCACGCATCCTTCTGTCATTGATATAGGGGAAGAATGGAATGGTTTTCGCTATTGGATGGCTTATTCACCTTACCCCAACGCAAACGGGGCGGAAGAAAACCCATGCGTGTGCGTGTCAAATGATGTGATTCACTGGGTAACCCCGGATGGTTTGTATAATCCAATAGCCTTCAATGAAGAGACCGCCTGCGATGAGTTGAAGGATCCGCATATTGTTTATAATAGTGATTTGGACAGGCTGGAGATTTGGTATCTCGGCCGCCTTGATTCCACGATCAAGAACGGCGGCACACTAATGCTGTTTCGGAAGGTGTCCTCTGATGGAATACACTGGAGCGAATATGAGGTCATGCGAACTCTGGACGGATATCTATCGCCAAGCATTGCTTACTCCGTAAGAAAATATCAGCTTTGGGCTATCCAGTCATCTACGAATGACAGCGGCGGAGCTCTGGTGTACTCAGAAAGCACCGACGGAAAAGATTGGCTTCCTTTTGTAAACTGTACGTTTGACGGAATCACAGAGCTTCAAAAAGTTTGGCATGGCGCTGTTAGCCGTGACAACTTATATCGTTTTGTATTTATTAAGGACTCAGGAAAAAGCAAGGAAATTTTATATACGGAAAGTGCCGACGGCACTACCTGGCAGGAGCCTAGAACGATCATACAGAAGAAGAATTTCTGGGCAGCATTCTATCGCCCTTGCATCCTATATAGCAACAGCAATTTTTATTGCATTTATGGCGTTATAACTAGGGATAATGAGTGGTATCTATCAATGAGCACTGGTGCATCTCCCGATGGGCTTAGAGGAATTTCCTCGCAGGAACTGGGAGCTTCGGAGATAAACAGTTCGGTTTTTGCGAAATATTCTGCGACGCAGGTGGCAAAAAATGTCTATCACTTTGTTCAGTCTCTGTGCAGGCCAGAGCTTGCGTTGATTTGCGCAGCTGTCGCTGTTTCTCCGGTGTTACTGCGTAAAAAGATTTCCTATTCAGTCATTTGGGGAATATCTTGGACACTATGCGCGCTGCGATTTTATGGGCAGATTAGATGGTTTACCTCATCTGAAATCCTTTTGCTGGTTTTTACGGCAGGGATGGTTAGCGCCTTGTGTTCCTTGGCAATGAAGGAGCTTGCAGATTCGCTTGCTATCAGACAAAGAAAGTGATGGGAGAAAATCATGCCAAAAGTCAGTGTCATCGTCCCGGTCTACAATGCCGAGAAATATTTACAGGAGTGCGTGGACAGCATTCTTCGCCAAACGCTCGCAGATCTTGAGCTGATCCTTGTGGACGATGGCTCCACAGACACCAGCCCTGCTCTCTGTGATCGGTATGCGGAGCAGGATTTAAGGGTGCGGGTGATTCATCAAGCAAATGCAGGCTCGTCTGCCGCACGCAACCGTGGAATAGAGGTTGCTACTGGCCAATGGATTGCATTTGTTGATAGTGATGATTTTATCGACGCAAATATGTACCGCACAATGATAATAGCTGCCGAAGCGAAAGGTGCGCAACTTGCTGTATGTACAGGCTATTACTATTCAGATGTGCGTAAGGAACGAATATCCTCTGTGCATGATACAAAAGGGTTTTGCAAGTGCAGCGAAGACTTTGTTAGGGATTGGCTGTGGACGTCAGACGAAACAACCGTTTTGTTTACGGTGGTTTGGAACAAGATATATCAGCGGAAGTTTTTCGCTGATGATCTCTACTTTGCACGGCTGAGAATTAGCGAAGATGAAGAGTTTTCAACCAGACTATACTTGAAAAACTTTAGATTAGTATATCTTGATCAACCTTTTTATTATTACCGTGCAAATGTTCATTCTCTGACATATAGGCCATTTGCTCAAAACAAATTGTGCATTCTTGACATTTTATGTGAAAGATATGAAGCGTATCAAAGCAAAGGCTGGGTTAGGCTATATCGGCAAGTAGCAAAGAATTTCTGCGAGATGTACATTGAATGCTACCAAAAATCCGCCGAAACGGGCAATGCCAGTTGGTTGCGACCTTACCGAAAAGAATTCAGATCGATGCGAGCTAAACTGGGATTAAGCGGGCACAAAAAAGATCAGGTAAGATATTCACTTTTCTCATTTTCTCCAAAACTATACAAAAAACTCACATCGATGAGATGAGGTGCAACAATTATGGAGTCGCTAAAAAATGCCCCCCTAATTACTGTATTTACGGCAACATATAATCGAGGCCATCTTATACAGAGAATTTATCAATCTCTGCTCAGGCAAAAAGAGTTCAATTTCGAGTGGCTAGTAATTGATGATGGATCACAGGATCAGACAGAAGATCTTTTTAATGACTGGACTAGCCGCGACAACCCCTTTGAGATTCGCTATTACAAGCAGGAGAATCGGGGTCTAATTCGTACATTAAATCGGGGAATTGAGCTCGCAAGAGGAGAGTACTTTGCCAAGATAGATTCCGATGATTATGTTGTAGATGATTATATGAGGAATGTTTCCACATGGACAGCCTCGATTGCGGGCATGAAGGATATCTATGCTGTCGCTGGGGTCAAGGTGGACTCAGCCAGACGGCCACTCAAAGGAAAGTGGCCTATCATTCCCCAAAATCCCGGGTATCTAGACGCTACGGATCTACAACGCGCAGTATATGACCTTGATGCCGATATGTGCGAGGCATGGCGCACAGACGTGCTCAGACGTTATCCATTTCCTGTTTGGAAAAGTGAGAAGTTTGCGCCAGAACAAATTGTGTTTAATCAAATCGCTTTAGACGGGTACAAGATTCGCTGGTATCCAACTGCAATGGCAATCTGCGAATACCAAGATGATGGATTGACCAAGGGCTCACGAAAACTGGAAATACAAAATCCCATGGGATACGCGATGATGTACAACCACAAGCTGAAATACGATATACCCTTTGCACAGAAGCTTCGCTGTGCCATGCAATGTACAGCTCTGTCAATTGTGGGACGTAATCCACAGTATATTCTGCAAACTAATCTGCCAATTGCGGCAATCGCAACTCTATTTCCTGGCGTGCTGCTGGCGATACGAAGAAAGTGGCAATATCGTTGCGAGTGCTTGTGAAGGTAATTCGACGGTAAATCTATAGGTGTTTCTATGAAAGTATTATATGTAGTAGGCTCATGCCTGTTTAAAAACACATCTGCAAATATGAGCCACAATGGCTATGTCCAAGGGTTGTTAGAAAACGGATGTCAGGTCGATATACTGATGGCAAAGACTAGCTGGGGGCAGACTGACCGGCTCCTTCCACAGTGGCATCAAGCAAGGTATTACTGTTACGCCTCAGAGACCCTACATGACAGGATTCGAAAGTGCGTAGGCAGGAGCGTTGTGCATGCACCCATAGTTAATAAGGACGTTCCGACGCGGGATGCAAGCACTTCGTCGATTTTGCGCTCTAATTTGCGAGGATACTTGAAAAAAGCCTATTATCTGCTGTTTCCAGCAGATCCTATATATCCACTAGAAAAGCGATGGCTAAAAAGCGCATCGGAGTTTCGTTCGGACATGGAGTACGACCTTGTTGTTTCCAATTCCTCCCCGGCAGCAAGCCATAAATTAGTGGATATTCTGGCTCACAGAGGACATCTAAAATACAAAAGATGGATTCAGATATGGGAGGATCCTTGGTACTTTGATTTGTACGGCAGACAGAAGAAAGAAATTTTCGACGAAGAAGCAAGCCTTTTGACCGCGGCGGACGAAGTGTACTATGTCAGTCCTTTGACTCTTCTATATCAGCAAAGATATTTCAAGGACAATGCGTATAAAATGAAGCAAATACCGTTACCGTACCTTTCTTTTTCGTCTGGGGCAGAAGCAATTTGTGAGGATATCAGCTTTGCTTATTTAGGTGACTACTACTCTCACGTCCGCAATCTGATGCCTTTTTATCTTGCTCTTAGCCAAACAAGATTCTGTGGGTATATCTACGGTGATTCGGATGTAGTGCTAGAAGGGACTGAAAAGATTGAAATAAGCGGACGGGTGACATTAGATCGGCTTGCATCCGTGCAAGAGAGGGCATCCGTGCTAGTTCAGCTTTGCAATCTTCGCGGTGGCCAAATACCAGGTAAGATATATCACTACTCAGCAACAAGAAAACCAATCTTGTTTATTTTGGACGGAACCTCAGAAGAAAAAGAGCAAATAGAAAAATACTTTAGGAAGTTCAATAGGTATTATTTCTGTGACAACAACGTACACTCCATCATTTTAGCAATAAATAAAATTAGTGTTGATATTGCGCATGGCGAGCGGTGGTATCCTGTAGCTGCGTTTTCGCCTAAAAATGTTGTCGCTCAGCTACTATAAGTGGTAAAATATGAAACCCAGAATGGATCAGGAAAAACAAAAAATCCTTTTCATCAATGGACATCTGAATGCTGGGGGCGTAGAGCGTTCGCTTGTGGACATTCTCAAGCACATGGACTATACAAAATACGCCGTTGATCTCCTGCTACTGGAGGATACCGGTGACTATGCTTCAGAATTGCCGCCTGAAGTGAATGTGCTGTTTCGAGACCTGCACAACACCTATGGAAGCTTTGCCTCGTCGGTTCGGCGCTGTATCGCAGCCCGCGACTGGATGTGCCTGCGGCTGCGGACGCTGTTTCTGCTGCGAAAATTTTTGGGCTCTCGTGCCTTGAAGTCTGCGGCGACTCTGCTGTTGGGCGAACATCATTATGATTGTGTGATTGGCTTTCGCCCCGGCATTTGCGCAGATCTGGCAGGGTATTCTGTGAAGGCGAAACGCAGGATTACATGGTGGCATCATGGTGAATTTTATGTGGACCGCGTAGCGTATGGCGCAATGTGCAGCCGAATGGATGCCGTTGCGGTGGTGTCGCGGGCTTGCCGCGAGATGTTGCAAGACCATCTTCCAGAGCTTGCGGATAAGCTGATTTGTGTGCCCAACATGCTGGATGCCAGTGCAATCCTGCAAAAAGTGAAACACACGCCCTACACAAAGAACGATCTGTGCATTGTTTCTGTGGGGCGTTTTGCACCGGAAAAGCATTTTGAGAACATCGTTCCTGCCGCAAAAGCGCTACAAGCTATGGATCTTGCTTTTATGTGGCACATTGTCGGGAACGGTTCGGAGCGCGCGAGAGTGGAGATGCTCATTGTAGAAAACGGTCTAAAGGATTATGTTATTTTGGAGGGAAGTAAGACAAACCCCTACCCCTACATGAAATATGCAGACTTGTTCGTTCATCCATCATACATTGAATCGCAGGGCTTAACTGTGTTGGAAGCGATGACGCTCGGTGTTCCTTGCGTGGTGACGAAATCCCGAGGACCGTGTGAGTTTATCAAGGATGGTGTCAATGGTCTGCTGACGGAGCAATCTCCGGAATCGCTAACAGAGAAAGTCTTGTCTATTTTGACTGACAAGACTCTTTATCAGAGCATTAAAGAAAACACGGTGTGTCCAGAACAATTCGCCCCGGATCGGGTCATGAAGCAAATAGAAGCACTAATTGATGGATAGAAGGTGTTGAGTAATGAAAATCACCATGTATGGCAACGGTGGTGCTGGAAACCACGGCTGTGAAGCAATCAGTCGCGGAACCGTTGAGCTTTTGGGTGCAAATGAATACCGAATTCTTTCAGAAAACTGCCGGGAAGATGCGCAATATGGTCTTGATACCTGTGCGGCGCTTGAATCGGCTAAAGAGACGCGAAAAAAGGATTTTGGCTTTTTAAAGGCCTATGCAAAATTGAAGCTTACCGGCAATTACACCGATATGGATGGGCTATATTATTTGCCCGCTATTAAAAGCTGCAAAGGCAATACAGACATTGCTTTCTCCATTGGCGGCGATAATTATTGCTATGGCAACACCGCTTTGTATGCATATTTGAACAGAGCTTTTTTGAAGCAGGGAATTAAAACTGCGCTTTGGGGCTGCTCCATTGAGCCCGAGGTTGCGGCAGAAGAGGATGTTGCCGAGGATTTGCGGAATTATTCCATTGTCGCGGCCAGAGAGAGCATAACTTATGCCGCGGTCAAAAAAGTTGGTGCAAATGCGCTTTTAATGCCGGATCCTGCTTTCCTCATGAAAGCAAAGGCTTGCGAAGTCGAAGATTTCCTCCTGCAAAAAGAGGTCATCGGCATCAATATCAGCCCAATGATTATCAACAACGAAAAGAATCAGGGCGCGGCATATGCCAACTATAGTGAGCTGATTCAATATATTCTAGACAACACCGATGCCTATATTGCTCTGATTCCGCATGTCGTCTGGGCAAGCAACGATGACCGCATTCCGCTCAGGCAGCTTTACGAGGATTTTGACCGTAACCCACGGCTGATTCTTGTCGGTGACCATACTGCACCGGAACTGAAATATATTATTTCGAAGTGCAGCTTCTTCGTTGGTGCCCGTACCCACGCGACCATCGCTGCATATTCTACCGGCGTTCCGACACTGGTGGTGGGCTACTCCGTCAAAGCGCGCGGCATTGCTCGGGATTTGTTCGGGACGGAGAATGGCTACGTTCTGCCGGTGCAGCAGCTCAAGGAGAGCGATGAGCTGACCCAAGCATTCGTTCGCCTGTATGAAAAGCGCGATGCCATCCGGGCGCACCTCAACGAGACGCTTCCCGGCTATATCGCCCGAGCCGACGAGGCACGCAAGGCATTGGAGGAACTTGTAAACGCATGAAACGCGATGAGATCAAGGCAGGTGCGTTGCTGTCCTATCTGAACCTGCTGATCGGCAATCTGATTCCATTCATTTATACGCCCATCATGCTCCGTATGCTGGGGCAGGCAGAGTATGGCATTTACGGGATTGCACAGTCGGTTATGGGATATATCGGCCTGCTGAACTTCGGCATCGGCGGCTCGATCATCCGCTACCTTGCCAAATACCGCGCAGAGGGAGATTTGGACGGAGAACAGCGCGTCTTTGGCCTGTTCATCAAGATATACTCAGTAATCGGCGCTGCAATTCTGCTGGTCGGCACATTCTGCTCCTTCCACTTGGGATTCTATGGACGCTCCCTTATGCCGGACGAGCTCCTTCTGCTGGAGCGTCTGGTACGCCTGATGACGTTGAACACGGCGATTTTCATGCCCTTCAATGTGTTCAGCTCCATGATTCTGGCCCACGAGAGATTTATCTTCAGCAAAACGGCTTCGCTAATCACAAGCGTGGTATCGCCGTGCTTGAATCTTGTGCTGCTGTTCATGGGCTTTGGCTCTATCGGCCTTGTACTTTCTGCAACGGTCCTGAATTTTGTTACCTACGCCATCTACACCGTATATGTAATTCGACGGATGCATATCCGACCCTGCTTCCAGCATGTCGGTGGTGGACTTCTTGGCGAGATCATTCGTTTTTCCTTGTTTGTGTTTTTGGCAAACATTGTTGACATCCTCTTTTGGTCCACAGATAAGCTCGTTATCGGTTGGGCCGTTGGCGCAGTAGCTACAGCGGTCTATAACATCGGCGCGACCTTCAATACTTATATCACAAGCCTGTCAACAGCTATCAGTGGCGTCCTTATGCCGAAGGTGACAAAAATGGCTGTTAAGGACACCCCTTCCTCGGAGTTTACAGCCCTGTTCATCAAGGTCGGACGGCTGCAATTTTTGCTGATTTCCTTCATTGTTTCTGTATTTGTTGCGTTTGGACGGCAGTTCATCGCATTATGGGCGGGTGCGGGGTACGAGAAGGCCTATTATGTGGCGCTTCTGGTGATGATCCCGGTGACCGTGCCCCTGATTCAGAACACCGGTTTGAATATTCTCTACGCCATGAACAAGCACCAGTTCCGCTCTGTCGTATACCTCTGCATCGCCGTGCTGAATGTTGGGCTGACCTTCTGGTGGGTGGAAGCATACGGCATCATCGGCGCGGCTATGGCTACCTGCATTGCCTATGTGGTGGGTAACATTCTAATTATCAACTGGTATTACTATAAGAAAATCGGCATTGATATCCCGTTGTTCTGGAAGAACATCCTGCATATGTGCCCTGTTATGCTGGTCATGGGGACGATGGGATGGTTCATTCTGGACGCGCTGCATATCAGCAATTGGCTGATTTTCTTTGCCCTCGCCGCAGCTTATACCCTGATTTATTGGGTTTTGGCGTATTTCTTCATGATGAACGACTATGAAAGAGCGTTCGTTAAAGGTCCGGTATCGAAAATCTTTACACGCATGAAAGGAAGAGAAAATGGAAACGAACCACCGTATCAACAGCATTGATATTGTGCGTCTGTTTGCGGCGATTCTTGTCATTGCGATCCATACACAAGCGATTATGTGGTTCTCAGATCGCGCCAACGGCAATATTCAGATACTGACCCGCGTAGCTGTCCCATTTTTCTTTTGCACCAGTGGTTATTTTCTTCAAAAAGGCTATGTCCGGAAGGGCTGCTCCGCTATTTCGGGTACTCTTTTGAAACTGATAAAAGTATATGTTTTTGTATCGCTGGCTTATTTTGCCTTTATATTTATACAAAACCCTATACTGTTGCGTGAACCGAAAAAATGGATGCTGATAGATTTCCTGTTCAATGGCAGTTACTATCATCTATGGTACATGGTGGGTGTCATTTATTCTATGGTAATGATCTACCTGATTTGCAAATTCAAGCTGACGAAAGCGTTGCTTCCGCTGGCAGTTTTTTGCTATGCCATTGGGCTTTTGGGAACGTCGTATTATGGCATCGGCAGCAGTCTCCCGATTATGAGTACACTGTTTGACAGTGGATGGTTTTTGAGTGTTAGGCGGATATTTTTGATGGGCTTTCCTTTTACCGCTCTGGGATGGACAATTTCGGAAGGAAAACTGAAGCTTCGCATTTCCAAGAAACATCTGCTGTTTGCGACCACGCTGGTGGCACTGCTATTCGTGACTGAAATTGTTGCTGTGACTGTCACGGGGATGTCAAGAACAATCGAAATCACGGTATTCCTTTATCCGCTGCTGTTTCTTCTGTTTCAGATTTGTCTTGTCTATCCGCTCGAAGGAAAAAGCAAGCTTGCTTCGGCTTGCCGTGACATGGCTAATTTTACATATTTCTGGCATCCGGTTGTTATTCTTGCGCTGCGGAAAGTTGTTAATGCGAACTTTTTCCTGTTTACGATTACGACAGCAATATGCCTGCTATTGGGCTTTGGCTATCACTCCTTGAAGAACCGAAGGAGGCTTACATATGAACGTCACTCAAAAATCTGATATTTGTACCGGCTGTGGCATGTGTACGGCAATATGCTCATCCTCTGCAATTCAGATGCAGGCGGATGAACACGGCTTCCTGTATCCGACAGTCGATGCGGCAAAATGTACGGATTGTGGCCTTTGCACCCGGAAATGCCCTATTACCACACCACCGCAGATATCTGTACATACTGATGTTCTGACCGGCTACGCCAATGACGGAACGCTCCTGCCCCGATCCTCGTCCGGCGCGATTTTTCCCGTGCTGGCAGCGGAGATCATCCGCAGAGGCGGCCTTGTGTTCGGTGCGGCCTTTGACGGACAGTTCCAGGTAGTACATACTGCCGCTGAAACGCTTCCGGAGCTTACTGCTCTTTGCAGTTCCAAGTATGTGCAGAGCCGCATTCCCGCTAACTGCTATTTGCAGGTAAAGAAGGCACTGGCTGCTGGACGTTGGGTCTACTTCAGTGGGATGCCGTGCCAAGTCGCAGCGCTGAAAAGCTACCTTGGTCGGGACTATGAGACTCTGATCACGCAGGACACAGCCTGTCACAGTGTCCCCTCGCCTCTGGTGTGGGGCGAATATAAAGCGGAGTTGGAGAAGCAGCACGGTGGCAAGCTGGCCGCGTTCTCCTTCCGCAACAAAGCAAATGGCTGGGAAGTCTACCATATCCGCGCCTTATTTGATAATGGCAGCGAATCCACTCAGCCCGCCGCCGAAAACCCCTATCAGCGCGGTTTTATCAAGGGGCTGTATTCCCGCAGCTCCTGCTTCGTATGCAAGTTCAAAGGGATCGAGCGTTGCAGCGACGTCACGCTTGCAGACTATTGGGGCGTCAAGGGGATCCAGCCGGACGCCTACAACCCGCAGGGCACATCCCTCATTTTGCTGCACAGTGAAAAGGGACGCAGCCTGCTGGAATGCTGCAAGGAGCAGCTGCGACTCCAGCCCGCAGCCAAAGATGCGTTTGCCTTTAACCCGGCGGTGCTTGCACCCATTCAAAAGCCTGCCCGCTATGATGAATTCTGGGAAGGCTACGGTCAAACGTCCTTTGCCGATTTGGTTTCTGCCTGCTGCGAGCCGACCGAAGAAGAACTGGCACAGGAACGCCGGAGCAAGAGCCTTCTGGCCCGCGTCATGCACCGCCTGAAACGATAATGTGATAAATAATGGAGGGCACATTCCTTTATGAAAAAAATCATGCTGGTTTTCGGCACTCGGCCGGAAGCAATAAAAATGTGTCCGCTGGTCAACGAGCTGAAGACACGGCAGGATGTAGAGACAATCGTTTGTGTTACAGGCCAGCATCGTCAGATGCTGGATCAGGTGCTGGAGGCATTCCATGTCGTTCCGGATTACGACCTGTCCATTATGAAGAACAAGCAAACGCTGTTTGATATTACGACTAATATTCTCAACCGCATCAAATCCGTTTTGGAAGAGGTTCGCCCAGATATCGTATTGGTGCACGGTGACACATCTACCACATTTGTGACGGCATTGGCCGGCTTTTACCTACAAATTCCTGTGGGACATGTGGAAGCCGGATTGCGGACATATAACATCTATTCTCCTTATCCGGAGGAGTTCAACCGGCAGGCGGTCGGTATCATCAGCCAGTATAACTTTGCCCCTACTGAGCTTTCAAAGCAGAACCTTCTGCGCGAGGGAAAGAATGCGGACAGCATTTATGTGACCGGCAATACGGCAATCGACGCGCTGAAAACCACCGTTCGGGAAAGCTATTCACATCCGGAGCTTGATTGGGCAGCGGGAAGCCGGTTGATCCTGATAACCGCGCACAGGCGCGAGAATCTTGGCGAGCCTATGCGGCATATGTTCCGGGCGATACGGCGTGTCATGGACGAGCATCCCGATGTAAAAGCAATCTACCCGATTCACATGAACCCTATGGTTCGTCAAACGGCGGATGAGATTCTTGGCGGGGATGAGCGTATTCATATTATTGAGCCGCTGGACGTGTTGGATTTCCACAACTTTATGGCCCGCAGCTATATGATTCTGACAGATTCTGGAGGTATCCAGGAGGAAGCCCCGTCGCTTGGTAAGCCGGTTCTTGTCATGCGGGATACCACAGAGCGGCCGGAAGGCATCAAGGCTGGAACGCTGAAACTCGTCGGCACAGATGAGGAAAATATCTATCGTCATTTCAAGCTTCTTTTGGAGTCCCCAGAAGAATACACCCAAATGAGCGCCGCTGCAAATCCCTATGGCGATGGTTTTGCCAGCAAAAGAATTGCAGATATTCTGACCAGGTAAGCACATTATGATGCGGCATATCTACGCCCTGCCCTTGTGGACGGTCACATTTCTGATGCTGGCATTGTTAATCGTTTTGGCAATGCTCTCCCTGCACAAAAATCAGAGAAAACGATCTATCATCAATGCAGTACTATGTCCTATCACTGTGTTGATTATCCTCTACGCCACCGTCCTGACCCGTACCCCTGGCAGCTACGAACTCATCCTTACCCCATTTGCCGCTATCGTCGCTGCTCGCCAGCAGTCGGAATTTTACCGCGAGATGCTGATGAACATATTTCTCTTCTTCCCTCTGGGCTAACGCTTTCCAACGCTCTGCCGCAAAAGTGGCACCGCTGGGTTAGAATCGCCCTTACGACGCCCGTCGGCTGCATCCTCAGCGCCGGAATCGAGTATGCGCAGTACCGTTACGCCCTCGGCATGGCGGAGGTGGATGACGTGATTTGCAACACGCTGGGCGCGTTCATGGCGCGTTCATCGGTTCCACCTCGCTGCTCATAGCCCACATTATCGAAAAATACAGAGAAAGGGTTCGGCACACGAACATGACTCTGACCACTACTGAAACACAATTTCTTCATATTGCCCAAAGCGCTTTGTGCGGTTCACAGTCGTCCGAACTGTCTATTGACTGGTCGAGCCTTTTCGCCGTTGCCAACCAACAAAAGCTATTGCCGATCATTTTTGAAAGTGTTCGCAAGACATCGGCGGCGGATGAAAACGCCGAGCTGTTCGGCGCGATACGTCGGCAGGTCATTGCGCAGGTGTTTAATCAGACGCTCCGGACCGAAGAATTTGCGGGGCTTTACCGTCAGCTTCGCGCCGCGGGGCTTCATCCGATCGTTGTAAAGGGGCAACTTTGCAGTCGCCTTTACGCGCTCAAGGATCACCGCATCAGCGCTGATGACGATCTGTTTGTTGCCGATGATGAATTTATTGCCTGCCACAAGCTGCTCTGCGAGGCGGGGATGGTAACGGCGACGCCGGATGAGGATATTCCCGGCGAGGACGAAATTTCCTATACCAAGCCGGGCAGTCCGCTTTACATTGAGCTTCATCGGCGACTGTTTGATTCATCCGAGACTGCCCACGATGATCTTAACGGCTTTTTTGACGGCATCCACAGTCGCGCGGTGGAGGTGGACGGCTTGCTTGCCATGCCGCCGCATGACCATATGCTGTACCTGATACTCCATGCGTACAAGCATTTTGTGGGCTGTGGGATTGGACTGCGCCAGTTCTGCGATATCGGACTTTGGGCGCGGGCGTATCATGATAAGATCGACTGGGAGCTTCTCGGCGCTCAATGCGAGCGCGTGCATGCGGCTGTCTTTGCCGCCGCCGCTTTCCGCATTGCACGTGAGTGTCTTGGGGTCGACTTTGAGCTTCCGGAGCGTTGGCAGACAGACATCGACATTGAGCCGATGCTTCACGATACGTTTGAGGGCGGAATATACGGTTCAAATGACCGCACGCGCCTGCATTCGTCCACTGTCACGCTCAATGCGGTCAGATCGAGCCGGCACGGTGAAAAAAGCAGTATCCTGCGTTCGGTTTTTCCGGCAAAGTCCTATATGGAGCGCCGATATGCATATCTGAAAAAGCATCCCGCGCTTCTGCCGGTGGCGTGGGTACAGCGCATTGCGCACTACGCCGAGGAAAAGCGCGGTGACAACAGCGCGGCAGGGTCGGTAAGGCTCGCCAAGAAGCGCATCGGACTTATGAAAATGTATGGGATAATGGAGTGACCCGACGCGGTCGTCCATCGGGGAGCGGTGTATATAAAAGCAAAGCATCAGACAAGGAGAGCTCACATTGAAGAAGATCATGTTGGTTTTCGGCACGCGGCCGGAAGCGATAAAAATGTGTCCGCTGGTCAACGAGCTGAAGACGCGGCGGAATGCAGAGACGATAGTATGCGTCACCGGGCAGCATCGTCAGATGCTGGATCAGGTGTTGGAGGCGTTCCGGGTCACCCCGGACTATGACCTGTCCATAATGAAGGACAAGCAGACACTGTTTGATATCACTACCAATATTCTTGACCGGATCAAAACGGTGCTTGAAGAGGTGCGTCCGGATATCGTACTGGTACACGGTGATACCTCCACCACTTTTGTGACGGCGCTCGCATGCTTTTATCTGCAGATACCGGTGGGACACGTGGAAGCGGGGCTGCGGACGTATAATATTTATTCTCCGTATCCCGAAGAGTTCAACCGTCAGGCAGTCGGTATTATAAGCAGCTACAACTTCGCGCCCACCGAGCTTTCAAGGCAGAATCTGCTGCGTGAAGGCAAAAGCGCGGACAGCATTTATGTGACCGGAAATACGGCGATCGATGCGCTCAAGACCACCGTTCGGGAAAGCTATTCACACCCGGAGCTGGATTGGGCGGCGGGAAGCCGGCTGATCCTGATAACCGCGCACAGACGTGAGAATCTGGGCGAGCCTATGCGCCATATGTTCCGGGCGATACGGCGCGTCATGGACGAGCATCACGATGTGAAGGCGATTTATCCGATCCATATGAATCCCGCGGTGCGTCAGATCGCGGATGAAATTCTTGGTGATGATGAGCGTATCCATATCATCGAACCGTTGGATGTTTTGGATTTCCACAATTTTATGGCGCGCAGCTATATGATCCTGACGGATTCCGGCGGCATTCAGGAGGAGGCGCCTTCGCTTGGGAAGCCCGTTCTTGTTATGCGGGATACCACGGAGCGCCCGGAAGGCATCAAAGCCGGAACGCTGAAGCTGGTTGGCACATCGGAAGAGAATATATATCAGAGCTTCAGGCTTCTTTTGGACGACAAAGATGAATATGCAAAAATGAGCAACGCCGCCAATCCTTACGGAGACGGCAAGGCGTGCCGAAGGATAGCGGATATTCTGACCGGATGTGCGGATAAAGCCGATCAGTTATAAAAATGATAGGGTGTTAAAAAACTCGCTTTGAGTTTTTTAACACCCTATTGAATATGATCGGGAAACCGTCAGTTTTTGGCGTTTATCGCGTTTATAGCGTCTATCGCCTCGGCGATATTGCCGCCGTGAGCGAGAAGCTCCGCTTCGGCGCGTTCGTCGTCGCAGCCGGTTTCTTCGCGTATAATGCGTATGGCGCGGGCGCGTAGCTTTTTGTTGCTCGGATTCATGTAAACCATGTGGTTGTCGTAAACTCTGCCGAGCTTTATCATCACGCCGGTGGAGATCATATTGAGCACCAGTTTTTGTGCCGTTCCGGCTTTCATGCGCGTGGAGCCGCTTACGACCTCGGGACCCACCACAACGGCGATAGCAACATCGGCAAGCGGGTTCATGGCGCCGTTTTTGTTGCAGGAGAGGGCTACCGTGGCTGCGCCGAGCGAATGGGCATATTCGAGCGCACCGCGGCAGTATGCCGCGCTGCCGCTGGCGGATATCGCCATGCAGACATCCTTGCTGGAAAAGCCTACCGCGTCAAGGTCGGCGGCGGCGTCCTCGGCAACGTCCTCCATGCCCTCAGAGGAGCGGAACATGGCGGGGTGTCCGCCCGCTATCACGCCCTGTATCAGCTCAGGCGAAACGCCGTAGGTCGGCGGACATTCGGTCGCATCGATGATACCGAGCCTGCCGGAGGTGCCGGCTCCTATGTATATCAGCCTTCCGCCGTTGCGCAGACGGTCGGCAATGAGATCGATGGCGCGTGAAATGTCGTCAAGCTCGCGCTCGACGGCAAACGGAACGGTTTTATCCTCATCGTTTATCACGCGGACGATCTCGCGCGTGGTCATGCGGTCAAGATGACGGCTGTTTTTATTTGTTTTTTCGGTCGTAAGATCATTGTAGTTCATGGTTTATCCTCTTTGTCTTTCTGATTTCAGAGCATTGTGATCGCGGATAAAGCGCCGGCGGCACGCTTCATCGGCATCCCTACCATCGGCGGCAAGAGCCTCGCAAAATGCGCCGTATACCGGCGGTGTTTCGGGCAGTATAAGGTCGATATATTCCGGGACCGCGGCGCGCAGGCGCGTATAAAGTCCGCCCGGAGCCGTTACGATGCTTCCGCCGAGCACT
>ULWY01068327.1_pt1 | contig 39223 bp, 33 predicted proteins | sample 1960761 | NCBI WGS metagenome assembly ULWY01 (sample SAMEA4835824, study PRJEB28245) | human gut metagenome | biome: gut microbiome; material: fecal sample | place: Denmark | collected 2008 | reverse complement strand
TAGCCGATACAGGCTGCTGTCTTAGTCGGTTATTATCTTTTGGTGTGGCAATGATTACGATTTCTTCAATATCGATAACCTTTGTAGTGTCTTTTGTCGATGTCTTATCTGTGATGGCAGGATTTGCCATGGCACTTACGGCAGCTGTCAGAACCAGCGGCAGTGTTACTGTACGTTTTCTCATCTTGTTTTTGCGATTTTATTAATTCGGTTGCAAAGTAACACTAAACCCACTATCCATGCAATCCTAATAAATGAGGATATTCTATATACGTTAAATGCTGTCGGCTTCTATATAGCCATGCATCACGGCATAGACAGCCAGACCGGAAGCCGACTTGATGCCCAATTTCTCTGTAATGTTCTTGCGATGCGAGATGACGGTAGTGAGGCTGATGCTTAACTTATCGGCTATCTCCTTATTGATGAATCCTTTGGTTATGAGGATTAATACTTCTATCTCACGCGGTGACAAGTCGTGCTCCGTATCGTGTTGCGGATAAGACGATGCCGGACGCTGAGCGCCATCATGGCCCGACGAGCGTAAAGCCATGATGCCTTTTACCAGTTTATCTTGCGGAAGATGTATGTTAAGCGTATGTATTCCGTTCAGTGTAGGCTGTTCGCCACCCGACAGAACGATGGTCTTAGTCTTGCGTTCCAAGAAAAAAACGGTATGTGCAAAGTAGATTTGAGCCGACACGAAGTAATGTGCATACATGTCGGGCGTGTCGTCTACCAGTCGCTCAAACGACGGGAATACACGTATGATAGCCTTGGGCAACAGTTCTTCTATTATTGTTTGAAGTCCTAAGGCGGTAAGCGTATTCTGTTCTACTATAGCTATTTCCGGAATCATATTAACGTTTTGTTTGTTCTATTCTTATTTGCCAAGATATAATGCGGCAGCTTCGGCGCAGCGTTCTCCGTCTATACCTGCCGATACTATACCTCCGGCATATCCGGCACCTTCGCCACAAGGGAACAATCCTCTTACTCTAACATGCTGTAGTGTCTCGTTATCGCGAATGATACGTACAGGCGATGAGGTACGAGTTTCTACCGCTATCATTACGGCATCGTTCGTAAGGAATCCGTGCGAGCATTTTCCGAATAGTTGGAATCCTTTGCTCAATCGTTCGCTGATGAACTGCGGCATCCAGAAGTGTAGGGGAGACGATACCAAACCAGGACTGTACGATGAATCGGGCAGATCGTAGCTCAATTTCTTACGTGTGAAGTCCACCATACGTTGTGCCGGTGCCGTTTGGCGCATATTTCCTTGCTGCCAACAAGTCTGTTCCAACTTCTCTTGGAAACGCATCATAGCCAACGTGTGTATTTCGCCTTCCTTCAAAGCTCCGCTTTTAGCTATCAGCTCTTCTGTTTTTTCTTCTGCCGAGCCGGGGAAAGGCTCGCTGCCGGTGAGGTTCAGTGTAGGGTCATTCAGGTCTTCGGGACGAAGCTCTACCACCATACCGGAGTTACTCCATCTTGTTCCGCGGTTGCTGGGGCTCATGCCGTTTACCACAATTTGGTGAGGACCGCTGGCTGCAGGCACAACGAATCCTCCCGGACACATACAGAAGCTGTATACTCCGCGTCCGTCTACCTGCTGCACAAAACTATATTCAGCAGCGGGCAGATATTTACCTCGTCCAGCTTTATTATGATATTGAATCTGGTCAATCAGCATAGAAGGGTGTTCCAAGCGTACACCTACGGCAATGCCTTTGGCTTCAAGCTCTACGCCGTTAGAATAAAGCCAACGATATACATCGCGTGCCGAGTGTCCGGTAGCCAATATAACCGGTCCGTGCAACTCTTTGCCGGTATCTGTTGTGATGCCTGTCACTTGGTCGTCCTCTATTAATAAGGCGTCCATTCGTGTCTGGAAGTGAACTTCTCCACCGCATTCCAATATGGTGTTACGCATATTCTCTATTACGCGCGGCAACTTGTCGGTACCTATATGCGGATGTGCGTCTACCAATATCGAGGTGCTTGCGCCGTGCTGACAGAATACGTTGAGTATCTTGTCGGTATTTCCGCGTTTCTTGCTTCGTGTGTATAACTTTCCGTCGGAATACGCTCCGGCACCGCCTTCTCCGAAACTATAGTTCGATTCCGGGTCTACCTTATGTTCGCGGCTGATACGCGCCAAGTCTTCTTTTCGTTCGCGTACGTTCTTTCCGCGTTCTACTATTATGGGTTTCAATCCCAGTTCTATCAGTTTCAGAGCTGCGAATAAACCTCCAGGTCCTGCGCCAACTACGATAACCTGTCGCGCATGTTCCACGTTCTTATATTCCGTGCGTATAAACTGCTCGTTATCGGGCTGTTCATTGATGAAAACACGTGCCTTAACATTGACGAAAATAGTACGTTGGCGTGCATCTATGCTACGTTTTATTACTTGAACGGCATTGATGGTGCGCACGTCTAATCCTTTTTCACGACTGATGTATTGTTTTAGCGACTGTTCGCTTGCTGCCTGTTCTGGCAGAACTCTTAGTTGATATTCGTTTACCATAACTGATTATGAACTTATTTGTGCAAAGATAGTGCTTTTATCCGAATAGTTCGCGAAAGGCTTCTTCTACCTTTCTTACCGGAACCAGTTCTATTTTTATTTTCCGTTTATCCAGCCCTTGCAGGTTATGCTTAGGTATAATCATTCGCTTGAAACCGAGTTTTTCTGCTTCGCCTATGCGCTGCTCTATTCGGTTTACCGGTCTTATCTCTCCGCTTAGGCCTACTTCGCCAGCCATGCAGACTCCGGCATCTATTTCCGCATCCATGTTGCTCGACAGGATTGCGCTTATCACTGCCAAGTCGATGGCGGGGTCGTTTACCTTCAGTCCTCCGGCAATATTCAGGAACACATCTTTCTGCGCCAACTTAAATCCCACTCGCTTTTCTAATACTGCCAGAAGCATGTTCATTCGTCGCAAGTCGAATCCAGTAGCCGAGCGTTGCGGCATTCCGTATGCGGCGGTGCTTACTAACGCTTGCACTTCGATAAGGAATGGGCGTATGCCTTCTACCGCACAAGCGATTGCTATCCCGCTCATGCCTTCATGGTCTTGTGTAAGAAGCAGTTCTGATGGATTGCTTACCTGCCGTAGTCCGTCTTGTCTCATTTCGTAGATGCCAAGCTCTGCGGTACTTCCGAATCGGTTTTTTATGCTTCTCAATATGCGATACATGTAGTGCTGGTCGCCTTCAAACTGTAGTACTGTGTCTACTATGTGCTCCAGAACTTTCGGTCCGGCTATGCTTCCTTCTTTATTTATATGTCCAATCAAGATGACTGGCGTTCCGGTCTCCTTCGCGAATTTCAGGATAGAAGCCGAACACTCTCTCACCTGCACTATGCTGCCTGGCGACGATTCTATGTTTTCTGTTGATATGGTTTGTATTGAGTCTATGATGACTAAATCGGGAGCCGTGTTCTTAATATGAGTGAATATCTGCTCCAGTGAAGTTTCGCAAGCTATCAGCAGTTCCGTTTCTTCGGGGTGGGGGATGCGGTCGGCACGTAGTTTGAGTTGGCGTGCGCTCTCTTCGCCAGATACATATAACACCTTCTTGTTAGCAAGACGCAGCACCGTCTGCAATACGAGAGTTGACTTTCCGATACCCGGCTCACCGCCTATCAGTGTAAGCGAGCCTTCTACCAGTCCACCGCCTAATACGCGGTTCAGCTCTTCGTCGCCCATGTCAATTCGTTGCTCGTCGCTCGAAGTAATCTCGAACAAGCGTTGCGGTTTCGACTTGATTGATTCTATTCCGTGGGCTACGTGTTTTGCTACTGGTGCCTCTTTTCGTACCACTTCTTCTACGAAAGTGTTCCATTGTCCGCACGACGGACATTTGCCTGCCCATTTAGGCGATTCCTGTCCGCAGTTGCTACATACATATACTGTCTTTTCTTTAGCCATCGTATTATCTACCTATTTTTCATACAAAGATAAAAAATAAGTGTAAGGTATGATATTGCCATTATATGGAAGTCATGAAATTCTTTAATAAAGTCGTCTTACTTCGACCGAAGTAAGCACGTTGACCGACTCGAAGTGAGCGCTTACTTCGGTCGAAGTAAGCATTCACATCGTTCGAAGTAAGACGACTTTGCCGTAACGGGCACATTTATGGCTGGTGTATTAGTAACAAAAAACTGATAAAGTTATGAAAAAATAAGTGTAATAGATAAACGATAAAAAGCGGAATTGATATTTTTTACTTTTGACTTAATGTCAGTTTAAGGCATGAATTACTATGTAAAGCCAGAAGTTTCTTTCTTTTTATTGCGCTTTTCTTGATTTATGTTGAGAAAAGCAAGTGTATTTAGTTAAAATCCGTTAATTGATAGGGGGGGTATTTCTTTTTGCATATCTTTACGCATGAGAATAATCCCGCAGTGATGCGTGGTTTTTCTTTTGTTGCATCTATTTTATAGGTGTGAAAATCCGTATTACAGTGGTGATATGGTTTATATCTCTATCAGATGGGGTAAATGTATTATCCCTAAAAAATTAATTAGTAATCTCTTAATGTAAGGCTCGCAGTGATGCGAGCCTTATATATTATGTGAGTGATTCTAATATGCGGAACGATATTTACCTTCTTCTTTATCTTCTAGGATATTTAAATAAGAAGCATAGCGCGACTCGCTGATGTAGTGATCGGCAACAGCCTGACGTACGGCGCATCCCGGTTCGTGGCGATGTGTGCAGTCACCGTATTTGCATTCTGCCGAGAACTTGAATATCTCTTTGAAGTAATGTCCTACCTCTTCGTCTTTCATATCGAAGGTTCCGAATCCTTTTATCCCCGGAGTATCTATAATATATCCGTTGCCTTCTACGGGGAACATCTCAGAGAATGTAGTGGTGTGCATACCTTTATTATGCGCTGCCGATATTTCGCTTGTCTTCTGATGCTGTTCGGGCAGGATGGCATTTATAAGAGTCGATTTTCCTACGCCCGAATGTCCAGAGAATAATGTAATGCGGTCTTTAAGCAGATTGCGTATTTCGTCTATACCTTCGCCTGTCAGAGCAGACACCTTATAACATGTATAGCCGATGGTATCATATAGATTGATTAGTCCTTCTAGGTAGCGCAATTCATCCTCGGTGTATCGGTCTACTTTATTGAAGACTATAGACACCGGAACACGGTACGCTTCGGCCGATGCTAGAAAACGGTCGATGAATGTAGTAGAAGTTTCAGGATAGTTCACCGTTACCACCAGCAAGCACAAGTCGAGGTTGGCTGCTATGATGTGCGATTGTTTAGATAAGTTAGAAGCACGGCGAATGATATAATTCTTGCGGTCTTCTATCTCTGTGATGAAAGAGTTTCCGCTTTCGGTTCCGGAAATCTGCACTCTGTCGCCCACCGCTACGGGGTTTGTGCTCCGTATACCTTTCAGTCGGAAGTTGCCTTTTATTTTACACTCTACGCTGAGGCCGCTGTCTGTTTTTACCACATACCAGCTACCTGTATTTCTTATGACTAATCCTTTATCCAAAATGATATATTGTGTTTCGCTATTTATATTTATAATTAATAAAAGCACGGACTGAGGCATAGTGTCATCGTGGTCCGTGCTTATTTATCATATAATGAACTGGTATTATACCGTCATGATTTCCTTATCTTTTGCTGCAAGCATATCGTCTATCTGCTTGATGTACTTATCATGTACTTTCTGCAGTTTAGCTTCGCTGTTTTTCTGTTCGTCTTCTGGCATTCCGTCTTTCACCGCTTTCTTCAGAGCGTCGATAGCGTCACGGCGAGCGTTGCGCACGCTAACCTTAGCGGTTTCGCCTTCGCCTTTGCACTGCTTAGCCAACTGTTTGCGTCGTTCCTCTGTGAGTGGCGGTATACCTATACGTATAATTTCGCCGTTGTTCTCTGGCATGATGCCAAGAGCTGAGTCGATGATAGCTTTTTCTATTACGCGGAACATGCTCTTATCCCACGGTTTGATGGCGATGCTGCGTGCGTCTGGTGTAGTTACAGCCGCTACATTATTAATAGGAACCATGCTTCCGTAAGAATCTACGCGTATACCGTCGAGTAGGCGTACGTCTGCCTTTCCGGCGCGAATGTGAGCCAAAGCTTCTTCCAGATACATAATAGCCATATCCATCTTCTCTTCAGCTTCGCTGATTATTGTTTTTGAGTCTGCCATATATTTTGCTGTTTTAAAAGTTTGTCAAAATGTGGAATCAAATATTTAATGAACAAAAATATGTGTTTTTTCATTTATATGCAAATGTTGTGATGGTTTTCGCTTCATGCTCAGTCTTTCGTAGTGTAAAAAGGCTTTGTACGATAAAATAATCGTGCATATCGCATTGTTATGGAAAAATGTTATTATATTTGTGGCCGAAGAAACAAATATTCATGAACAGAGACTTACATCATATCATTATGTTGGGCGAAATGGCGGGTGCTGTTTCAACCATGATTACCGGGACAGGGATGACCCCTCTGGGGTGATGTGTTTTTTATAAGTGTTTCTATGTGATTCACGCCTGTGGATTCAGGCTTATATATGGGATTAGTTCCATTCTTTTATTTTTTAATCGGATATTTTAATTTGTTACGTTACTTTGCTTTTAGGTGAAAAGGCGAAGAAATAGCGGCATAAATATATATATAAGGCTCATGAAAGTAATGAAATTCGGCGGAACATCCGTAGGTTCTGTCAATAGCATGTTAAACGTGAAGAAAATTGTCGAATCTGTCGACGATAAGGTAATCGTAGTAGTTTCTGCACTGGGAGGTATAACCGATAAGCTGATAAAGACCTCGCGCATGGCGTCAGAGGGAGACTCGGGCTACGAGAAGGAGATGAAAGAGATAGTGAATCGCCATATTGAAATGGTATATACGGTAATTCCCGCCGGGCAGAAGAGAGAGTTGCTTCTGGACTGCGTAAACGAATTGTTGAACGAACTAAAAGACATATTCCAGGGAATTTATCTGATTCGCGACTTGTCTCCTAAGACTTCTGCTACTATTGTGAGCTATGGTGAACGTCTTTCTTCTATCATTGTGGCTACACTGATAAACGGTGCGCAATGGTTCGACTCGCGACAGTTCATCAAAACAGAGAAAAAGCATAATAAGAATATTCTAGATACAGAACTTACCAACAAGTTGGTTTGCGAAACCTTTAAGGAAATACCTGAGGTATCGTTGGTTCCGGGATTCATATCTTCGGATAAGACGACAGGCGAAGTCACCAACTTGGGTCGTGGTGGTTCAGATTATACAGCTTCAATTCTGGCGGCTGCGCTTAATGCCGACGTTTTAGAAATATGGACCGATGTAGACGGCTTCATGACAGCCGACCCTCGTGTTATCAGCTCTGCTTATCCTATAAATGAGTTGAGCTATGTAGAAGCGATGGAGCTTTGTAACTTTGGTGCCAAGGTAGTTTATCCGCCTACTATCTATCCGGTGTGTCATAAAAATATTCCTATTCTGGTAAAGAATACATTTAATCCGGAAGCGGCTGGTACTATCATTAAGCAGGATGCAAGCGATTCATCGAAGGCTATCAAGGGTATATCTTCTATCAATGATACTTGCCTTATCACTATGACCGGCCTCGGCATGGTGGGCGTTATTGGTGTAAACCATCGTATCTTCAAGACTTTGGCTGAAAACGGCATAAGTGTATTCTTGGTTTCGCAGGCTTCTTCAGAAAACTCTACTTCTATCGGTGTAAGAAACGAGGATGCGTCTTTAGCATGCGAAGTGCTGAACGAAGAGTTTGCCAAGGAAATCGAAATGGGAGAAATCAGTCCGATGAAGGCGGAAAGCGGATTGGCTACCGTGGCTATCGTTGGAGAAAACATGAAGCATACTCCGGGTATAGCCGGAAAACTTTTCGGAACTCTGGGACGTAACGGCATTAATGTGATAGCTTGTGCGCAGGGTGCATCAGAAACTAACATATCATTCGTGGTAGATGGAGCTTCTTTACGTAAAACTCTGAACGTTATTCACGACTCTTTTTTCTTGTCGGAGTACCAAGTGCTTAATTTGTTTATCTGCGGCGTTGGTACTGTGGGCAGTAGCTTGATAGAGCAGATTCACGGACAGCAAGAGCGTCTGAAGAGTGAGCGTGGCTTGTACTTGAAGGTAGTGGGTATAGCTAACGGACATAAGGCGATATTCAGTCGTAACGGTGTAGATTTGGAGAACTTCCGTAAGGATCTTGAAGAGAAAGGTATGGCTTCTTCGCCTCAGGTGCTACACGATGAGATTATCGGCATGAATATCTTTAATTCGGTATTTGTAGACTGTACAGCCAATAATGATATAGCCGGATTATATAAGGAATTCCTCAGCCATAACATAGCTGTTGTAGCCGCAAATAAGATAGCGGCGTCTTCCGATTACGAGAATTATGCTGAGTTGAAGCACATCGCTCGTCAGCGTGGCGTTAAGTTCTTGTTCGAGACAAACGTTGGTGCCGGACTTCCGGTAATCAATACCATTAACGACTTGATAAACAGCGGTGACAAGATTCTTAAGATAGAAGCCGTATTGAGCGGTACGCTTAACTTCATCTTCAATAAAATCAGCGCGAAGGTTCCGTTTAGTGAGACTGTACGTCTGGCTAAAGAAGACGGATACTCAGAACCCGACCCACGCATTGATTTGAGCGGAAAAGACGTGGTGCGCAAGTTGGTTATCTTGGCGCGCGAGGCAGGATATCGTCTTAATCAGGAAGATGTAGAGAAACGTTTGTTCATACCTAACGAGTTATTCGAAGGTACAATAGAGCAGTTCTGGAAGAAACTTCCGTCGCTTGACGCCGGTTTCGAAGAACGCCGTCAGGTTCTTGAAAAAGAAGGAAAACGCTGGCGCTTCGTGGCTCGCTTGGAAAACGGACGTGCCGAAGTACGCCTTGAAGAAGTAGACCATAATCATCCATTCTATGAACTAGAAGGAAGCAATAATATTATTTTAATTACAACTGAACGATATAACGAATACCCGATGCTTATACAAGGATATGGTGCAGGAGCCGGGGTTACAGCTGCCGGTGTCTTTGCCGATATTATGAGCATTGCAAATATTTAGGCTTATGAAGCATCTTATTATTTTAGGTGACGGTATGGCCGATTGGGCTGTTCCGTCATTGGGAAACAAAACCTTGCTGCAATACGCCGATACTCCTTATATGGATAGATTGGCTAAGATGGGAAAAACCGGTATGTTGAAGACCGTGGCCGATGGGTTTCATCCCGGAAGCGAAGTTGCCAATATGTCGGTAATGGGCTACGACCTTCCTACCGTTTACGAGGGAAGGGGAGTGCTTGAGGCTGCCAGCATAGGAGTTGATTTGCAGCCCGATGATATGGCTATGCGGTGTAATTTGGTGTGTGTGGAAGGCGAGTTGCTGAAGAATCACTCTGCCGGACATATCTCTACCGAAGAGGCTGATGTGCTGATAAAATATCTCGAAGAGAAGTTAGGAAATGATAAGGTGCATTTCTATACCGGAGTTCAGTATCGCCATTTGTTGGTTATAAAAGGTGGTGATAAACACGTGGCTTGCATGCCTCCTCACGATGTGCCTCTTAAACCTTTCCGCCCTAACCTGGTAAAGGCTCTTCGTCCTGAAGCGGAAGAAACGGCGGCTTTGCTTAACGATTTGATTATGAAATCGCAGGAGTTGCTGGCTAATCATCCGTTGAACTTAAAGCGGGTTGCTGAAGGCGAAGATCCGGCTAATAGCATTTGGCCGTGGAGTCCGGGGTATCGTCCTAAGATGGAGCCTTTGTCGGACAAGTATCCCAGTATCAAGAAAGGTTCAGTCATTACGGCTGTCGATTTGATTCGAGGTATAGGCCATTACGCCGGATTGCGTTGCATCGATGTGGAAGGAGCTACCGGCTTGTATAATACCAATTATGAAGGTAAGGCGCAGGCGGCAATCGAAGCTCTGAAGACAGATGATTTTGTATATCTGCATATCGAGGCAAGCGATGAGGCCGGACACGAAGGCGATGTGCCATTGAAGTTGAAAACAATAGAATACCTCGACCGCAGGGCTGTGGGTCCGATATATGAGGCTGTGAAAGATTGGGACGAGCCGGTGGCGATAGCTGTATTGCCCGACCATCCTACACCATGCGAGCTTCGCACTCATACAGCCGAGCCGATACCGTTCTTGATTTATTATCCAGGCATCGAGCCTGATAATGTATCGACCTACGATGAAGTAGCTTGCCAGAAAGGAGAGTATGGCTTGCTATATAAAGATGAATTTATGAACCTTTTTATGGATATAAAATAGAGCATCATGAAATACTACAGTACAAACAAACAAGCATCCGACGCAACACTCGAAGAAGCTGTAGTGCGCGGACTGGCAGGCGACAAGGGTCTTTATATGCCCCGCGAGATAAAACCTTTGCCTGCATCTTTTTATGAAGATATAGAAAACATGACGTTTCAGGAAATTGCGTATCGCGTAGCCGACGCTTTTTTCGGGGAAGATGTGCCGGCCGATACATTGAAGCATATCGTATATGATACGTTGAGCTTTGACGTGCCTGCAGTAAAGGTGAAAGATAATATCTATTCATTGGAGTTGTTTCACGGACCTACGCTGGCGTTCAAGGATGTAGGCGGGCGTTTCATGGCGCGACTCTTGGGTTACTTTATACGTAAGGAAGGCAAAAGTCAGGTTAACGTGCTTGTCGCTACATCTGGCGATACGGGCAGTGCCGTGGCAAATGGTTTCTTGGGTGTAGAAGGTATCCATGTGTATGTACTTTATCCGAAAGGAAAGGTCAGCGAGATTCAGGAGAAGCAGTTCACTACATTGGGTCAGAATATTACGGCTGTAGAAGTTGACGGTACGTTCGATGATTGTCAGGCGTTGGTTAAGAATGCTTTTATGGATAAAGAACTGAACGATCATATGCAACTTACTTCTGCCAACTCTATCAATGTGGCTCGTTTTCTTCCGCAGGCATTCTATTATTTCTATGCTTATGCTCAGATGAAGAAAATTGGCAAGGCTGATAACCTTGTGGTTTGTGTGCCGAGCGGAAACTTCGGAAATATCACAGCCGGATTATTCGGTAAGCGTATGGGACTTCCGGTTAAGCGTTTCATTGCAGCCAATAACCGCAACGATATATTCTATCAGTATCTCAAAACCGGAGAGTATAATCCTCGTCCGTCGGTTTCTACTATTGCTAATGCGATGGATGTGGGTGATCCTAGTAATTTTGCCAGAGTTCTCGACCTATACGGAGGCAGTCACAACGCTATAGCTGCCGAGATAAGCGGAGAAACTTATACTGACGATCAAATCAGAGAGACTGTGCAGAAGACTTACGAAGAAACCGGATACTTGCTCGACCCTCATGGAGCTTGTGGCTATCGTGCGTTGTCGGAAGACTTGAAGCCAGGCGAAACTGGTGTGTTCCTCGAAACAGCTCATCCGGCTAAATTCCTTCAGACTGTAGAAGATATCATCGGCGCAGAAGTGAAGATTCCAGAAAAGCTTCAGGCTTTTATGCGTGGCATCAAGCAGTCTGTTCCTATGAGTAAAGACTTCCAGTCGTTCAAGGCTTTCCTGATGAAGCAGTAAACGCTCTGCTATCAAAATAACAAACTCGCCGCAAGAAGTGGCTGAATCAAAGTATGATTTCAGTTGTCTTCTTGCGGCGAGTTTTATTTTGTGTCCATATAATGGCATAAAAAAAAGTCTGCAGGCTGTGCTTGCAGACTTTCAATTCTCTCGCGTTCGTACGCTCTGCGAATTATTCAGCTACTACTGTAGAAGTAGAATCAGTTGAATCAGCAGCAGCGTTCAAAGAATCACCAGCTACAGGAGCTGCTTCTTCTACTACAGTTGCTTCTACAGATGCAGAATCAGATGCGTTTTCAGAGTTAGCTGCTTTGTTACCGCAAGATGCGAAAGATACAGCAGCGAATGCTACGAACAAAAATACTAATTTTTTCATTTTCTTTTGCTTTTAAAAATCTGTAATACTTTAATGCTTTGTCTTCCCTTTTGAAGACGGTGCAAAGATATGGAGTTTTTTAATACGTTGTTCTTCATAACTCGACTTTTTTCGTAAAAAATGTGTTTTTAAACATATTAAATTAACAAATCCGCATTGTAAACCCTTAAAACGCCCCCAATAAGTATGTTGTTTAACATGCGTTCTCGTTTTGTGTATTCCCTATTTTGTCTTTTCTCTGATTATACTCTAACATTTTATTTTTAACTTTGCACCTTATAATATTACAAAGGTAATTATGATAGATACAACTGTATTCCAAAATAAAAAAGCGGTTTATTATACGTTGGGCTGCAAGCTCAATTTCTCTGAAACATCTACTATCGGTAAGATATTGAAGGAGGCTGGTGTGCGTACTGCCCGTAAAGGTGAAGTGGCGGATATCTGCATCGTTAACACATGCTCTGTTACTGAGGTGGCAGATAAGAAATGTCGTCAGGCCATACATCGTTTGGCTAAAGAGAACCCAGGAGCGTTTATCGTGGTGACGGGATGTTATGCACAGCTCAAGCCAGGACAGGTAGCAGATATAGAAGGTGTAGACTTGGTGTTAGGAGTCGAACAAAAAGGCGATTTGATAAAGTATCTGGGCGATATGCAGAAGCGTGAGCATGGTGAGGCTGTGACTACTGCGTCGAAGGATATACGTAAGTTCTCCCCTTCGTGCGAGCGTGGCGACCGTACACGTTACTTCTTGAAGGTGCAAGACGGATGCGATTACTTCTGTTCATATTGCACTATTCCGTTTGCACGCGGACGCAGTCGTAACGGAAGTATTGCCGATATCGTGAAGCAGGCAGAAGAGGTAGCAGCCGAAGGAGGAAAGGAAATCGTAATAACCGGAGTCAATACAGGCGACTTTGGTAAATCGACTGGCGAGAATTTCTTCGATTTGGTAAAGGCGCTCGATGAGGTAGAGGGTATAGAGCGTTATCGTATCTCATCTATCGAGCCAAACTTGCTTACAGACGAGATTATAGAATTCGTGTCTAAGTCGAAACGTTTCATGCCTCATTTCCATATTCCACTTCAGTCGGGTTGCGATGAGGTATTGAAGTTGATGCGCCGTCGTTATGATACTGCTCTTTTCGCCGAGAAGATACAGAAGATTAAATCGCTCATGCCCGATGCGTTTATCGGTGTAGACGTGATAGTTGGTACTCGTGGTGAAACAGAAGAATACTTCGAAAAAGCTTATCAATTTATAAAAGGCTTGGATGTAACTCAGCTTCATGTATTCAGTTATTCAGAGCGTCCGGGCACTCAGGCTCTCAAGATAGACCATGTGGTGTCGCCCGATGAAAAGCATGAACGAAGCCAACGACTCTTGGCGATATCGGACGAAAAAACAAAGGCTTTCTATCGTAAGCATATCGGACGTGAAATGAAAGTGCTTATGGAACATTCTAAAGAAGGAGTCCCCATGCACGGCTTTACAGATAATTATATTCGTGTAGAGATAAAGCGCGATAATGAACTTGATAATCGTATTATCACTGTTCGTCTTGAATGCTTTAACGAAGACGAGACTTCGTTAGTAGGAACTATTGTGTGATGTATATTATATATAAGGTGTAATAATAGTAGGTATGCTTAAAGTCTCGGTCGTAATATTAAATTGGAACGGTGAAACCATGCTTCGCAAGTTTCTTCCGTCGGTGGTGCAATATTCGCAAGCCGATGGAGTGGAAGTTTGTGTGGCCGATAATGCTTCGACTGACAAATCTTGCGAAGTGGTAGAGAAAGAGTTTCCGTCGGTTCGCTTGGTTCGCCTAGACCGTAATTATGGTTTTGCCGACGGATATAATAAGGCGTTGCAGCATGTTGAGGCTGAATACGTGGTTCTGCTGAATAGCGATGTAGAGGTAACCGAAGGTTGGTTGTCTACATTGACAGATTATATGGATGCTCATTCCGAAGTGGCAGCTTGCCAACCTAAGTTGCTCAGCTGGCATCATAAGGAAATGTTTGAGTATGCTGGGGCGTCGGGTGGATTCATCGACCGATTAGGCTATCCGTTCTGTCGTGGACGTATATTTGAGATGGTAGAGAAAGATACCGCACAATACGATACTGTTATGTCGATATTCTGGGCTACCGGTGCGGCATTGCTCATTCGTCAGGCCGATTACCAAATGGCGGGCGGACTGGATGGTCGCTTCTTTGCGCATAATGAAGAAATTGACTTGTGCTGGCGTCTTCGTAGTCGTGGCAGAATGATAGTATGTGTGCCTCAGAGCCGTGTTTATCATGTGGGCGGTGCTACACTTAAAAAGGAGAACCCTCGTAAAACCTTTCTCAACTTCAGAAATAACTTGTTGATGTTATATAAAAACTTGCCCGAGGCCGAACTGAATGCGGTGATGCGTATGCGTTTCGTGCTCGATTATGTAGCGGCAGCTGTCTTTGTTCTTAAAGGAGATTTGAAAAATGCTGTTGCGGTTTATAAAGCCCGTAGGGAATATGTCAGTATGCGCCCATTATTTAAAGCCGACCGTGAGGAGAATCTTCGCCGTACCGTAGTGAACGATATCCAGGAACGTAAGAAGTATAGCATCGTGTGGCAGTCTAAACTGAAAGGTAAGAAGCGTTTCGTGCAATTGCCGTAGTTGTAGTAATAAGTATAGAAAACAAACTATTTAAAGATATATAAGTATGACATTGATTGACGGAAAAGCAGTATCAGAGCAGATTAAGCAGGAGATTGCTACCGAAGTGGCTGAGATTGTAGCCCGTGGTGGTAAGCGTCCTCATCTTGCTGCTATTTTGGTAGGACACGATGGCGGCAGCGAGACTTACGTAGCCGCTAAAGTTAAGGCGTGTGAGGCATGTGGCTTCAAATCGTCGCTGATTCGTTACGAAGCGGATGTGACGGAAGATGAGTTGTTGGCTAAGGTTAAAGAGCTGAACGAAGATCCCGATGTAGATGGATTCATCGTACAGTTGCCGCTTCCTAAGCATATCTCGGAGCAGAAGGTTATCGAAAGCATAGATTATCGTAAGGATGTCGACGGATTCCATCCTATTAACGTAGGCCGTTTGTCTATCGGACTACCTTGTTATATTTCGGCTACTCCAAACGGTATTATGGAATTGCTGAGAAGATATGAAATTGATACGAGAGGCAAGAAGTGCGTAGTATTGGGTAGAAGCAACATTGTAGGTAAGCCTATGGCTATGCTTATGATGCAGAAAGGAAACCCTGGCGACGCTACCGTAACGGTATGTCATAGTCGTACGCAAGGAATTACAGAAATCTGTCGCGAAGCTGATATTATCATTGCGGCCATGGGGCAGCCCAACTTCGTGAAGGCAGAAATGGTGAAAGAAGGAGCGGTAGTTATAGACGTAGGTACTACTCGCGTTCCCGACGCTACACGTAAATCTGGCTTCAAGTTGACAGGTGATGTAAAATTTGATGAGGTAGCTCCGCGTTGTTCTTTCATTACTCCGGTTCCTGGTGGAGTAGGACCGATGACCATCGTTTCGTTGATGAAAAATACGTTATTAGCAGGTAAAAAGGCTATTTACGAATAATGAAATAAGTGCGTTTTGACAAATAATACTCTCAAAACGCACTTTTTTTTGAATTTTGTTTGCAAGTTTCAAATTAATGTCTACCTTTGCAATCGCTTTTGAAAAGGTAATCAACATGGTGACTATAGTTCAGTTGGTTAGAGCGTCAGATTGTGGTTCTGAATGTCGTGGGTTCGAGTCCCACTAGTCACCCTCTCGATAACCTTTATTGAAAAGCTTAAATATGGTGGCTGTAGTTCAGTTGGTTAGAGCGTCAGATTGTGGTTCTGAATGTCGTGGGTTCGAGTCCCATCTGCCACCCTTTATTTCTTTATTTGAGGCAACCAATCGGTTGCCTTTTTTATTTTATATTTTCGTTTTTTATCGTAATTTTAAAATAATTAGCTATATTTGCGAAAAAGATATAGTTTTGAGATGAAATTACGTACGGTCGGAAAACTTGGTGTTATACTTTCTGTTATCCTGTTCTGCATTGGAATGGGGTTTACCAAGTATGCTCATGCAGGAATGGCCGAACTTGATAAAGACTTCAACTTGCTGACACTTGTTCCGTCCGATTGTATCGGTGTATTAGAAACGGATAATCTCGATTTACTTGTCAGCGAACTTCCTCATACAACTTATGCTTCAGAATTCGACTCGCTACATAACGCGGGTATTGTGTCGATGCTATTCAAAGATACCGGCCTGTTCTCGGACAGTGATGCGCACGGCATAGGTAATCAGTTGGGAAAGTTTCTCATCAGCTTCCATCGTCCGTCTACCCCTCGTGATATCATTGTATACTTTACAACCGATAAGCCAGGTGAGAAGTTGTTTGAGTGGCTCTTGAAGGAGGGTGGAGGCGACTTTAATCCTAAGCGTGAGACTTATCAAGGCAAGGATATAGTGGTTTATCCCATGAAGAGCGGAGATTTTCTTTCTACATACAGCGGAAAAGGCTTTGTAGCTGTCAGCTATCAGAAGAAGTTGATAGAGCAGGTTATCGACACAGAAAAAAAGAAAAACTCGCTTGCTGCCGACCCGATATTTTCTGGTTTATATCATTCCAAGTCGGCTAATTTCATGACTCTTTATGCTAGAAATTCTTCATTCCCTCTGTTGTCTGAAGGTCAATCGCACGTGTGGAGCGAGTTTGATATACACATTAACAGCGAAGTATGTTATTTAGGCGGTTCCATGCATACACCAGATTCGTGTGTGCAGCGTGTTGAGGGATTGATATCAACAATTAATCCAGTAGAGTTGCCCGACAGTGTTATTATAGAGTCAAATAAAAACCGTGTCGATTCATGTGTTTCCAAGATGGTTGCTTCGTCACGCAACACATTGTTCGACGAGTGTGTATCAAATCTCTCGCGCGAGGCTTCATACATCATGGTAGCAGATATGGACTATATAGCCAGTCACGCAGAAGAATACAAGTCGTTCCTTCCTACGTTTATATACGATAACATCAACATGTTCCGTTCATTCATTTTCTCTGTGCAAATAACCGAAGTCAACGGACGTTTCTCTCATATTTTTGTCTTTACATATAAAAACTGATTCTAAGCGACGTGTCTTGATTAGCAGAATAAAGCCACGCCAAGTTCACTGTCTTTAAATGTCTCATACTTTTACTTAATAAAAAGAAGCGAGATTTTCTGTCTGTAAGATACAACCCATAAATAATTCAAAAAAACGGCCCTACAGCACATTCTGGACGGGATAAAAAAGAATACGAGAAAAATAAAAAAGTATTCGAGAAGTCAGTCTGCAATATGCGAATTGCAGGCTTGCAATATGCGAATAGTTTTCAGAAATTCGCATTCTTTCTTTAAGCCATTTTCAAGCAAAATTTCATGTATACAAATCTTACCTCAGAAGTCATATAGTGAAAGCCAAAGCCGAAGCCAAAAACAAAAAGCCAACAGCGAAGCGCCTTGGCGAATAGAGAAGCCGTTAGAAATGAAAGACCGGCCTAGGCGGAGGGGCGTGAGCGGAGGAATGGACGGGCGGTGTTGGGAAGCCTTGTCTGAGCGTAGTGAAACGAAGCGAGTTTGGCTTCACGGCACCAGAACGGCCTTTCCGCAGTAGCCCCGGAGACGTTCAGCCTTGATTTTTTCTTCTTGTTACTTCTTCTTTTGTATCAAGACAAAAGAAGAAGTAAAGCCATCCGCATGGCAAAAACAAAAAAACAGCATAAAAAAAGCATCTCAAAAAGTCAAAGCTAAAACTTTTTGAGATGCTTTTTTATGCTATATGATTAAATCACCCCTTGCAACGTCAAGAAGAAAAATACCCCCGTCGCTATCATAAACAATCCGATAACGGCATAAAACAACCGCGCCCTCACTCTGCCAACATTCTCCACTATAAAGCGAGTATTATTAGCGGTGAAAAACCAATCCCAGTTAAAGACAGCAGCCAATACCGCCATCAATCCCACCAGGACAAAGACCGATTGTATGATATAATGAGTTATCATAAGCTAACAGTGCGGCTACCATCTTCCGCCTCCTCTATGCGTACGCTAACGGCATCGCCCGGAAGCACATCTTCTATCAGCTCAGGCCATTCTATAAAGCACAATGCGCCACTGTAGAAATAATCCTCGTAACCCATATCGTACACCTCGTCGAGCTTCTTGATACGATAAAAGTCGAAATGATAAATCAGTTCGCCGGTAGAATCAGAACGATACTCGTTTACGATGGCGAATGTAGGTGAGTTGATAACATCAGTAACGCCCAGCTCTTCGCATACAGCCTTAATGAATGTAGTTTTTCCGGCTCCCATTTTTCCGTAGAAAGCGAAGACGGTATTATCTCCCATAGCGGCGATGAATTGCTTAGCCGCCTCGCGGATATTGTCTAACGATGTGATTTTTATTTCCATATCATTATATGATTATTGTTTTCAGCAAAGATAATGATTCTTTCATGATTTCTTATAGCATAACCGTCCGGTTTTTGCTAAGGCATAAATCAGGATAGATACAAATATTATAGCAGCTCCCGATGGAATCTGGCATTTGTACGAAAAGAACAGTCCCCCTATACAGCTTACATATCCTATCAGTATAGACAGCCAGATGATGCGCTTAAAGCTGTTGGTAAACAAATTAGCCGTCATTTGCGGCAGTGTGAGCAGTGATATTACCAGCACTATTCCTACCATGCGCAAGCATGATACGATGGTGAGTGCAATGAACATCATGAGCAGATACTCGAACAAGGCAACTGGCAGATGCTGCGAGCGTGCAAACTCTCTGTCGAAAGCAATGGCGATGATTGCTCTAAGGAACAAACCGAAGAACACTGCCAGTATCACGCTGAGTATGCCCAGCATGGCAATGTCGCTAGTAGTAATAGTAAGGATATTGCCGAACAGATACGACGATAAATCGGGCGTAAAGCCGGGAGCCAAGAAACTGAATATGATACCTATGGCCATACCGAAAGTCCAGAACACGGCTATGGCTGAGTCTTCGCGCATATCGCTTCGCTTGCTGAGCCATTCCACTCCGAAAGCCGACAGCACAGAGAATATTGCAGCGCACAGTATAGGCGACACTCCGGCGTATAACCCGATGCCGATACCACCGAACGAAGCGTGGGTAATACCTCCGCTTATGAACACCAGCCGTCGGGTCACGATGTACGTACCGATAATTCCGCAGACGATGCTGGCAAACAAACTGCCTAAAAGAGCGTGCTGGAAGAATGTATATTGAAATAATTCTATCAGGTTATCCATGATGTGATGTGTTCAGTTAAGAATGTGAGTGTGTTATTTTGCCGAAGATTCGAAGCGTCGTTCGCCTACTATCAGGAACAGTTCGTCCTTCAGCTCATCGGGTAACTCTACACCGCGCAACTGCAGGCTGCGGCTCCATCCGGCTACCTCATCGTCTTTCATAGAGTAGAGAATGTCTCTGAACTCTTCTATCTCTTCTTCTTCATATTGATCGGACGGGCGACCTCGGAATCTGTCCAGTTCCTCGTCGTCATAATATTCTATCTGTTTGCTTACGGCAGCCAGCAGGCTTTCTTTTTCGCATATCTGGTGCTGTCCGCAGCATTCACTGTCTACGTCTACTACCTCGGGAGCTTCTTCAAGCTCTCCGCGCTCTATCTTTTTCTGTATGTTTCTGTTGTAGAAATATCCGGATGTTAGTCCGAATATGGCCACTATTAATATTAAGATTAGGATAATCATGCTTGTTCCTCCATTATGATGTCAAATCCGGCTTGTGTAAGGTTCTCCCAGTAGTGTGGGTATGACTTGCTTACCACCTCCGGATTATTGATATATAAGTCTTTTATTCGCATGCAAGCCGGAGCGAATGCCATTGCCATACGATGGTCTTCGTAGGTGTCGATGGCGGGTGCTACTGCTGTTTCAGTATGGTTTCCGTCCCAACTTAATACGGCGTTTTCTTTTTCTTCAATCTGATAGCCAAGTTTCTTCATTTCGGCTATGAGTGCGGCTATGCGGTCGGTTTCCTTTATCTTAAGGTTATGCAGTCCCTCAAAGCGGAACGGTATGCCAAGCAGGGCACAAGTCACTACGAAAGTCTGCGCCAGGTCGGGCTGGTTTACGAAATCATAATCCATCCGCTTTGTCTTTACTGCTGTTTTCTTTAGAGTCACTCCGCGTTCGTTGAATATAGTCTCCACTCCAAGGTTACTGAATAGGTCGGCTACCTTATGGTCGCCCTGCAGACTGTGTCTAAAGAGTCCCGGAAGACAAATCTCTGCATCTTCTGATAAGGCGCATATCTCATACCAATACGAAGCCGCGCTCCAGTCGCTCTCCACAAAATATGGGATAGGCTTATACGGTCCTGCCTCTACACGCAAATGATTCTCGTCGGTCCATATAGCTCTTGCACCGAATTCCTGCATCAATTTCAGTGTCATGTTGATGTAGGGGCGCGATACGATATCGCCTGTCAGAGTCAGGTCTAAGCCATTTTCAAGCATTGGTCCTATCATTAGCAGCGCCGAAATATATTGCGAGCTGACATTGCCCGGCAGAGTAACCTCTTTCTGGGTCAACTTCTTGCCGCTGATGCGTAGTGGAGGGAAACCTTCTACTCCCGCATATTCTATATCGGCGCCCAGTGTACGCAGTGCGTCTACCAAGATGCTGATGGGGCGTTGCTGCATTCGCTTTGTACCGGTAATGGTGTGTGTGCCTTCGCTTACCGACAGATATGCCGTAAGGAAACGCATTGCGGTACCGGCAGCCATGATGTTTATTTCGTCTGGCATATTATTCAGTGCTTCTACCATAACACGCGTATCATCACAGTCGGATAGATTCTCTGGATGATATGTACTTTTCGATAAGGCACTGATGATAAGTGCGCGGTTGCAGATGCTTTTTGACGATGGTAATTCTATGCTTGTCTGTATGCGCGCTTGTGGCGAAGTAACTTTTATCCGTTTCATGGCGATGTATTTGCTATATTTGGGGAGCAAAGATAATGATTTTCGTTCGGTGAATCTTGCTTCATATCGGTAAGAATGTTAAAACAGCTTAATATTAATCGTGGTTTTTCTGATAGAGTGAACATTAGCGTAATTTTGCTACTCTTAAATTAATATTTGAAAAAGTCTGAGTAATAACCGTATGAAAGAAAAAGCAAGAAGGATTTATAGTTGGGCGCTGATTGCAATCTGTATATTGATGCAGATAGCTACGGTGTTTCCCCATCACCATCATGCTGGAGTATTTTGCCTGGAACATGATATGGCCGTATGTACCACGATGGCTTTATGCGATTGTGGGGCGGGCGTTAAGTGTACTCATCACGACGGTTCTTACATGCATCATAGTGGCGATGCCGACCAGCATTCGTGTACGTCGGGCTGTGTAACTCACTTTGTGTGCAACACTCCTCACGGCTTCCACCTTGTTCCCGATTATTCTTTTTGTACCATTCTTTATACTCCCGACGATGAACTTTGGCTGAAAGAGCTTTCCTGTATGCGGCTCTTCGCGGAAGAAACCGTTTATGTGGAGCATCTTCATGCCCGGTATATCTGTAGGGCAGGGGGACTTCGTGCACCTCCTTCTTTAGGTTGATTATTCGCCTCTAATTGATGAGGCAGAATGTTTTGTTATGTCCGACGGCTAATTACGTTGGACACAATCTCCTTATATATATTTACCAATCTAAAGAAATAATAAGAATGAAATTATATTTATTAGTAGGCTTCATGGCCGCTTTTACATTGGGTTCTTGTGGACATAGTCACGAAGGACACGATCATGATGGCCATAACCACGAAACAGAAGAACATAATCACGACGGTCATAATCATGAGGGTCATGACCACGAGCACGAAGGTCACGACCATGAACATGAAGGTCATAACCATGATCACGACGGTCATAGTCACGAAGGTGCTAAAGCCGGTCACTCTGACGAAATCATCCTTACTCCCGAAAAGGCTAAGGCTGCAGGAGTAGTGGTAGAAACCGTAAAAGCCGGTACTTTCTGCCGTGTAATTCCCGCCAGCGGACAGGTTCTTGCGGCGCAAGGCGAAGAGGCTACAGTAGTAGCACCGGTATCTGGAGTAGTTACTCTTAACCGTTCTATTGTAGAAGGTACTTCTGTAGCGAAAGGCGCGTCTGTGCTTGCCGTTTCGGGTAACAATATCCAAGAGGGTGATCCTGCCAAGCGTGCTAAGGTGGCTTATCTTACAGCTAAAGACGAATACGAACGTGCCGTTAAGTTGGCAGAAAAACAGATTGTTTCTAAGAAAGAACTGAATCTGCTTAAAGAAACTTATGAGAATGCACGCATCGCTTACGAAGCCTTATCGCCATCTAAAGACGGTAAGGGTGTTGCTGTTAAGTCACCTATCTCGGGTTACGTAAAATCATGTTTAGTAAAAGAAGGCGATTTTGTAAATGTTGGCCAGCCTTTGATGTCTGTTAGCCAGACACGTCGTTTGCGTCTTCGTGCCGAGGTTTCAGAACGTTATTATCCGTTGCTAGGCAGCGTATCATCGGCTAATTTTCGTACATCGTATGGAGAAACCGTGTTCCGTCTGGCCGACTTAAAGGGTCGCTTGCTGTCGTACGGCAAATCATCAGATGATAATTCTTTCTACATCCCAGTTACTTTCGAGTTCGACAATCGCGGTGAAATTATTCCCGGTTCTTTTGCCGAAGTATATCTGCTGTCTTCCGAAATTCCTGGCGTGATAAGTGTTCCTGCATCAGCCTTAACAGAAGAGCAGGGCATAAACTTTGTATATCTGCGCTTAGACGAAGAAGGCTATAAGAAACAAGAGGTAAAAATAGGCATGAGCGACGGTAGTCGTGTAGAGATATTGTCGGGACTGAAAGAAGGCGACGAGGTAGTAACCCAAGGCGCTATACACGTTAAATTAGCTTCTGCCAGTGCAGCTATCCCCGGACATACACATAACCATTAATTAGCGGATGTAGTATTATGCTCGATAAGATTATACATTTTTCATTGCATAACAGACTGCTGATATTGGTGGCGTCTGTGTTGCTGTTGATTGGTGGTACGTATACCGCCTTTCATACAGAAGTTGATGTGTTTCCCGATTTGAATGCTCCTACGGTGGTGGTTATGACCGAAGCCGGAGGTATGGCAGCCGAAGAGGTGGAACAGTTGGTTACTTTCCCTATAGAAACCGCTGTGAACGGTGCTACAGGTGTTCGTCGTGTACGCTCGTCGTCTACTACCGGATTCTCTGTGGTATGGGTAGAGTTCGATTGGGATACAGATGTTTACTTGGCCCGACAAATAGTGTCGGAGAAACTTGCGGCGGCTTCGGAAGACTTCCCGGCTAATGTAGGTAAGCCTACGCTTGGCCCTCAGTCGTCTATCCTTGGCGAGTTGCTTATTGTAGGTCTTACTGCCGACAGCACTTCGATGCTCGACCTCCGTACTTTGGCAGATTGGACCATTCGTCCGCGACTCCTTTCTACTGGCGGTGTAGCTCAAGTAGCCGTGCTTGGAGGCGATATAAAGGAATATCAGATATTGCTTCACCCGGAACGCATGAAATATTATGGCGTTACGCTGAGCGAAGTAATGGACTTTACCCGTGGTATGAATCAGAATACCAACGGAGGTGTGATATACGAGTATGGCAATGAATACATAGTACGTGGTGTACTGTCTACTACCGATGTAAATAAGATGGCTCGCTCTGTAGTAAAACTCGGAGCCGGCGGCGCTCCGGTTATGCTGGAAGATATAGCCGACGTGAAAGTAGGAGCACAGCAACCTAAGTTGGGCTTGGCTTCAGAGAAAGGAAAGCCGGCAGTACTTATCACCGTGACCAAGCAGCCTAATACCGGAACCATAGAACTGACAGAGAAGCTTGAAGAGGCTTTGAAAGACTTGCAGAAAAACCTTCCGGCCGATGTGAAAGTTTCTACCGATACATTCCGTCAGTCGCGCTTTATTGAAAGCTCTATCAGTAACGTACAGAGTTCGCTTTATGAAGGAGCTATATTCGTAGTGATAGTGTTATTCCTTTTTTTGGCGAATACACGTACTACAGTTATCTCGCTTGTTACTTTGCCTTTATCGTTGGTGGTAACAATATTGGTATTGCATTACATGGGCTTGAGTATAAATACTATGAGTTTGGGTGGTATGGCTATTGCCATTGGCTCGTTGGTAGACGATGCCATAGTCGACGTGGAGAACGTATGGAAACACTTGCGTGCCAACCATTCGTTGCCGCAGGCAGAACGTCGTTCGGTAGTCGATGTGGTATTCCATGCTTCGCGCGAGGTGCGTATGCCTATCCTTAACTCCACGCTTATTATCGTAGTCAGCTTTGTACCTCTTTTCTTCCTTACAGGAATGGAAGGACGTATGCTTATCCCATTGGGTATAGCTTTCATTGTATCTCTGTTCGCTTCTACCGTGGTGGCACTTACTCTTACTCCGGTATTGTGTAGCTATCTGCTGGGCAGCAACTTCAAGAATGAAGGACTCCCTAAAGAAGCGTTCGTGGCTCGCTGGCTTCGCAAGTATTACGAGGCTGCGCTGATGTGGGCATTGTCGCACAAGCGTCCGGTGCTGATTTCTACTGTTGCGGTATTTTTGTTGGCTCTCGGTGCGTTCTTTACTTTGGGAAGCAGCTTCTTGCCGTCGTTCAACGAAGGTTCATTCACTATCAACGTAAGTTCTATGCCGGGCATTTCATTGGAAGAATCAGATAAGATTGGTCGTCAGGCAGAAGAATTGCTGCTTTCTATTCCAGAAATTCAGACCGTAGCCCGAAAGACTGGACGTGCAGAACTCGATGAACACGCATTGGGTGTTAACGTATCCGAGATAGAAGCTCCGTTCGAGCTGAAAGACCGCTCGCATAAAGAGGTACTTGCCGATGTACGTAAAAAAATGTCAGTCATCACCGGAGCGAATATAGAAATAGGTCAGCCCATCAGTCACCGTATTGACGCTATGTTGAGCGGAACACAGGCAAGCATCGCCATTAAACTGTTTGGTGACGACCTTAACAAAATGTTTTCTTTAGGTAATCAGATAAAGAGTGTGATAAGCGATGTAGAAGGTGTAGCCGACTTGAATGTAGAACAGCAAGTAGAACGTCCGGAGCTGAAGATTGTACCTCGCCGTGAGATGTTGGCAAAATATGGAATCTCATTGCCACAGTTTAATGAGTTCATTACAGTAAACATGGCTGGAGAAACCGTATCGCAGGTTTACGAAAAAGGACGTTCGTTCAACTTGGTGGTTCGTGCCGGCGAAGATAGCCGCGGCTCTATAGAGCACGTAAAGAACCTGATGATAGACGATGCCGAAGGACGTAAGATTCCGTTGAGCTACGTGGCAGATGTAGTATCGAGCATGGGACCTAACACCATTAACCGTGAGAACGTGCAGCGTAAGATAGTTATCTCTGCCAATACAAGCGGACGAGACTTGCGTGGCGTGGTGAATGACATCCGTAAGAAAGTGGAAGAAAACGTGCAGATGCCCGAAGGTTATCACGTGGAATACGGTGGACAGTTTGAAAGCGAGCAAGCAGCGAGTCGAACTCTGTTCTTGACTTCGTTCATGAGTATTGTGGTTATATTCTTGCTGCTGTACATGCAGTTTAAGAATGCCGGACAGAGTGCCGTTATCTTGCTGAATCTTCCGCTGGCACTTATCGGCGGTGTATTTGCTTTGCTTTGCACTACGGGCGAGGTAAGTATTCCGGCTATCATCGGATTTATCTCGTTGTTCGGTATCGCTACCCGTAACGGTATGTTGCTTATCAGCCATTATAACACCTTGCGTCAGGAAGAAGGACTGAATGTGCGCGATAGCATCGTTCACGGTTCGCTCGATCGTCTTAACCCGATTCTGATGACAGCCCTTTCGTCTGCTTTGGCATTGATTCCGCTGGCATTGCGTGGCGACCTGCCGGGTAATGAAATACAGAGTCCGATGGCGAAGGTGATATTGGGCGGATTGCTTACATCTACATTCCTCAATGCGTTTATCGTTCCTATAGTATACGAGTTGATGAACCGTAAGAAGGCGTAAACCAGGAAATAATCTGAATATCAATTTAGAAAAGACTGAGACAAATGAATAAACTTAATACGTTTTTAGCTGTAGGGGCCTTGTTGGTTTCGCTGGGCGAAGTCAAGGCTCAGGCTATAGATGAGGTGCTACGCAATATAGAGCGTAACAACAAGGAGCTGCAGGCTTCGGCTAAGGATGCCGAGGCTGCCCGTATGGAGGTGCAGACCCAGAACAATTTGGAAGACCCATCGGTAGAATATAATCCGTTTTATACCAAGGGCATAAGTGGCATGTCGAGTTCGGAACTGGTAGTTTCGCAGAGTTTCGACTTTCCTACACTGTATGCGGCTCGCCATAGTTCGGGTAAACTTCAGAAAGAAGTAGTAGACAGACAATATCAGGTAGAAAGACGCGAGTTGCTGCTCTCTGCCAAGAATCTGTGCCTCGACCTGATTATGCTGAACAAGCAGCAGGCTATGCTCTCGCTCCGCAAGAAGAACGCCGGCGATTTACTGACATTGTTTGATGAACGTTTGAAGCAAGGTGATGCAGGCGTGCTCGACATCAACAAGATAAAGATGGAACTGATGAATGTGCAGACCGAGGTGGCTCAGAATAACGCCGCACATCGTACAGCATTGCAGAAGTTGCTTGCCATGAACGGTAATTTGCCAATAGAATTCTCTGCGTCAGAATATCCTCAGGCGAAGGCTCCGGCAGATTATAACGAGCTTTACGATGAAGTGGTAGCTACTGACGCTACTCTGCAGATGGCAGATGCTTCGGCGCGTGCGGCAGAGAAGAATGTATCGGTACAGCGTCAGAACTGGCTTCCTAAGTTGGAGGTGGGTTATCGTAGAAATACTTCTATAGACGAGAAGAGTAACGGTTTCCTTATTGGCGGAAGTCTGCCGTTGTTTTCTAACCGAAAGAAAAACAAGATAGCCCGTGCTCAGGCGGTGAGTGCCCGTTTGCGTCTTGACGATGTGCGTTTGCAAACCGAGGCAGATGTACAGAGCCGATATAACGAACTCCGTCAGTTGGATGAGGCTATGCGTGCGTACGATGTTACTCTGATGACTAACACCCTCAGCCTACTGAAAGAGGCTGTTACAGAAGGACAGATTTCGGTTATAGATTATTATACCGAAGCCGATAACGTTTACAATAAGCTGATGGCATATTACGAAGTAGAAAACCGTTATCAGAAGCTTTTGGCAGAAATCTATAAGAACCGTTTGTAACGGTAGATACCTTAAAATAGAAAACCTCTCGCATCGAGTCTATCAAACTTATTGCGAGAGGTTTCCTTATATATTATTGCGTAGTAATCTTATTATTTAGCGGGCTTCAACCATTTATCCAGCCAGTTGAAGAATGTGCGTTGCCATAATACTCCGTTCTGTGGTTTCAGTACCCAGTGGTTCTCATCGGGGAAGATAAGCATTTGGGCAGGAACGCCGCGCAGTTTTGCTGCATTAAATGCCGCCATAGCCTGCGATGCCAAGATACGGTAGTCTTTTTCGCCGTGGATGCAGAGAATAGGTGTATCCCATTTATCTACAAACAAGTGAGGAGAGTTAGAGTAGCTGCGTTGTACGGCAGGATTGCTCTTATCCCAGTACGGACCACCCAAATCCCAGTTGGTAAACCAGAGTTCTTCGGTTTCTAAGTATTGCTGATCCATGTTGAAGAATCCGTCGTGAGCGATGAACGCTTTGAAACGCTTGTTGTGATGTCCTGCCAACCAATATACAGAATATCCACCGAAGCTGGCGCCTACGCATCCCAGACGGTCTTTGTCTACATACGGTTCTTTGGCGATATCATCGATGGCGCTCAGATAGTCGTCCATACAGTGACCACCGTAGTTGGTGCTGATTTCTTCAAGCCATTCCATGCCGAATCCAGGCAAACCGCGGCGGTTGGGCGCGATGATGATATAATCGTTGGCTGCCATTATCTGGAAATTCCAGCGGTAGCTCCAGAACTGGCTAACCGGGCTTTGCGGACCACCTTCGCAGAACAATAGGGTAGGATACTTCTTGTTGGGGTCGAAGTTGATAGGATAGATAACCCATGAAAGCATATCCTTTCCGTCTACGGTCTTAGTCCATCTGCCTTCTACCTTACCCAGTTTCAGTTGGTTGAAGATATGATCATTTTCTTTAGTGATGCGAGTCACTTCGTTTTTCTTCTTCAGATTAACGGTGAACAACTCATCGGCGTTGCTGATAGAGTGACGTTGTGTAATCAGCGTGTTGGCGTTAAGCATAGCTACCGAACCATAGTCGTACATGCCATCAGTAAGCTGTTTCACTTCACCTTTCAGGTTGGTGCTATGAATCATGCTGGTAGCGTGCCATACACCCACGAAATAAAGAGTCTTGCTATCCGGATTCCAGCAGAAATCTGTTACGCTCGACTGGAATGCTTCGGCTACATACGTCTTCTTTCCGGTATTAAGGTTCATAACGCACAGTCTGTTGCGGTCGCTTTCGTAACCGTCGCGTTCCATGCTCAACCAAGCGATAGATTTTCCGTCGGGCGAGAACTGCGGATTAGTATCATAACCCATGTTCTTGTCGTTTTCATCCATCTTGCAGAGATTCTTAGTCTCCTTAGTTTCGATGTTATAAAGATAGATGTCAGAATCGGTAGATATGGCATATTCCAATCCAGTCTTTTTACGGCAAGTATAAGCAATCTGCTTAGAATCGTTGCTCCATGCTAATTGCTCTATGCCGCCAAACGGTTTCAGAGGAGCTTCGTAAGGCTCTCCTTCCAATACGTCGGTTTCGGCAGCTACTTTGTTTCCGTCAAAGTTGGCTACGAACGGATGAGGCACTGTTTCTACCCATTCATCCCAATGCTTATACATCAAATCGTCTATCACCATACCCGAAGCCTTGTCGAGGTCGGGGTACAAATCGACAGTACGCTGTCCATATTTCACTTGCGAGATGAAAAGCACCTTAGTACCGTCGGGCGAGAACTTAAATCCTTCGATGTCTCCACCTTTATAATCCGACAATTTCTGTCGTTCGCTTCCGTCGGGATTCATTTCCCATATCTGGTTGCTTCCGCTTGCCGCGCTGAGGTAAGCTATTTTGCTACCACCTTTTATCCATGCCGGACTGCCTTCATTATCGGCAGTAGTAGTAAGCAGAGTGTTGCCAGAGCCGTCGGCATTCATCACGTAGATTACCTGATGGCTCTTGTTATACTTCACGCTGTAGTAAGATACTGTGTATGCAACTTTCTTTCCGTCGGGCGAAACGCTTGAGCCACCTATTCTACCCATAGCCCATAGCACTTCGGGAGTCATTCGTCCGTCGGTTACGGTAATCTCTTGTTTGCCGATGATAGGCTTGCTGTCTGGAGCAGCCGTTGTAGCCGCATTAAGGCAAGTCGATGTAGCCAACATAACGGCAGCGGTCATTGTCTTTAAATTACTTGTTTTCATAGAGATGATAATTTCTATAATACGTTATTATCTGTTTTTTACTTTCCGATGAATGTTACCCAGTCACCGTCGAACTTACAGTCTAACTTGTTCTGTCCAAGGCTTACATTATCCATATAGCTCAATCCGTCAGAGTATCTCATGCAGATTGAAGAGTAACTTTCCCAATCCCAGTCGAAGTAATACACCCGTTCAGAGCTTAATCCTGTGCTTGCATCTTCTGTGTAAACATAGTCTTTGCCAGTATAATTGGGATAGAATGAAATCTCCTGATAGTAGTAGGTACCATATTCGTCGGTCCACTCGTCAGTCCATATTCTGCTGCATAGATAGTCGGTCTGCATGTCTTCTTCCTCGCAAGAACTTAGCGATGCGGTAAGTGTAACAGCAGCCGCCATGCAGAATAGTTTACTTGTTAGGGTTTTCATATTACTATAGTTTTCGTTAGAATTTGTTTTTAGTCTTGCCGCTGAACTCTTCTATATCGAGACGGATAATTTCCGTACGGTGGAAAGACTTTTCCGCATAACTCATGCCTAGCATCTTGTCTTCGGGGCAATACTTGCTGAGAAGGAGCGACAGAGCCGACATGCGTTCGGCTTCGTGCAGACTGCGGTGAGCGGTACATTTCAGTACTATGCTTTCATAAGCTGTGGTGAACTGCGACGGGATTACCTTGGTACGTCCTATTATACAGAACGATACGTTGCAGCAAGCATCAATACAATTAAGCTTTCTTCCGGCAGGTGCGCAATGTATGTAGATAGAGTTTCCACCATCCCAAACATAGTTTAGCGGAATACCGTATGCTCCGTTGCCGTCTTCAGCCTGCATTGACAGAACACCATATTCGCCTTCCTTAAGAAGCTTTGCTGCGCTATCTTCATCGAGCGTGCGGTCTTGTCTGCGAATCTGTGAGTTGTTATAAATCATAATGCCAATTCGTAAATTTCGCGTGTTGCTTTGCGGTCTAACTTAACGTAAGTTCCTACTGATTCACCTTTATCTTCGTGCAACTTTTTATGCAACAGTTCGATATCAGGATTCTCTATGCCTAACTCTTTGAACGTGGTAGGCATACCTATAGAGTGCATAAACTCCTTATAGCATTCCACGCCTTTCAATGCTGTTTCTTCGTCGCTGCCGGCAGGTGTTACGTCCCATACGCGTGTAGCAAACTGTGCTATCTTGTGCGGATTATGTTTAGCCATGTAAGTCATCCATGCCGGGAACATCACAGCCAAACCCGCTCCGTGGCTCACATTATATATAGCACTTATTTCGTGTTCCATGAAATGAGAAGTCCAATCCTCTGCACGACCCACGCCGCAAGTACCGTTGTGCGCTACCATGCCTGCCCACATAATATTGGCACGCGCATCATAGTTTCTCGGCTCTGCCATAACCTTAGGCGATTCGGTGATGATAGCTTTCAACACACCTTCTGCCAGACGGTCGGAAATCTCCACGCCTTCGGTATTGGTAAAATAACGTTCCATGATGTGCGCCATCATATCAGTTATGCCACACGCTGTTTGCCATGCCGGAAGTGTGTAAGTCAGCTCCGGATTCATGATAGAGAATAACGGACGGAGCAGTTTGTCGGTGCGAACGCCCAATTTCTGCAATCCGTCGGTCTTGGTAATTACAGAATTGCCCGAGCCTTCACTTCCTGCTGCCGGGATGGTAAGTACTACGCCTACGGGGATAGCCTTTACTGGAGTGGCCTTTCCGATGTAGAAATCCCAGAAGTCGCCTTCGTACTCCATACCCAAAGCGATAGCCTTAGCGGTGTCTATTACCGAGCCTCCGCCTACTGGCAAGAGGAAGTCGATTTGTTCCTTGCGGCCTAATTCAATGCCTTCGTAAACTTTTGTGTCGATGGGGTTGGGCTGTATGCCGCCTAATTCGGTATATTTAACGCCGGCTGCATCGAGCGAGCTTTTCACCTTATCCATCAGTCCGCTGCGGATAGCAGAACCGCCACCATATACTATTAACACTTTGCTTCCGTTATATTTCTTGACCAGACCGCCAACTTGGCCTTCCGTGTCTTTGCCGAATACGAATTCCGTAGGGCTGTAAAAAGTAAAGTTGTTCATTTAAATCTTCGTTTATATTGTTTGAAATTAAGTTATAGTCATTATAAATAAACCCTTTGTGGGGAATGGCTTCATGCAAAGTTATGAATTAATTTCTATCTTTGTGCTCGAAATTAAAAAACACTATGAAATCGGATATAGAAATAGCACGCAGCATAGAGCTGAAGAAAATTAAGCAGGTAGCAATCGGCATAGGTATACCTGTAGAAGAAGTACAAAACTACGGCCGTTATATAGCTAAAGTCCCCGAAACATTAATCGACGACGAGAAAGTAAACAAGAGTAATCTGGTTTTGGTTACAGCCATCACCCCAACTAAGGCGGGTATCGGTAAGACTACAGTGTCTATCGGTTTGGCGTTAGGATTGAACCGCATAGGTAAAAAAGCCATCTGTGCTTTGCGCGAGCCGTCATTAGGCCCTTGCTTCGGTATGAAGGGAGGAGCTGCCGGAGGTGGTTACGCTCAGGTTCTTCCGATGGATAAGATTAACTTGCACTTTACGGGCGACTTTCATGCCATCACTTCGGCGCATAACATGATTGCTGCATTGCTCGACAATTATATGTATCAGAACCGCGATAACGGATTCGCTCTGAAAGAAGTGCTTTGGAACAGAGTGCTCGACGTGAACGACCGTGGATTGCGTTACATCGTTACCGGACTTGGAGGAAAGACTAACGGTATAGTACGTGAGTCGGGATTCGATATCACTCCGGCTTCTGAGATTATGGCCATCTTGTGCTTGGCTACCGACGAAGACGATTTGCGTCGCCGCATAGAAAATATTCTTCTTGGCTTTACTATTGATAACAAGCCTTTCACCGTGAAAGACCTTGGCGTGGCTGGTGCAATTACTGTATTGCTGAAAGACGCTATTTCGCCTAACTTGGTGCAGACTACCGAAAATACTGCGGCATTTGTTCACGGTGGTCCGTTCGCTAATATCGCTCACGGATGTAATTCTATTTTGGCTACTAAGTTGGCTATGACTTTCGGCGATTATGTTATTACAGAAGCCGGATTCGGTGCCGACCTTGGCGCTGAGAAGTTCTACGACATCAAGTGTCGTAAGGCGGGATTGAATCCTAAGTTGACTATCATCGTTGCTACTGCACAGGGCTTGAAGATGCACGGTGGCGTTAGTCTTGACCAGATTAAGCAGCCTAACATAGAAGGATTGCAGAAGGGATTGGCTAATATCGACAAGCACATCAGTAACTTGCAGTCGTTCGGACAGACTGTTATCGTAGCGTTCAATCGTTATGCTAACGATACTGATGAAGAGATTGAATTGGTTCGCCGTCACTGCGAAGATCAGTTGGGAGTAGGTTTCGCTGTAAACAATGCTTTTGTAGAAGGTGGAGCCGGTGCGGTAGAATTGGCTAACTTGGTAGTTGATACTATTGAAAACAAGCCGTCGCAGCCTTTGCATTTCGCTTACGAGGATGGCGATTCGGTAGAAGAGAAGGTTAGTAAGGTAGCTTGTAACTTGTATGGTGCGGAGCGTGTAACTTACAGTACTTTAGCTAAGAAGAAACTCGAGATGATTCGCAACTTGGGTTATGAACGTTTCCCGGTCTGCATTGCTAAGACTCAGTATTCGTTCTCTACCGACGCTAAGAAGTATGGTGTGGCTAAGAACTTTGATATGGCAGTACGCGATATAGTGATAAACGCTGGTGCTGAAATGCTTGTTATTGTAGCTGGTGATATTATGCGTATGCCGGGTCTTCCTAAGGAGCCGCAGGCTTTGCATATTGATATTGTGAATGGGGAAATAGAAGGGCTTTCTTAATCTGATAGTCTTCTATTTTGGGATAGATGTTTTTTTGATGCGCTGCAACAGGTTGTAATGACTTGTTGCAGCGTTTTTCTTTTGTTTTTCTTTTGGCTTTTTGCTGTTGTTTCCCTTGTTATTGTGCCTTGTTGCTTGTTTCTGGGCTTGAATTATGGCTTTTGGCTTATTTTGTTTTTGGTGATATGCTTTGTTTTATGATTTTCTTTTGTTAAAGTAATTGTTGTAATTGGTTGATTTTCAGTGTTTAGATTTTGAATTGTTAAATTTAAATAGTTTAAAAATAATGGTTTGGGCTAAAAAACTTGCATTTGGGAGAACAACATATTGAAATAGTATATAATTTTGCAGCGTTCAAAAAGAACAAATATAGGTATTACAGATTTTTAAAAGCAAAAGAAAATGAAAAAATTAGTATTTTTGTTCGTAGCATTCGCTGCTGTATCTTTCGCATCTTGCGGTAACAAAGCAGCTAACTCTGAAAACGCATCTGATTCTGCATCTGTAGAAGCTCCTGCAGTAGTTGAAGAAGCAGCTCCAGTAGCTGACGACTCTTTGAACGCAGCTGAACCTGCTGCAACTGACTCTTCATCTGCAGTAGTTGCTGAATAATTCACAGAGCGTACGAACGCGAGAGAATTGAAAGTCTGCAAGCACAGCCTGCAGGCTTTTTTTATGTCCTTATGTTTCGTCTTGGTTGTCGATGTGGCGATAATGAAGTACGGTTTTAATCTGTTTATGGTATTTAGGTAGTAAGAATACTATACGATGAAATAGCTTTGTAGAAAGCGGAAAAAGCATTGTTATGTTTCTGTTGAAGCAATGCGATGTTTGGTTTGAAGCATCGCATTGATCAAGATGAACCATCGTAATCTTTCTTAAATTCATCACAATGTTTTTTTTACCCCATTCAGAAGGCGTTCTGAGACCGATTTTTTTAATAATATACAAGCGCAAACTTCTCGATGGGTGATTGTGTATTTGTTCTCTCTGGTAAAAGTATGTAACATGGGCATGTAACGCAAAAATCTAAAGTTATAAGTGTATGAACTATGAACCTATGTTATAACATATTTTATAAGATGGGGGGGTAGCTATGTTTGTTTTTACCTTATATTTGCGAGGTTAAAAATAATATGATACAATAATGACACATTTTATATATAGGCTGACTTTTCTGTTGGCTCTCTTGGTAGGATTTGCCGGATGCAATAGCGAGGTGTTTGTTAAACCATTGAAAATTTCTGCCACTCAAGTGGAGTTGGATGAAGAAACGAAAGACGTATCGCTTACGGTGAGCGGTGGAGAATGGGAACTGTATAGTGTCTATTCAGAAGATATCGATTTACTCAGAGGGGATTGGAGTTATAAGTATTATGATGAGAATGGAAAAGGATTAAGCGACTATGAACTTGGGGGTGCAAATTTAAAATCATATACTTTTATCTATATATATAAGGGTTCTGGAATAGAGTTTTGGGTTACGCGGCGGCCTTGGTGTGAAGGCTTGGATATCAGTCTAAAGCGATATGATTACTATAAACCAGTGAATCTTATGGTTATTGTAGGAAATGATTATAACTCTGCATCTGTTAATGTTACGTTGAAATGATTATGATGAATACTCTTAGACGCTCGGCTTTAGTGCTGTGTCTCTCTGTTGCGGCTTTTGTGAATGCTGCCGATATTGATTCTATAAGTTCTCATGGTGTAATACATCGCATTGGGGCGGATGTGCGTCCCGGTTATGTGGTGCCGGTGAAAAGTTTCTATTCGGGCAATAATGCTTTGGGTAGACCCATTGACTTCGCGCTGTCAGGCCATCTTAAATACTCGTTCCGCTTTGCTTCTGATACCTACTTCGGACGTATGTTTCCGCATACTTATCAGGGTATCGGTGTGGGTGTGCATTCGTTTTTCGATAAAGAAGAACTTGGTACTCCGGTGTCGGTGTACGCTTTTCAGGGGTCTCGTATAGCTCGGCTTAGTCGCAACCTTTCTTTCGATTATGAATGGAACTTCGGAGCGTCGTTCGGATGGAAGAAATATAATTATGATACGAATTATTATAATGATATAGTAGGCTCAAAGATTAACGCTTTTATCAATTTGGGCTTTATGCTGAATTGGCAAATGGCTTCCGACTGGAGTCTTACGTGCGGTGTAGATTTGACTCACTTCTCTAACGGTAACACTAATTACCCCAATGTAGGCGTTAATACAGTAGGTGCCCGTGTGGGAGTGGTAAGAACGTTTTCGGCGGGAAGCGCAAGCGAGAGGGATGTAGTCGGCTCGTCGGTTCGTGCACAACGCATCCGTCCGCATCTCAGTTGCGATGTTGTGGCGTACGGTTCAAGGCGTAAACGTTCGGTTGTGACCGATTACGAAGGGTTCATGGTGCCAGGCTCGTTTGGAGTAGCCGGAGTAAACATCAATCCGATGTATAATTTCTGTAATGTTTTTTGTGCCGGAGCCTCGCTCGATGTGCAGTACGATGAAAGCTCGGATATAAAAGACCACATGGCAAAGGATGCAGATGTACCTCAAGGTTCGGAAACCAAGTTTTTCCGACCTCCGTTCAGAGACCAAGTATCGGCAGGTGTGTCTCTTCGCGCCGAGTTGGTTATGCCTATATTTTCTATCAACTTTGGTGTGGGACATAGCGTGTATTGCAAAGGTAAAGACCAAAGAGGTTTTTATCAGGTATTGGCGCTTAAGACTTACGTGTCGCGTAATATGTTCTTGCACGTGGGGTATATGCTGGAGCGCTTTAACGACCCAAGCAACTTGATGCTTGGTATTGGTTATCGTTTTCATAATAAAAGATACAAATAATGATGAAAAAAATATATAAGTATATAGTGGCAGCGGCCTTTATGCTGTCGGTAAGCGGAACGTCGGCATACGGACAGGAGTATAAAGATTTGGTTGAAAAGGCCATGGACTATACGCGTAAAGATAGTTTGCAACAGGCGGAGCAGCTATATCAACAAGCTTTGAAATTGGACCCGAAGAATGCACGTAACGCGTTGCTGTTTTCTAATCTTGGTACGGTACAAAGACGCATGGGCAAGATAGACGATGCGCTGCAGTCGTATACGTTGGCGCTGAACATCATACCTTATTCTACAGCCATCTTGCTGAACCGCGCTACTATATATATGGAAAAAGGAATGCTCGACAAAGCATATCTTGATTATTGCAACGTAATAGATTTGTTGCCCGAAGACAAGGAAGCTCGCTTGTTCCGTGCCTATATCTACATGCAGCGCCGCCAATATAAAGAAGCGCGTATAGATTATAATGTGATAATAGGTAAAGATTTCGGCAACAAACCCGCTCGCATCGGATTGGCCATGTTAGACCAGAAAGAAGAAAAGTACGTATCTGCCACCGATAGAATAAATCTGCTTATACACGATTATCCCGAAGATGCTTCACTACTGAAGATGCGTGCCAACTTAGAGTTGGAACAAGGACAAGACGAAGCAGCGCTTGCCGATTTGGAAGCTGCTGTGCGCAGAGAACCATCATCGGGCGAGACATACGAACTGATGGGCGACATTTGCCTTCGACTGAAGAAAAAAGCAGAAGCGCGTAAATACTACGAAGAGGCTATTCAGTCCGGAGTATCTCGTGCTTCTCTAAGTGATAAATTGAAAAAATGCCGTTAATGCGGATTAGACTCAAGGTGTTTCTTTATAACACTTACAAAGTCTTTTCCGTATCTCTCTTTCTTGTATTCGCCGATGCCGCTTATGGTGCCGAATGCTTCTATCGTATCCGGCTTGGATGATGCAAGCAAATGGAGTACCTTATCCGACAAAACTATATACGCAGGTATGGCTTGCTGGTCGGCAAGCTTCTTGCGTAGCTGTCGCAACTCTTCGAACAGCGTATCGCTTTCTCCATCGAATACGGTAGGAGTGGGTATGGCTTGTTGAACGGGTGCTGCTCCCTTTTTGCGCTTTGTGGTGGTTTGCTCTTCTCGCTTTATAACTACCAGCATGGCTTTCTCTTTGCCGAACAATACATTTCGTCCTATCTCTGTAACCTTCAGGCGGCTGTTCTCGTTGTAAGCTATTTCTATATATCCCAAGTGAAGCATCTGCAATATATAGTCGTTCCAGTCGCGTCCGGGTATATCTCTTCCCACGCCATAAGTCTTCAGCTTATCATATCCTTTTTCTATCACCTCTTTCGAAGCCGATCCTTTCAAGATATCTATAAGTGTGCCCGATCCTATTTGCTCGTCGGTGCGTATTATGGCGCTAAGAGCCTTCTGCACTATAACGCTGCCGTCGAACCGTTGAGGCGGATTACGGCAAACATCGCAGTTGCCGCAGTCGTGGTCGGTAGTCTCGCCGAAATAATTCAGCAGAATTCTTCTTCGGCATATATCCGCCTCGGCATACTGCTGCATTCGTTTCAGCTTCTCCATGTTTATTTCCTGCTGATTGCTTTCGGAAGCGAACTTAGACAACAGAACAATGTCGCCTAGCGAATAGAATAATAAAGTATCTCCAGGCAAACCATCTCGTCCGGCTCGTCCTATCTCCTGATAAAAGCTCTCTATGCTTTTAGGCAAGTTATAATGAATAATCCATCGCACGTTCGATTTATCTATACCCATACCGAAGGCGATGGTAGCGCATACCACCTGCACACGGTCGTTTATGAAATCGTCTTGAGCTTGGTCTCGTGCGGCGGCACTTAGTCCCGCATGATACACAGCCGTAGTTATACCTTCCTCTTCCAGCATCTCGGCTACCTTCTCGGTTTTGCTGCGACTCATGCAATAGATTATTCCGCTCTCACCGTGATGGCGGCGAATGAAATCGAAGATAGTTCTCATTTTCTCTTTTTGGCGATAACCTCTGCGTACGTCAAGACTCAGGTTTGGGCGGTCGAACGACGAAATGAATATCTCTGGGTCTTTCAATTGCAATTGTTTTAGAATATCCTGTCGCGTCACCTTGTCGGCGGTAGCTGTCAGTGCCACTATCGGCACATCAGGAAACTGCTTTCTCAACGCCGACAGTTGCGTATACTCAGGACGGAAATCGTGTCCCCATTGCGAGATACAGTGAGCCTCGTCTATGGCGAAGAGAGATATGTTTATATCCTTTAAAAGATAATCCATCTCTGCCAATAATCTTTCGGGCGATATGTAAAGCAACTTAACCCGTCCTTGCCGGCATTCAAAGCAAACATTGGCATTGGTGGTCTCATTGTTGGCGCTGTTAAGAGCGCGAGCTATAATACCGTTTTCCTGCAGACTCTCTACCTGGTCTTTCATGAGCGAGATGAGCGGTGAAACCACTACGGCAGTACCGTTCATCAACAGTGCCGGAAGTTGGTAGCATATAGACTTGCCGCCTCCGGTAGGCATCAGCACAAGAGAGTCTTTTTTATTAAGAATGCGGGTTATAATATCTTTTTGCAGCGGGCGAAACTGAGAGTATCCGAAATATGATTTTAAGGTTTTAAGAATTTCCGATTCCATGTTATTGTAATTGATTATATAAAAATAGTCCCCCCCACGACAATAAAAATTTTCTTCAATTGCAGTGGAGTGACCTTACCTTGGACAAAGATAGCCGAAACTTCTGTCGTACCGAAAAGTATATGTTTAAAATTGCAAATTATACTTGATGTGAATTATAAAATAATAGGGTGTCCAGTTCGTTGTACCAATTTTAGCTCACTTT
>ULWY01033101.1_pt1 | contig 39697 bp, 34 predicted proteins | sample 1960761 | NCBI WGS metagenome assembly ULWY01 (sample SAMEA4835824, study PRJEB28245) | human gut metagenome | biome: gut microbiome; material: fecal sample | place: Denmark | collected 2008 | reverse complement strand
TTCCGGATTCTGCCAGGATGTTTCAGATGACTCTGTTGTTTCTTCCTGGTCAGCCAAACGCACTGCCTCCTCGTATGCTTTTCGAAGCTCCATAAACCCTTCCGGATCATCTTCCGGATTGACAGAAGAAAGACGCATTCGATAGGCTTTCTTCAATGCGTCTTTATCCTTCGTCTGTTCAATTTTCAGAACATCCCATATATTCATTAAGCTAACATTCCCTCAAGTGTTTCACGGATTGCTTTGATGAAGTTCTCGCTGTTTAATACAGTGACATCCTTCATTGTTGTGATAAGAGCAAGATCCTTTGTCATCTTGCCGTCTTCAATCGTTTTGATTGTCGCCTGCTCAAGCTTATCGGCAAATTCCATCAGCTCCGGAATATTGTCAAGCTCGCCACGCTTTCTCAAAGCACCGGTCCATGCGAAGATCGTTGCAACAGAGTTCGTTGATGTCTCCTCGCCCTTTAAGTGCTTGTAATAATGTCTCTGGACAGTTCCGTGTGCTGCCTCATACTCGTATTTTCCATCCGGAGATACAAGTACGGATGTCATCATGGCAAGAGAACCGAATGCAGACGAGATCATATCACTCATAACATCACCATCATAGTTCTTGCAAGCCCAGATAAATCCACCCTCAGACTTCATAACACGGGCAACTGCATCATCAATCAGAGTATAGAAATACTCGATGCCGGCAGCGTCAAACTTCTCTTTGTATTCTTTGTCGAAGATCTCCTGGAAGATATCCTTGAATGTATGGTCGTATTTCTTGGAGATTGTATCTTTTGTTGCAAACCACAGTGTCTGTTTTGTATCAAGCGCGTAGTTGAAACAGCTTCTTGCAAAGCTTTCAATAGACTTGTCGATATTATGCTGTCCCTGAATCACACCCGGGCCGTCAAACTTGTGGATTGTCTCCTTGATTACCTGTCCGTCCTCGCCTGTAAATACAAGCTCTGCTGTACCGGCTCCCGGCACATCAATCTCTACGCTCTTATAGACATCGCCATAAGCATGTCTTGCGATTGTGATTGGCTTCTTCCAGTTCTTTACGCATGGCTCAATTCCCTTGACAACGATTGGTGCACGGAATACAGTTCCGTCTAAGATTGCACGGATCGTTCCGTTTGGACTCTTCCACATTTCCTTCAGGTTATACTCTGTCATACGTGCAGCATTTGGTGTGATTGTTGCACACTTGACTGCGACACCATACTTCTGTGTTGCATATGCAGAATCAAAAGTAACCTTATCGTTTGTCTCATTTCTGTACTCCAGACCAAGGTCGTAATACTCGGACTTTAAGTCGATAAATGGATTGATTAATTCATCCTTGATAATCTTCCAAAGGATTCTTGTCATCTCGTCTCCGTCCATCTCTACCAGTGGAGTCTTCATCTGAATTTTTGCCATTGTAATTATCCTCCTGATTTTAATTGCGTGGTTTGCGAATTGTATCCTGCACGTTATCTAAGTGTTGTCTGTAATTATATAATTGCTTGCAGACACGCTCTCGCTCACTTCCACACGCAGTGGTACTAAATTCGCGCCAACAAGTTGCCGCTTATTAAGTACCAGCGTGTTCCAATGGTCTGCAAACAAATTAATAATTACAGACAACACAATATACAATTTGATTGAATGGATACAATTCGCTATTTACGTTATTTTATAAATTATACACGATTGTTATTGTAACATATTGACAGTTATTTGAAAATATCACTTTTTACAATAATCGTTGGATTGATTTATTTTATTGTTTATTTGTGTACAATATCTGTGTTAATTACCTCAAAAATTTGACCTTGGGTTTATTGTTTGAATGTGGTTTCGTAGTCGAGGAAGTCGACGAGGAAGTGTTTTTCCTTCAGGGCTTCTTCGATTTCATCGAGGATATCTTCGCTCTCGGCTTCAATCGTGTGAAAATGATAGCCTGAGGTTGTGTTCGATAAAAGGGACGATTTGCTTTGTTTCAGATCTTCCACGAACTTACGGATATCGCGGCGGCTCTTGATATTTAATGGTGCTGTGACCTTGCCGTAGGTGCGGTGGTTTACCATAACATCTAAGACGATTCCTCCGAAATCGACAATCGTACTTAATTCTTCTTCTGCCTTCTCATCGGTGTGACAGACCTTTACAATCCGCTGGCAATTCTGGCTGCCTGCAGCTTTCTCGTACACATAACCACGCGGAGTTGATACGATCGAATGCCCTTTTGAACGGAGCAATGCGATATCCTGTACGACAACCTGACGGCTGACATGATAGATTTCTCCGATTTTTCCACCCGATAATGGTTCATCGGAGCGCAACAACAACGCAAGCAGCTTCTCTCTGCGTTCATCTCCGGATAAAATTGTCTGCTCCATCTGCGTTTCCTCCTTGATTGAAATAGATTGTGGTAACATAATTAGTCAATCGGATGCAGATGCTTCAAGCTGATATCTAAGATTGGAGCGGAATGTGTCAGCGCCCCACTCGATACATAATCGACACCAAGCTTTGTGATCGTCTCGATATTTTCTTTTGTGATATTTCCGGAACACTCCGTCTTGGCACGTCCATCGATGATCTTAATTGCTTCTGCCATCAGCTCCGGGGACATATTATCTAACATGATGATATCGGCTCCTGCTTCCACGGCTTCTCTGACCATATCCAGATTCTCGGTTTCTACTTCAATCTTGCAGACAAACGATGCATATTCTCTTGCCATCTGAATTGCTTTTGCCACACCACCTGCGGCGTCGATATGATTATCCTTCAGCATGACGGCGTCAGACAGATTGTATCTGTGATTATTTCCGCCGCCGGCACGAACCGCATACTTCTCGAAGATACGCATGCAAGGTGTTGTCTTTCTTGTGTCAAGCAGTTTGGTATTTGTTCCCTTTAAAAGTGCTGCAACATTGTTCGTATAGGTTGCAATACCGCTCATGCGCTGCAGGTAATTCAGTGCCGTACGCTCACCGGATAGCAGCACTCGGATATCTCCGACAACCGTTGCAAGCACCTGCCCGTTTGTCACGGCATCGCCATCCTTGATCTGATTTCCATCTTTTTCGGCAAAAATCACTTCCGTATTCGGATCCAACATTGTGAATACACGCTTAAATACCTGCAATCCGGCGATGATTCCGTCCTGTTTCGCAAGCAATGTAACTTCGCCCTTCTTATACTCCGGCATCACGGCATTTGTGCTGATATCTTCACTGTTGATGTCTTCCTCAAGCGCCATCTTAATATACTTATCTGCAACTAACTGCATTGTAATCTCATTCATGTGTCTAATCTCCTTTTCATAAAATATACACGATCATTGTACATGATTATTCCATTCGTAGATACATATATTTTATTTTTGAATATGTTCCCATATACAATATGTTTGAAACTTAGAAATTCTTGATGTTCTGTACTATATCAGCAATGATTGAACACGATGTTCAATCAAGCCGCCACTGAGCCACGGATGGCGAGCGGAGGGCGCATATGAACGAAGTTCATATTTAGGATGCGCCCGACAATCTGCCGCCGAGCAACGCGAGGGGGCAATACCAATCCGGCGGTTGCGTCCGAATTCTTAATCTATATCAGAACATCTTAGAATTTCTTAGTTTCAATACATCGTATATGGAACAATTCAAAATAAAATATATGTACTATCAATACCTAAAATCATGTACAGTGATCTATAAACTTTACACAAGCTCGCCAGTGATGTGCTTTGCGGCACGCTTCGCGAACACTAAACTTTCAAGCAAACTGTTGCTGGCTAAGCGGTTCTTCCCGTGTACCCCGTTGCAGCTTGTCTCGCCGACAGCATACAAATGCGGCATCGTTGTGTGCGAAAACTTATCTACATGGATGCCGCCCATGAAATAATGCTGTGCCGGAACGATCGGAATCGGCATCATCAGAATGTCGAAACCATACTTCATGCAATGCTCGTAGATATGCGGGAAATGGTTCAGGATTGTCTCGCGTGGAACATTCTCAAAGGATAAGAACTCGTATTTCACGCCCTCTTTTTCCATCTCTGCCTGAATTGCTTTCGTCACAACATCTCGCGGCTGCAATTCGTCGACGAAACGCTCTTTCTTGTGATTCAAGATAATTGCACCCTCACCTCTTGCCGACTCTGAAATCAGGAAACTTCTGCCCGGATTCTCTGTGTAAAAGCAGGTTGGATGAATCTGTACATAGTCCATATGCTCTAATTCTACGCCGTGTTTTCGCGCAATCTCACAGCCATCGCCGGTCAGGATCGGGTAGTTCGTGGAATGCTTATATTGTCCGCCGATTCCACCTGTTGCAAATACTGTGTTTTCCGCATAGATCTCTAATTCTTCACCATCCGCACATTTTGCAAGTATACCTACACAGGAATGATTGATATCTTCTATAATATCGGTCATGGTTGTATGTTCAAAAATGGTAACATTGTTCAACTGCTTCACAGCAGATAATAGACGGGTCGTAATCTCTTCTCCGGTTATATCCTCATGGAAGCAGATGCGCGGCTTAGAATGTGCTCCTTCCTTTGTATAAGCAAGACTTCCGTCTGCGTTTCTCTCAAATTCCACACCATATCCGATCAGATCATTGATGACATCCCGGCTGCCACGGATCATGATGTCGACACTTTCCTTGCGGTTTTCATAATGACCGGCACGCATGGTATCCTCAAAATAGGAATCATAGTCATCCTCGTCCCGCAGCACGCAGATACCTCCCTGTGCCAGCATCGAATCACAGGTTTCAAGCTCTGCTTTTGAGAGCATCAAAATCTGTTTATCTTCCGGTAAATTCAATGCTGTATATAATCCACCGACACCGCAGCCGACGATCACAACATCGTAATGTAATTCTCGCATCTTCCTGTCTCCTTTGAATTTATACCTGTACATAACTTAAAAACGCAGACATTCCGCCTGCGTTTTTGCTCCGAATGTACATGCAGTATAGCACATGTTTTGACAGGTGACAAGACACCTATATCGGAAAGATTAATTTTATTTCCGTACCGACATTTAATGCACTCTCAATCTTAATCTCCGCATTGTGCAGCTTTGCACCATGCTTTACAATGGAAAGTCCAAGTCCGGTGCCGCCGATCTCCTTGGAATGGCTCTTATCGACCCGGTAAAAACGTTCAAATATCCGGTCAAGCTGGTCTGCCGGAATTCCGATGCCGGAATCTTTGACACAAAACTCACAACGATGTTTTTTCTTTTTGATCGTGACATCTATGGTGCCATCCTCTTTGTTATATTTAATGGCATTTTCAATCAGATTGTATACCATCTCTTCTAACACAGAGTGTATGCCGGATATCATCATATGTTCACCCTGCAGATTGATTTTGATATGCCGTTCCTCTGCTACCGGCTCCAAATGATGGATTTCGATTCTTGATAGGTCATATATATCAATCGGAGTCTTTTCTACTGCCTGCTCTCCCTCATCAAGCTGGGACAGCTTAATGATATCTTCTACCAGATGGATCAGCCGACGTGCTTCGTCATAGATCTTACCTGCAAATGTTTTGACATCCTTCTCGTCAACAATTCCATTTTTAATAATTTCTGCAATACCGGATATGGAAGTTAGCGGTGTCTTTAATTCGTGCGATACGTTCGCCGAGAATTCCCGTCTCAAATTCTCGCGTTCTTCCTTCTCTGTGACATCCGTGATGATAACGACCGCGCCGGCAACCTCGTTATTCCGGAATACCGGATTCGCATAGATATTATAAAAACGTCCCTTAACCGGGCAGATATACTCGCTGTGGATTCCCTGGATCGCCTTCTTGATACAGTCGATAAACTCTTCCGACCGGTTAATCTCTAACACATGTTTTCCATCTACCGATTCATCCACATCAAATAAGGTTGAGATACTCCGGTTGTGTGAGAGAACAATTTCCTTTTTATCCACAACAAGAAAACCTTCCTGCATGTTTTCCGTAATCAGTGCAAACTCATTTTTCTGTGTCTGCAGCTGTGTCATCGCCTTTTGAATCTGCTCGTTCTGGATGCGGATTTTACGGATAAACGGTGACAGCTCGTCATAAACCGTCGATTCATCCGGATGATCTAAGTCAATCGCTTCTAACGGTGTTGTAATCTGTTTCGATAAGCGGTAGGCAAGAATCGCGGAGAATTCAACACCGAGCAGTAATACGAGAATAATCGGAAGCAGCACCTTCATCAAAAGTGCCGGCACCGATTTACGGACTACGGAGACACGGACTACACTTCCGTCCGCAATACGGATGGCATGATAGATTGTCTCCTCGGAAAGTGTCTTCGAATATCTTACACTTGTGCCTGCCGAAGACGTCATTGCCTGTTTGATTTCTGTACGATTTTTGTGATTTTCCATCGTATGGGGGTCGGCTTTGTTGTCATAAAGAACTGTTCCGTCCGCCGCAACCCATGTGATACGCTTTTCATTCTCATTCAAATCGGTGAGAAAATCCAGCCCGGATAGGTTCACCCCCTCCGCAATATAGCCTGCCGCCTGATTCAGGGAGGAAACGTATTGTTTGTTGAAATAGCTGTATAAAACACCGATGATGGATACGCCACATAGAACGACCAAAAGCAAGATGATTAAAATTGTATTCTTGAATATCTTCTTTTTCATTTTAATCTCCGATCTTGTAGCCGACACCGCGGACCGTTTCAATCATATTCCCGGCTTCCTTTAATTTCATCCGGAGGCTTCGGATATGGACATCAACCGTACGGCTTTCCCCATCGAATTCATATCCCCAGATGCGGTTTAACAGCTGGTCACGTGTAAACACCTGTCCCTGGTTTTCCATAAACAGATGCAGAAGTTCAAACTCTTTCAATGTAAGATTGATGCGCTCTCCATCCACTAAAACAATGTGGCGCTTGGTATCTAAGGCTATGCTTCCGGCAATAAGCTTCTCACCGTCATCGGTCGTATCTGCACGGTTTTCTGTCCGGCGAAGCAAAGCTTTGATTCTCGCAACTAACTCCATAATGCCAAACGGCTTCGGTACGTAATCATCCGCTCCGCTGTCAAGCCCCAGTACTTTGTCGTATTCACTATCCTTTGCAGTTAACATAATGACCGGAACCTCTTTGGTATCAGCATGTTCCCGGAGCTTTTTCAAGACAGATAGTCCATCCTCCTCCGGCAGCATGATATCAAGCAGAATCAGGGACGGAAGTGTTTCTTCCATCCCTGCCCAGAATTCCGATGGACGTTCAAAGCCTTTTGCTTCCAAATCCATGTGACATAATGTGTAAACTACAAATTCACGTATGCTATTGTCATCTTCTAAAACATAAATCATTTTATATATGCTCTCCTGTGATTGAATAATAAACCCATTCCGCAACATTCGTTGCATGGTCTCCTATTCTTTCATAATACTTTGCAATCATGATAATGTCTATATAAAATTCGCCATCTTCTGCTTTTTTTCCGATCTCTTTAATGAGACGTTTCTTTACCGAATCAAATAATGCATCGACTTTATCATCCGCCTGGATTACAGTGATTGCCAGATCCTTGTCTTTTTTGACATATGCCTCCACAGCATTTGACAGCATATCTTTCGCAGCACCTGACATTTCTTCAAGGTCTTTAAAATCCTTTAAGTCATAAGAAGTTGTGAAACGGATCATATCCGCAATATCGGCACATTGATCACCGATCCGTTCGAGATCAGATATAAGCTTTAATGCAGCTGATACAAAACGGAAATCCGATGCGACCGGCTGCTGCTTTAAAAGCAGGCTCATACAGATATGCTCGATATTATGCTCGCTTTTATCGATCTCTTCTTCGACTGCATGGGATTTCGATGTGTATTTGGCATCGCCACTAAAGAGTGCCTTCGTAGTGCCCGCGATCACCTTCTCGCAAAGTGCACCCATACGGATTAGTTCGACATTCAGATTCTCTAATTGCTTCTCGTATTCATTTCTCATAATTCATCAACCAAACCTTCCTGTGATATAATCCTCTGTCCGCTTGTCACTTGGATTTGCGAACAGTTTCTCTGTATTGTCAAACTCCACAACTTCTCCGAGCAGGAAAAATGCTGTATTATCTGAGATACGTGCAGCCTGCTGCATATTATGTGTTACCATGATGATTGTATATTTATCTTTCAGATCAACTGCCAGATCCTCAATCTTTGAGGTGGAAATCGGATCGAGGGCAGATGTCGGCTCATCCATCAAAAGCACATCCGGTTCTACTGCAAGTGCACGCGCAATGCACAGACGCTGCTGCTGTCCACCTGACATACCGAGCGCGCTTTTCTTCAGACGGTCTTTGACTTCATCCCAGATAGCAGCCTGCTTTAAGGAACGTTCCACAATTTCATCTAATTCCGCCTTTTTATGGATTCCGTGTGTACGCGGTCCATATGCAATATTGTCGTAGATGCTCATCGGAAACGGATTTGGTTTCTGAAACACCATGCCGACGCGCTTGCGCAATGTATTGACATCCATTCCTTTGTATATATTTTCGCCATCGAGTGTTACCTCACCTGTGATCTTACAGCCCTCGACCAGATCATTCATTCGATTCAGGCTTTTTAAGAGTGTGGATTTTCCACAGCCGGATGGACCGATGAATGCAGTGATCTTGGTCGATGGAATGTCCAAGTTGATATCTTTTAACGCATGGAAATCACTGTAATATAAATCCATGTCCTTTATTTTAAAATTACCCATTTTTTCCTCCAAATTCCAGTACTTATTTTGCCTGCAGTTTTTTGGCAAGCTTTCCGGATGCTGCATTGATTATGACAACCATTACAAGCAGCACAACTGCGGTTGCATATGCCTGTTTTGTGTAGAGTCCTTCCGAAAGCAGCTTATACATATGAACAGCCAGTGTACATCCGGAATCAAATAAGCTCTTTGGTATCTCGGCAGTTGTACCGGATGTAAAGATTAAAGCTGCCGTCTCGCCGACGATACGTCCGATTGCCAGGATAACTCCGGATAAAATACCGGGTACCGCAGATGGAAGTACAACCTTAAATATCGTCCGCAGTCTGCCGGCTCCAAGTCCGAAGCTTCCTTCCCGGTAAGAATCCGGTACGCTTAAGAGCGCTTCTTCTGTCGTACGCATAATGGTTGGAAGTACCATAATGGAAAGTGTAAGCGCACCACCGAAGAATGAAAGTCCCCAGCCAAATGCGATCACAAACATCAGATATCCGAACAGACCATAGACAATGGAAGGGATACCGGATAATGTCTCGGTTGTGATTCTGACAATACTCACAAGTTTATTTCCGCGCTTGGCATATTCTACCAAATAAATAGCAGAACAGATACCGATTGGTACTGCGATGAGCAGGGAAAGCGCTGTCATAAGAAATGTATTGATAATTGCAGGAAGCATCGATACATTTTCGGTTGTATATTTCCAGGCAAAAAGCTCCGGAGAAAGATTCATGATACCGTTTGCCAGAATATAGATGACAAGTGCGCCAAGCACACCAACCGTAATGACTGCAGATACCGTGACTGCCATCAGTAAAAACATGGAAAGCGGCCGTTTTTTGTATGCAGCGAGCTTATCCTTCCAGGTGACGACATTGATTGGCCTGATAGTTTCCGTATTTGCCTTTGCCGCTACAGCTTGTTCACTCATGCCTATTTCGCCCCTTTCTTTTTCACAACTGAGAACAACAGATTAATAATCAGGATGAATACGAACAGAACCACACCGGTTGCGATCAGTGCTTCTCTGTGCAAATCTGTTGCATATCCAAGTTCCAGTACAATATTCGATGTAAGTGTCCGCACACCGGCCAACAGGCTGTCCGGCATAACTGCATGGTTTCCGGCAATCATGATGACTGCCATTGTCTCACCGATCGCACGCCCGATTCCAAGAATAATGGCTGCAAGGATTCCGGATTTTGCTGCAGGGAGTACTGCCTTGAAGACACTTCTCTCATGCGTATCACCGAGTGCCAATGCTCCTTCGTAATAGCTTTCCGGAACCGCGCGGATTGCTGATTCCGATACACTGATGATGGTTGGCAGAATCATGATTCCAAGCAGGATGCAGGCGGTCAGAATGTTTTTACCGCTTCCGCCGAATGTATTCCGGATCATCGGCGTGATCACAACCAGACCGAAGAATCCATATACAATAGATGGAATACCTGCAAGCAGATCCACAGCCGGTTTCATAATCTTATGAAGCTTCGGTGGACAGAACTTTGCCATGAATACGGCACATAAAAGTCCGATTGGAACACCGATGATGATTGCACCTGCTGTCACATAGATACTGCCGATGATCATAGGGAAGATGCCGAATTTATTTGCACCCGGCATCCAGGTTTTACCAAATATGAAATTCACAAATCCAATCTGCCGGATGGCTGGTACGCCATTGGCAAACATGAACAGACATATCATGGCGACTGCCAGTATGGACATACAGGCAGCCACCAGGAATACGATATGCATAGTTCTTTCTTTTACTTTCGTCATAGTATGCCTCGTATTTTCTTTCTGATAAGTTTTTATCAAGCTATTACTTTACTTCTGACCACTTTGTGATAGAACCTGTGTAGATGCTCTTTACCTGATCGCTTGTAAGACCATCGACATCGTTGTTCTTATTTACAACAACTGCGATACCATCAATTGCGATCACTGTTGGTGTAAGACCTGCACTAAGCTCGCTGTCTTTGAGTTCTCTGGATGCCATACCGATATCGCAGACACCTTCTGCCGCACTTGTCATACCTGTTGTAGAATCACTCTGCTGTACTTCAATCTGTACATCCGGATTGACTGCAACATATGCTTCCTTGAGCTTCTCCATAACCGGTGTTACGGAAGATGAACCTGCAATATTAATCTTACCCTTTACGCCTGCAGCCTTGAATGCACCTGCATTGCCCTGGCTGATATATCCTGCATCTTCAACAACCTTCTGTCCATCCTCGCTCAAGATGAAGTTGATGAAATCCTGTGTTACTTCGTTTGGTGTACCCTTTGTTGCAATGTTGAACGGACGGGATACCTTGTAGCTTCCGTTTGAGATATTATCAGCGGTTGCTTCTGCACCATCAATCTTCAATGCCTTTACAGAATCATCCAGGGAACCAAGGGATATGTATCCGATCGCTGCCTCATCATCTGCTACACTCGTCATCATAACGGATGTTGAGTTTGTGATATCTGCAGTAGAGATTGTATTATCAATCTTATTACCATCTGCATCCTTCTCCTCGATACCGAACAGTTCGATAAATGCGCCTCTTGTACCGGAACCATCCTCACGGGAAATTACGGTGATATCATCACTTGCTGCTTTACCACATCCTGTCATTGCTCCCATAAGCATGGCTGATGCTAAAACTCCAATGATTGCTTTCTTTAACTTTCTCATTTTCTTTGTCTCCTTTTTCTCTTAAAGATTTTCTTTTTGATTTAACTTACAAATGAGAATATACAGAATGTAAGTAAAGTGCGTTATCGTAGTTTTGTAAAATGTACGTAAAAAGAGCATATATAAAAATAGTTGTAGTTGTTTATGTGATGTATTGAAACAAGAAGTTCTAAATGTTCTGATTTACATAACTTCTATCGTACGCAATCGCCGCCAATTCGCCATCCGTGGCTCAGTGGCGGCTTGTTTGAACATCGTGTTCAAACATTGCTGATTTATTACAGAACATTAAGTACTTCTAAGTTTCAAACATATACATAAATAACTACAACTATTCTTTGTATATTATATGCTCTTTTTACTTCTCAATCTTTCGAGAAACAATAACTATTTTCTTGTTGTTCCTTATGCAATTAAATTAACAGTTCCTTGTAGTATTCTGCGTAGTCGCGGCGATTCTCTTTTGTGAAGGCGATTGCAGAACGTGGATGCTGGTTTAACAGTCCGGTCATCAGGTACTGGAGATCGTAGCCCCAGACGATGCCGTCATCCTTTAATTTCATCATGTGGTCTTCAATGAATTTGAATACCGGGTATACGTTGTATTTTGGATTCTTCAGGAATCCAAGTAATAGCTCCATTGCACAGTTGCCGGCTCCTCTTCCCATGGACAGGTAGGTTCCGTCTAACCAGTCTACACCATCACCGCACGCTTCAATCGTGTTTGCAAATGCGAGCTGCTGGTTGTTGTGTGCATGGATACCGATCTTCTTATTGTATTTTGCTGCGAAATTCAGGTACAGATCTGCGATACGGGCAATCTGCTCCGGATACAGGGAACCAAAGCTGTCCACAATGTAGATGACATCGACCGGTGTCTTGCCAAGCATATCAAGTGCAACCTTGATGTCTTCCTCCTGTGAATTCGAGATTGCCATAATATTACAGCTTGTCTCGTATCCCTTCTTTGCCGCATCCTCTACCATGTCGATTGCTTCCGGCATCTGATGAATGTATGCTGCCACACGAACTAAATCAACCGGTGAATTTACCTTCTCATCGAAATCGTTCTTGTCATGGCGCCCGATATCTGCCATGATTGCAAGCTTTAAGTCTGTATCATTCTCTCCAACGATCTCACGGATATGGTCATCACTACAGAATTTCCATTTACCGAACTTCGATTCATCAAATACCTTCTTCGATGCACGATATCCCATCTCCATATAGTCAACACCTGCGTCGATATTTGCCTGATACAATGCTTTTACAAAGTCGTCTGTGAAATAGAAGTCATTCACCAGTCCACCGTCGCGTAAGGTCGCATCTACAACTTTGATACTTTCCCGAAATCCAAGTAAATTTGATAATTCTTTCATGTCTTTGTTCCTCATCTTTCTTTTCTCTGTCGCGTTACTGCTTTAATGCAATAAATAGAATATGGATACTATATCAGAGATTCTGTATATAGTCAACCCGCTTTTGAAATATTATTCCACAAGAGAGAAAAAGCGCCTGCGTATGGCGTTAACAGGCGCTTTTTATGACAGCAAGATTTATTCACTGTCAGTCGAGAGGAAGTCTCGAATCTATACAAAATACTGATGGCGCAGTATTGTATAGCGTATATAATTGTTATAACACTATGTATATAGGAAATCTATGTATGTATCTCGTTGTTTTTGTAAGCTTGTGTATATTGTGCTTCCTGTGCATTGATATGATTTTCCCCATGTTTTGGCAGGTAGATGCCGTTGATCTGCTCTCTCGCCTTCTGGTCATCCTCGTAGAACAATTCGAAATCGTCGAGAATCCGGGCTTTGATTGCAGGATCATAGACCGGAGCGGCTACCTCTACACGGTGAACGGTATTCCGTGTCATAAAATCGGCAGAAGCAATATATATCTTCGGGTCATCTTTGCCGAATATATAGATTCTGGAATGTTCCAGAAATCTTCCGACAATGCTGATGATCCGGATATTATCCGTCTCTCCTGCCACACCTGCTTTCAGACAACAGATTCCACGCACGATCATGCGGATTTTCACGCCTGCTTTACCGGCCTCGATAAGCTTGTCGATGATCTTCTTATCCGTCAGAGAATTGATTTTCACACCGACATAACCTTCTTTTCCTTCCTTTGCCTTTGCAATTTCGTCATCAATCATTGCAAGGACTTTATTCTGCAGGCAGTTCGGAGCTACAAGCAGATGCTCTGTCTCATCGACGGTAGTTCCCATTGACAGATGATTGAACACATTGGCAGCTTCATTTCCGATATCTACTGAAGATGTGATCAGAGAATAGTCAGTATAGATACGGGATGTCTTCTCGTTGTAATTACCGGTACCGATCTGTGTGATATATTCGATTTTATTATTTCGCTTTCCTGTAATCAGGCAAAGCTTAGAATGTACCTTCATATGATTCAAACCATAGATTACGCGGCATCCGGCATCCTCAAGCTGTCGCGACCAGCGAATGTTATTCTCCTCATCAAAACGTGCCCGGAGTTCGACTAATACAACAACCTCTTTGCCCTGCTCTGCAGCTTCCACCAGTGCTTCAACAATCTTCGAATCGCTGGCAAGACGATATAAGGTCATCTTGATTGATACGACCTCCGGATCATTTGCAGCCTCATTTAAGAGCTGGATAAAAGGCTTCATGCTCTCATATGGATAAGACAGGAATAAATCATGCTCTCTGGCCTGCTCCATCACAGGGCGTGTCCGGTCTATCATAGCCGGCTGCTGTGGCACGCGGCGTTCGTAAAATAAATATTTTTCATTTCGAAGCAGATCTTCCACCTTGAATAAGAAGGACAGGTCAAGTGGTGAGATGGAATGAAATACCTGCTTTTTTGTGAGCCCTAAAAATCCACACATCTTCTCGATGATGGAGTCATTCATCATTCTTGTATATTCCATTCGGAGTGGGCACAAACGGCTTCTTGTACGAAGCACCTTCTCCACACCCTTGCGGTAATCTTTTTCATCATCGTCTAATGCATCATCCACGTCAATTTCCGCACTCCGCAGGATACGGATCAGGGATTTGCTGATTACCTTATACCCCGGGAATACTTCACCAGCAAAATGCAGAATCAATTCTTCCGCAAGCATAAAACGTCTTCCGTCGGAAGAAACCGGGATCATGCGCTTAATGACCGGATTGTTACATGGAATAATGCCAATCTTCGTATTGTTCGATTTTGTGCGTAGCTCTACCACTGCGTAGATTTCTTTGTTACGTAAGAATGGGAACGGCTGGCGTTTGCCGACAACCTGTGGCGAGATAAACGGCTGGATCTCATTCTCAAAGTAAAGCTTCATGGAATCCTGCTCATCCTCATTTAGATCCTTATACAAAAGCTCCTTGACACCATATTCTTCCATCTCATACATCAGGCGCAGGTAGATTTCATCCTTCTTCTCGCGAAGTTTCTTCTCTTTAACAATAATGCGGTCAAGCTGCTCCTGACAGGTCATATTCGTCTTATTCTCACGGACTTTGCTGTCTTTTCCAGCGTCCAATGAACCGACACGCACCATTAGGAACTCATCGAGATTACTCTGGAAGATTGACACGAACGACAGCCGCTCGCAGAGCGGATTGTTCTCGTCCACTGCTTCCTCCAATACTCTTTTATTGAACTTTAACCAGGAAAGTTCCCGGTTATCATAGATTGTTTCCTCTAACATGTTATTTTCCTCCGTATTTTCGATTATCGTTTCTGTTTCTTTATTACGTTTTTTTAATATCTTACGAAACAGACTTTTTATCTTATTGAATATCATTCCAAGATGTGATGTTTCCATTGAAGATACCTTTCAATTCATCTTTTGATACCTGATTGATCGGATTATCCTTTTGGACAATCACTGCGATTCCATCGGTTGCAATCACGGTTGACTCAACAACGTCTCTCTCATAATCTTTCAAGCTGCGCGATACCATCGCTATATCGCATTTTCCTTCCATGGCGTCATTCAGACCCTTTGTAGAATCTGTCGCATAAACACGGATGGTTGCATTTTTATTTACCGCCATATATGAATCAGCCAGTTCCGTAAGCAGATCTGCCATAGAGGAAGACCCCCGGATACTGAGAGTCCCCTTTGCATCCGGATCCGCCAAAAACGTTGTTTCTTCTGCGACCGGCACATAAGTCTGACCAACAATCTTCTGACCGGCACCTGCAATATATTTGACAAAATCATCCCGCAATGCATTCGGGCTTTCTATCCACGCAAGTGTAAAATCTCTGGTTAATGGATACGCATGATCTTTGATACTTTCTCTGGTACAGACAATTCCATCTACAGCAAGTGCTTTGGAATCTCCCTGCATCTGTCCGTAGGATACATATCCGATTCCGTTTTTTGATTCATTAATAGTACTCGCCATGGCACTTCCGCTTGTCAAAACCGTACACTGTTTTATGTCCTTGTATTTATCCATGTTATCTTCAGACATGGAAATTCCGAGATATTCTTCAAACTGGTTTCTTGTACCGGAACCATCCTCTCGAACCTGTACCGAAATCACACCAAGGGAAGAAGCATCTCCATTTGTTCCGGCAAATGCATAGTCCTGCGTTTCTTTTTTTTCACAGCTGCACAAGGATGCAGCCAATGTACCCACGCACAAAAAACTTACGATGGATATGTGAAATCTATGTTTTGCTCTAAGCTTCATGCTATGTTTCCTCCAATTCCAAGAAACGGACATTATCCATCACCTCTTCAACGATGCCGCTGCAGCTGTCACCGATACGTTCCAGATTATGTAACACATTTGAAAACGGATATGTAAATTCCGGCTTACAATTATTTTTCCGCAGACGTTTTAGATGGTTCTTGTTGAATTTCTTCTCCATATTACGCAGTTCCTTGCGATAATCGAAGACCTTCCTTGCAGTCTTTGCATCCCCATTTTCCAGTGAGACAATCGATGTCCGATACATGATTTCTACGTTATCAATTACTTTTCCAAGTTCCTCAACTGCATCCTTTGAGAATTTATACTTACCTTCGAGTTTGGCACGTATAACCGGTGAAGCATCCTCACACCGCTTGCTGACACGTGCAATATCATTTAGGACATACAACAGTCCCGCAGTCGTAGATGATTGCTCTTCAGTCAGAGAACCATTCGAGAACATTCCAGAGATATAGCTGACAGTATTCTCATCAATCTCTGTTACAAGCTTCGCATTTTTTTCTAGCTCGGCAAGCGCTTTGCTATCATTATTCATCACCGTTGCCTTCATATTTCCAATCATTTCTGATACAAGGCGTCCTGCACGGCGGATCTCCTGGGATACAAGATACATAGCTGCAATCGGCTGACTGATCACATTTTTGTCAAGAAAGCTTTTCTCTTTATAATCTTCGATAGACACTTCCTTGTCATCTCTGACAATAAACATAACAATCTTCACCATAACCGGAAGCAACGGCAGCCAGATCAGAGTATTGATGATATTAAAGCTCATATGTGCATTTGCAATCTGCCTTGAAATCACATCCAGTTCATTTCCCTTTGGCGAGATCATCTCAACAAACTTTGCAAATGGCTTGATGATCCAGATAAAGAGAAAGGAACCGGTAATATTAAACACGCTATGTGCAATCGCACAGCGCTTTGCATCTTTGGACTGTCCGATACTTGCCAATATTGCGGTAATGGTTGTACCGATATTATCGCCGAGCAGAATCGGAATTGCGCCAACTAATCCGATCACACTCGCACCATCCGGGCCTGCCTGTGATGCGAAGCTCTGCAATACCGCAATCGTTGCGGAGCTGCTCTGTACAACGAGTGTCATAAGCATACCGACGCCAACACCGAGTACCGGAATATTGCTGACTTTTTCCATCATATTGATAAATACCGGGCTTGTTGCAAGCGGCTTCATGACATCGCCCATCATCTCGATACCAACAAATAACAAACCGAATGCGAAGATTGTCTGTCCGACAAACTTTATCTTCTCTTTCTTCGCAATAAATGCAATCAAAAATCCGATAAATACAATCGGCATAATGTAATCACTAATTTTAAATGCCATCAGCTGTGCGGTCATTGTCGTTCCGATATTTGCACCGAATATAACAGAGATACCCTGTTTTAAGGACATCAATCCGGCACTGACAAAACCAATCACCAATACAGTTGTCGCACTGGAGCTTTGCAGAACTGCTGTTACAAGTGCGCCCGCCAACATTCCGCACACAGCATTTCGTGTAAGTACTCCCAACACCTTCTTCATTTTGTCTCCGGCTACCTTCTGAAGCGATTCACTCATCATATTCATTCCGAATATAAAAAGCGCCAGCCCTCCCAGCAAACCGAACACAGTCGCCATACTTTCGTTCATTTTGATTCTTCCTTCCTCTTTTGGGTCTTTTTTAGCCGATTTAAAAGTCATTTTTGCAAGCGTTTCCCGTAAGCAGAATGGCTTTCATAGCTTGAATAATATCGAAATATAGAGTCTGCTTCTATCAACAGAAAGTAAAGAATTGTTAAATCTATGTAAAGCAGCATTTCCGGACATAAGAAAAAGCGCCAGACCGGCGCTTAAATCTCTTTGATCTTATCCCGTAACCGCATCATATTGGTATCCATATCGGCAATCACATCGGAATAACGTTTTAGTTCCTGCACAATTTCCCCGGTATCAGCCAAATCCTTCTTATAGAGCAGCTGATAATCAAGTACCGACCACGAGTCCATTGCAACGGTCCGAAGCTGTAATTCTACCTTCATCCAGTCCGCCTTTTTTGACAGATAGATCGGCACAGACAGAATCATATGTACTCCCTGATAGCCGGAGGATTTCGGCGTTTTTATATAATCCTTTATCTTTAATATCTTGATATCATGCTGGATTTTCAGACAATCCACCAGCGCATAGATATCATCCCGGAACATACAGGTTACCCGGACACCAACGATATCGTTCAATTTCTTCTTGGCGTTATCCAAATTAATGGTGTAGCCTTTACGACGCAGCTTCAGGAAGATGCTTTCCGCACTTTTGATGCGGTGTGTCAGACGTACGACAACCTCCCGTTCCAGATTCTCCTGCAGCTCGAGATTGATCATCGTGAGCTTCGACTCTAAAATCTGAATTGCCCACATACAGCGAAGCTGATATTCTTTATCGGATAATGAATTTGCAAAATCCGTAATAATCTTACGGTCATTCTTTGTAATATGTAATTGTAATTGCTGTTTTTGTTCCATACTATCTATATATGTCTCATTTATTCTTTTTATTCTATCAATATCAGGTTAAAGTTTGTTAAATCTATGCAAAATGCACTTGCATAAAGTGTTTTAAGCCCCTATACTAATCTTGTACGAGTATTCATCATACACGATGTATTTTCAATACAGTCTTATAAGATGATTACCAAAAGAAAGGAATTTCTAATATGAAGGGTTACAAATATACTGTTAATAAGCGGCGTGCAAACCGACTTGCCTATCGGTTCCTTGGATTGATCTTTCTCCTTGTTGCTACCTTACAGGTGTTTACAATGATACATGGCTATGCCAAACATATGGTATTAACCGCGTTGTTTGTGACATTTGTAGGTGCTTACGGAATCTATCTCGTATTGATGTCCTTCCGAAAGCAGGCGTTTTCAGCTACGTATATCTTCGATGATACCGGATTTACGATTGAACACAAATATGGCACGACACATTACGACTTTGACCAGATCAAACATGTGACGATGGTTATTCCGGATGAAAGCATGATTTTTTATATTCTCAATATATTTACAGAGAAAGAACGTTATACGATTTCGTTTATGATGCAGAAGGAATTATGTGAGAATATCTACGATTTTATGCATGAACACTTACCAAAAAAAGACACGGAAGATTAGTTCCGTGTCTTTTTTCTCCTTATGAAAATATATGGAGCTGAGGGGAATCGAACCCCTGTCCGAAAGCTCTTCCATTACAGCTTCTCCCATTACAGTTTGTATATTGGATTTCCCATATAAAAGCGCCTACAAACAGGCTTTTCTACATGGTAGCTTCATGAATTTTCCGATACCGCAAAGCTTAAGCACCGGAGTTTCCCACTAAGTCGATGCCAGGATTCTAAGTCGTGGGGAACCTAGAGCTGACAGCTGCCAATTAGGCAGCGAACGCGTAATTTTCGTCTGCGTTTATATTTATTTTCCAAGTTTTAGCGTGGTCCTGGTCCACGAATGGCTACTGTAATTTCTAAACCCCCGTCGAAACCAGTACAACCCCTGGTTTTTCTGACGAAAATCTATCTATATATCACACCGGGTGGTGCATATATCATCTGTTATTCTGCATCTGTTGCAGAAGCATCTGACGCCGTTGCGTCTGTATCACTGGATGTTGGGAATACGGAACCGGCATAGTTCGCTGCCCAATACTGCTGTGCCCAGTAATCATATGCCGAAACATTCATCGTTTTGTTCGCAAGACGTACATCATAATTTTTTTGATACATATGTCTTCCAAGAGGAAATCCTACAAGTGCACCAAGAATGGCTGCACATACAAGAATCTCTACAACCTGTTTCGCTTTTTCCTTCTTCTGTATCTTCTTTCGGTTCTTCTTCTCTTCCTTATAACGGTCGACCTTTGCCTGACTCATATGTTCTTACCTATCCTATCCCAGATTTCTTATCTTGAAATCGCGCTCTGCTTCCCGCTTCATATCTTTCTTCGCGATATCTTCCCGTTTATCGTACAGCTTCTTGCCTCGCGCCAGTCCAATCTCGACCTTCACAAGACTATCCTTAAAATACACCTTAAGCGGAACCAGTGTATAGCCTTTCAGCTTCTGCTGTCCAATCAACTTGTTGATCTCGTAGCGGTGTAAAAGCAGTTTACGGATCCGGAGTGGATCTTTGTTGAAGATATTCCCCTTCTCATAAGGGGAAATATTCATCCCATAGACGAAAACTTCGTCTCCTTCTACCCGGATAAAAGCCTCCTTGATACTGCACTTCCCGAGCCGGAGCGACTTGACCTCTGTACCAACTAAAGCAATCCCAGCCTCGTAGGTATCCTCAATAAAGTAATCATGATATGCTTTCTTGTTATTGGCGATCAGTTTCGTCCCTTTCTGCTTTGCCACTATTTTCAACTCCTTCTATATTACCATCAATTAATGAAAAATCAATGGTTTTCTTAATTTTATCACATTTTAACACTTTTATCCGTACTTTGTCACCTAATTGGTACTTCTTTTTCGTTTTCTCACCGACCATGGCATAATCCTGTTCGTTGAAATAATAGAAGTCATCGTACATATACGCTACAGAGACTGCACCTTCCACTGTATTATCCAATTCCACAAAAATATAGTTTGAGGTAACGCCTGAGATCACTCCATCGAATTCTTCCCCGATATGCTCCGACATATACTCGATTTCTTTTAGCTTGATGACATCCCGCTCTGCTTCATCTGCCCGTCGTTCCTTGGCGGAATTGTCATTTGCAACAGTTGGCAGAATATGCCGGTAATGTGCAATCCGCTTCTCGGTCAGTTCACCATGCAGGTTCTCCTTGATGATCCGGTGGATCTGCAAATCCGGGTATCGACGGATTGGCGAGGTGAAATGGCAGTAATACTTGCAGGACAGCCCGAAATGTCCGGTACATTCTGTCGAGTATCGTGCCTGTTTCATTGAGCGGAGCATCATCTTACTAATCAGTGCCTCATACGGCTTGCCTTCAATCTCATCGAGTATTTTCTGCAGTTCCTTTGGATGAGTCTCGTCTCTCGACGCCTTGATAAATAATCCAAAATTATTGATGAATGCCGCTAAGATATCAATCTTCTCTTCATCCGGATGCTCGTGGATACGATATTCAAACGGCAGCTCCTGCCAGAAATAATCTTCCGCAATCGTTTCGTTGGCTGCAAGCATAAAATCCTCAATAATCTTCGTTGCAGGATTCCGGTCGTATGGTTTGATCTCAACCGGCTTATGGTTTTCATCTACAATAATCTTCGTCTCTGCTACATCAAAATCAATCGAACCACGTTTGCGGCGGTTCTCACGAAGAATCTTGGAAAGCTCCAGCATCAGATCAAACATCGGAACGAGCGGCTCATACCGCTTTAATACTTCTTCATCATTACGCTCCAAGATTTTCTCAACGTTCGTGTAAGTCATCCGCTCATCGACATGCAGAATACCTTCACATATTGTATGATCTAACAGCTTGCCTTTCTTATCAAATTTCATCACACAGCTTAAAGTCAGACGATCCGTACCTGCATTTAAAGAACAGATGCCGTTCGATAATTTGTGTGGAAGCATCGGGATAACGCTATCCACAAGATAACAGCTTGTACCTCGTTTCAAGGCTTCTTTGTCAAGTGGGGATTTCTCCTTTACATAGTGGGATACATCCGCAATATGTACACCTAACGTATAGATGCCGTCTTCATAGGATAAGGTAATTGCATCATCTAAGTCTTTCGCGTCTTCTCCATCGATCGTCACAGTTGGAAGGTCGCGGAAATCCGTACGTCCGGCGAAATCCGCCTCATCCACTTCATCCGGGATATCCTTCAGGGAATCCATGACCTTATCCGGATACTCCACAGGAATATCATATGCGCGGACAACCGAAAGTATGTCTGTACCAGGATCGTTTACATGTCCTAATATTTCGATGATCTCGCCTTCCGGAGATTTATGGTTTTCGCCGTAATTCGTAATCCGGCAGACAACCTTGTGCCCAGTCATGGCACCCATGGAATCTTTCTTCGCGATGAAAATATCATCAGCTACCTTCTGGTTATCCGGGATGACGAAACCGAAGCTTTGCTGTTTATCATAGGTTCCTACGATTGTTTCAAGCCCACGCTTTAGTATCTGTACAACCTTCGCTTCGGTGCTTTTTCCCTGCTTCGTATAGGAATCCGGTGCAATCATAACGCGGTCTCCATGAAATGCACCCATGGAGAACTTCGCTGGAATAAAGAAATCATCCTTGTAACCTTCTACCCGGACAAATCCATATCCCTTTTTGTTGCCGATAAAATCACCGACTAAGAATTTATCTTCAAGTTTCTTGTATTTGCCCTTCGGCGTAACTGTGATCTTTCCTTCTTCCACAAGTTCGCCTAAGGCTTCTTCGACGCGCTTTTTGTCTGCATCTCCCACCTGAAGCAGGAAACGGATATCCTTTAAACGCATCGGTTTGTACTGTTTATCACAGATAAAATCATATAATTTCTGTTTGATTCGTTCTCTTTTTTCTCCCATAGTAACACCTCCCAAAAAAATAAGCTGCTTCGATATAAAGCAGCTTGTAAAAATCTAAATGAATTTTGATGACAGGAGCAAAGCAAGTACAAAATATAAAATGCCAAGAACGACTGTAATCTTCTTCATTACGGATTCTTTGGACTTACCTTTGTTCTTGCTCCAGTAGGTATCAGCACCGCCGCCGCTGATTGCACCGGACAAACCGCCTTTTCCTTCCTGCATCATTACAATAACTGCCAGAATAACTGATATAACCAAAAAAACTATAATCAACGCTGTCTTCACGATAGTTCCTCCTTAATATATTAACTCATACTTGCATATATTACCATAAGAATTTTGTAAATTCAATATTAATTTTACAAAAAAATTAATTTATATGCGAATGATTAATTTTGAGAACTATGTGTGCAGTTATTCGGGCTCAAATCCTGAATGCTGTGGATTAGTTGGAGCTTGCATTGTAGATGGCAAGTTTACCAAGTTCCTCCTCGATCCGGAGCAGCTGGTTGTACTTCGATGTACGGTCCGAACGGCACGGTGCTCCGGTCTTGATCTGTCCGGCATTCACAGCGACCGCCAGGTCCGCGATGAAGGAATCCTCGGTCTCACCGGAACGATGTGAGATCACCGTGTTATAGCTTGATTTCTTCGCCAGTTCAATCGCATCCATCGCCTCCGTCAGTGTACCGATCTGATTGTATTTGATCAAAATTGCATTTGCAATCCCATCCTCAATTCCCTTCTTCAGCCGTCCGACATTCGTGACAAAGAGATCGTCCCCGACAAGCTGTACTTTATCTCCCAACCGGAACGTAAGTACCTTCCAGCCCTTCATATCGTTTTCATCAAGCCCATCTTCAATCGAGTAAATCGGATATTTCCCGATCAGATCCTCGTAATACTGTACCATTTCTTCCGAGTTCCGGTAAATCTCTCTGCCTGCCATACGGCTTTCACCCGGGAAATAATAAAGCCCGCTCGTCTCGTCATACAACTCACTTGCTGCCGCATCAATGGCAATCTTCACATCTTCATACGGCTTATAGCCTGCCTCTTTGATTGCAAGTACAAGATAGTCCAGTACCTCCGCAGAGGTTGCAAGATTCGGTGCGAAACCACCTTCGTCACCTACGCCGTTTGAAAGCCCATTCTCATGCAGTACGCGCTTTAAGGTATGATAGATTTCCGCACTCATCTCCAGACAATGCTTGAACGAATCCGCGCCGACCGGGGCAATCATGAACTCCTGCAGATCCACTGTGTTATCCGCATGACAGCCACCATTTAATATATTCATCATCGGAAGCGGCATTTTCTTCGCATTGATTCCTCCGATATACCGGTATAATGGTATACGAAGTGAATTTGCTGCCGCACGGGCAACTGCCAGTGACACTCCTAAGATGGCGTTAGCACCAAACCTGGATTTATTCTCCGTACCATCCGATTCTGTCAGACATTTGTCAATCAAAGCCTGATTGAACACATCCACGCCAACGAGCCGGTCGCTGATCCGCGTATTGACGTTCGTCACTGCTTTCTCCACACCTTTTCCCATATATCTTCGCTCATCATCGCGCAGCTCGTGTGCCTCATATTCTCCGGTCGAAGCGCCGGAAGGCACCGATGCGATCGCTGCCGCACCGCTTTCTGTGACGACTTCTACTTCCACCGTTGGATTGCCACGTGAATCCAGTATTTCTCTTGCGTGTATATATTTGATCCGATCCATCCAAATCAGCCTCCCAAAATTTTTACATCTAAGCTAATTATTTCCGAATCAGAGTTTTTTATACATTCAATTGTATATAGAAATCTGTGCAGACACAATAAAAAAGTTCTGTAACTATTTTTGTTACAGAACTTTTCGATTTTTTTAATCCCGGAATTTGATCTCACCGGTTGTATAATCCATATTGTCCACAATCGCAAGGGATTCCAGATGGTATCCAAGATTTCGGATTACCTGTCCACCCGGCTGGAAGCCCTTCTCGATTGCGATACCGATACCTGCTACCTCTGCGCCGGCGGATTTTACGATTGAAATAAGTCCCTGAAGCGCACAGCCGTTCGCAAGGAAATCATCGATGATCAGGACTCTATCCTCAGGGTCTAAGAATTTCTTCGATACAATAACCTGATTCTTGCACTTGTGTGTGAAAGATTCCACCTCTGCCACATACACATCACCTTCGATGTTGATGCTTTTCGACTTCTTCGCGAAGATCACCGGTACATCAAAATGTCTTGCGACGATACAGGCGATGCCGATGCCGGATGCTTCGATCGTCAGGATCTTATTGATCTTCTCCTCTGCAAACCGGCGCTTGAACTCCTCGCCGATCTGATCGAACAGGCGGACATCCATCTGATGATTCAGAAAGCTGTCGACCTTCAGTACATTTCCTTCTTTTACTATGCCATCCTTCAGGATGCGTTCCTCTAGAAAATTCAATCTTCTTTCCTCCTGCTATTAGAATAAGAAAAACCTTTTTCGGTGGAGAGTTGTAAAATATAATTTTTTCTTATACGAGTTACACTTGCTTACCAAATTCGACGCAGACGCGCTCTCGCTCACTTCCGCATGTAATGGTACTAAATTCGATGCAGCCGGTAATAAATTACCGGTGCATCTCATTAAGTGCCGACATGCTCCAATGGTCTGCTTAGAATTGGTAAGCAAGTGCAACTCTATATAAAGAGTCGTATTATTTACAAACATTATCTACCGAAAAAGGTTTTGTATTTACATCTGTGCGCTGTCAGAGACATCGGATGCACAATGCATACATTTTGTTGCCTTGATATCGATCTCTCCGTAGCAATATGGGCATTTTCTGGTAAGTGGAGCTGTTTCCTCTTTTTTATGTCCCAATGACAAAACCTTATTAACCGCTTTCATCAAGAGGAATATAACAAATGCCATAATCAAGAAATTAATAACAGCTGTAATAAATGCACCATATTCAATATACTGTCCAGTATTGAAAATTTCGAAATGTCCACCTATTTCAGCGCCACCAATACTATTGATGATTGGATTGATAAAATCATCCGTAAAAGCTGTAATTATTCCCTGAAATGCACCACCAATAATAACTGCGATGGCGAGTTCCATCACATTGCCCTTTAAAGCAAACTCTTTAAACTCTTTTAAGAATTTCTTCGTTGGTATCATTCCTTTCCTATCTTACGATCAATGACTTCCCTGTCATCTCTGCCGGCTGTGGAAGTCCCATGATCTCAAGTAATGTCGGAGCGATATCAGCTAAGCATCCACCCTCACGAAGCTTTACGCTGTCGTCGTAATTTACAAGGATAAATGGAACCGGGTTGGTTGTATGTGCCGTATGAGGTGCCTTTGTCTTGTAATCAATCATCTGCTCTGCATTTCCGTGGTCTGCACAGATAAAGAGAACGCCGTCTACTTCCTTGATTGCTTCTACCGCAGTTCCTACACACTGGTCAACTGTCTCAACAGCTTTAACAGCTGCAGGGATCACACCGGTATGTCCTACCATGTCCGGGTTCGCAAAGTTGATGATAATCACATCATACTTGCCGGAACGGATCGCTGCGTTCAGCTTCTCGGATACTTCCGGTGCACTCATCTCTGGCTGAAGATCGTAAGTTGCAACGGCCGGAGACTTTACAAGTACTCTGTCCTCATCCTTGTTCGGTTCTTCCACACCACCGTTGAAGAAGAATGTAACGTGTGCATATTTCTCTGTCTCAGCGGTACGAAGCTGCTTCAAACCGTTTGCAGCAAGATACTCGCCAAGTGTATTCTTGATCTCCTGCTTCTTGAAAGCGATGATTTTGTTCGGGATAGACTCATCGTAATCCTTGAAACATACATATGTCAGTGGAAGCTTTCCACCCTTACGCTCAAATCCTGTAAACTCATCTGCACAGAACGCTCTTGTAATCTCACGTGCACGGTCCGGACGGAAATTAAAGAAGATAACGGAATCGTTTGCCTTTACCGTTGCAACCGGCTTTCCATCTGCCTCGATAACAGTTGGAAGAACAAACTCATCTGTCTTATCATTTGCATAAGAATCTGCAACTGCCTGTACAGGATCAGCTGCCTTTACGCCCTCACCATATACCATAGCTGCATAAGCCTTCTCTACACGATCCCAGTTGTTATCACGATCCATTGCATAGTAACGGCCGGAAATACTTGCAACCTTACCGACACCGATTTCCTGCATCTTGTCAACGAGCGCTGCAACATAATCCTTACCAGATGCCGGAGGTGTATCTCTACCATCTAAAAATGGATGTACATATACACGGTCAAAGCCCTGCTTCTTGCAAAGCTCTAAGATACCATACAGATGTGTATTGTGGCTGTGGACGCCACCATCAGAAAGAAGTCCCCACAGATGAAGGTCGGAATTGTTCTTCTTACAGTTCTCAATCGCCTCAAGCATTGCTTCGTTCTTGAAGAAATCACCATCCTCGATTGCCTTTGTGATCGATGTCAGATCCTGATAGATAATTCTTCCGGCACCAATATTCATATGTCCAACCTCAGAGTTACCCATCTGTCCGTCCGGAAGTCCGACTGCAAGTCCGGAAGCATTTCCTCTTACGTATGGACACTCTGCCATCAGCTTATCCATCACAGGTGTGTTCGCCATGTAAATTGCATTACCTTCTGTCTTGTCTGTAATGCCATAGCCATCAAGTACCATCAATACAACTGGTTTCTTACTCATTGTTTATCTCCTTTATATTATAATAATTTATTCTTTGTAATTTCCTGTATGATTATATACAGTTATGCGCTATTTTTCAAGATTTTATCGACATGAAATTATCATATATTTGTGTGTGTATATGTTATTTGTAATACTCTCCTAAGCTGATTCCGTTGGTACCAAGCGGGATTGCATGATCAAGTCCGATGAACTTCCCGCCGTTGTTCCACAGAACTTCCTTGACAAATGCATACTTCTCCTCGTCCCACGTTGTGAAATCATCTAAGACTATGCCACCGGTATCTCCGGAGTTCGCATTGAAGCACCAGAAGGTGTGATTCAGCTTGTTCTTCTGTATGAGTTCGCGCATATAGGTCATCCAGGTGATGTTCGGTTCCGTCATAAATCCGCCCCACTCACCGATCAGAAGCGGTGCGATATTATCCTCATGGATATAAAACCAGTTATCATGCCAGCAGTCCTTCATCAGGCTGTCGTATGTATAACTGCCCTGAAACCAAGGCTGTTCATATACAGTCGGACCATAATCGTGCGGCGAATACACAAGTTTGTTCTGATATTTGCCTAGGTCAACCGGGTAATCTGCGACACCGCGCAGGTTTCCACCCCACCAGTTGAAATAATAATCATCCTCATTCGTTGATGCATAATCGCCGTTCTTCTTGATATCAACCGGATAGATCTCAGTTCCTTCCACAAGCACGAGTACATTCGGATTCTTTGACAGCACAGCATTTGCAGCACGCTCTGCCGTGTATTTCCAGTTGTTCTCAGACTTCGAATCGTTCCAGATTGCCGCGCCGTCGCCCTCGTTTGGCTTTCCGTGTGGCTCATTCTTCAGGTCATAGGCGATGATCGTATCATCGTTCTTGTAGCGGTCAGCCATCCACGAAAGTGCATACAGATAATCATCCGTGGATATCCGGTCCGTGTACCAGAGATTCACCATATGTCCGCTCGCATTCGTCTCCGCACAATGGATATCAATAATCAGCTTCAACCCATTCGCACGGCACTGCCCGATCACATACTCGAAGATCTGCAGGCTGTCCATCCCAACGAGATAATCATTGGTCGCCTGATTGAAATTCGCATCCGGATACTCACCGTTCGACCACTGTAAGATCAGTTCCGCCGAAAATGGCACACGAATCACATTGAATCCGTGGTTTGCAATCTCCTGAATCGATTGATTCAGGTCGGAAGCCCATAACCCGTCAAATGTGTTCGTCCCCGTATTGTAGCCAAACCAGTTGATACCGGTCAGCCACACTTCGTTTCCATCCGCATCCACGATCTTGTTGCCATCCGTAAACAGCCAGTCATCGGTCGTCGGTTCCGGCACGTCCATCGCGCCATAGTCCACATCCCGGTCTACAGACACGTGATTGGTGGATGCTGTCTCGTCCGCAGATTCATCCGAAGTATCGTTCGTAGCAGAATCCTTGTTCGAGGTATCATTCTGATTGTCTGAATTTTCGCCTATTTCCTCATCCGTCTGAGCTTCTGCCGAACCGGATACAGACTTGTTGGTTTCTGCCTTATCCCATTTTCCCTGTATCTGCATACCAAGCAGCATGCCGAGCAGAAAGACGATGATAAAGAGCAATATGAATATTACGACTTTTAGTTTTTGATTCATGTAGATTGATTTCCCCTCTGTTTTTTTATCATTATACATGATGAAGGGAAGGAAAGCGAGAAAAAATCCCCTCTTTACCAGAATATCTGACAAAAAGGGGTTCATACTATCGAATCTAAAATGGTACTATTTTTCAAGTGGCCGCACCGCATACTTGCTCATCGTTACGGCTGCAACCAGACATGCCAGCATCAACAGTAACTCGAATTTGACCCGGATAAATAACTGGTCGAGCTTCGCCTGCGTCTGATAGATCTCCAGTGCGTTATCGTTCGAGAAGGACAGATTCCCGGCAAGTGTCAATACCTTCTGACTTTGATCCTGTCTGGCAATCCGGATGCGCAGATTCCCTGAGGCTTTAAGCGTAACCGGATCTCCTACGGCACAGATAAATGGTGTGTTCCCGCCGATATCCACTTGTACGATCCGCGCGGTACGGCTTCCTCCTGCCTGTGATGCATCGCTACCACTATCTGTCGGCTGGTTTGTATTCTGGCTTTGTTCTGTCGAAGAAGTATACGTCACAGTAAGCTCCTCTGTCTGAATCGGCGCGATATCCTGTGACAGGCTCTGACAGATCTGCTTATACGCGGCAGTGTTCGCATAATAGGTCGTTGTTGAACCTTCCTGTGTGATACCATAGACCTCCTGTATATATGCCTCACTTAAGAGCTCCGCCTCGAAGGATGTCGTGTTCGCCTGATATGACACCGTGACGGAATCGCTCACATCATAGCTTACATCTGTGACGCCCTCAATCTCGCGCACCCGCTGTACCTTGCTGTCTGTGAGCACCTGATCATTCCCAATCAGTTTGAATTCCTCTTTCGTCCGGGTGATCTGCGCATAGCGTAAGCCGTCACGGATCAGGAATCCACAGCAGACTCCGATTGCGATTACATATAAAATTATAATCTTCACTGCATCCTGCTGTCGGCGCAGGCGCAGAAACTCTCGTATCTTCATAATCTGTCTAATTGCTCCACACTGATTTCTCCGGAATATTTATTCCGTATCTTCCTCATCCTGCTTCTTAAGGTGTATCTTCCGTACAATGATCACACCTGCAGCAACTGCGATACAACCAAGAATAACTGCCATGATCACCCACCACTGGTTCGTATTGTCCGGTGTTGTCTCTTCCTTCTGATCCGAAAAAGGGGATTTGATCGTTGTGGTAAATGTCGCTTCCTCCGTATATTCCTTGCCGCTTTCGTCCTCGTAATAATAAGTGACCGTGCCTTCGGTATTTCCATACAGCTTGCTTCCGGACAGTGAGCTGACAGATACCTGTGTGCTTCCGGTTGCCGCGGTTCCTGCCTCCATATCTCCGATGAAGATCGTTCCCTGCGGTTTTAATCCATCTGCCGCGATCTCAGCCCGTACATTATAGATCTTACTTCTGCCTAAGTTCATCGCCTGCACTTTGGCTTCCACAACATCTGCCACGACTACCTCACTTGGAAAGCTTAGATCGTCAAACTGCATCTCAGAGGACTGCTGTACCGTGATCTTCGCCTTGCCGGAGGTGGAATATGTATTTCCATCACCATCCGCATAGTCCATGGCGAGTTCTAAATCGTATTGTCCTGCAGCGGTCTTCGCGTTGATCCGGTAAGAAAATGTGATCGTTGTCTCCTCCTGTGGAGCAATCTTTTCGATATAGACGCTGTCAGACTGGCTGAGCAAAGTAAAGCTCTCGGTATCAGCGGTCACAGCGACTGTCATGTTCTTCACTGTATTTTCCTTGCTTGTGTTAAGCAATGTGATCTCTGCTGTAATTTCATCGCCGGATAAGATCTCGTCCTTGGAGAATTTATATGATTTCACCATAACCTTCGGTGCAAAAGTCGGAAGATCTTCAGCTACCGGCTCTACCACAGCTTCTGTCGTTGCGTCCGGATCGATGCCATCACTGATCGTCACATACGTGGTAAATTCCTGCTCCACCGCATTGCCCTTTGTATCCTTCGCTGTGACCTTCAGGATCACCGGATAAGAGCCATTTGTCCGCTTTCCCTTTAATTCTACGGTAAAATCTGCCACGTAGGCGGAAACCTCTTGGGTATTGGCATTTACCTTGACGGTCTGCAATCGGATATCCTTCTCGTAGTTTTTAAATACGAACGGTGCTGTCTGCGCATCGCCCAGATCAAGCGCCGCCCGTAATGTGTTCCCCCGAAGTTCTCCTTCACTGAGTATCGGAAATACAATGCGAACCGAGCCGTTGGCATTGGTCGGTACATAGCCATCCTTGTAAGGCTTCTCCATGCCATCATACTGATTTGCATCATCAATTTTTAAAGTCATTGCATCTGTCTGCGTATCAGTATCTGATTTGTCGTCTGTCTGTGTTTTGCTGTCAGATTTGCCGTCTGCCTGTGTCGTTGCAGGTGCCTGCGTATTTGCCGGTACCTGTGTGGGCGTAAGATCCTGTCCATTCGCAGATGGATGCATAGCATTACATGGATGATCCTGCATACTGTAACATGACATATTCCAGGCTTCGATGTTATATACAGTTATATCTGTATTGCATGATTGTGCGGCAAGAACATTTCCTGCCGGAGATAATCCCATACACATCGTTGCCGCGATTGTCATCGCAAGTATTTTCGTTGCTATATACTTTCGTTTCATTTCCAGTCCTCCATTTCATGTACATAATCACACAGCATCTCGATATCTTGTGCATTATGGCTTGCCAGCATGATTGCCTTGCCGCTTTCCTTCAGGGATAATAAGAGCTGCCGCATCTCCGCGACTCCTGCTTTGTCAAGTCCGTTAAATGGCTCGTCCAAGATCAGCACGTCCGGGTTCTCCATGATCGCCTGTGCGATGCCAAGCCTCTGCCGCATACCAAGCGAATATTTTGCAACCGGCTTTTTCATCTTTGGATTTAATCCCACGTGCTGTAATGTCTCGATGATCTCATTCTTCCCGATTCTGCCTTTCAGATCTGCTAAGATCTTCAGGTTCTTATATCCGCTTATCCCCGGCAGGAATCCCGGTGTCTCGATAATCACGCCGAGCTTATCCGGAAAATCACATTCCTTCCCGACACGGCTGCCCCCGACATAGATCTGCCCCTTGTCCGGATGCATAAATCCGCAGATGCATTTCATCAGCACGGTTTTTCCACTTCCGTTATTTCCAACCACGCCGTAGATCTTCCCCGGTGGAATCTCCAGATTCACATCGACTAACACATGCTCTTTCCCGAAGGATTTGTAGACGTGTTCCACGACGATTCCCTGTTTGCGTTCGTGCACTTTTTCATTGCTATTTTCTTGTCCGTTTTTATTTCTGGTTTCTTCCATCTATCTAGGAACCTCATTTCCTCACATTCTGATTCTTGGTTATTCATTCATTTGATTTACATAATGTAATTATCGTAACTGTGTTCCTGTAAACTGGAACGTATACCTGCGGATACGAAGCAGACACATTATAAAAATCAAAAGTGCCACCCCTGCAAAAAATACATACGATACCCATAGTTTCGGCAGATTATCATAGCCGAAGCTATGCATGTAATACGTCGCATGGTTGAGCGGTGATATCCAGCCGAATATGATGTTTGCATACCGTGACTGCACCGCCGGGATATGCAGGATATCCGACAGTGTATCCGGTGTAAGCAGAAACCCGAATCCCGAATAGATGATACCTGCGATCATGCCGCCGTTGTCTTTCACCATATTGAAAAATAATATGATTCCCGCCATCACGATCGAATACCCAAGCATCAGTCCAAATATGTGGAACATCACCTGATATGGGAAATTCAACTCCATCACCTTCACAAACGATGGCACATTCAGCTCATAACCGATGTTCGAATACCCAAGCACTGCCGCTGTATCGCTCCACATATCTGCCACAAATGCCTGACTGCTTGCCAAGATACAGGTAGAAAGCAGGATAAAACAAAGGAACAGAAACGTTGCAAGGATCAGATACAGGATCTGTCCAAGCACCCACACTTTCCGGTCTATCCGCACCAGAAAAAGCGGCACATCATTTCCAAGGTTCGGCATATCTGCGAATAATAAAAGCAAGAGTAACGAGATGATCAGCACCGACTGTGCATCACCGAATGTCCAGATGAACGGCTCTGCCATCTGCAGGATCGTGTCATGCTCCTTCGCGAATACCAGCACCTTGTCGGAAAGCAGGAAGCTTACGATAAACGCGAGGCAAAACGCGAGTATGATCTGTGGATTCTTCTTCCATCTTCTGAAATTTGCAAACGCGGTAAGCAGGATCTGTCTTAGTTTATACACGTTCGATGCACCTCCTTACCGTATTGTAATAGATTAAAAAAAGCAGAACCGACAGACTGCTAAGCAAAATCACAATTCCCTGTTCATCGAAGATCCAGTTATGTTCATACTGGATCCACTCGTATGGATACAGACAGTAGATATCCTCGAAATACCGGTCATGCAGGATTACCAGAATATAATAGATGACGAAGCTTCCGCCATACGCGATATACCGGCTGTTCGAGATTGCCGCAAGTGTCGCCGAAAGCAGCGCCCACACCATCGCCGAGAAGAAAATAAGCAACGGATTTAATGCTGCAGCGTTTTTGGCAAAGCGCAGATATAGCAGGCATGGAAGCATCTCAACCAATCCGCCCGCAATCCCACATGCGAGGAACTTGCCACAGATATAGGATGTTCTTCCGCACCTTGGTAGATACGCCTTGATATAACCGCTCTGGTAATCAGCAAGCCATGCAGTTGCATATGGAAACGTAGATATGACAGGAACGGTCACCCGGAACAACTCCGAGTCACCGCCCACCTTCCACAGAATCAGAAGTTCCAATATAAATCCTGCCAGAAATCCTTTTGAAATTATTGCTCGTTTCATGTCTGTCTCAAAACTGTTCATTTAATACCCCAGATCTTTATCAATGACGGTTCCATCAATTGCGTTGATTGATAAAAGGACTATATCTTTTTCTTCTTCTCCTGACACATCGGTTCTGGTTCCGGTAAAATCCCACACAGGAACTAATATTCCCGTGTCAAAATTGTCCGGCTCACTGATTCTTGAATACCGGAGCTTTACATTGTTGATATCAATATAGGTGTATTGCTCATCATCCATTGCCGCATTGGTTGTTACGATCATCTGTTCAAATACATCCTTTATCTCATCAAAGTTTTTCAGTGCTGACTGATCGACAACAGTTTCGGTTACATCCAATGGAATCAGATAGTCAAATCCAACAATTCCATCATCATTTACAAAGATTGCAATATTTTCAGCATCCCAGATTTTTTTCACATAGGAATCCCCACGGAATTCATCGACGATTTTCGAACCTCCATCGTTGTTGACAAATACGCCATCGATGCATCGCTGATACCGGAACGCATACACGCTTCGATAGACATCCTGTCCATGGTTTGCTTCTTTTAACTCTGCTGCATTTCTGGTATCCAGTCGTTCCTTTACAAGTCCTCCATTATAAAATGCATATTCTGTAAGCCCCATATCCTTCAAAAATGTCTCTGCTAGTTCTTTTGCTTCTGCTTCGGAAATCGTTGTTTTTTCCAGGAAAGAATCATTCTCTGTCCCCGCCTCTATCGGATGAACATAGGAACTTGCTGTTCCTGCTGTAGCAAAGCGGTAATCTTCATCAATCTTACAATACGGATCAATTCCCATCACACTGTGTCCAACATCATAATAACCGGCTCTGGAACTTCTGTACTTAAGCATATTTCCATAATTATCATTGTTCTGAATATAGAGCGACTGGTAGTGTCCGTTTTTGGCGTCGTTAATTTCATAGATAATCTCTGCATTCGCATCATCAAAACTATTTTGCCAGCTATAATAATCATCATCCGGATGAGCCGCATACAAGTCAGCGATCGAATGGAACTGCCGGTCCGTCTCTGTCCCCTGAATAGAAAAAGTCTCCGGTGCTTTTTCATATTCTTCCAGTGTTTTTCGATTCGATTCTTCCAGCTCCGCAATCAGTGCATCTTTTTGTTCTGCCGTATAAGCGTTGCTGTTCTTTATTTCTTCCATCCATTCATTATTGTTATTAATAGAATCCAACGACCATTCGGATTTCAGCTTCTGTCCCAACACTTTTCCTTCGTACAATGTCTGATCCCCGAAGAAATAAGTTTGTACCTGATCTGCAAACACCTGATCAATCTTCTTCTGCTTTACACGCAAAATGGATAACTTCTCTGTCTGTGGGATATCCACCTGTGCATCCACATGCACCTTCACATGCATACCCGTATCTTCAAAATCTGTCTGGTATTTGTCGTAATCCGCTGCGACCTCCTGCACTTCCGTCGTGGAAGCCTCTGTGTTTTCCGCCTGTTCGATCATGTTGTCAAAATCTTTGTTGTGTACAATTTCCGTATCCGGACTTTTCTGACAACCAGCAAATAAAATCATTGTAAGTGTTGCAGCAAGAAAGCTTCGTGCCGCCTGTTTACACTTTCTCATATAGGTCATCCCCCTTTTATCATATATATAAATCTCACCTGTTTTTATTTTAATACCCCAGATTCCGGTCGATCACCGAACCATCAATCGCGTTGATGGACATGAGAATTGCTCCGTGAACTTCATTCCCATACTGGTCTGTCTTGGTTCCGATAAAATCCCAGACCGGAACTAAAAGTCCGGTATCAAAGCTGTCCTTCTCACTGATTCTTGTATAGCGAAGTTTTACAGAATCAATATCAATCGTTACATCTCCGTAACTTGCATCTTCTTCATTTACCGCATTCATAGTCACTATCATCTGCTCGAAGATATCTTTGATCTCATCAAAATTCTTCAATGTTGATTTCTCTACAACAGTATCGGTTACCTCAAGCGGAACGAGGTAATCGAATCCAACGATTCCATCATCATCTACGAAGATTGCGATATCTTCAGTTGACCATAATTTCTTGTTATAAGTATCTCCCTGCCATTCATCAACAATCTTACTTCCACCATCGTTATTTACGAAAACACCATCGATACAGCGTTGATACCGGAATGCATAGACATTTCGATATGGTGTTGCACCTAACTCCTGCTGGATATCCAAATTACGATTATATTCTGTTACCTCACTGATCAAACCGCCATTATAATATGCAAATTCATTCAAACCGAGCTCGTCTAAAAATGCATCTGCCATCTCTCTGGCTTCTGTCTCGGAAATTGTTGTTTTATCCTTTGGATTTTCAACAAAATCATCGGCTGTTTTTTGTTCATCATATAATTCGCTATTAATAGCATCAATCGGAACGCCTTCTTCTTTCGGCCATACCCATCTGGCTTCCCGCGTTGCAAAATTATATTCCGGCTTTACAATCTCCGAATAAAAATCTCCATCCATAACAGATGAACCAACACCGATATATCCGAGTCTTGAACTGCGATACCGGATTAGATTTCCATAATTTAAATTGTTCTGCAGATACAAAGACTGATAGGAACCATTGGCTGCATCATTAATCCCATAAAAGATGCTGGAATCTGCACCTTCAAATGAATTTTGCCATTGATAATATCCATTGTCCGGATTCTGAGCAAGCAATTCTTCTATACTGTGGATTTGATTGTCGGATGGATTTGCTGTGTAATTAATCGCATCATCCGAATTTTCATATTCTTCCTGTAGACTGTCCAGACGATCCTGAACCTCCTGTATTAAAACCTCTTTGTCGCTTTCGGAGTACAATCCGTTTGTATCATTTTTATATTCTGCGATTGAGTTTCTACTTTCCTGCATTTCTGTCTCAATATCCGCTTTCGTTCTCTGATTCAGAACAGTTCCATCGTACAGCTTCTGATCCTGAAATAATAACCCACGCAGCTTATCCAGAAAATCCTGATCAAATTTCTTCTGTTCTACCCGGAAGATGGACAACTGACTTGTATCCGGGATATCTACCTGTGCGTCCGCATGGACTGTCACATGCAGGCTGTCATCCTTGATATCAGTCTGATAGGTATTATAATTCTTGGCGATCTCCGCGACCTCAGTTGTTGTCGCCTGTGTATCCTGCGCCTGTTCAATCATATTATCCATATCTTTATTGGACACGATTTCCTTTTCCGGACTCTTCTGGCATCCGGCAAATAATGATGCGGTAAGTGTGGCTGCAACGAAGATACTTGCAATGCGTTTATATTTTCTCATGGTTGTTATTCCTTTCTACTCTTCTTACTATTAGTTTTAGTGTGTTTCAATGATATTTATCTGGCTTTTAAGCATGATAAATATGTTTTCTCTGTATGTTGATGTTATGTTAACACTTCATACCACATCGAGTATTCATCATTATTTAAACAAATTGTAAATTCGTGTTGATATGGGAGATTTGCCGGAGTGGGTTTTATAGCTTGCTTTTCTCTTCCTACGCCCATATCGTGGTTTTTTCCGCTTGTTTTATCCTCGCCACACCCAATTTCCGCTATTGGACTTCTTGATTAGTTTCCGGTTTGGGTTTTTTTGCTTGATTATCTTTTCAAAAACCCATGACGTGGGTTTTCCAGCTTGTTTTATCCTCGCCACACCCAGTTTCCGCTATGAAACTTCTTGAATATGTTCCAGAGTGGGTTTTCTAGCTTGCTTCTCTCTACCTACACCCATGTCGTGGGGTTTTCTGCTTGTTTTTTTCTCTCCACACCCAGTTTTCGCTCCGGGACTTCTCGATAAGCTTCCGGATTTGGTTTTCCGACTTATTTACACTTTCCCACGCCCATATTGCGAATGTAATACATAAAAAGTGGCATATCCGGAGGAACCCTCCCAATATGCCATTTATTCAGCCAATTACCAATATCATATATTAGAATTATGCTCATATATATCACAGGTACAACATACCGCAGGTACGACATACTGAAATATGATCGCCCGTCTCACTCAAACAATCACGCCGGAAAATTCAGAATCATCGTTGTGCCTTTTCCTTCCTCACTCTCGATTGCCAGTGTCACATCATGCCGTTTCAGGATCAATGCCGTAAGCGCCAGTCCAAGCCCGGCACCGCCGTTCTTCCGGCTGCGCGATTTGTCGATCATATAAAAAGGCTCCAGAATCTTCTTTTGCTCCTCTTTCGGAATTCCACACCCTGTATCCTGCACCAGAATCTGATGATCATTCGCAATCAACCGGATCGTATCTCCCTGCTTGCTTGCCTTATTGGCGTTATCCACAAGATTCACAAGCACTTCGGTCATCAGATCTTCCTCCACCAGGAAACACTCACCGTGTTCCTCATACTGAAGCGTGACACCTTTTGTCTCTAGTAGCTTCCGGCACAAACGCCCCGTCCGTTCAAAGAGCTGTCTGACCGGAATCTCATGCAATTCCAGCTTCTGCTCCGTATCAAGCTCCAGCAGGCGTAACATCTTCTTCGACAAGCGTTCAAGCCGCTTGCATTCCTCGTCGATATAGCCAAGTGCCTCAGCTTCATCCGCCTCATCCAGCTGCACGGTAAGCAAGGTCTGCGCATACCCGGAGATTGCGGCAAGCGGAGTTTTCAGCTCATGTGTCAGATTCCCCATGAAAAGTGTTTTCTGTCGTTCCGACTCTTCCAATGACTTTGTACGTGTCTCGACAGCTTCTGCCATCTGGTTAAAAGTCGTACCAAGTGTCGCAATTTCATTTTTCCCTCTGATATTCACACGCTTGTCATAATTTCCCTTCGCAATATCCGCGGCTGTCGCGTTCAGTTCCTTGAGTGAACGAAGACTATGCCGGAGAATCAACGCGACAATGATACACATTACAACCATAACACTAAATGTGATTACAATCATATACATCGTCAGATTTCGAAGTTTATCCTTTGCATAATCAATGCACGTCAGATGATAGATGCTTAATCTGTTCTTCGTCGTATATTTACAGATTATATATTCGGAATCCTGATAGCGCAGAGTTCCATAGGAAATCGTTTCATTCGCAATTGAATTATAATCGTTATTCTCAACATCCTCCAGAGAAAGAACCGTATGATTATATACAAAATACCCGTGCTTGGCATCATTGACCAGAGTTCCATCTATCTCCTGGTAGCGGACACAGATCGTATATTCATCCAATCTTGTCTTGAAGAAATACTGTAGCTGTATATCCATAACTTCATCCGAGTTACTTGTAAACTGACTTCGCTCAAACGTCTGATTATACGCATCCGCAAGAGAATACATCTCATTTAAGGCATTTGAGGTCGCCTCACTCATAATATTTTTCCGCTCAACATTCCATACAAGCACATCTACGATGATTGTTGCAATTAAAACTGCCGTACAGCAAAGCCATGTAATCCATGTTTGAAGTTTCAACTTACTCCTCCAATCTGTATCCGAGCTTTGATACAGTCTTAATATGATCTGTCAGATTCAATTTCTTCCGAAGCTGTCCGATATGAACATCTACTGTACGTGTCTCTCCCACATATTCGACGCCCCAGACCATGCGAAGCAGATTCTCTCTGGATATCGCACGGTTTTTGTTCCTGGCAAGTACCGCAAGAAGTTCAAATTCCATCGGTTTTAGAGATACTTCTTTGCCATCCTGACGGACGGTATGCTGTTC
>ULWY01095154.1_pt1 | contig 40225 bp, 27 predicted proteins | sample 1960761 | NCBI WGS metagenome assembly ULWY01 (sample SAMEA4835824, study PRJEB28245) | human gut metagenome | biome: gut microbiome; material: fecal sample | place: Denmark | collected 2008 | reverse complement strand
CCCCTCACGACATTCAGTTGTGAGGGGAATTTTTTTATGCCTATGCCGCAAAGGTGCTTTCCGGACACCTTATTTATATATTATCTTCAGGTTTGTGGTATCATTCGATTTTATAAGCTTAAGCTGACGCTTTATTTCTTTTATTTTTCATTTGTTTTTATCTTAGTAATAGTTTCCAATGAGTGATAAATCTTGCCATGGAGAGCTTTAAAACTCGTTATATGTGGTATGGTTATTTTTGTGTGTGAAAAATCACATGATAAATATTTGCGATAATAAAAGAACAGTTTCTTATTTCTGAACGTTTTTTTATGGCAAATTCAAACAAATCTATTATTTTTGTCTAACAATGCACAGTGTAAAAGCCATGGAACAAGACGAAATTCTTTTCATTGAAGCAATCAATCGTCAGGAGCCCAAAGCCTATCAGACTTTATATCGCTTATATTATCGGGCATTAGTAAATTATGCCATGAGGTTTATCAGTAAGCAAGATGAAGCTGAAGACGTTGTGCAAGATCTTTTCGTCTCTATGTGGAATAAGAAAATTCAATTCGTATCGTACGTTTCATTCCGGACTTATCTCTATAATGCGGTTTATAACGCCGTTCTAAACGTTATTAAGCACCAAGAGGTAGAGCAGCGTTATGTAGACCTCGTGAAGAATGAAGATGAATTGGAATTTCCAGAAGCCGATTACCAAAAAGAAGAAATCTATCGTCAACTTTATCTTGCTATTGATCGTCTGCCGAAAAAATGCAGGGAAATATTTCTGATGTATATGGACGGGAAAAAGAATGAAGAGATAGCGCAGATTTTAAGTATTTCCATTGAAACGGTCAAAACTCAGAAAAAACGGGCTATGCGCTTTTTAAAAGACGATATAGGCATTAAGATGACGTATAGCGAAATGCTTGCATTGCTTTTACTTCTCTTTAAATAATAACTAAAATAAGCCATTATGCCATTACGATTTCCTATCAATTTGGCAACACACGTACGAAATTAGCAATTGATAAGGCATATGTGTTTAAACCTTAAAATCGTTTAGGGTATGCTTTGTTGTTGCATTATAAATAGTGTATTTATATCCGGCATTTTAGTATCGTTTTTCTACTTAATTGATAAAAATAGCTGTTCTTTTATTGTTTTTTTTAAGTTTTGTCCCTCATTTGTAATTCTGGATTGTCTTTTATATAAATTAAGAATTAAATATGCTACGGACTTCTAATATAGAAAAAATCATCTCTCGCCAATTATTAGGCGAGAAGTTAACTGGTGAAGAACAGAAGCAACTTCAAACTTGGCTTGATGAATCAGAACGCAACCATCGTCTATATGATGAATTGAGAGGAGAATATTTCGATGTCAATTCGTATAAAGCATACAAACGCATAGATTCTGATAAGGCTTGGAAAAAGTTCCAAAAAGCTACTCTGCGCATACAGCCTACATTATTCCATAGATTTCTTAAATACGCTGCGATATTGATTCTTCCTTTGGTTATAGCAGGAACTATTTTATATAGCGAATATCAAAGCTCACAATGCAATTTAACTGCAGTTATTGTTCCTGGCTCTACCGGAGCGGTATTTAGAACTGCGGAGGGTAAGACTATGGATCTGAACGAAGAGACACTGAAAGAAGGTTTATTGGAGAAGGAAGAACAGAATATACTTCCTACATCTAAAGGAATCATCATGAAAGCGAAATCTTCTGATGAGGAAACAACTGATTCGCAGGCTAAAGAAGAGCCTTATGAGTTGCAAACATTAGGAAACGGTGAATTCCAAATCACGTTGGAAGACGGAACACATGTACACCTTAACTATAACACTACCCTCCGCTTTCCTGTGCACTTTTCTAATAAGGAAAGAGTAGTATATCTAAAAGGCGAAGCTTTCTTTAAAGTAGCAAAGGATGAAACACGTCCTTTCAAGGTACTGACAGATAATGTTGCGATTAAGCAATATGGAACAACGTTTAATGTAAATACATACTCGTCTTCGTCTACAAAAGTTGTTTTGGTAGAAGGTAGTATCGGTGTTCTATCCGAGGAAAAAGAATATCCAATTCGTCCATCAGAGTGCTTGACATTCCACAAGCAAACATCGAAGGTCGATATTAAGCAAGTAGATGTAACGCCTTACGTAGCTTGGCATGATGGCCGTTTTATTTTCGACAATGAGACTTTAAGCGAAATAATGAGCACGCTCTCGCATTGGTATGGAGTAAAAGTGGTCTTCGATGACCCAGAGTTGAAGAAGCTTCATTTTACCGGCAATATGAGCAGATACGGCAAAATACATCCTCTTTTGAATTCTATAAGCCTGACAGTAGGCATCAAAATCACGTTAAACGACAGAGTTATACATGTAGCAAACGAGGAATAAATAATCTGATATATAACAATAAAATCAAGTCATTATGAAAAAAAGGAAATATTTGATTTTCTTATTGATGGGGTGTCTGTTTCCCTGTGTGCTATGGGCGCAGAATGCCAAGACACAAAAAGTAACACTTCAATTAAAAGAGGCTTCTGTTAAAGAATTCTTCGATGCTTTGCATCATCAGACAAAACTGAATTTCGTGTATAATAATGAGCAGATTAAAAGTATACCTTCTATTAACGTAACAGCAAAGAACGAGTCTTTGACAAACGTTCTTGACCGTATCTTTAAGTCAGCCGGATTTGGATATAATATTGACGATAATACTATAACTCTTTACCGCATTCGCCATAAAGATGGAGATAAGAAACAGGTAAATGGTAAAGTTGTTGACGGTTTGGGCGATCCGCTGCCTGGTGTAAACGTTGCTGTAAAGGAAGAAAAAAATGTGGGTGCCACTACCGATATGAACGGTAAGTTTACACTTAAGGCAAAGCCTGGTCAGCATCTGATTGTGTCTTTCATTGGTATGAAAACTCAGGTTGTTCTTTTTAAGGGCCAAGATAATCTGAACATCACTCTTGTTGAGGATGCCGAAGCTATGGACGAAGTTGTTGTAAACGGTTATTATACCAAAAACAAGCAGAGCTTTACCGGCAACGCTATCAGTGTTGCTAAGGCTGATTTGGAAAAGGTTTCTAATACCAACTTGATGAGCGCTTTGCAGGTGTTCGACCCTTCTTTTAAGCTGCAAGAAGATATCTCTGCCGGTTCAAACCCTAATTCGGTTCCTAAGATGCGTATTCGTGGTGACTCTGGTTTCGGCTCTATTTCTGAAACAAACCTTAAGAACGACCCTAACCAACCAACTTTTATCTTGGATGGTTATGAAGTAACAGCAGAAAAAGTATACGACTTGAATATGGACCGTGTAGCCAGCGTAACTATTTTGAAAGATGCGTCGGCTACCGCTATTTACGGATCGCGTGCTGCCAACGGTGTGGTAGTTATTACTACTAAAGCTCCGGAGCAAGGACGTTTGCGCATAAGCTATAAATTCGACGGACTTGTACAGACTCCCGACTTGCGCGACTATAACCTGATGAACGCTGCAGAGAAGTTAGAAGCAGAACGTCTTGCAGGTGAATATGAATCTACCGACCCATTCACACAGCAAAAATTGGATATGGACTATTCTTTGCGTTTGCGCAACGTAAAGAGAGGAGTAGATACCTACTGGCTCTCTCAGCCTATTCAGACTGTAATGGGACAAAAGCACTCTTTATATTTGGAAGGTGGTGATAGAAACATCCGTTATGGCATTTCGGCCAACTATCAGAATAATCCAGGTGTGATGAAGGATTCTTTTCGTGACCGTTTGGGCATTGATGTGAATCTTCAGTATAACTGGAAGGATAAAGTATTGTTCAGAAATAACTTGTCGGTATCTAAAGTAAAGTCACAGGAATCACCTTATGGATCATTCTCTGAATATGTAAAAACGAATCCTTATTGGCCTGTTTATGATGATAACGGTAATATGATTAAGCAATACGAAAAGTATGTTGCTACTACTTATGTATTACGTAACCCTTTGGTTGAAGCACAGTTAAATAATCGTGATGAATCAGAATATCTTGAAGTAACAGATAACTTTAACATTGAGTGGTACATCACAGAACATTTTCGTTTCAAGGGACAACTTTCTTATACACTGCGTAATGATCACGATTACAGTTTTATCGACCCTGCGTCAGTACGATACAATATCTCTCAATACACAGATGGAGAAGGAGTATTGAAAAGGGGCGAAGCACATAACTACGACCAGCGTAGCCATACATTAGATGCCAATGCGTTGATGACTTACAGTCAGAACTTCGGTCCTCACTTTCTGAATGCGGCTTTAGGTGTCAATGTTACAGAAAACAAATATGCAAATGTAGGATTCTCTGTAATAGGTTTCCCTTCTGGTAATATGGATTATGTATCTTTCGGTAAGGAGTTCTTGAATCAGTCGCCCGATGGCGAAGAAGGTTTGTCGCGTCTGTTTGGTTCGTTTGTGAACTTCAACTATACTTATAATAATATCTACTTGTTCGATTTGTCAGGACGTTTGGACGGTTCTTCTTCATTTGGTAAGGATTCTCATTTCGCTCCGTTCTGGTCGGCAGGTATTGGTTGGAACATACATAATCAAAAGTGGTTCAGCATAAAAGACATTGTTAATCATTTGAAACTTACTACCAACATTGGTGAAACAGGTAAGGCTTCTTTCTCTCCGTACGAGGCACAGAATATGTTCAACTACTATAAAGGTAAATACTATGGCGGTGGCTTAGGAGCTATTATTACAACCTATGGAAACGATGAGTTAAAATGGGAAAAGACACGTTCATGGGATGTGAATTTGGAAGCAGAATTCCTTAAAGGATTAATTTCCGCACGCTTCAGCTATTACGATAAGTTGACGAACAACTTGCTTTCTAACGTAACACTGCCTCAGTCAAGCGGTTTCGCTTATTACCGTGCAAATGTAGGTAAACTGACAAACAGAGGATACGAATTGAACTTGCGAGCATTCCCTTATCGTTCTAAGGACTTGACCGTGTCTGTATTCGGAACTATGGCTCATAACAAGAACATTATCAAGGAAATTTCGAACTCGTTGAAAGCGCGTAATGAGAAGATTGATAAAGACCAAGATAACTATCAGGCAGAATACGGAAAACGCTATGAAACTGCTAAGCCACAGGTGCAGTTTAAGGAAGGTGAATCAACAACAACCATTTATGCTGTTCGTTCGTTGGGTATAAATCCGATGAATGGTAAAGAAGTTTATCTCGACTTGAACGGAAATCCTACTTATAAGTGGAGTGCAGCTAACAAGGTAGCATGTGGTGACACTGCTCCTAAGATACAAGGTTCATTCGGTATGAACGCTGACTGGAAAGGCTTTAATGTAAACATGAGTTTCTTGTATGAATGCGGAGGACAACTATATAACCAGACTTTGGTAGACCGTGTAGAAAATGCCAGCTTAATTTACAATGCTGACCGCCGCGTGTTGTACGACCGTTGGAAAGAGCCAGGTGATGTGGCATTCTTCAAAGATATACGCGATAACAGCCGTACAGAGTTGACTTCACGTATGATTCAGGATAATAATGTTCTTCAATTCAAATCGTTGAGTATCGCCTATACAGTACCTACTAAGTTGTCTCGTAAATGGGCTATGGAGCGTCTGAAATTTACTTTCTTGGTTGAAGACCTTGCTTATTGGTCTTCTATTAAACGAGAAAGAGGTCTTGACTACCCATTCTCGCATACATTCAATTTTGGCGTACAAGTACAATTCTAAAAGAACACTACAATGAAAAGAAATAAAATAGCAAGTTTATTACTCGGTGCCTGCCTTACTTTCTCAACGACCAGCTGTAACGATTGGTTGGATGTTATACCTCAGGCACAAGTCAGTGGAGATAAGATATTCAGTACCACTGATGGATATGAATCGGTTCTGTATGGTATCTATATTTCTATGACCGAAGCCAATACCTACGGATGTAATCTTACTTTCGGTTTAATGGATGTTTTAGCTCAATATTATACTACGTATACCAATAAGTCTCATTTACTATATGAGGCAAGTCTTTACAATTACGAGAACGGAAACGTACGCGATGTAATTGATAACATTTGGTTGGGCAATTACAATACCATTGCCAACTGTAACATATTGCTGGAAAAACTCGCTGAGCGTCAGCCTGAAGAGTTTACTGACAATCACTATGCACTTATCAAAGGAGAAGCGTTGGCCCTGCGTGCTTACCTTCATTTCGACTTGTTGCGTGGGTTTGCCTTAAACTACAAGGAATATCCTGATGCAATGGGTATACCTTATGCAGAAAGTTTTAAGCAGAGAATTCATCCTCAGTTAAAGACTAAAGAAATCTTAGGAAAGATTCTTGCTGACTTGGAGACTGCTCGTGGCTTGTTGAAAGACATAGACCCTGTGTTCTATGATAACTTTAAAGACCCCATTTACCATTTTGTACAGCCGCAAGACAATAACGATACCTTTGCTTCTTATCGTGCTTACCGTATGAACTATTTTGCGGTAACCGCTTTGATGGCACGCATATATTACTATATGGGCAACAATGAATTGGCTCTTCAGTATGCTAAGGAAGTTATTGCGGCTGCCGACGAAGGACGCTTTACTTTCACTAAAGAAAGCGATTTTACTGTAGAATTGAGTAAGCGTGATGTGGTAATGCAAAACGAGTTGATATTTGCACTTGAAGGATTAGATGTAAAATCTAACTTCTACGGATATGATGCGAGCAGTCAAAACAGCTTGATTCTTCTAAATCCCAATGAATTATATCCTGATGCAGACGATTTCAGAAAGAATCTTATAGGTGAAAGTTCTAATAATGGTAAGATTATCAGCTATAAATACGCCAAATTAGGTAGCAGTACATCTAATTCAGGTATAATCCCTATGATTCGCTTGACAGAAATGTACTTTATCGCTGCCGACTGTAGCTATGAGTCTAATAAAGATGAAGCTGTAGAATATTTGAAAAAAGTACGTAAGATGAGAGGCGCATCTCAGACGGTGAAAACAGATTCTTACGAAGCTTTTGTTAAAGACTTGACAACAGAAGCTAAGCGCGAATTCTTAGGTGAAGGACAAATGTTCTATTGGTACAAGAGCCATAACTTGGCAATTCCAAGAAATGGTCAGGATTTGCAACTTACACAGCAACAGAGATGTTTGCCTATGAGCGCCAATGAAGTAGAATTTGGTAACCGTATTGAAGATTATCTAAAATATTAATGAATTATGAAAAAGAAACAAATAATATACCTCCTTCTGGTTGTTTGCTTAGGATCTTTCTACGGATGTTCGCAAGAAGGCTTTGACACTTATCAGTCGGAGAATTATATCCACTTCAATAAAAGTGAAAACGATAGTACTACGTTCTCTTTTGCATACGATCCTTCCTTGACCGAAGGAGAGGTTGATATAAAGCTGAATATTATTTCTCGGCTTGAAGACAGAGACCGTCATTTTTCTGTTAAGTTCGTACCCGAAGAAAGTACAGCTAAGGAGGGAGTGGATTTTAATGTATCTACTGATGAGTTGATAGTAAAAGCCAACGATAGTATTGGCTACTTAAAAGTACACGTCATGAAATCTGCATCACTCAGCGGAAAAAGTGTAAAAGCTATCTTCGCTGTACAAGAATCGTCGGATTTTAAACCGGGTCTGATAAATAACCGCAAGGCAAAACTTGTCATTACTGATAAGCTTACTCAACCAACTTGGTGGGATGCATGGCACATTAGCAGCGGATTGGGTATATACAGCGATAAGAAATTCCGTTTGTTTATTCAAGTAACTGGTAAGGATGATCTTACTTTAGTTAAAGATGGCGGTAAGATGGAATACTCTGATATGCGCGGATATGTAACCATGTTTAAATATTGGTTGATAGAACATCCGCAAACAGAAGATAACGGAGAACAGATGACTGTACCTATTGTTGGATAATTAAAAACTAAGATATATTATGAAAAAGTTATTAATCAATATATGCTTATTGCTCTTAATTGTAGGACTATCTGGTTGCTACAAAGACAAAGGCAACTATGATTACAGTTCGTTGCCACAGCCTGTTATTTCAGGCATCCCTGAAACTTGTACAGCTTATGTTAACACTCAGTTACAGATTCCGGTAACATTGGAATGGCCCGATGGTGAGCTGAAAGATGTTTCTTACGAATGGCGAGTAAACAATAAAGTGATTTCTACTCAAAAAGATTTAGATGTGGTAATTACTTTGGATGTGAAGCCTTCACAACGTGCCGATTTCTCGGTAATTGACAACGAATCGGGTGTACGTACCATGAAAACGTTTGTTATGAATGTAACTACCGAACTTGCTGCTGGTTGGTTTGTATTGAGTAATGAATCAGATTATTCTAACTTGTCGTTTATACGTGAAGGTGACGGCTTGCTGTATAACAACATATACGAAACAGCAAATGGCGAGAAGCTCACTAAGGGTGTAACGGTTATAAAGGAACATTGGCTTCCGTGGAGTGAAGCGACTGGCGAAGTTTTTATCGGTGTGCCGCATGGTCCTAATTATTCACTTGATCTTGATGGAAACAGTTTGAAACGAATTGTTTATACTAAAGATGAATTCTTGGAAGGAATGCCCGATAACTTTGCACCTACCAATATGGAGTGTGTTATGAACTGGGATTATTTATTCAGTAACGGCAAATTGTATAAGCGTTATGTTGAAAGAGGATCTGATGCCAATTATAATGAAGGTAAATTTGTACGTATGCCCGAACCTGGCGACTATGAATTGAGTAATTTAACATTAAGAGGTAACCTCGTTTTCTCTACGGATATCATTGCTTTCGATCTTAAGACCAAAAGCTACAAATTGATTCGAAACGGAGAAATGCAGGATTTTAATTATAAGAACGATAGTGGTAAGAAGTTTAACCCTAATAATATGGGTAAGACGCTTATTGCCGGCGGTGTGACTTCTACAGACACACCAACTGACAAATTTATCACAATCCTTAAAGGTGACGATGGTAATTACTATGTGCATAACTTTAAGTTTAGTGGTTGGGGTAATAAAAGGTATACATCAGAGAATGAAAGAGAGTTTCCGGAACCGTCACTTATTAAGGAAGACACAAAGTGGGCTATCTGTAAAGACCGTCCGTATGTTTACTTCACATCTGGTAACGATATTTATGTTTACAACTACAGTACAGAAGGAAACACAGTGAAGAAGTTAGGATCTTGTCACTTTGACCGCCCTATAAAGGCTATAGCTCTTTATCCGATAGGTTATGAGCAATTGGCTGTAGCTGTAGAAAACAGTTCTGATTCGTCAAAAAGCGATTTTATGCTCTTGAATGTATCTGTAGTAGGTGATGGTGCCATTGTAGAAGGTAGTAAGAAAGAAGCTGTCTTTGGCGATGTTTCAATGATTGTTTATAAGGCTGGGAATCAATGGACTTTAAGTGGTTTTTAATGATTATTATAATGAAACTGAAATCTATATGCTTATTTTTCCTCCTGACGTTACTGTCGGGAGGTATGCAGGCGCAAAAAGAGAATGGTTATAAAGTAAACATTCAATTGGGCAATCAGTCGGATGGCAGGATTATGGTGAGCGAGCGAGTACCTAACACTACCGCTTGGTTTACCGATACTCTGCAGCTGAAAGGTGGAAAGACAGTGCATACCGGTAAGTTGAAAGACCCTTGTTTGATGACATATTCTTTATATAAGAGTAAAGAAGATTTTATTGGTACATTCAGTATCTTCCTCGATAACTCACCGCGCGTGCAGGTAAAAGGAAAAGATCTGCGTAGTTTAACCATCACCGGTTCATCTACTAACGATGAATACCAACGTATCGAAAAAGAAGGAAAGCCCGTATTCAGCAGATACGCTTCACTTCGTTATCAGTATGGAAAGGCTTTCGGCAACAAGGCGTTGAGAGATTCGTTGGAAGTATTATATAAGCAATCGTTCGATGATGTCTATTCGTATATCATGCAACTGCCTTATTTTGCGGAAAGTAAGGTAGTGGCATACTACGTTTACGACTATCTGATGAATGACTCTAAAAAGCTGAAAACTGCGTTGGCAAAGTTCTCTCCATCTATGGATAGCAATGTCTACATCAAATACTGTAAAGATGAGTTGGCCCGTCAGGAGAAAATAGCTGTGGGTAGCAATGCTTACGATTTCTGTCTATCCGACATTAACGGCAAGCAGTATCGTCTGTCCGACTATCGCGGTAAGTATGTACTTATGGAGTTCAGCGCATCGTGGTGCGGCTGGTGTAAGAAAGAGATTCCTTTCCTGAAGAAGGTATACGAAGCCCATAAAGACGATAAGAACTTCCAGATGTTCACCATCAACCTTGACGATAAAAAGGAAAAATGGGAAAAAGACGTGAAAGAGCTTAACTTGCCTTGGCCGGTAATCTCCGATTTGAAAGCTTTTAATTCGGAAGTAACCGACGCTTATAACGTACACGGCATCCCGATGATTTTCTTGATTTCGCCAGAAGGTAAAATTGTAGCCAACAACTTGCGCGGAGAAAATATGATTAAAACCGTAGCCAATCACTTGGAAGAGATGAACACTTCTCCTTTCAGCTTGAAAGGAAACATTCAGGGATTTAACGGCGGACGTGCTTATCTTTACACATCACATCCCGAAAACAGATTGGTAGATAGCTGCGATGTGAAAAACGATAGCTTTATATTGAAAGGCAGACTCAAAAAGAGTATGCGTGGATTTCTCTTCGTGCGTCACTCAAACGGAATAGACGCAGCCATGAGTGATATGCACCTTCAGCCCGGAGATATGGGTGTTGATTTTAAAGCTGACGGACGGAGATATATTGCTACTTATTCTAATGCTCCGTTGCAGGCCGAATACGAAGCTTTGGTAGACGAGTTTAAAGGTTCGGAAGCATATAAGAAGTACAAGCAGGCAAGCGACAAGGTTCAAAAAGAGTTCTTGGAAAAAAACAGTGCTTCTCCTAAGTTGCAAGCTCAGCAGTGCGAGGCTCTTTTTGCAACTTTCGAATATATGTTGAACGAGAAAGGAAAAAGCAAGAGCGAAGCGATGACCTCTTTGTTGAACGATTACTCAGGTTGGCTGACTATAGAGCAGTTAGAGACATTGTGCAAACGTATGGACGCTTCGTTACAAGACTCTTATTATCTTACTATACTCCGTAATTATATAGCCAAAGAGCAGAAGGTGGCAACCGGCAAGCTGGCTATCAACTTTACCGCTAAAGACCTGAACGGAAAAGAACATTCACTTTCTGATTTCCAAGGGAAATACATATTCTTGGAGTTCAGCGCATCATGGTGCAGCTGGTGTAAGAAAGAGATTCCTTTCATCCGTAAGGCTTACGAAACGTTGAAAGATAAGAATATAGTTTTCATCACCCTCATGATGGACGATAAGCGAGAGAGATGGGTTAGCGATGTAGAGAAATACAATATAGAATGGCTCAACCTGTCCGATTTGAAGGGTATTCGCAACAGCGAAATAGCTAAAGACTATAACGTAAGCGCCATCCCCGCTTCGTTCGTGATTAATCCGGATGGCATTATCATCGACAGAGACCTTCGTGGAGAAAGAATCCTCTCTACCTTGAAAGAGTATCTGAAATAATCTGTTTTCAACAAAAAAAGGTTGTATGCGTCAAAACATACAACCTTATTTTTTTTGCCATACCTTTCTGATCCATGCGTAAAAAGACAAAAAAATATCCCACTTCAAATAAATGAAGCAGGATATTTGCGGTGCGTACGGGACTCGAACCCGTGACCCCATGCGTGACAGGCATGTATTCTAACCAACTGAACTAACGCACCATTATGTTTTTGTTTCGTTGCTTTTTCTCTCGATTGCGGTTGCAAAGGTACGACTATTTTTGAAACTACCAAATGTTTCATGTAACTTTTTTGCAGAAAAAATGAAAAAAGTTTTTCACGCATCGGTTGATATTGTGTTAATTTATTGAATCTCAGTTTATTTTGTGTTTCCACTTTTAAACGCCTTTTTCGAAAGAAATCTTCGTCAGTTCGTCGTTTTATCGCCCATGCGAGAAGAAATCTTGTTTTTCGCATGGGCGATAACTTGTAATTATTTTCTTTATTATTACTTAATTTCCAATTTCAGTACCTGTAGAGACGAATCTTTGAACAGATTTTCGGGAATATCTAAGCAAACAGCGTCTCCGTAGTTTTTGTAAGTGATGGGTTGCCCTGTCTCTAAGACCTTACAATCGCCGGTTCCGTTTACGGCTAATGTAAGTTGGCTGATAGGTTGCGCCATGAATATATACATATAATGTTTGCCTTCTACGGTCTTTTGCGATAGATATACTCCTTTAGGAGCATCTATGCGGATAGGTTGGGTGCCATATATCGCTTCATTGTTAGCCAACATCCAAGCTCCGATTTCGCGTAAGCGACGTACGGCAGGAATAGGCAAGGTTCCATCGCCCTTAGGACCAATGTTAAGCAAATAATTTCCGCCTCTCGAAGTACACTGCACCAAATATTCCACCATCTTGTCGGCCGATTTCCAATTAAAGTCTTTAGCGTGATATCCCCATGAATGTTGCATGGTGGCCGGCGATTGCCAAGGACGATCTAATATGCTGCTTGGATAAGCATTGTCGCCCATCTCCAGAAAGTCGATGTTTTCTCCCGGATTGCTGTAGCAGATTCGTCCGTTGATGAGGCATTTGTTGCTGTTCTTACGTATAAGGCGAATCAGCTCATCGCGGCGTTGAGGGGTGATGTGGTCATTATCTCCCCAAGTATCAAACCACAACAAGTCGGGATTAAATTTCACCAATAGTTCTTTTACTTGAGGCAATACCTTACGTTGCCAGTACTTCTCGAAATCGCTATCAGAGCGTCGCGGCTGTTCCCATTGTGTAAACGGAGCATCCGGATCTTCCCAATCAAGCCAATGCGAGTAGTAGAAACCGTACTTCATGTCATGCTTCTTACAGGCATCTACTAACTGTTGTAGCAAGTCCTTTTTATATGGCGTGTGTGCGATGGTATATTTTGATACTTTTGAATCCCATAAAGCAAACCCTTCGTGATGCTTAGAAGTAATTACTATGTAGCGGATGCCGGCATTTTTCGCTTCGAGTACCCATTCTTCGGCATTATAGCCTGTAGGATTAAAGCGGTCTTTCAGTTTTTGGTATTCTTGCTTAGGTATTTCCAGCCGTGGGTGAATCCACTCCGCATACCAACTGTCGCCGTTCTTTAGTGACTTGTCGGGCAGTGTTCGTCCGTTGTAGCTGCCTTCCAGCATGGAGTATAAGCCCCAGTGAATGAACATTCCGAATTTGGCTTCACGAAACCATTCGGCTTTCGATGGATCGAGCGATAGTTCCGGGTTGCGCTGTGCGTGTAAAAGTTGCAACCCCAAGCAGAAGCAGAATAAAGTAATCAGTGTTTTTCTCATAAGTCTTTTGTTTAATGGATTGTACGTTTTGCAATATTCGTGATTTTTTTTGAGAAGGGCAGCTATTATAAAAGAAAAGACGTTAATTCGATATAATTATCAACACATTAAGTTGCCGATTATATCGAACTAACGTCTTTTTACAGTGGTGGTATTCTCTATCAATAGTTATTCTTCTTCACTTCGAAGTAAGCTTGCGGATGCAGACATGCCGGACAAACTTCGGGAGCTTCGGTGCCTACGTGCAGGTATCCGCAGTTGCGGCATTGCCATACCACTTCAGTATCTTTCTTGAATACTTTGCCCTCTTCTACATTCTTGGCCAGAGCTAAATATCTTTCTTCGTGTCCTCTTTCTGCCACAGCAATTTCGCGATACATCTTTGCGATTCCAGGAAAACCTTCTTCATCGGCTATGTCGGCAAATTTAGGATAATCCAGCGTCCACTCTTCCTTTTCGCCAGCAGCCGCCGCTTTAAGGTTCTCAAGTGTAGTGCCTATTTTTCCCGACGGATAAGAAGCGGTAATTTCTACCATGCCTCCTTCAAGCCATTTGAACATACGCTTAGCGTGTTCTTTTTCCTGGTCGGCAGTTTCGGTAAAGATAGCCGAAATCTGTTCGAAACCTTCTTTTTTAGCTGCGCTTGCAAAATAGTTGTAGCGCATTCTTGCTTGTGATTCACCTGCAAAAGAGATTCCCAAATTCTTTTCAGTTCTTGTTCCTTTAATACTTCTTCCCATAATCGTTAGTTATTTAGTCGGTTATACTTTTCTTTCGTTTTATTGTATCACAAATATAAGAATAATATTTTAAATTGTAATCATTACAAAATTGATTTTAAGAATTATTTTCATTTCATTTGTCTGAACTATACGTTTTTATATAGTATACCTATATTATATATTGTGATTAATATAATGTTATTATAGCTTATTTTAGGCATTAAATTATAGACTATGTTTAGTTAATAGTAAAAATTAGCCACAGAGAATTTATTCTTTAATGTGCGGAAAAAAACATTTCGATGATTCAATCAACTCATCGCAATGCTTCATTTGACTCATCGAAATCTTTTTTTTGCGACTCACATTCTTTTTTTATTCTTTCGCATTGTTTTTTTAACCCCCTTCAGAATGCCTTTTGAGGCCGATTCTTTAAAATATTAAACATGTAAAAGTTCTTTTGAAAGCAGAATGCGTTTTGCCTGATTTAGTAAAAGTATATTACATAAATATAAAATGTATTCTAAATGGGCGTTATAAACGCTACTCTGTAGGCTATTATAGTTTTAATTTAGTGAGAATGGCATAAGATGTCACTTTAGACAGAATCTTTTCATTCTTGGTGTGGAGAATGAAATATGTATTGCATAAGCATGAACGATAAGGCTTTTTAGCAATATGTTGCGGCTTTCTTTAAATAAGTGCCTGATTTTATATAATTTTGCAGCTCTTTCAGAAATTTACAATAAAATACAAAAAATGCAGAAATTCGATTTTAAGCCGAAACTGTTTTCTACATTGAAGAACTATTCAAAAACAGATTTCACTACCGACCTGATGGCCGGTGTAATTGTCGGCATCGTGGCACTTCCTCTTGCCATCGCTTTCGGTATCGCTTCGGGAGTTAGTCCGGAAAAGGGTATTATCACAGCTATCGTAGCAGGTTTTATCATCTCTTTCTTTGGCGGAAGCAAGGTGCAGATTGGTGGGCCTACAGGTGCGTTTATCGTAATTATCTACGGAATCATTCAGCAGTATGGCATCGAGGGATTGATGGTGGCCACCATGATGGCTGGCGTGCTGCTTGTTTTGCTCGGGGTGTTTAAGTTGGGTACGGTCATTAAGTTTATTCCTTATCCTATCATTATCGGTTTTACCAGCGGTATCGCTGTCACTATTTTCACTACTCAGATAGCCGATGTGTTCGGATTGCAGTTTGGTGACGACAAGGTGCCGGGCGACTTCATTGGTAAGTGGATGGTTTATTTCAAGCATTTCGATACGGTTAACTGGTGGAACTTCTTGGTTAGCGTAGTCAGTGTGTTCATCATTGCCATTACTCCTAAGTTCTCTAAAAAGATACCAGGCTCGTTGGTAGCTATCGTGTTGGTTACCGCTGCGGTATATTGCATGAAGATGTATGCCGGCATCGATTGTATCGATACTATCGGCGACCGTTTCAGCATCAAGGCCGAGTTGCCCGAAGCCGCTGTGCCGTCGCTCAATTGGGAAGCTATTAAGAACCTCTTCCCTGTAGCTATTACAATTGCCGTGTTGGGAGCTATCGAATCATTGCTGTCGGCAGCCGTTGCCGATGGTGTGATAGGCGATCGTCACGATTCTAATACCGAGCTTATTGCTCAGGGTATAGCTAATATCGCATCTCCTATTTTCGGCGGTATACCGGCTACGGGAGCTATTGCGCGTACCATGACTAATATCAACAACGGCGGACGTACTCCGATAGCAGGTATCGTTCATGCGGTAGTATTGCTGCTTATCCTGCTTTTCCTTATGCCGTTGGCACAATACATTCCTATGGCGTGCTTGGCTGGAGTCTTGGTTGTCGTATCGTATAACATGAGCGGATGGCGTGTGTTCAAGGGCTTGCTGAAGAACCCTAAGTCGGATGTTACAGTGTTGCTTATCACTTTCTTCCTGACAGTAATCTTCGACCTTACTGTAGCTATCGAGGTAGGTTTGGTTATAGCCTGCGTATTGTTTATGAAACGTGTAATGGAGACTACTCAGATTTCTGTTATTACCGATGAAATCGCTCCAGAAAACGAATCGGACTTGGTAGTTCACGAAGAGCATCTTATTATTCCTGAAGGTGTAGAGGTGTACGAAATCAACGGTCCTTACTTTTTCGGTATCGCTACTAAGTTTGAAGAAGTCATGGCAAGCATAGGCGATCGTCCAAAGATTCGTATCATCCGTATGCGTAGAGTACCGTTTATAGATTCTACCGGTATTCATAACCTCGTTACTCTGTGCGAGATGTCGCAGAAGGAGAACATACATATTATCCTTTCGGGTGTAAATCCGCGCGTTCATGCCGTGTTAGAGCGTTCAGGATTCTATAAATTGCTGGGTAAGGAAAATATCTGTAGCAATATAAACGAAGCTCTTGAAGTGGCTCGTAAGGAAATCGTTGAACTGAAGTAATTCTTTTTACGATATAGGCTAAAGCCACCTCTGCCGATGCGAAATGCTGTGGGCGGAGGTGGCTTTCTGTTTGTTAAATCCTCTTTTGTGATTTGCGGGTTTTGTTAAAACGTGTTATACAACATATATTTTTACCCTTCATCGCTTGGAGGATACGGGAAAGTCCGTATATTTGCATCGTGTTTTTCATAGTATTAGATTTAAGGTTAACAAAGGTTGGAGTACAGCGGTACTCCTTTTTTTATGTCCGTACGTAAAGAATAAGAAAGCGGTACGCTAACCTTCCTTCTGTCTATAGTTTATAGGCGACATTCCCACTTGTTTCTTGAAGAATGTGCCGAAGGCTGACGCATTGGGAAAATTCAGATAATCGGCTATTTCCTTAATACTCTTATCGGTAGTGGTAATTAGGGAAATAGCTTTTTTTGTTATAGCCTTGAATACAAGTTCCTGTACACTGTTGTCCGATACCGATTTGACGAGCGAGGTTAGATATTTTGGCGACAGGCACAGGCGGTCGGCATAAAACCGTACGCCACGTTCGCAGGTGTAATATTGGTCTATCAGTTGTATCAGTTGCATATAGATTTCAAGTTTGCGACTTGAGGCATTGTCATTGTCTTTCGATATTTCGTGGAATATATTACAAAGCCTATAGGTGAGCGACAGCAGTAGAAGTCTGCGCTCGTTGGCGGCAAAGACATTATTGTCGCTGTTGTTTAATGCCAACAGTTCGGAATACTTTGTCAGCTCGTCTTCATGTCCGGTGTGCATCACCCAGCAATCGCGCGGATTGAGCATCTCTATAAATTTCATTCCTACTATGGTGATACCCAAAATATCGCGTATGGAGTCGGCACGATATAGTATAATGACTACAGAGCAATCGGTACTGTGCTTGGTTACGGAGAAATGTACATCGTGCGAGAGGAATGCCGTTTCGCCTTTGTTTACCACATATTCTATATCTTCGCAGCGGAGGGTGAATTTGCCCGATGTACATACGATGATGCCAACGTCGGCAATTTGATAATTGTCGAAAAAGGCTTTTGGAAAAGAGTCTATAATGCCACACGAGCAGCAGATGTCCTCATTATTGGTCATCTGCTGCTCGAGTATATTTATGTCATTGCTTCCGTTTTTCATTGCTTCTGCCGAATGTTTGTGGCGAAGTTAATGAAAAAAAGGATGTGTTGGCTTTAAACTAATAATCAATGTACCATTCTTTAGTATCCTTCGAAATATCTCTTTTGGGCCAAGGCACTACGAGCATCAGTCCTGCCAGGATGACGCATACGTAAATTGTCCAACCCGATATTTCTTTGATAGCCGATAGCGTAGCCTGTACTTGCACTTTACCTTTAGTAGACATGGCTGCCATATTTTGCGCTTCTGTTTCGCTCTTGCCTTGATATTGCATTCCGCGTGCGGTCATGTCGTATGTAGCAGCAGTCTCTGTGTTGGTGCGGTCATAATCGTGAGCATAGCGAGTAATGTAGTATTGCTGGCGATGCTGGAAAACTACTTGATAAAGAGCCGAACCAATGCCCGGAGCTATCACCATACGCACGGTAAGCATGATGCACACCCATGTAGAGAGCAGTTTATACGGCATACGCTGATTTGCATATACGGCGATGAGCGAGTATAGTAGCATCATTCCCGTTGCGCGTATTATCACGGGCCATTTCATACGCTCTAACATTCCTGCTGTCTGTACTTCGAAATACATGAACAGCGAAGCTGCGGCTATCAGCAGGAAGCCGAGGGCGAAGAACCATTTAAAGTGAACGCCTTTATTATTGAGTATAAGTATTATTACCGTGCCTATGAAATAACCTAATAGAACCCAGTTGCCTAAGGCTGCTACCTGAATCTGATCGGTTTTCATTCCTACGCCTACGAATATATTTACAAGCATGGAGCTGGAGTTGCATATCATCAGTCCGATGAAGAGCAGAATTCCGCCCTGTATGCTGCGCGACTTGAATGCCTTGAGCATAAAGTAAGGTGAGCGGCGTGTCTTCTCCAGATAGAAGAACAAAAGCGATGACAATACGCAAATAACCGTTGCCCAGCGGATGTTGGGACTATCATACCAATCGTACACCTTGCCATATACCGTAACGTAAACGAATGAGCAGCACATCAGGCAGAACACTACCACATTCCCGAACTTAGAAAACGACAGCGGACAGTGCTTCGTGGGGTAGGGGTTATAAGGCATACATACTAACGTTATAAGTAATGCCACGAGTATAGACCCAAGCATAGCGTAATACACCATCTGCCAATGATAATTGTAGGCAAACCATGCGGTAATCCATGTACCTATCTGTCCCAGTAACATAAAGAAGAAGTAGATGATAGGCTGACTCGCTTTCTTTTCGGTGTCGAGGGCATCCCATCCCGCTTCGTCTTTAGGTTCGTTTCCCGGAGTTACGTTGCGTGTTGCCTCAATGCCGAATCCGTACTTGATGAGCGTAAAGAGGTTGCACATCAGCAGCGTTTGGCGTACAAATCCCATGATGAGGCTGTTGAGAGCCAGGATGAACAGACTATCAGTGTTGGCACATATATAGCTCTGCACTGCTAGAATGGAGAATCCTACAAGACTCATCATCTTTTGGCGGCGCACACTCACCAGCGAATAAAAGAACGGCGAGAACGCCGCCATACCTATCGATGTGACGAAGCTGATGAAGGCTATGTGTTCAGACTGGATACCAAGTCCTCCCACCATCTCACTACTGTTGACGGTGTATGCACCGCTTACCGTCATGATAGGTATGAAAAGAATGACGAGGAAGGCGATGCCAAGGGGCTTGGGCACCCAGTTGTAGAACGGGAAGTTCTTAGGCATATGCTCGGGCACTGCCGTATATATTTCTGCTTGTGTCATTTCTTAAAGTTGAGCTTTTACTACGACCATCATTCCGGCAGCCAACTTTTCGTTGTCTTCCTTAGAGAGACCTTCAAACTCTATGCGTACCGGTACGCGTTGCTGTATTTTCACGAAGTTGCCGGCAGAGTTATCGGTAGGTACGAGCGAGTATTTAGAACCTGTAGCACCAGATATAGCGGTGATACGACCTTCAAACTCCTTACCTTTAAAGGCATCTACGGTCATAATAACCTTTTGCCCTACATATAGTTTCTCTACTTGTGTTTCTTTGTAGTTGGCTATCACCCATTTCTCTGTATTCGGTATAATATATGTGATAGTCTGTCCGGCATTTACTGCCTGACCTTCTTCGAGAGCGCGTCTGCCTAACTTTCCGTCGCATGGAGCGGTAACAATGCAGTACGATAAGTTTAGCTTAGCCATTTCAAGAGCAGCCTGAGTGCGTTCTATGGCAGCTTCTGTATTCTTCTTACGTGTCTGTACTTCGTTTACGCCCGAGTAAGCAGCTTTCTGCTGGCGGCGTACGGCATCAAGTTTCTTCTTTGTTGCGTTATATTCAGTTTCTATTTGTTCAAGCTGTATAGGTGTTGCTGCATTACGAGCTACAAGGTTCTGATAGCGCTGGCGGTCTTTCTCAAGTTTGGCAAGACGAATTTCAATTTCGGCTATAGAAGCTTCGTATACTGTGGCCGATGTTTGTGTGGTTTGCAGCGATGCGTCTACAACGTTTGCTCCAGCCATAGCGTCCTTAAGTGCTGCTTCGGCTTCCATCACGCGGATACTATACTCGCGAGTGTCGAGTACGAGCAGGGTATCGCCTTTCTTCACGTCTTGATGTTCTTTGAAATAGATTTTCTTGATATATCCCGATGCACGCATATTGATGGGCGAGATATACTGTTCTATCTGGGCATCGTCGCTCTTTTCGTTGTTTTTGTAGTCCATGAACATGCAGACTATCTTTACGATACCCCATACCAGAATAAACACTCCGATGAGGCTGACTGCCAATTGGCGTATGCGTTGTTTTTTAAGTTGTTTGGCTGTTGCTTCGTGTGTAGACTGAGTGGTCTTATCGTTATTGTTGTTACTGTTATTAGTTTCCATTGTTATATGTTGCTTGTAAATTCAAAATTGATTAATTCCAATCATTATAGGCTGCTCGCTCACAAAATTTACTTTGTGAGTTTGTCTAACTGTCCTGTGAGTTTGAGCAATGTCAAATTCGATACTTGGTAGTTAAAGTGAGCAGTGAGATAATTATTCTGAGCGCTACTCATGTTCATTTCGTCTTGCAGTACTTCTGTCATCGAGGCTATGCCTTCGCGGTATCTGTCGCTTGTCACCTTATATACATCCTCTGCAAGCAGATAGTTGTCGCGCTGCTTGCTAAAGTTACGCTGATTGTTGGCAAGGTCGTTTACGGCGTTGATATATTGTGTTTGCATACCTTTCAGTGCGTTTTCGTAAGATAGCTTGGCGTTGTCTACGTCTATTTGCGCCTTTCTTACTTTAGAACGTTTCTCAAAGCTGTCGAAAATAGGGATGCGCAGTGTCAGTCCGATACCGTTCGATTTATACCAATGATTTGATTCACCAGAGTGGAACCAGTTCTTGAATTTATCGGTATAGGCAGTGTATGTCCAGTTGCCTACAAGGGCAAGCGTTAGCATATAACCGCTCTTGGCAAGCTTCTTCTGCTGTTCGGCGAGGGTTTGCTGCTGTCTTAGCAACTGAAGTTCAGATAGATTCTCGTCCAGTCCGTTCAGGTTTGCCATGTCAGTCTTCTCTATGTCGGCCTTTTCTACAACGATATCTTTATCGGCAGGATAGTCTATTACATACTTCAGCATATTATATTGTTGAGTGAGCATTGCCTTGGCGTTATCGTACTGTACGCTGAGGTTTTCAAGGTTTACGTTTACGCGCTTCACGTCTACGCTAAGTGCCATGTCGTTGTCGTGGAAAGCCTGAGTGATATCGCGCAGTTCTTCAAGTCGCTTTATATTATCCTTGATGATACCGATTTGCTCCTCAGTGTTTTGTGCCAGATAATACATCTTGCTTATCTGTACAATGAGGTCCTCTTTAGCCTTGGTGTACGAAAGAGTGTTGAGTTGGTCAAGAGTCTTTGATATGCTCAATGCCGTAAGCGCCGTCTGGCTGTAGAGCGGCATCTGCAGTTGAATACTTGCCGACGAGTTATATTGCAGCGTCTTGGTTACATTATACGGTTTGCCGTATGCCGATCCGTCGGTTACTGATACTGGAGGGGTGAAATTATCGTTAAGTCCTGCGCCTATATTAATTTGCGGCAACAGTCTAGAGCGGTTTTCGCTGATATTGTGCTTACCCTTAAGCACGTTACCCTCGTAAGTCTTTAAATTTAGATTTCGTTCAATGCCCATCTGCAGACATTGACTCAATGACAATGTTTCTTGCGCCGTAGTATATCCAACAAGAAGTGTCAAGGAAAAAGTGAACAATATTCTTTTCATACCTGTATTATTATACAGTTGCAAAGTTACTGATTAGTCACCGCGTAGGCGTATTCATATAATATCACAAGTTGTTCATATTTTCCTTTTATTGACTTGCATTCCTTTATTTAGGGACATTTACTGAATATCCCTACTTAAATCGGCATTACACAGTTACTTCTTTTCTATAATCAACATACTGTTGGTTATCTTACGTGGTACCAGATCATCGGACGGTGTATTCAAATAGGGAAAGTCGGCTTCCCAACATCATTCACTTTTCGGATTATAAGCGTGGTCGCCCATCCTCCGTTAAGGTTGATAGCGTTATAACATCCCACAGTTTTCATAATGGTAGCCAGATGGGGCAAAGTAAGTCCCAACGCAAAGAAAGAGTCTTTTCGACGACCGTCCACCACAAATACATAGTAAGTTTATACAAGTCGATGGTAACCACAAAAATATGCTGAGACTATCCAAACGTTTTAAAAGCCAATTCGTTAAGTTTTAAATGCACCGATATCAATTCCAGCGTTTGATATACGAGCACCTCCTTGAATATCAAGTAGCAAGTTCCAATCTTTTACCACAGAGTTCAAACCAGCATCAACCAACGGAGAGTTCTCTGTGGGCTGATAGTTCTTACCTGCTACATCAGCAAATTGAGGACCATCGGTAGCGGCATTATCCGTATTCAGATTAATACAATTAGAAACTTGAGGAGTATTTCCACCATTATAAATCCATCCGCCTTGAATAGCACAATTCTTAAAAATAGCAGCCTTGTTCTGCTCCAAATAGCCACTGTGTAAATCACCTTTAGTATGAACATTACCCCATACCACGCAATTCACCATCTGGCAGGTACCAGAACCTAAACGAACACCGGCACTACTACCAGCACTTCTATTGTTGACCACAGTCACATTATATAGACAAGTGCTTTGTTGAACATTCATTGTAGAAGATGTACTTAATGTTTCATTATCACGTATCACACAGTTAATCAATGTACACAAGAAATATGCGCCACCAGCATCACGGACGCAATTATTATTTCTCACCACACAGTTTCTAATCATCCAATACTCATAAGCTACCAAAGCGCCTTCACCTTGTTTTCCCTTAGAGTCTACAAATTCAAAACCATCAACAACACGTGTTGTACCTTCTGTCAATTTATACATGTAAACAGAAGGCCAGACATTAGACGGTGCAGCATGAAGAATAGATTTACGCTTCATGGTACGTTCAGCCACTGTAGTTTCTTTTCCTTCAAAACCACCGTAGAAATTCACCTTCTTAAACTCGGTCCAATTTTTCAAATAATAATCACCTGCAGCTACCCACATTTGCATATCACCATAGTGAGCACAGGCTGACAGACCTTCTTCGATAGTGCCAAACGCTCTCTCCCAGCTAGATCCATCACCATTGGATCCGGCTTTCACATAAACAATCTGACTGTAGATACGCTGAGTAACATAGAGAGTATCCGATACTTCTACCGCATCGCCCTGATTCTTTATAACTACATATCCTGTTCTGTCTTCAAATCCGTCGTTAGCATCCAGTTCGATAGGAATGCTTACATCTTGCACAATATCACCGCTAAACTCAGGAAGTTCACCCACATGAATCCAAGAATGAGAAACCTTACAATCAAATTGTATATTCAAAGAGGCCGGAATATTAAATTGCGTTCTTTTTTTGTCAGTAATCATATTTTTCTCTGTTTCGGATAAAGAAATAGACAACATCTTTTCCACATTGGTCTGAACAATTGTCAATTTAGTTTCTGTTGTTTTACCAGTGTCTGATAAAATAACATTCTTTCTTATTTCAGTCCCAGTGGTGTTCTTAGCAACTTTAACTTTCAAATGAGTATCGTCTACTTTCTTAAAGGTAAATCCACCAATCTGTTCCTCTTCTACATCCCATTCAAGATCGGTCACTACATCCAATACAGCTTCACCACCATTAATATTAAAGTAAAGTACATCCTTAGATAACGTAATCAATGAACCACGACCGTTTTGTTTCACAACAATGCGTTTCGACATTTGATCCATCAAACGAATCTCAATCCAGCCTTCGCGCAATGCCATCTCCTGGTTCTCTTCGATTTCGGCCACTATAGAGTCGGACAACAAAGCCTGCCCACGATAACGTTTCAGTTTAATCCATGAAGCGGAAGCTTCGGCAAACCATGGATACGAAGAATGTAAATCAATTACTTGGCGAGAAGCGACAGGCCCCATCAACAATTCATCTTGAATTTCAAGAGTTGGTTCAACGCGACGTATCAAATCGGAGTCATCGCACGAAGCTATGAAAACTACCAAGAGCAACCCCATCACTCCGCTAAACCAAGCATGGAATTTCATATTATATGTATTCATACCATTCCGTTTTTTTAATTAGTTTTTTCAATAACTTGTAAGCCGTTTATCACCGATCTGGCAGGATTGTCTGAAGGTTGATTCATTACCTCAAATGATACTGAACTGCCATTTTCCACCCGACGTACCATAGTGGTAGAACCACCGCCATCCATATTGAACGCTTGGTAACAACCAGCACCTTGACAGAGTAACATCATGTCTTCAAGACGCATACCGTTAGAGTATTCGGGCTGACGACCATCAACAACAAATAAATAAACCTTGAGATTGTCAGCAGATACACCAACAAAGGTACGTGGATGGAATTGCATGGCGTTGTCATTTACGGTAAAGTTCTTCACAACCTCACCGTCTTGCACCATTCTTTGCCAACCACCAATAGCATGCACCACATCTCGCTCTACTAATTTAAACTCTGGAACAGAAGTAATATGTGCCGTACCGTCTTTGAGCATATAGAATACATGATCAGCCTCCCAACCTATTTCAGTCTTGATGGCTACACCGTCTTTGTAGAATAGCCCACCAGGAATCCAAAGATCATTTTTCTTAGAATAGAAGTCGCCATTAGTTCCCAAAATCACTTTGCGTCCGGATGCTTCTGCTTTCTCGGCCTGCACAGCTACCTGTTGCAGAATTTTACCTACCTCCGGTTTATTATCAGGCGTAGAGGTAACTATGGTCACATTCTTGTTCAAATCTACTTCAGCAATAATCATGCGTGTAGGTTTAGCGCAATAGGTAAAGGCAACATCGGTAATGCGTACCCCATCATACAAGTCGTAAGTTAATTCTTTTTCTACCGACTGAATGTAAGGCACATTATCGGCTATTCCTTGCATAATGGGAAGCGTGGCTCCTTTGTGAAACTCCAATTTATCTTCACTAGAACAGCTGCACAATAACATCATGAGTGACAGCATCAATGCTACTCGAAAATTCTTCGCAATGTATGACATAGTGTATTTCATATTTTCCATTATCTTTTCATTTACAGTAATTAACTACTTATTCCCAACCCGGATTTTGAGGAAGAAGATTCGGGTTCAATGATATTTCGTCCAACGGAATGTTGTAAAGGTAATTTTTAGCCGTAAAATTCATACTATAAGTAACTCGCTTAGCGTAAGGAGTAATAAAGCCATCAGCATCGAATCCTACTTGATCTTTAATAGTCTTTATCTCATCGGCAGAGTACAAGTTGGGGTCCATCTTAGCACCACGACGCACACGGTTAAATACGACCTCGCCTACATTCCAACGACAAACGTCATCCCAACGATAACCTTCGGCAAACAACTCAATGCGACGTTCGCGACGGATTTCACGAATCAAGTTAGCGTTATCACCTTTCACATTTGGATATTTAGCAATCAAATCCGGATCAGCTATCGGATCAGCTCCCAACTTAAAAGTAAATCCTACACGAGCACGAAGCTGATTGATGGTTTTATCCAATTCGGGATCTTTTCCCAACTCAGCGCCAGCCTCAGCACGAATCAACAAGACCTCAGCATAACGCATCACAGGAGCATCAATGCCACCTTTATGATTACCCACATAGTGCTCAGATGCCTTATAAAACTTACATACCGAATATCCGGTACAAGATGCAGCGTAGAAGGTTCGAGTGTCCGAGTTGGGAAGAATAGAAAAGATATTAGGAGCCCCACCTTTCAACTGACCGCCAGTAGTACGATATAAAAAACGAGCATATTTACTACCAGGTTCGGGCAAACATACTGTTTGCAACAGACGTCCGTCGCGATTCTTCATCTCTGCATTATATCCCATGTTAGGATTGTGGCAACCACAAAGAGAAATGGGCTTTCCTGTGTTAGCACACAAGTATTCCTCAAAACAATCGCGGCTCATACCCTGTTCGCTATTAGGAATACTATTAGGTACGTTGTGTCCCATATTGAGTGCAGGATCATACTCACGCGAGAGAATTACTTCTGAATTATCATTGTAATTATCTTGTATGAAAAGATCGAAATAGCTATCGTCTGTACCCGATGCCTTATACAATTCATAACCATATCCCATCAACTCTCCAGAAGCTTTGTAAGCCTCTTCGAGGAATTTTACATCGCCCTCTACATTACGATAACGACGCCAAGTACCTTCATAAAGACAGATACGGGCTTTGAGTAATAGAGCGGCATCGCGACTCACACGATAAACTTTAGTTTTGCGAGGCAAAAATTCAATAGCCTTATTAATGGTAGCCAATATATTGGCCATCACTAAATCACGAGAATCACGTCTTTTATATAATTCGGGGTTATCTTTATTCAACGTAGAGTCATACCAAGGCACCTCACCAAAAAGGCGCACCTTATTAAAATAATCAAAAGCTTTGAAAAATAAGATTTCTCCGGCAAATTTCTTTTTATCAATATCCGAAGCGGGAGACTTTTCATAATTCTCTAGAAAAGCATTACAACCTCTCACCGTAGACCAATCCCAGTCAGCACTACTAGTCATTACAGTGTTTTGACCAAATGTAATACTACTAGCACCAGCTGCTAAAAGATTATCAGACTGATACTCTTGCATAATCATATTTCCAATATTCCAAGACAAAGGATCACCATGCCCCTTGATAAGTTTAGGATAATAAAGATTGCAATATTGCTCTAATGCAGCAGCATTAGAAGTCTCCCAGAAACGATCACTAGAAATTGCGTCACCAGGCTCAGTATCCAAATAATCACATCCGGACAGTGACAAGCACAAAATACAAATACACGAAAATATATATTTCTTCATAATACCTTTTCAATTTTTAAAATGTTATATTAATGCCGAATGAATAACTTCTCATAAATGCATATTCTTTACCACTGTTCTCGTTAGACAAGCTATTATCAGTTATTTGATCTACAATATCAGGAGTCATAAATGGGGGCAAACCAGTCTTCTCCCACAAATTCATACCACTTACATAGATACGTACCTGCTCCATTTTCATCTTGGTCAACCAACTCTTGGGTAAATTATAGCTCAATGTAATATCTTTCAAACGGATATATGCCGCATTTTGTAAGTATTTAGTTTGAATTTGCTTACTACGTTTATTGCCATTAGCATTCAAACGAGGATAGTAAGCTGTAGGATTTTCATAGGTCCAAATATTGTCGATATGGTATTGGGTTACACAAGAGTTATATATACCTCTAGAGAATCCCCAAAAGATATCACTACTTGTCCACATATCGCGTTTACACACCCCTTCGAAAATAGCACGGATATCGAAACCACGCCAACCAATACCTCCTTGCAAATTAAAACGATATCGAGGAGTAGAGTTGCCTATCACCTTTTGGTCACCAGGATTGTTCAATGTACGATTACCTTGATCTATCATGCCATCACCATTCAAGTCTTTGTAGCGAATATCGCCCGGATACCACTTAGAAGAAATGTATTTCTGTACATAGTTCATTTTGGCTGCTTCAAAATCGTCCATAATATAACCATCAGTTACATATCCCCAGATTTCACCCAGTTTCTGTCCTTCATAATACATACCACTAGCCAACGAACCGTTGGGATTATCGTATTTGGTTATCTCAGCCTGGTAATCGGATAAACCTACGGTAAAAAAATAGTCCATAGGACTTCCCAATACATTCTTAATACGATCTTTCCACATCAATTCCAACTCCCAGCCAGTGGTACGCATATCAGCAATATTCTCTTTACCACCAGAAGTACCCAATACGGCAGGCAGTGTAACCGAACGTACCATATCTTTGGTATCGCGTACATAGAAATCAAATGTACCCATCAAACGATTATTGAACAATGAACAGTCCAAACCCAAGTTTTTCGTCACAACCTTCTCCCAAGTCATTACACTAGGCAAAGAAGGAATATTCAACGCATTGACAATTTTACCATCCATCATATAGTTGGTCAACACTTTACCAGAAAGAATAGACATATAGTCATGATAACCGTTAGTTATCTGATTACCCAAAGCACCTACAGAAGCACGAAGTTTCAAATTGTCTACCACTTTAGAAAGTGGCTCAAAGAATTTTTCTTCCGAAATACGCCAACCAATAGAGGCTGAAGGGAAAAACGCCCAACGATTGTCTTTAGCATACTTAGAAGAGCCGTCATAACGACCATTTACCTCAAGTAGATATTTAGAGCGATAATCATAGTTCAAGCGAAAGAAAGCCCCCTGTACACGCCAGATATCTGCACCTTCAGCATTCTCTTTATAGTTGATGGCTAAGTCTGAAATAGGCAACTCGTTATCATACAAGTCAGTCATGGTATATGAAGTGTTAGCATAAGTCTTCTCCTCTTGGTTATATCCCCCCATTACCGAAATATTATGAACATCGTTGAACGAAGTTTTATACTCAGCCCATACATTGATAGCGTGGTAAATATTGTTTGAGTTATAGTTTTTCACATAATTTGGAGTCTCTACAATCCATTCAGGACCGCCCTCAGGAAAAGTTTGCTTAATTTCTTTACGGTGAAATTTCTGAACATTAGAATAACGATTCCAAGAGTAATCGCCCTTAATAGACAGTCCTTTCAATGGATGTAAATCGAAACGCCCGATGTACCATTGGTCCCAAGTCTCTTTTTTATTACGTCCGGCTAAAGCCATCTTTCCAATAACGTTATAATTACCACTGTTGAGATACATACCTGCAAAATCCCCATTAGGTAGAAAGATGGAGAGTGTAGGAAACATACGATATACCTCATAATACCAAGTTTGAGAACTGCTACCACCATTGTCCATATAAGGTTCATCATTCTTAATGTTGCTCATACGGGTAGCAAAACTCACGTTCAGCCAACTAGTTAGTTTCGTATCGAAATTGAACGCTAAATTGAAGCGCTTATAAGAGTCATTTCCATAGCGAAAAATACCCGACTGATCTTTGAAACCAATAGAAGCATAGTAATTGTTACGCTCGGTACCACCTGAAAGGCTTACATTATGTTGCTGCATAAAAGCCGATTTTTGATAGAACTCGGATAACCAATCAGTGTTGCCCACATAGGCCCATCCCGGATTACTAGGGCTATAATTTGAATTTTGAATACCTTCGGTATCAACTAAGATTGCAGGATTGTGTTCAGGATCGGCAATATGTGCATCCAGTTTCTCCATAAACTTTTCGTTAAAGTAATATCCACCCGGAGTGTCATATTCGTAAGCCTTATTCCACATACGCGCCCATATATCCGAACGGGGCATTTCAGGAAGGCGAGCCGGTGAACTCCATGAAAGGTTATTGCTATATGACACCTTAGTCTTTTGGTTGCGTGCCCCCTTTTTGGTAGTGATCAACATCACACCAAAAGCAGCACGTGCACCATATACAGCAGCAGCCGAAGCGTCCTTCAATACAGAAACGCTTTCTACATCTTGAGGATTAATAAGAGACAAATCGGAAATTTCTACACCATCTACCAAAACAAGAGCATTACCACCATTCAATGAGGTATTACCACGAATGTTGATATTAGCGGCTTTGTTGGGCTGACCACTATTGAATGTAATATTCAAGTTGGGTACCATACCTTGCAAACCTTGTGCAATATTACCAATTGGACGGTTTTCCAGAATCTCCCCTGAAGCTGTTGTAACAGCTCCTGTCAAATTAAGTTTCTTCTGTGTACCATAACCTACGACTACCACTTCATTCAAAGATGCCGAACTTTCTTCAAGCATAATCTTCAAAAAACCGGTTTCTGCAGAGACCCACACTTTCTTCGTACTAAAACCGATGTAAGATGCTACCAACAATGCACGTTTCCCATCTCTGATTCGCAATGTAAACGAACCGGACAGATCGGTAGAAACTCCAGTAGTTGTCCCTTGTACTGTTATATTAACGCCTGGCAATGGTTGGCCGTTAACATCTACTATTGTTCCTTTAACGTCATAATCTTTCTCTACGACTACAGGAGCAGTTAATTTTTTTTCTTCTTTTTGAGGTTGGCGGACAATAATCACTTGTCTTCCTTTCACTGTATATGTCAGTTGTTTAGGGGGTAATATTCTATTCAAGATAGACACAATCGACTCGTTTTGTGCTTTGACTGTTACTTTTTCATTTTTCCGTAAGACATCTTCTTTAAAAAAGAATACATAATCACTCTTCTTTTCCAATGTCTTAAATAATGTCTCCAATGATACATTTGTCAAGTTTAATGTAAAGCACGTAGATTGAAGGAGCATAACCTCATCTTCTGCTGAAATCTTAGTTAAATGAGATGTTAAAAAAACGCATGAGAGTAAAAATCGAAAAGCAATATTTGTTAAATATTTACCTCTATTTCTTTTCTTAGAGTTATTTTCCATATAATTGTATAATTAGATTAGTTATAACTTTGGTGAGTTATCTTCAGTTCTAATGTGAATCGGATGATATTTCGCAGATATCATCCGTTTTTTCCCGTTTTATTTAAGGTGGTATGTTTTTCATTTCTTTCTTTTTAAAGGTTAATACTTCATTTGAGTTTTTCAAGGCTTGATGTATATAACATCCCCTCGCCTAGTTATATTTAATGACGTAGTCAATGAAATGGCCTCCAATACTTCGTCAAGTGTACTATTCAAATCAAGACTACCATAATATTTTTCATCTTCCAAACTTCCTGATATTTCTATTTTTGTATCATAATATCTTGACAGTGATTTCAGCACATCAGAAAGTCTCTGTCCATCGAAATTCATAACATCGTCTTTCCAACAAATATAGCTGTATACATCTACTTCATGCACATTTACCACATCGTTGTCTTTTGAAAGACGTTGATTAGGGGACAAGCGCTTTTTCTCTTTATTGTCTACCGTCACATCTACACTTCCCTGAACAAGCACCACTGCTGTCTCCGTATCTTTTACATAATCGGTTACATTGAATGACGTTCCCAGTACAGTAACTTCCAAACGATTCGTTTTCACGACAAAAGGGTGCTTGGCATCTTTGCGAACGTCCAAATACACTTCTCCTTGTACATTCAGCCTTCTATTCTCCGGAAAGTCCGAAGCATAAGATATGCATGAACCTGAATTAATCCACAATAAAGAGCCATCTGGGAGGATTATTTTAGAACGCTTCCCATAAGGTACCATTATCTGATTCACCGATATCTTTTCTCCTCTGGAAGCAGCCACCAATTGTTTGTCCACTGTAACTGTACCGTTCTCACCTACCCTAATTTCAGCATTATTCTTGTCCAAGCCAACGGCCTGTTTACCATCCAAAATAATCTGTATTTGCCCTGAATGCCCTAAAGAGTCTATAATATTGGCTGCAATATCTGTAGCTTTCTGCAATTTGGATTTGGATAGAATATAATAAGTTCCTAAAAAGATGAATAGTAAGGCTGCCACACTTGCCACATAAGACATTACTCTCCGATAAGGTAATGTTTTTTTGTGAAACTGTACCGATTGCGAAGATTTATGTTGAAGCCTATCCATCATTCTGGCAAAACTTTGCATCTTATATTCCTCAGATATAGGTTTGCTATCTTCAACCACTTTCATATTTTGAATCACCGCAATAGCCAATTCTATCTTTTCTTCACAACCGGGATGCTGAATCTTATAGGATTCAATATCAAATCCATTATCAGAAAAGCCATATCTTGCCCATTGGAAGAAATCATCATCCAACAAAAATTCTTCTATATCTCTAAATGTATATTGAGCCATTTTCTACCTGATTTTCTATAATGACAAACGAGCAGATGAATTTATACTCATCAGGAGAAAAAAAACAGACTGGATAAGTAAAAAACGAAAAACAGTTCCTATGTTTAAAATCGGAAGTGTCGGATAACATAAGATAGCACTAAAAAAGCTATACCATTAATGATAATAGTCCGTTAAAAATTCAGCATATTGGCTAAGCGGCTTCTGCTACTATACCAAAGAGTTCTTTGATAAGTTTAGTATTAAATGTTCTGTTCGGCTTCATACCGGACTTGCTGAAAATTCTTTTGAGCATATAAGTGTTACTCAGATAGTCTTTTAGCAGTCCGATGGAGAGCGACGGATAGTACCGTTGGCGCATGACCTTTGCTATGTTTACCGAAGCCAGTGACGCATTAAAAGCGAAGTCAAGTTTCTTCAAGTCTCTTGCCTGGCAATCATTGAGTCCTGTAAACTGTTTGGAATCCCGGAAGCAGAACTCAATTTGGAATCGTGTACGATAGTATTCGATGATGTCTTTGGCCGACATTTCAAGATCGGTGGAGAAATAGATTTTGTGTCCTCCTGACTTTGCGTAATGAGCCACGACTTTGATGTTCCGTTTCATTGCCTTTGAATAGGCCTTGACAGAGTAGGCCCTTCCTCCTTCCATGTCGAGAAGCTCGCAACGCTGAAGGTCGAGTTTCTTAAAATCAATCTTCTCGCCTTTGATGCGTGGTCGTCCCCGTTTGCCTGTGCGGACACCGTCATGTGAATACCACAAAGCGGCATCATCACGCAGACGGCTGATGATATGGAATCCCAGCAGACAGGCTTCATTGACGAACTTTGCCTTTGAGAACCAGGCATATGCTACGACATAACGTGTAATGTCAAGCAACTTGTCCTTGTTTTTGCGGAGAACGTCAAGATACCAGTCCACAAGGTTGTACTCTTCGCCTTGCTTTTCCTGATACTCCTTGTCCGGTGTCTGTTCCGCACGTAGCATCATACGGTCCCGGCTGTCAATGTCGACAATGCCGATCCCGAGAATCTCCAGTTCCCGTTTCATTGCAGAAGCGCATCCCGACCAGAACTTGCCGATATAAGGAGTCTTCTTTTCCGACTTTGAAATGTAGCTTGCGTCGAAGGCAATGGCTTTTCTTGCACTTTCACCAAACCGCTGCCGCATGAGGAAGAGGTTGAACTGCATCCAGTCAAACTCACGCTCAAACAACTGACGGAACCGTTGTTCCGAGCTATCTGAGTAACGCCCCATTTGGGTGAAATTAATCTTTCTTGGCAGTACCATATACAAAATCATGAGTTGGATGAATGCTGTTTTAAAACTTTTGCGTAATTTCACCGAACAACTTTTCAAAGCATCGGTTACGATTTCCTCATATTGGTCAAGTGCTGTTTTGTTCATTACTTTAATGTGTGGTGCTTTACCATTAAAGATACTGAAAATCAGCCACTTGACCTAATTTATTTTGCTAAATTATATCAATTAACTTGTTTATTTTCAACGGATTAGTTACAAATTTAACGAAGTGTTATAATTATTGATGAATTATCTAACTTTGTTTGGATTTTAAATGGAAAGTATGCTATAACAAGTTACTATACAATGTATATAGAAAGCACATTAATAAGAAATGAAACAGTAGCTGATGAAGATTTTTCCTAATCTTTTCCATAGAACGAAACAATAGATTTCTGGCAGACTGGGTATTAATTTTCATTATTTCTGAGATTTCTTCAAAACTCATCTCATGGATAAAACGAAGATAGATTATTTCTTTTTGATGTTCGGTAAGACCTTTCAATATATGATGAACCTCATCTGACAGCCCTAGGTCATGCATCCAAGACAATTGCTCATCAATTGTATAATCCAAATCAAATGCAAAGTCATAATCCGGCAATGATTGAAGTTTTGCGTTACGAAGTAATTGATTATAAATCAGATTCTTTAATGCTCGAAATAGGAAGGAACGTAACTTTGTATTATCTTCAAGAATTATCTTTTTCTGATAAAGTTTCAGAAAAAGGTCTTGAATCAAGTCTTCTACCATTTCATTATCTCCCCCAACTCTACGACCATAAGCTAATAAATCATCAAAGCATAAACAGTACAATTGAGAAAATGCCATTTCATTTCCATCCCAAAATTGTACCCATAAATCTATTATGCGTGTCTGATCATTGAGAGTCATAAACTGAATTTAGTTTTCAAAATTAAGCTTCTTAATATATTCATTCAACTAACATGGGACAATATACGGAAAAAAAACAACTATGCAAATATTAAAGAATTAATATCAGTAAACTTTATATAGATTAATTGCTACATGGTTTATTTGTGGCAAATTCTAAAATAATGTAATCAACATGTATAATAATCACCATATTTTCGAAGCTGAATTTATGGTTTCTGAACCGTTCTTTGACAATACAGCATATTTATACCGCTACTAGCATACTCAATTTTAATCCTAATTCTAAGAATCCTTTTGTTTTCCTATTTCTCATCAACAACGTGAGTTCGGGATAATAAAGCATCCTTAAAAGTTGGTAATCACCGGATTATTTTGTATCTTTAAGTCTAACAAACAAATAATTACAAAATTAACAACAATGATTACCAAGGATAAAGTTACGGAAATTTTCTGTATTATTGATGAGTTTGATAAGAATTTTGATCTTGAATTGAAGAAAAATCTTCTTCCGGTCACTGATGGAAGGCAACATCGTAATCGAAAAGCTTCGCTGTCGGATAGTGAAATAATGACTATTCTTTTTCTTTTCCATTTCTGGACTTATTGTAACTTCAAACACTATTACATCTATTGTATTTGTGGACACATGAAACCTGATTTCCCTAATGCTGTATCATATAACAGATTTGTAGAACTGGAACAACGCGTGTTCTTCAAGCTTGTTTTTTTCCTCAAACTTTTTGCGTTCGGAAGATGTACGGGGATAGGTTTTGTTGACAGCATTATGATACCGGTATGCCACAATCTGAGACGTTATGCCAACAAAGTATTCAAAGGGGTGGCCGCCGATGGCAAAGGCACAATGGGATGGTGTCACGGATTCAAGCTTCATCTGCTGTGTAATGACAGAGGAGAAATTATAACATTCTGTCTTACAAGAGCGAATGTTGACGACAGGAATCCCAAAGTATGGAAAGTACTTGCCAAAGATTTGTATGGAAAGGTCTTTGCGGACAGAGGCTATATCTCTCCCAAACTGTTTGATTCCTTATTTTACGACGGTATTCAGCTGGTACATGGAATTAAGATGAACATGAAGAACAGGCTTATGTCCTTTTATGATAAAATGATGCTCAGAAAGAGGTATATCATTGAGACGATTAATGATCTGCTCAAAAACAAAGCACAGCTCGTGCATTCCAGACATCGTTCGATAACGAATTCCCTAGTAAATCTGGTGGCTGTACTAGGTGCTTATTGTTTCTTTGAAAACAAACCGGATGCATTGCAAGGATACTATATTGAGGACTCAAAACAGCTGGCCTTATTCTAAAATTATCCCGAACTCAGGTATTCCTTTATTTGTGTCCACTTTAGAAAAAGGCATAAAAAACCCCATCGAAATAATCGACGGGGATTCTTTAGGTTGGACTACCAAGATTCGAACTTGGACAAACAGAACCAAAACCTGTTGTGCTGCCATTACACCATAGTCCAATCGTGCTTCATTACGAAAGCGGTGCAAAGATAAGGCATTTTTGCCGTATCTTCCAAATAAAAAATGAGTTTTTTGCCGATAAAATGCCAAAATAGAGGGTTTTGGCGGAGTTATGTGCTTATAGCGACAAGTAACTCTTGAACTTCTCTACCGATGTGTTCATTATCAATTCTTCGGGAAACTCTGTTTCGGCTACCAACTGTAGGGCATAGTCGTAGGTGGCTATGTCGAACGAAATGTGGGCATCGCTACCTAATATTACGGGTACTTCGTATTTCTTTGAAAGGCGAAGTATTTCTAAATTATTAGGGCGAGCCTGTTTTTTTCCGCGCGACGGTTTTAGCGATGAGTTGTTAATCTCAAGCAGGGTGTGATGTTCCTTCGCCGCCAATACTATCGGCTCGAAGTTCAAGTCGGCTGTGCCGTCGCCCGGATGACTTATAATATTAATGTATGGGTTGCTGATGGCTTGCACCATGCCGTAGGTATTCTCTTCTTTGGTGCCTTGACTATAGCATAGCGAGTGAATTCCGGCTATGCGAAGGTCGAGCAGTTTCAAGTAACTCTCATCAAGGTCGAGGGTTCCTTTTGTATCGGTGATGTTTATTTCGGCTCCTAACATCAGCTCTATGCCGTACATTTGGCGAGGCACCACGTGGATATTACGGAAATAAATAGGGTTGCATGTGCCGGGAATGCCAGGACTATGTTCGGTTATTCCCAATAGTTTCAGTCCTTTGTCTGCTGCCGCTTGCGCCATTTCTTGCAGAGTGCTGAAAGCATGTCCGCTGGCTACGGTATGCGTATGTACGTCTAATTCTATATTCATTGTTATATGGTCTTTATTATCATTGTATCATTACATTGGGTCTACATCGTAATATACTATAAGCGAGCGGAAACGTTCATCCTCTTTTATGGCTTGTTGCACTCCGAGCAGATACTCCCTTACTTTCGCCAGCGATGCCGTTTGCTCTATCTTCACCACTATCTTCTTGATGTAAAGAGTCTGTATGCGTGCCACGGGCGGTTTGTCGGGACCTAACACTCGTTCTCCCATTCCGTTTCGCAGATAGCCTGCCATCAGCGTGGCTGCCTGCTCCAATATATCTTCTTTCCGGTGCTTCAGGTATACGTATACCAGTCGGTAGAAAGGAGGGTATCTGAACAGACTCCGTTCTTCCATCTGACTTTTGTAGAGCGAAGCATAGTCGTTTGTTACCACCTGATGGATGATAGGTTCGTCGGGCGACTTGGTTTGCAGTACCACCAGCCCTTGTCTGTTCTTGCGCCCTGCACGTCCTGCCACTTGCGCCATGAGCTGAAATGCCCTTTCGTACGAGCGGAAGTCGGGATAATTCATCATCGAATCGGCGTTAAGTATACCTACTACGCTTACATGGTCAAAGTCGAGTCCTTTCGATACCATCTGCGTACCTATTAATATATCCGTGCGTCCTTGTTCAAAGTCGGAGATAATTCTTTCGTAGGCAGTGCGCGAGCGTGTGGTGTCGAGGTCCATGCGTGCTACTTTAGCTTCGGGGAATATCAGTTTGATATCATCCTCTATCTTTTCGGTGCCGAATCCGCGGTTTTCAAGTTCTACGCTTCCGCATGTCGGGCACGAGGCTGGCACTGCGTATGTATATCCGCAGTAATGACACGTTAGTTGGCGTAGCGATTTATGATAAGTGAGGCTCACGTCGCAGTTTTTGCAGCGTGGCACCCATCCGCAGATGCGGCATTCTATCATCGGCGCAAAACCTCGTCGGTTCTGAAAGAGGATAACCTGCTCTTTATTATCGAGTGCCTGACGAATTTTTTGCAGCAATAGTGGCGAGAACTGTGCCGTCATCCGTTTTTTGCGTGCCAGTTCCTTTATGTCTACCACTTCTATCTGCGGAAGCAGTATCTGCTTATGTCGTTCAGTGAGTTGCACCAGTCCGTATTTGCCGTGCGTAGCATTGTAATACGATTCGAGGCTTGGTGTGGCTGTGCCGAGCAATGTTTTGGCACCGAACATCGAAGCCAACACGATGGCAGTGCTACGTGCATGATAGCGCGGGGCAGGGTCTTGCTGCTTGTAAGTAGTCTCATGCTCCTCGTCCACTATTACCAGTCCCAATCGTTGAAAGGGTAGGAACACCGACGAGCGTACGCCCAATATTACGTCGTAGGGTTGTACCGAGAGTTGTTTTTGCCATATCTCCACTCGCTCGGCATCGGGGAATTTAGAGTGATATACCCCCAGTCGGTTGCCGAATACACGTTTCAGTCGTTCGGTAATCTGTGTGGTGAGGGCTATCTCCGGAAGCAGATACAACACCTGCTTTCCGGCATCGATGGCTTGTTTTATAAGATGAATGTATATCTCTGTCTTTCCACTCGATGTTACACCGTGCAGCAGACAGACGTTCTTTGTGCGGAATGAATCGAGTATGGCGGAGTATGCCTTTTGCTGAGCGTCGCTCAGTTGGTTGAGTGGCACGGTCTGTATATCTCCCTTAGTCAGTCGTCCGGTTTCTTCGAAATAGATTTCGAGTATCTGCTTTTTAACTAGTTCGTTCAGTATGGCCGATGAAGCCTGCGCCTGTTCTATCAAAGCGCTTTTGGTAACGGTGTTCAAGAAACATCCCGGATTTGTCCATCCCGACATTTGCAGATATTTCATCAGCACCGCTTGCTGTTTGGTAGCTTTCGATAGCATGTCGAGTTGAATATGCAGCATCTTCTCGTTCTGCATCTGAGGTGTGAGTCTCACACGGGCTTCCAACTTAGGCTTATAGCTTCGTTTCAGCTCTTCCTTTATCACCACAGCTCCTTTTTCTAGCAGTAGGTTAATGGTAGGAAGCAAATTCTTTAGTCCACTTTGCTTTTCCAACTGATTGATACACTGCTCTTCGTCAGCTTTCAGCAGTCCTAAAAGCTGTTGCTCTTTGGGTGTAAGCGGTGTGTCGCTCTCAAACTCTTCGTTTAGAGCCACCATTGTTTCGCTTTCTATTTTCATGCCCGATGGCAGCGCTGCCTTATACACATCGCCAAGCGTACATAAGTAATAGTCGGCTATCCATCGCCACAGTTTATACTGTTGTTTCAGCAGAATAGGCTTTTCGTCTATAAGTTCAAAAATGTCTTTCGTCTCGTACGCTTCGGGTGGAGTGTGATGCAGTTTCACCACGATGGCGGTATAATACCTTTTCGCTCCGAACTGAACAACAACTCGGCTTCCTTCGTGTATCATTCCTTCCAGTACAGGAGGCACGGAGTAAGTATAATGTGCCGCTATGGGCAGAGGTACTATGACATCGACATACGTTTTCATGCCGCAAAGTTAAGCATTAACTTGCAAATTAATGCTCCGTATTAGAGTAAGCTGCGCCTTGGCACTTGAAACTTTTATCGTTAAGGTACCATATGCATATTGCGCTGACTATAGCTCCGGCTAATGCCAGACATGCGGCGCCGCCAGAACCGAGTTGTTCGCACATAGTAGTATCGGTCTTACCGAGCAGATAGTAAAGCACTACCGACGAGCCGTTGTTTATGAAATGCATCAATATGCCGGGCAATAGGCTTCCGGTGCGATAATACACCCATCCCAATGCCAGTCCGGTTACTATGGCGAAGGGAATTTGCACGGGGTTGCCATGCACTAATCCGAATATCACCGATGAGGCCAGTATAGCCCATTTCGGATTCTTCCATATCTTCATAAGATGTCCTTGTATGGCTCCGCGGAATAGCAGTTCTTCTACTATCGGTGCCAATATCACTATCGAGAATATGCCTAATGGAGAATTAAGCATAGCATCGAATGCCTCTTCCAGGTTATTGGGTAAATTTAGCAATTCGTTAAGATAGTTGGTCCAGCACCCCATGCTTATTATAAACAATGCGGCGACTACCATTTTATTTAATGAGCAGAGAGAAAAGTTCTTTTTCTCTTTTAAAACGTACCCTCCAAGCATTAGATGAATTCCTACGGCAATTGTAGCAAGTGCCTGACATGCAATGATGCCCGGCGTAAAATATGGGCTGGCTCCGATATGATAAAAATCGATATGTGTAAGCAGAACTAATCCGCATGCAAAGACTCCCTGAAACGCTAATTGGTAAGCTATATAGTATAAAATCAGCTTAATTACTCTTCCCATAATTCCCGTTTTTAATAGATAAAACGAAGATAAACGATTTTTCCGGTAGGAGCAAGTGAAAATTTGTTATTGATAAATGTACGTATCATAAAGTCATACGTTGTTTCGACAAAGTCGTCTCACTTCGACCGATACGCACGCTTACTTCGACCGATGTGAACGCTCACATCGACCGGTGTGAACGCTTACTTCGGTCGAAGTACAGGGCTGACGCATTACTTAATTTCTTCATTATGCCAT
>ULWY01027709.1_pt1 | contig 40667 bp, 30 predicted proteins | sample 1960761 | NCBI WGS metagenome assembly ULWY01 (sample SAMEA4835824, study PRJEB28245) | human gut metagenome | biome: gut microbiome; material: fecal sample | place: Denmark | collected 2008 | reverse complement strand
TCTGAGATGGCGGGTATGGAATCTCAGATTACAATTGACGCTTGCACTGTGGGATGATTATCTGATCTATGCGGTTTTGCTGGAGGAAAATACGCAGATACAAAAAGAGATCATGGCGCGGATGAAACAGTAAAAATAGAGGAAAGAAAGGAAGAAAATAAAATGGATGGAGCAGTGATTGTAAAAGTTGTAATTATGGCTTTGATATTGGTTCTTGTGATTGTAACAATCTGTACGTGTAATAAATTCATGGTACTGAAAACGCGGGCGGAGAATCAGGCGTCGCAGATTGATATCCAGCTTGCCAGACGGGCAGATCTGATTCCGAATCTTGTAGAGATTGTGAAAGGGTATGCAAAGCATGAGAAAGAAACACTTATGACGGTGGTCGAACTCCGGAACCGGATGACACTTGCGGATACAAGAAATGAGCGCTTTGAGGCAAACGAAGCGTTAAACCGGGCATCGCGGAAAGTGTTTGCAGTGGCAGAACAATACCCGGAATTAAAGGCGAACACAAACTTTCTACAGCTGCAGACAGAACTTTCCGAGACCGAAGACCGCGTGAGTAAGGCAAGACAGTTTTATAACGATGCGGCAACGAAGTACAATATCGAATTGCAGATGTTTCCGAAATCGATCCTTGCGAAGATATTTCATCTTTCAAAATTATCTCTGCTGGAATTCGGAAAGATGGAGAATCCGGGGATTCATTTTTAAGATATGCCAAGACTAAATCATAGACAATTTACGAAATAAGTATAAGAAATCATATGAAAAAGTGGAAAATATATCCACTTTTTTTCTTTTATGTTAGAATGTAGCTTGTGGCAGTTGTGTCATTGCCTGCCGGTGCGCCAGATTGAAAACTGTATGGAGTAAGACCGGTGACATGAAAAGGAAGATTGTTAATCATGACAGGAGATGAATCATATGAAACTATCATTGGCGCATACATTACGGCACTATGATAAAAAGAATATAGGGAAAGATATCTTGGCGGGGCTCATCATCATGGCAGTTTCTATTCCGATTTCGATGGGATATGCCTTGATTGCGGGACTTCCCGCAGTGTATGGTCTGTATGGGTCGGTGTTTCCGATTCTGGCGTTCGCGCTTCTTTCAACGTCACCACAATTTATATTCGGCGTGGATGCGGCTCCGGCAGCACTGATTGGTTCTGCACTTTTAACCTTGCATGTTGAGGCAGGAAGTGAAGAAGCCATGGCGATTGTACCGGTGCTTACATTCTTTGTTGCGGTGTGGCTGCTTGCATTTTCTTTTATGAAGGCGGGAAAGCTCGTCAATTACATATCGGCTCCGGTGATGGGCGGATTTATCACAGGTATCTGCTCGACGATCATTCTTATGCAGGTGCCGAAGATTCTTGGTGGTACGGCAGGAACCGGAGAGTTTTTTGAACTGGCAAAGCATATCGGACAGACCGCAAAGCATGTGAATGTGCCATCCATCCTCTTAGGCGTGGTATCACTTGTAATCCTGCTTGTTGCGAAAAAACTGGTTCCGAAATTCCCTATGGCAGTTGTTCTGATGGCTGCGGGAGCCTGCTATACGCGGTTTGGAAATGTGCGGGAGCTTGGAATCCAGACACTCTCGAAGGTGGAGACGGGACTTCCGAAGTGGCAGATACCGGATTTTTCAGCCGTTTCAATTCGGGAGGCTGTGACAGTCAGCCTGTCGGTTGCAGTTGTAATTATGGCGGAGACGTTGCTCGCAGAGAATAATTTTGCACAGAAAAATGGCTACCGAATTGATGATAATCAGGAGATCTTTGCATTCTCCGTCGGAAACTTTCTTGCAGCCTTTACCGGGTGCTGTCCAATCAATGGCTCCGTATCCCGTACAGCGATGGGCGAGCAGTATCAGGGAAAGACACAGCTTACCTCACTTGTGGCAGGACTTTCCATGATCGTACTTTTGCTGTGTGGAACGGGATTTATCCAGTATCTGCCGGTTCCGGTGCTTACCGCGATTGTGATATCGGCATTGCTTGGGGCGACGGAGTTTGATCTGATGGCACGGCTCTGGAAGGTCAGCCGGACCGAATGTATGATTTTTGGCGGCGCATTTCTGGGTGTGCTTCTGCTTGGCACGATCAATGGCGTTTTGATCGGTATTTTGCTTTCCTTTGCGGAGGTGATCATCCGGACAGCGAAGCCATCCACCTGCTTTCTTGGGATTCAGCCGGGGCATAAGCATTTCCGGGATCTGAAGGAGAGCAGCCAGATTCACGCACTGTCCGGTGTGCTCGTTTACCGGTTCAGCAGCAATCTGTTCTTTGCAAATGTGCAGGTGCTGAAAAATGATATTGAGGATCATATAAAACCGGATACGAAAGCTGTGATCCTTGATGCGGGCGGAATCGGAAGTCTGGATATTACTGCGGCAGACTGCCTGAAGCGTCTGCATCAGTCATTGAAAGAAAAGGGCATCCGGTTCTATATGACAGAACATATTTCGGATGTGAACGAACAGTTAAGGAAGCTTGGACTCGGATATCTGATTGAGGAGGGGTGCGTGCGCAGAACCATTCATATCGCATTGAAGGATATGGGAATCAACCGTCCGTATCCACTGGAAGACGGTGTGGATAATGGGGATCGCAGTGCGTCCCGGAAACGTGCAGATAACCGTGTGCAGGAGTTTGTGTGGGCGTTCGGCTCCGATGCGGAAAAACAGATCGAGCGTCAGATTGAAAAGCAGATTGCACAGCTAAAAGAAAGTGGGGATATCGAGGATCTGCTGCATGGACGATGGGCGCATATGGAGGAGCTTGACGAAGATGAGTGGCTGGAACACTTGGAGGAGCATTTGAAGGAAATTGTCAATATATCCGGCAAGGATGAACATACCCTTGCGATGCAGATTGAGGAACACAGAAAACAGGTGCATGACCGGATCGCAAAGAATCATCCGGAGCTTGCAGAGCGTTTCAGGGAGCGCAGACATGTGCTTGATGCACATCTGAAAGAACGCTATCCAAAGGTGTATGAGCTTGTACTGCAGTCGCGCGAGAAGAATGAACGGAATCGTTAGTACATCTGCGATAGAAGTGAAAATTCTCCGTTTATGATTGCGCAAAACTGATTGAAACAAACAGGTAACTATGCTAAAATATATACAATTATGTGGCGTATAGAGAAATCTATGGCAGACATGAATCTACATGCGTGAATGTCGTTTGTTGCTGCCGACAGCCCGAAAAACAGGAGGATTTATACAACATGGAACAGTATAAAGAGCAGTTTATTGAATTTATGATCGATTGTAACGTATTGAAGTTTGGTGATTTCGTGACAAAGAGCGGAAGAAAGACACCATTTTTTGTAAATACAGGTTTTTACAGAACAGGTTCCCAGTTGGCACGCCTGGGCGAGTATTATGCGGAGGCAATCAAGGACAAGTTCGGCTTTGATTTTGATGTGCTGTTTGGACCGGCATATAAGGGAATCCCGCTTTCCGTAGCTACAACAATGGCGATTGCCAACAAGTACGATGCGGATATCCGTTACTGCTCAAACCGTAAGGAGATCAAGGATCACGGGGATAAGGGAATCCTGCTTGGAAGTCCGATCAACGATGGTGACAAGGTTGTGATCATCGAGGATGTAACAACTGCAGGTACATCCATTCAGGAGACACTTCCGATCGTGAAGGCGCAGGGCGATGTCGATGTGCTCGGTCTTGTTGTATCGGTTGACCGTATGGAGCGTGGTCAGGGCGAGAAGAGTGCACTGATGGAGATCGAAGAAAACTATGGATTAAAGACGACTGCAATCGTAACGATGGCAGAGGTGGTAGAGCATCTGTACAACAAGCCTTACAAGGGAAAGGTCGTGATTGATGACACCTTGAAGGCAGCGATTGACGCATATTATGAGCAGTATGGAGTAAAATAGTTTTATTGCAAGTATGGGAGGTCTAAAGCATGGAGAAGTTATATCATAAGCTCAATACAATCGGAATCAGCAATCTGGTTATTGGAATTGTGACAATTCTTGTCGGTGTTGGTGCAGGTGTGACGATGATCGTGAATGGTGCGCGCCTGATTACAGGTAAGAAGGATATTACATTTTAAGGGATTTATGGAGCCTTGAACAGATTGTGAAAAATAAGTGAACTTACGGATTTGAATTGACAGGACTTTTAAGAGTATGGTACAGTTACCATACTCTTTTTTAAACACACAATTATATCGTTTTTCAGTTCGCGATAGACATATGGATTCATCAGATTTCTGCATATATGACAGGTATGGAGGAATTGGATATGTTTAATTATGCGAAGAAAATCAAGAAGATTTTGAAAATGAAAAAAGGCATTCGCCAGGGAATTGCGTATGCAATCGTGACGTTTCTTGTGATGCAATGTTATATACTTCCGTTTGCATCCGGAGATCGTTTGTCATGGGAACAAATTGCAACGATTGGAGATGCCACATGGATGGATGCTGTAGTACAGGATGAGGAGAGCGCAGTATCGGAAGGTGAAGATACGGGACAGATCCTCGACGAAGCACAGATGACTGTAATGAGTGTAGTTTCCGACCGCTATTATAAAGCACCAGATACATCTAATGCATTTGCTGCATATGCGGTGAATTCAATCTCACGTGGGAGTGGATCGAATGTAAATAATCAGTGTGCCATCTACGCATCCCGTGCGTTGAGTGGCTATTATGGGACGGAAGCTCCTGTGTCCGGTTCGACGCTTGTGTCGCAGATATCTAAAGCACTTTCGGGAAATGAAAACTGGAGATGTGTCTATGCAAATGCAGTGTGTTTTCCAGAGAATCAGACAGAGGCACAATATGATGCGATATTCGATAGTCTGACGAATGCAGGGGATGTCGTCTGTTTTGTGAATAAGAAGCTGGATAATTATGTGCACTGCGGTATTTCTGGCGGAGGATCTGCTCTTATCAGTCATCTGTATAGTTCCGGCTGGGATAGCCTGCGTGCTGCGTATTATATTGATAATGCTGTCGATACAAGAAAGGAATGTTCCGGAATGATTGTATACCGGTATCAAAAGAAAGTACAGCCGGGAACAATCAGGGTATGTAAGAATTACGATGAGAATATCTACCGGGGCAATCCGCATGCATATGATATTGGCGGAGCTAATTATGGTGTATTTTCAAGCAGGCATGATGCAGAGACATTGAGCAATGTTCAAGGGTATTGTTATATTGAGCCTGCTGCGGATGGGCAGCTTGCGATGGATAATATATCGGCAAATGCAAGGACACAACCGGATGGACATGGAACAGAAGTAAAATTTGAACCCGGAACTTATTATGTACGGGAAATCAATCCACCTGTCCATGGCGGCTGGCTGTTGGATGAACACGTGTATGAAACGCAGATCATGGCTGGTACAAGAACAACATTAGGACTTCCGAGAGACCAGTATGGAAATCCGATTGATCTTGGACTAAACGGATATATGGATCCGAAGGTGTTAGGACCGGAACAGCCAAAATTTGGAAAGGTGACCCTGAAAAAAAGTGTGACAGATAACCATCTGCCGCTGATTGAACAAAATGAAAATTACACCTTTGAAGGAATTGAATATACGGTGTATGCTGTCTCCGGCAATAATCAGATTGATATTTCAAAGCCGGTTGGAGTGTTCGTGCTCGACAAAGCCGGAGATGGTTCGGTCGCTTCGGATCAATATGACAGTTCCTGTGTTGGAACGAAAACGATGGAACTTCCGATTGGGTGGTACATGCTACAGGAGACAAAGACGAATGCCGGCATGCAGCTGAATCTATCACCACAATGGTTCGAAGTGACAGCTGCAGGAATCAATCCGCTGAATCTTTCTGCTACAGATGAACCGGTCTATGCAGATGCAGATCTCGTCCTACGAAAATATGGTGAGGATCATAAGGCAGTACAGGGAGCAAAGTATATATTCAAATATTACAAAACATGTATGGACGAGGATCCCGCACAAAAAGGAAAGCAGGCATCAAGAACATGGATTTTTCAGACCGATATACATGGGGAAATCCATTACAGCAAGGATGCTGCGTGGTTTTTAGAAGGGGATGCGCTTTTTACAGATGCAGATGGAAATTATGTGATGCCGGCAGGAACTCTTACCATACAGGAATCAGAGGCACCTGAGCCATATGTAATTGACGAAACAGTATATGTGAAGAAGATCACGCCGGGAGATTCACTTGCAGAATTGTCTACAGAGCAACTTGTAACAGTAATCGAGGATGTGCGGCGGGGAGACCTTGAATTCCGGAAAGTCACAGAAGATGGAACACCGCTTGCTGATATTAAATTTATGATTACGGATGATAAGGGAGAATCCCATATTGTGTGGACAGATAAGGATGGATACTTCTCGACAAGTGCATCCTACATTGCGCACACGAAGGACACAAATACCGGAGAACCACAGACGGGGATCTGGTTTGGATCTGTGGATCCGGATGACGAAAAGGGCGCGCTGCCATACGGAATATATACAATCGAAGAGCTCCGTTGTGATGCAAACAGAAATAAATACAAAACACTCGAGAAGCAGATCGTTGAAATTAAGGAACATAATAAACAGGTCAGTCTGGGGGATCTGGTAAATTATGCTTTCCCTTTAATCCGGACAAAGGCTTCTATATATGAAATGGATGAACCTTTGGAGATTGGTGCTTTGGTATCCTGTATGGATATAGTTACACTCGAAAACCTGGAGATCGGACATACATATATAATATATGGAGAACCGCATTGGAAGGAAACGGGTGCATCTCTTGACAAAAAACAATATATCAGTGAAAGTGTAACCTTCGAAGCGACACAGACGGATGCGCAGATCAAGGTCGGATATGATATTTTATTATCCGAGGAATTGTATGATTCGGAGATTGTATTCTTTGAATATATGGAAGATACGGCATATCCCGGCGAGATAGTCGCAAAACATACGGATATAGAGGACAAAAAACAAACAATTCAGATACCGGAAAAGCCGGTCAAACCAGGGACTACAACGTCGGAGAGTACAACAGAAACGCCGGTGCCGAATACAGCGGTAGCCGGTACCTATGAGGAGATTACAGAGGTGATGCCGGCACAAGAAACCAGGACGACTGTAAAAACCGGTGATGACAGCCATATTTTCCTTGTCTTGTTAATTGCTTCGACAGCATTGCTTGGGATAGGAATGGCGATAGTGGGAAACAGAAAAAAGAAAAAATAAGACGATAAAAGCGAAAGACAGCAAAAACCTGCCGTTATTATCATATACCGGCAGGGTTTGCTATTGATTGAAATTTAATCGTGGAGCTTCTTGTGCCTGCTTAAAAGCTCGATAAAATCTGTGGAGCTTAAAGGCTTTGAGAAGAGGAAGCCTTGTAGGGTATCGCAGAATTGACTCTGCAGGATTTGTAACTGGTTATTATCCTCGACGCCTTCCGCTACAACAGAGATATTCATCTTATGTGCCAGATCAATGATGGAATCTGCAATGCACCGGTCTTTTTCGTTACTGCATATACCGTCAATAAAGGATTTGTCAATCTTCAAGGTATCAATCGGTATCTGTGTCAGATAATTGAAGGATGAGTACCCGGTTCCGAAGTCATCTAATGCGATGGAACATCCAAGCTCTTTCATCTTGTTGATAAGCATCAGATTGTGTTCGAAAGAGTTCATCAGAACGCTCTCTGTAATCTCAATCTCCAGATATTCAAGATTCATGCCTGTTTTCTCGGGAATCGAACGGATCACCTCTATGAGATGGGAATCCTTTAACTGTGTTGTTGAGACATTGACAGATACCCGCAATGGCCCAAAACCGCTCTTGATAAGTACCTGGTTAAAATTGCATGCTTCAATCAATGCCCACTCGCCAAGACTGTTAATAAGTCCGCTTTCTTCTGCAATCGGTATGAATTCGGCAGGTGAGATAAAACCAACAAGCTCGGATTCGATACGCATAAGCGCTTCAAAACCGGTTACAAGACCACTCTCAACATTGACCTGTGGCTGATATTGCAGATATATTTCATTTTTCTCAATGACATGGGCGAGAATCTCGACTAAATCGTTCTTGCGGTTGACATCATCTTCCATGTAACTGTTGAAGAAACGATAGCTGTTTTTGCCGGAATTCTTGGCGTTATACATGGCAATATCCGCGTTCTTGATAAGCTCGCTGATTGTGAGTCCGTTGTCTGGGAAGACTGCAATTCCTACACTCATAGATACCATTGCCGTTTCATCCTTTAATACAAAAGGATGATGTACAACATTGACAAGCTGTGATGCGAAGTTTTCCAGATCGTCCTGCGTATCAAAATGGTTTTTCAAGATCAGAAATTCATCGCCGCCATTCCGTGCCAGAATATCATCCTTGGAGATGCACGCAAGCATTTTTTCGGATACTTCCTGCAACAGAAGATCCCCATATTCGTGACCGAGTGTATCATTGATGTTTTTGAAGTTATCCAGATCAATGAAGAAGATTGCGTGTTTCCCGGCACTTACGCTTGCATCGTGGAAGATGTCATAGGCATATTTCATAAAGGCAACACGGTTGTATAAACCTGTTAATCCGTCGTGGTAAGCAAGCTGTTCAATATGAGCATAGTTTTTCTTTAATTTCTGCTCATTTACCTCTAGCGCCGCCTTTGAAGCAGACAGTTCTTTGTAGTTGTTTGATATTATATCCATCATGCGGTTGAACATGCGGGAGAGATCTCCAAATTCATCGTCGGATGTAACGCTGCACTTGACATCGAGATCTCCGGAGGAAGCATCTGCCATCTTGTCGCGCAGTGTGAAAAGCGGTTCCGTATATTTCAATGCCAAAATACGGCTGATCCAGATTGCAATCATTAAAATAATGATAAGTGTAATGAGCATCGTAACCGGCAGGGTGGAAAGAATCTGCTGGTATTGTGTTCCCTGCTGCTTGATCAGATACAGCCAGTCTGAATCTGTAAGCTTGCAATATCCATAGATATTTCGGAAGGATGAGGCTTCCAGATGTCCGTATTGCACCGAACTGCCGGTGCCGTTCAGACAGTTGAACGCCTGTGTTTCAAGCTCCCGTTGTCCGGTCAGACCGGTAGATGTGAAGAGATAGCCGCCATCGTTTGTCATAATGAAAGCGGATCCATCCTCCGGGATAAAGGAACCAAAGTATTCGGAGTTGATATTGGCACGGATCAGTCCGACAATTTTATTCTTGATAATGATCGGAGATACAACATCGATGCTTTCAATCTCATTGAGGGAGGAACACGGAAGAATTTCTGTTTCTTCAATATTTCCTACGGGTGTTGTCATATGTTCCTGCCAGTCAGACGTGTTTGTACTATCAGAACTTGTGATGTAATATCCGTTGACATCATAGAGATAATAGTTTACATCATTACCTGCATAATCGGAAGCGGTAGTAAAAAGTTCTGTGACATCCGTATAATAAGGAGAATCACTGCCGAGAGTAACGCCGTTATAACTCTCCAAAACGAGATTCTGGATATTTGTACCGTTGGCAAGTCCTTCTACCTCAGCGACCTGTGCGTTCAATTGCGCCTGGAATCCCATGCCGTAGGTTTTCGCAAGCTCTACCGTAGACTGCGTTGCAAGCTCCATGTATTTTTTGTAAGATAAATTATATGTAAAGATTGTCAGGAATATAAGTGGCAGAGAGGCCATCAAAACAAGCGACAATCGCAAAGATTTTTGTATAGACATAAACTGCTCCCCGTTTTTCTCAATAGTAAATAGTAATAAAACTGTTAGAAAAGTAACAGACACGATATATTATATAAGAAATGAGAATAATATTCAATGAAAAATGGTGTATTTTTTGCATTCGTGTGATGGTTGATTTTTGGCTTAAACTTGTGTATAATAAACAAGAATTTGTGACTTCTTGACAGAAGAGAAAAGATACATGAAGGAGGGGCGTTATGTTTGGAGTTTATTTTGGGAAATATCTCGAGGATGTCGGCGTATTGACACATGAACAATATACAGAGATCGTTGAGGAGAGCCGTCATTCACGCGTGAAGATGGGATTGCTTGCCGTCAGTGAAGGTTTGATGACAAAGGAACAGGCGGATGAAGTGAATCAGCTGCAGGCCATGAAGGATGCCAGATTCGGAGATATTGCGGTAGAGAAGGGATATCTGACAGAAGAACAGGTCGGTAAACTTCTGAAAAAACAGGGTGATTCATATCTTTTATTTGTACAGGCACTTGTGGAGCGTGGGCTGCTTACACTGGAGGATATCCAGAATCATCTGAATCATTATAAAAAGTCAGAGCGTTATACAGCTCTTGAGATTGATGCGTTGAAGAGCTCGGATATTGATAAGATTATTCAGATTTTTCTGAAAGACAATCAGGTTCCGATGGTTGTGAAGGATTACCTTGCATTGCTTGCCAGAAATATGGTACGTTTTATTGACAATAAGGTACGGTTTGAACGGATTGAGCGGATTCATACATATACAAGCAGATATATTGCCAGCCAGTGTTTTACCGGAGACTATAATCTATTTATCGGAATCTGTAATTCCGGTACAAAACCGATTGCATGTGAGTTTGCGAAGGAAGAGTTCGATGTGATCGATGAGGATAGTCTTGATGCGGTATGCGAGTTCATCAATGTATGCAATGGTCTGTTTGCATCCAAGGAGTCTCTTGAAGGTGTGCATATAGATATGCTCCCACCGGAGATGTATACAGATATTACAACCATCAGCTCGGAAGGGATGATGGTCGTGCTTCCGTGTTATGTACATGGTGAACGTGCAGATATTGTGGTTTGTATGGAAACGAAGTGGAATATCGGCTGATACAGGAAAAATAAGATAAATTAAGATAGTTAAGGAGAATGATTGATCATGGCAAATATATTGATTGTAGATGATTCCAGAACATCCCGTAAAATCTTAAGAGGACTTTTGGAAGCAAACGGACATGTAGTTGTTGGTGAAGCGAAAAACGGACAGGAAGGCTATGATATGTATGCACAGTATAAGCCGGATCTTGTCACAATGGATATTACAATGCCGGTGATGTCCGGTGTGGAAAGCCTGAAGAAAATCAAAGCAGATTTCCCGGATGCAAAGGTTATTATGGTATCCGCAGCCGGACAGCAGCATAATATGCTCGAGGCAGTTCAGAGTGGTGCGGCAGAGTTTATTGCAAAGCCTTTTGATGAGGACACAATTAAGAATGTGCTCCAGAATGTACTGGGAAACTAATAAAGATAAGTATGATGCAGACAGATGGTCGTATATACAGGTTTCGTATATATGACCATTTGTATTGTAATAAAATATTGGAGTTATTGTTATGATAGAAACAGTTGCAACGGTTGATCTGATGGTGGAAGAGGAACTGAAGGTGAAGAAGAATCATCTTGCACCGGATTTTCCGACAGGAAATGAGAAAAGAATCTGTATTGTTTCCGGTCTGTATGGGGATGAACTACAGGGACAATATATCTGTTATGAGGTTATCCGGCGGATTAAACTGGAATATGAAAATCTGACGGGAATCGTGGATGTATATCCTTCGTTGAATCCAATGGGACTTGATTCCAAGACGAGGGAGATTCCGGGATCCGGAATAGATATGAATTCTATTTTTCCGGGATCGAAGCTTGGTGCGCTGGGAGAATATACGGCATCATGTATTTTCGAGGATATCCGGGGAGCAGATGTGTGTATTGATCTGCACGCAAGTAACCTGTATGTCCATGAAATACCGCAGGTGCGGATGAACGATGACAAGGTGGACGAGCTCTTGCCAATTGCCAGATGCCTGAATGTGGATATGATCTGGATCCATCCGAGTAATTCGGTTCTGAACGGAAGTCTTGCATACTCCCTGAATGAAGTGGGTGTGCGGTCTGTTGTAATCGAGTCAGGCGTAGCATACCGGATCAACCAACAGTTTTGTAACGGAATTGTGGATGGATTGTTTGCACTTATGAAAGAGTATGGAATCTGGAAAGGGAAAACCGTAACACCGAAGCAGATTCCGGTTACATACGATAAGGACATCCGGTATATCAATGCAGAAAGCAGCGGTATATTTATTCCCGGGGTGAGATTGTTTGCCCGGGTAAAAAAGGGGGATGTGATAGGTACGGTTGTCAATGTGATTACCGGAGCTGTGGAAGAAGTCGTGTATGCATCGGGGGAAGGTATGATCTGTTCGCTGCGTGATTATCCGGTGATTGAGGAAGGATCCCTGCTTGCGAGAATTGTCTCCGGAACGACAGTGGATTATCAAGACACTCGTACCTGTGATGATTGAGGAGGAATCGTGAATGAATAAAGAGATTATCTTCTCCATGAATACAGCTTTTCGTGGAGAGTTTAATATTCATGGATACTCATATGGACGCGGAGATAAAGCGGCGTGTATTGTAGGATCTATGAGAGGAAATGAATATCAGCAGCTGTATATCTGTTCGCTTCTGGCACAGAAGCTTGCAGAAATTGAAGCACAGGGAGATGTGGTAGCCGGGAAAGAAATCCTGCTTATTCCAACGCTCAATTACAGCTCAATGAATGCGCAAAAGAAGAAATGGATCTCCGATGATTCAGACATCAACCGTTCATTTCCCGGAAATATTGAGGGAACTGCGACAAGCCGGATTGCGGCTACGTTGATGGAACGCGTAAAAGATTATACATATGGTGTTCAGTTTGCAAGCTTTTATCTGGATGGAATCTCGATTCCGCATGTGCGGATGATGGAGACAGGAACAGAGAGTACAAGCCTTGCCAATCTGTTTGGTATGCCATATGTACTTACCGGGGATACGCGTTCGTTTGATACGGCAACACTCAATTATAATTGGCAGAAGACGGGAACACAGGCTTTTTCAGTGTACTCCGCTACAACAGATACACTCGATGGTGAGAGTGCAAAGATGGCGGTCAGTGCGGTACTCCGTTTTTTGACACGTATGGGGATTATCCGCTATGAGAGCCATGGGGGATATATATCAACGACACTGAAGGAGAGGGATCTTGTATCGGTGCGTGCCGATGAGGCGGGGTTTTTCCGTTGTATCGTCGGGGTAAACCAGGAGGTAAAACGCGGACAGGTGCTTGCAGAGATCATTAACCCGATGGATGGTAATATTAAGGCTGAAATTTTGGCACCGACAGATGGAATTGTATTTTTTGTACAAAATTCCCCACTCGTGTTCCAAAATGTGGTAATATACAAAATTGTAAGACGTATGCACCAGTAACGTGCAGGAAGGAAATTACAAAATTCAGGAGGAAAGTCATGAGCAAGGTTAGACGAATCTATGTAGAAAAGAAAGATGCTTATGCGGTTAAGGCAAAGGACTTAAAGAAGCAGTTCAAGGATTACCTTGGAATCAAAGCTGACAATGTCCGGGTTCTGACACGGTATGACATGGAAGGTGTATCGGAGGATACCTATAAGAAAGCGAAGGTTACGATCTTCTCGGAGCCACCGATCGATGTCGTATATGAAGAATCATTCCCAATGAATGAGAAGGAGAAGTGCTTCTCGCAGGAATATCTTCCGGGACAGTTTGATCAGCGTGCGGATTCTGCAGAGCAGTGTGTCAAGCTTCTGAACGAGGAGGAGACACCGGTCATCAAGACAGCTACAACTTATGTAGTAGAGGGTAATGTGACAGAAGAGCAGATGCAGACAATTCGGGAGTATGTTGTAAACCCGGTTGATTCCCGTATCACAGACGAGACAAAGCCAGAGACTCTGGTTACAAACTTCGAGGAACCTGCAGATGTGAAGATCTTCGATGGCTTCAAGGATATGCCAGAGACAGAGCTGAAGGCACTGTATGATTCCCTCGGACTTGCTATGACAATCAAGGATTTTGAACATATACAGAAGTATTTTAAGAATGAGGAACACAGAGATCCGTCTATGACAGAGATCCGTGTGCTCGACACATACTGGTCTGACCATTGCCGTCATACAACATTTTCAACAGAGCTTACAAATGTTGCATTCGACGATGGTTATTACAAGGATGTGATCGCCGAGACATATGATCGTTATGTTGGAGCAACAAAGGAAATGTACAAGGGCAGAGACGATAAGTTTGTCTGCCTGATGGATATCGCCCTTATGGCAATGAAGGAACTGAAGAAGGCTGGCAAGCTTGACGATCAGGAAGAGTCAGACGAGATCAATGCATGTTCGATCGTTGTTCCAGTTAAGGTCGATGGAGTCGAAGAAGAGTGGCTGGTAAGCTTTAAGAACGAGACACATAACCATCCAACAGAGATTGAGCCGTTTGGTGGTGCTGCAACTTGTCTGGGTGGTGCAATCCGTGATCCGCTGTCAGGACGTTCTTACGTATATCAGGCAATGCGTGTGACAGGAGCTGCAGATCCGACTGTATCTTTGAAGGATACGATGCATGGTAAGCTCCCACAGAGAAAGATTGTGAAGGTTGCTGCCGAAGGTTACAGCTCCTATGGTAACCAGATTGGACTTGCAACCGGACTTGTAAAGGAAGTATATCATCCAAATTACGTGGCAAAGCGTATGGAGATTGGTGCTGTTATGGGTGCTGCTCCAAGAAGATGTGTGAAGCGTCTAAATTCTGATCCGGGCGATATCATCATCCTGCTCGGTGGACGTACCGGACGTGATGGCTGTGGTGGAGCAACCGGTTCTTCCAAGGCACATACAGAAAGCTCCATCGAGACATGTGGTGCTGAGGTACAGAAGGGTAATGCACCAACGGAGCGTAAGATTCAGCGTCTGTTCCGTCGGGAAGAGGTTGCAAGCTTAATCAAGAAATGTAACGATTTCGGTGCAGGTGGTGTATCTGTTGCAATCGGTGAGCTTGCCGATGGTTTGCAGATCGATCTGGATAAGGTTCCAAAGAAATACGCTGGCCTTGATGGTACAGAGCTTGCGATTTCCGAGTCTCAGGAGCGTATGGCAGTCGTTGTTGATCCAAAGGATGTTGACAAGATGATGCAGTATGTCGCTGAGGAGAACTTAGAGGCAGTTGCAGTTGCTGTCGTAACAGAGGAGAAGCGTCTCGTACTTTCATGGAGAGGAAAGGAGATTGTGAATCTGTCCCGTGCATTCCTTGATACAAACGGTGCTCATCAGGAGACAGATGTCAAGGTTGCTATGCCAGATGCATCTGCAAAATATTTTGACGAGAAGAAGGATGCTTCTGATGTGAAGAAGCTCTGGTTAGATACACTTTCTGATCTGAATGTCGCTTCCCAGAAGGGACTTGTGGAGATGTTCGATTCATCCATCGGCGCAGGTACGGTTACAATGCCATATGGTGGAAAGTACCAGCTTTCTGAGATACAGACGATGATTGCGAAGCTTCCGGTATTGAAAGGAAAGACCGATACAGTTACGATGATGAGCTATGGCTTTGATCCGTACCTGTCAAGCTGGAGCCCATACCACGGAGCGATCTATGCGGTACTTACATCTGTTGCGAAGATCGCAGCTGCAGGTGGTGATGTAAGCAAGGTAAGACTGACATTCCAGGAGTATTTTGAGAGACTTGGTACAGATCCATATCGTTGGGGATTGCCGCTTTCGGCATTGCTCGGTGCGTATGATGTACAGATGGGACTCGGACTTCCTTCTATCGGCGGTAAGGATTCCATGTCCGGTTCGTTCAATGATATTGATGTTCCTCCGACGCTGGTCAGCTTCGCAGTCGATGTTGCAAGCTATCAGGATGTGGTAACGCCGGAACTCAAAAAGGCAGGCAACCAGCTTGTATGCTTCGATATCAAGCGGGATGCTTACGATAAGCCGGATTATCAGGATGCTATGGATAAATACGAGAAGCTGCATCAGGCAATCACAGAGGGCAAGGTTGTATCTGCTTATGCAATCGGCTTTGGTGGTATGATTGAGGCAATCTCGAAGATGGCATTTGGTAACAAGCTCGGTGTGAAGCTTGCGAAGACCGTTGATGCAGATGATCTCACAGCGAAGAAATATGGTTCTATCATTCTCGAAGTAGAGAAGGACAATGTGACAGAGCTTGGTATTCCATGTACAGTTATCGGTGAAGTACAGGATGCACCGGAGTTCGTATATGGCGATGCTGTGATCACAATGGACGAAGCATTAGATGCATGGACAAAGAAGCTTGAGAAGGTATTCCCGACAGAGTCCGGCGTGGAGCAGAACGATAAGATCAACGATACATTGAAGATTGTAGACGGAAAGGTAAGTACAGGAGTGTATGATGCCGGTTCCATCTATGTAGCAAAGAATAAAGTTGCAAAGCCAAAGGTATTTATTCCGGTATTCCCGGGAACAAACTGTGAGTATGATTCAGCCAAGGCGTTTGAGAATGCAGGTGCTGAGGTTCAGACGATCGTCTTCCGCAATCTGGATGCACAGGGCATCCGTGATTCGGTAGATGCATTTACGAAGGCAATCAGTGAGAGTCAGATCATCATGTTCCCAGGTGGTTTCTCCGCCGGTGATGAGCCGGATGGCTCCGGTAAGTTCATTGCAACTGCATTTCGGAATGCAAAGATTGCAGATGAGGTTATGAAGCTTCTGAATGAGCGTGACGGATTGGCACTTGGTATCTGTAACGGATTCCAGGCACTCATCAAGCTCGGACTTGTTCCTTATGGCGAGATCCGTCCGCAGGAGGATGATTCACCGACGTTGACGATCAACAGCATCGGCCGTCATCAGTCCAAGATGGTTTATACAAAGGTTGTTACAAACAAGAGTCCATGGCTGCAGAAGGCAAAGCTTGGCGGTGTGTATACCGTACCAATCTCACATGGTGAGGGACGTTTTGTTGCAAGCAAGGAGTGGACAGAGAAGCTCTTCGCAAATGGACAGGTTGCGACTCAGTATGTTGATATGAATGGCAATCCGACGATGGATGAATATTACAATGTCAATGGTTCTTACTACGCAATCGAGGGTATTACAAGCCCGGATGGCCGTGTACTTGGTAAGATGGCGCACTCTGAGCGTAAGGGAACTGCTGTGGCAGTAAATATCTACGGAGATCAGGATCAGAAGATCTTTGAGTCCGGTGTTGCTTATTTCTCATAAATAAAGGTTAAGATTGCGGCATGGACACATGTCACGGAAAGGGGATGTGTGTTCATGCCACATATTATTTCTATACGGAATTTACAGGATACGGATCTGGATATATACGCCAGACTTTCAGAGGTGCAGCTTCTTCGTTACCGGGAGCCGAAACCTGGTATCTTTATTGCGGAAAGTCCGATCGTCGTGGAGCGGGCACTTGCTGCAGGGTATCATCCTATCTCAATCCTGATGGATGAGGAAGAACTGCCAAAACAACAGAAGTTGTTGGATCGGTGTGGAGATATTCCGGTTTATACTGCAAAGTTTGATATATTGACGCAGATTACAGGCTTTAAGCTGACGCGTGGAATGTTATGTGCGATGGACCGAAAGAAGCTTCCGGAAGCAGATGCCTTATGTGGGAATATGCACCGGATTGCTGTACTTGAGGATGTAATGAACCCGACGAATGTCGGTGCAATCTTTCGTTCGGCGGCGGCACTTGGCATGGATGCAGTGCTTTTAACACATGGATGTGCCGATCCTCTGTACCGTAGGGCAATCCGTGTCAGTATGGGTACGGTGTTTCAGATTCCGTGGACATATCTGCCGAAGACAGAAGAAGATACCGCGCAGGCACTTCATACACTTGGATTTCCATGTGTGGCGATGGCACTCCGGGATGATTCGTGTGAGATCTGCGACCCGCGGTTTACAAAGCTTGATAAGCTCGCTGTGATCCTTGGAACGGAAGGAGAAGGATTGCGGCAGGAGACGATTACACACAGTGAATATACGGTGAAGATACCGATGACACATGACGTGGATTCGCTGAATGTGGCGGCTGCAAGTGCGGTTGCATTCTGGGAACTGTCGAAAAGAGAAACCGTTTAAGTGCGGTTTCTTTTTATTTATAAAAAATCAAAAAGTGATTGACAAATGGTTTTATCGTGTTATAATACATTCAAAACCTACTTATAAAGTAGGAATATAGGGAAATGAAACATAAAAAATAAATTAGAAAATCCGGAGGTAGACATTATGAGTAAAGTAATTAAAAGTGCGTTGGAATTAATCGGTGATACACCATTACTTCAGGCAGATCGTTATGCGAAGAAGGCAGGCGTGACAGATGTAAATCTGTTTGTAAAGCTGGAGTACCTGAACCCATCCGGTTCTGTGAAGGATCGTATTGCACTTGCTATGATTGAGGATGCAGAAGAAAAAGGAGAACTGAAACCGGGCGCAACAATTATCGAGCCGACATCCGGAAATACAGGTATCGGAATTGCAGCCGTTGCAACCGCAAAGGGCTATCGTGCAATCCTGACACTGCCGGAGACCATGAGCGTAGAGCGTAGAAATCTTCTAAAGGCATATGGCGCAGAGCTTGTGCTGACAGATGGCTCTAAGGGGATGAAGGGTGCCATTGCGAAGGCAGAAGAGCTGAAGGAGTCGATTCCGGGTGCAATTATCCTTGGACAGTTTGATAACCCGGCCAATTCCGAGATGCACAAGAAGACAACCGGACCGGAGATCTGGGAGCAGACAGAGGGTAAGGTTGATATTTTCGTAGCCGGTGTTGGTACAGGTGGAACACTGACTGGAGTTGGTGAGTATCTGAAGTCTAAGAATCCGGATGTGAAGATTGTCGCAGTAGAGCCTGCAACAAGTGCAGTTCTTTCAACCGGTCAGGCCGGATCCCACAAGATTCAGGGTATCGGAGCCGGATTTGTACCAAAGGTACTGAATACGAAGATTTACGATGAGATTATTACGATTGAGAACGACGATGCATTTATAGAGGGAAGAGCCTTTGCAAGAGCGGAGGGTGTTCTGGTTGGTATCTCTTCCGGAGCGGCATTGAAGGCGGCAGATATTCTCGCGAAGAGACCGGAGAACAAGGGCAAGACAATTGTTGCACTGCTTCCTGATTCCGGAGACAGATATCTGTCTACTGCATTATTTGCAGAACAGTAAAGAGGAGAAAATGAACGCATAAAATATTGTTCGTTATCTTGACTTATGTTAGTGCCGATTATATAATTTTTTGTATCTGCGGACAGCAACGGAACTTATAATTATATAATCGGTTACTTTATGGAGGAAATTGCATGAAAATATCAACAAAGGGAAGGTATGCACTTCGTCTGATGCTTGATCTGGCAGTTTATAACACCGGAGAGCCGATTAGTTTAAAAGACGTTGCAAAGAGGCAGAATATATCTGAAAAATATATGGAGCAGATTATTTCTGTATTGAACAAGGCGGGATTTGTGCGCGGAATCCGAGGTGCGCAGGGTGGATATCTGCTTTCGCGTGCACCGAAGGATTATACAGTCGGTATGATCTTACGATTGACGGAAGGCGAGCTTGCCCCGGTTGCCTGTGTTGGACAAAATCCAATTGACTGTGACAGAAGAAGCAGCTGCGTAACGGTTCGTATCTGGGAGAAACTGTACGATGCGATATCGGAAGTTGTAGACAATATTACCTTGCAGGATCTGGTCGATTGGAACAACGAGCAATCGGATCAATATATGATATAATAATTCCGTCATGCAAATAAGCAGCGAGGCTGCATGCAGACGGAGGTGCTTATTTATATGACGGATAAACAGACATAAGCATGAAGGAAGATAGTCCGGAATGCGCATGGTTGTTACGATTTCGGAAGTTCGAAGAACGGAGAAATCGTGAATATTATGAATAAGACGGAATCGTGTTCAATGATGCATCGGCATAAAAAAATTATATATGGAATATTGATCATCTGTATGGTGCTTTTTGGTATTTTCGGTTCAGGAAATCTCCTGCGGGATGGAGAGCGAACCTCTTCGGAATCGTCAGATACGCAAGAAACAGCCACGACACAGATTCCTGCGACAACCGGGCAGGCGGCAGACGAAATGACGCATTCTTCATCGGATGCACAAATGACGGTGCTCGATGTACGGATACAGGACAAGATTCAGACGATGAATCTGGAAGAAAAGGTCGGACAGATGTTTTTTGTAAAAAATGATGGACGCTTCGGACCGGATGAGCTAACGCAATATCCGGTTGGGGGCATTATTTTGTTTGCGGGAGATCTGGCTGGAGAGACGGCAGATTCGCTGACAGAGAAGATCCGGTCATTTCAGGATGCTTCGCATATCCCATTGTTGATCGGAACGGATGAAGAAGGGGGGACGGTGACGCGTGTCAGCCGGTATAGTGCGCTGTCTGACCATGTTTTTGCCTCGCCGAGATCCATCTATGCATCAGGAGGCATGGATGCAATTAGAAAAGACACGGAAGAAAAATCAAAGTTACTGTTGTCGTATGGAATCAATGTCAATTTTGCTCCGGTCTGTGATCTGTCCGGGAACAAAAGTGATTTTATTTACGAGCGGTCTTTTGGGGATGATCCGAAGGAGACAGCGGAGTATGTAGATATGGTAGTTACGACAATGCAAAAGCAACGGATTGGAACGGTATTAAAACATTTTCCCGGATATGGAAGCAATGGGGACACCCATGTAAACCGGATTGAGGATACGCGGACATATGAGCAGTTTGTGACGCGGGATTATATTCCGTTTGAAGCGGGGGTAAACGCCGGAGCAGACTGTGTTTTGGTGAGTCATAATGTAGTTGCGGCGATTGATGACGAGTATCCGGCATCTTTGTCTGAGAAGGTGCACGCTGAGATACGGAACGTGTTACAGTTTGATGGTGTTGTAATCACAGATGATCTGATGATGAGTGGGGTGTCCGCCAGCTATGATCTGCAGGAAGCGGCAGTACAGGCAGTCGAAGCGGGAAATGATATGCTGCTTTCCACGAATTATCAGGAGCAGTTCAAAGCTGTGTTACAGGCGGTGAAGGATGGAGAGATCGACGAGTCTCAGATTGATGCGGCGGTTGCTCGTGTACTGAAATGGAAGTACCGGTTGGGACTTCCCGTATTTTAGGCAGAAGGGAGTAAACGAATGAAGTTAATACATTGTGCGGATATTCATTTGAATTCCTCCCTGTCTACACATCTGGACGGAGAGAAACGGAAACAGCGGAGAACCGAGATCCTGCATACGTTTTTACGCATGGTGGATTATGCCGAAGAACAATCGGTGGATGGGATACTCATCGCGGGAGATCTGTTTGATACGAAGAAGGTCGACCGTTCAACCGGAAATGCGGTGATTTCTGCAATCACCGGGCATCCGGAAATCTTGTTTTTCTATCTGCGTGGAAATCACGATGCAGATGGGTTCCTTCAGTCGCTGGATGAAATCCCGGATAACCTGAAGTTGTTTGGTGATACATGGCGTTCGTATGCGTGGGAAGAAGATGGTGCGACAATCGTGATTACCGGTGCGGAAAGCTCTGCACGGAATGCACAGACGTTATATACATCATTAAGGCTTAATCCAAAGCAAATTAACCTTGTGATGCTGCATGGGCAGGAGACGCCATACGCAAGTGGGGCAGGACAGGATGCGGAACAGATTCCACTTGCTTTATTACAAAATAAAGGAATCGATTATCTGGCACTCGGACACATCCATACATACAAGCGCGGGCAGCTCGATGCAAGGGGAATTTATGTGTATCCCGGTTGTTTAGAGGGCAGAGGCTTTGATGAATGCGGTTTACATGGGTTCTGTCTGCTTGATATTGACGCAGCACATCATAAGCTGCAGGATACTTTTGTCCCGTTTGCAAGCCGCAGACTGTGGGAAGCATCGGTGGATGTAAGTGGATGCGCAGCTGGTAAGGATGTCTTAGATGCTGTCAGAGAAACGTTACAGGAGATGCAAGTGCAGTCTGAAGATCTGGTGAAGGTCTGTCTGACCGGCAGTCTGCCTGCAGGCGTGGAAGTAGATGCAGAATTGCTTGCGATGCAGCTTTCACAATCTTTTTTTTATGTAAAGGTTGTAAACCGGATCGTGCCGGAGATCGACTATGCGTCATATTCATATGATACCTCGTTAAAGGGAGAATTTGTGCGGCTGGTTCAGGCACAGACCGGTCTTTCGGAAGAGGTGAAGGCAAAGATTATCCGGACAGGGATATTGGCGCTTACCGGGGAGGCGTTCGTATGAGACTACTGACATGTCATATTGAAAACTTTGGAAAATTGTCGGATTTTTCCTATGATTTTGCGGATGGATATAATGCCATTGTGCTTCCGAACGGTGCAGGGAAAAGCACGTTTGCGGCATTTATCCGTGTAATGTTCTATGGCTTTGCCGGGGAGACAAAGCGGACGGAAATCGAGAAGGAGCGGAAGCGCTATCAGCCGTGGCAGGGTGGTACCTATGGCGGGCAGATTACATTTACGGTGGACGGAAAATATTATCTGTTGTCGCGTGTCTTCGGTAAGACGGCAAAGGGCGATTCCTTCCGGTTACAGGATGCGGATACTTTGCTTGATAGTACGGATTACACGGAACAGGCCGGGCAGGAGTTGTTCGGAATCGATGCGGAATCCTTTCTGCGGACCATCTATATCGGTCAGGCGGAGTGTGCAGCGTTTGCGGCGACAGATAGTGTGAGTGCAAAGCTCGGTAATCAGATGGAAGAAACCGAAGATATGGTAAGCTATGACGTGGCAAATAAAAAGCTTGTCGATGCGATCAACCAGTTATCAGATAAGCGGAGCACCGGAAAAGTTGCGAAGCTCGAACGGGAAGCACATGTGCTTTCACAGGAGATACAGGCAAAAATGGCGGTGCAGGAAGAACTTGACTCGGTTTCAAACCAGTTGACGGCAGTGAAGGCACACTGGAATGCATGCGTCGCAGGGAAAATGTCTGGGGAAAACGATGAGAAAAAAGCTGCAAGTCTATCCGGACAGGAACAGGCAGATAGCTTGCAGCACAGAAAAAATGAAAAAAACGAACAGCGCAAATATAAAGGTATCACAGGTGTTGTATTAGGTCTGCTTGTAATCGTATATGCACTGCTTGCCGCAGGCAAAGGGTATCGCATGTTAATTCTCATCTGTGGTGGATTTAGTGTAGCTGCAGGTGTTTTTATGTTGCTTGGCTATGCGATAAGCAGGAGAAAACAGCGTCCGGAGACAAAACCGGTGCAGACAAAGCCACTATCGGAGGAACAGCAGCAACAGCGGGCATCAGAGATGGAGACGCTGTCGAGACAGATCCTGCAATACAGCCGGAGACTTGATGAGTTGGAGAGCGAGTTTGATGTACTGACCGAAAAGGAAAGAAAATTGCAATCTCTTAATGAAGAATTGATTACGCTCCGGGAAAAATGTGATATAATACAAATGACTAAGGCTTTTTTGACGCAGGCAAAGGAAAATTACGGTGCACGTTATCAGGCACCGGTTATAGATGCATTCCGGAGGTATTACCGGATGTTAGCAGGCGAAGACGGAACAGCGTATGGACTTACGGCGACGTTCGAGATGGAGAGGCAGGAGCAGGGAATGTACCGGGATATGGGATATTTCAGCCGGGGATATCAGGATATGACCGGTTTGTGTATGCGTCTTGCATTTGCGGATGCCATGTACCGGGAGAAAAAGCCGTTTCTGATTCTGGATGATCCGTTTGTGAATCTCGATGAGGAAAAAATAGAGCATGGAAAAGCATTTATAAGAGAAATCGCAAAGGAATATCAGGTGATTTATTTCACCTGTCACGAAAGCCGCGCGTGATAAAGGGGTATACTATGTACACATATAATAAAAAAGTTCTTTTTTCAGATGTTGATGCAACAAGAAGAATGTCGTTTGGGAGTCTGATGGATGCCATGCAGGATTGTGTCAACATCAATTCCGAGTCGGTAGGCAGAGGCATTGACTATATGCTTGAGCATAAGCGGACCTGGTTCGCAATCGGCTGGAATATTGAGATCCGCCGTATTCCGAAGATGTTCGAGGAGATAAGCGTGAAGACCTGGGCGTATGAATTTGCGACATCCATCGGCTATCGTAATGTCATTGTGACAGATGAGAACGGCGAGGATATTGTCTGTGCCGATTCGATGTGGACACTCATGGATATGGAGACGAAGCATCCGGTTCGGATTGAAGAAGAGGATGCAAAGGGATATGAGATCAGACCGCGGTATCCGATGGAAAGATGCGGTAGAAAGATCCGTCTGCCGAAGGAATTTGAGGTTGTTGACACAGTAGTTGTGCCAAAAGCCGACATCGATTACAACGGACATATGAGTAACGCAAAATATATCCTGCTTGCCAATGAATATCTCGAGGATATCACGCGTGTCAGCCGGATCCGCGTGGAATATAAGAGTCAGGCACGGTACAGGGAGACGCTTGTGATCGAGCGTGCACAGTTGGAGAATAAAACAGACGGCGGGACGGAAACACATGTGATCGTCAAGATGAGCGGCAAAGAGGCAGGCGATGTCAAAGCCGTTGTTGATTACAGTATAATAGAAGCTTAAAATATCATTTCGTAGATAAAATAATACAGGAAAAACAGTATATGGAATTAGCAAAAAAAGAGATACAGAATCTAATCCGGATTGCAGCAGATGCGCGTAAATCTGCATACGCCCCATATTCGCAGTTTGCAGTCGGGGCGGCATTGCTTGGGTCGGATGCAAAGATATACACCGGATGTAATATTGAGAATGCAGCATTTACACCGGGAAACTGTGCAGAGCGGACAGCTGTGTTTAAGGCTGTGAGTGAAGGCTGCAGGGAATTTACGGCAATCGCGATCGTAGGCGGGAAACTTGACGAAGATGCGCTTGCGCAGACCGGATACACTGCACCATGCGGCGTGTGCAGACAAGTGCTGCGGGAGTTCGTTAATCCGTCCGCATTTGCCGTGATTTTAGCACGCACAATGGAGGAGTATAAGGTATATACATTGGAAGAACTGCTTCCGGAAAGCTTTGGACCGGAGAATTTGAAATAGATGATGGAGGATGAATCGCTTGAGTAAATTAGAGAATCTGACCGCATATACGGTAGTGGAAAAGAAGGAATTGAAGGAAGTTAACGGATATGGATATATCCTGTCCCACAATAAGACAAAGGCACGGGTGACTGTGATTGAGAATGATGATACGAACAAAGTATTTACGATTGGGTTTCGAACACCGCCAGCCGACGATACCGGTGTGCCGCATATCACGGAGCATTCGGTTCTTTGCGGTTCCAGAAAATTTCCGGTCAAGGATCCGTTCGTGGAGCTTTGCAAAGGAAGTCTGAATACATTCTTAAATGCAATGACTTATTCGGACAAGACAGTATATCCGCTTGCAAGTCTGAATGAGAAGGATTTTCATAATCTGATGCATGTCTATATGGATGCCGTTTTTTATCCGGATATGTATGAGAAGAAGGAGATCATGATGCAGGAGGGCTGGCATTATGAGATTGACGAGGAGACCGGGGAGCTCACGTATAACGGTGTTGTATTTAACGAGATGAAGGGCGTGTATTCTTCTCCGGAACAGCAGCTTTACCGAATTATTGAGAAGTCGCTGCTTCCACATACAGCATATGGCTTTGAATCCGGCGGAGATCCGGAGGCAATCCCGAATCTGACACAGGAGGATTTTATTGCGTTTCATAAGCGGTATTATCATCCGAGCAACAGTTATATCTATCTGTATGGAGATATGGATGCCGCAGAGGAGCTTACATTTATTGATGAGGAATATTTACAGAATTTTGATTATGCGGAGATTGATTCGGCTCTGACAGACGAGCCGGCATTTGAAAAACCGGTAACGGAACGGGCATATTACTCAATCTCTGAAAACGAATCCGAGCAGGATAACACATATCTGGCATACAATATGGTTATCGGTACAAGTGCGGATAAGAAATTATGTGCAGCATTCGCGATTCTTGAATATGCCTTGCTGTCGGCACCGGGCGCACCGCTCAAAAAGGCATTGATTGATGCAGGACTTGGCAAGGATATTCTGTCATCCTTTGATGACGGTATCAAACAGCCGAACTTCTCAATCATTGCAAAGAATGCGAATGCAGAAGATTTAGAACGATTTATACAGGTGCTTGAGGATACGCTTGCTTCCATTGTGGAGCAGGGTATGGATAAGAAATCGCTGCTTGCGGCAATCAATTATTTTGAGTTTAAGCACAAGGAAGGAAACTTTGGACGATTCCCGAAGGGATTGATGCTCGGATTAAATGCATTTTCTACATGGCTTTATGATGATGCGGCAGCACTTGATCTGTTCAGCCTGAACGATGTGTATGATGCGTTGAAGCAGGATGTGGAGACCGGATATTTTGAAGCTCTGATCAGACAGTATATTTTACAGAATACGCACAAGTCATATTGTCTGCTGATGCCAAAGAAGGGCCTTAATAATGAGATTGCAGAGCGTGAGAAGGCACGGCTTGTGGCATATAAGGAGACGCTTTCTGCGGCGGATATCGAGGAGATCCGTGCGAACATGATGCATCTTAAGGAGTACCAGAGTTCCGGTGATGCGGAGGAAGACTTGAAGAAGATTCCGATGCTTGCAATCGATGATATCGAGAAACATGCCAAGAAAATAAATAACCGCATTCTGGAGATTGAACATGTCAAGGTACTAAGTCATGATATTTTTACAAACGGAATCACGTATCTCAGCCTAAACTTCTGTATGGATGATATCGACTATGATAAGTTTCCGGTAATTGCACTTTTGACGGAAATTTTTAAGTATGTGGATACGGAGCATTTCAGTTACAGTGAGTTATCGAACGAGATCGATCTGTATACCGGTGGCATTGGATTCAGTACAACGGTCACCAATAAGAAAGAATATGGCGGTTATGTGACACATTTTGTCGTCAGTGCAAAGATGTTGGATGCACAGCTCGATAAGGCAATGGAATTAGTTGAGGAGATTTTGTTCACCTCGAAGCTTTCGGATAAGAAGCGATTGAAGGAGATTATTGCGGAGACGCGTGCGGCAATGAAAGACGATCTGCTTGCGAACGGACATACAACAGCGGCGGGACGCGCAACGGCATATATTTCTAAAATAGGTGTTGTGAAAGAACTGACAGAGGGTGTGGATTATTATATGTATCTGTCAGATCTGGATGATCATTTCGAAGAACGCTATGAGGGTCTGGCTGCTGATCTGCAGGAGGTACTTGGACAGCTTCTGCGCAGAGATTCCCTGCTCGTGAACTTTACTTCCGATAAGAAGCCGGAGGATACGCTGACTGAGAGTCTGACGGGATTTTCCTGCAAGCTTTCGACAAGACTGGCGTTTGAGAATGTGAAGGAAATTCCGGTAATAAAAAAGAACGAGGGCTTCAAGACGGCAAGTCAGGTACAGTACGTAGCGACGGCCGGTAATTTCTGTGAACGTGGATATGGGTATACCGGCGCTTTGAATGTATTGCAGTGTATCTTCTCATACGATTATCTGTGGATCAATGTGCGTGTGAAGGGTGGTGCTTACGGCTGTATGTGCAGCTTCAATCGAAGCGGTAACGCATATTTTACCTCCTATCGTGATCCAAATCTGCTGGAGACATATGAAATCTATAAGAAGGCACCGGACTATGTGAGAAGCTTTGACGCAGACGAACGAGACATGACGAAATATATTATCGGAGCAATCAGTAAAATGGATGCACCGCTTACACCATCCGCAGAGGGTAATTTCAGTCTGATCTGTTATCTGATGGGAATTGAAGATGTGGATCTGCAGCGGACAAGAGATGAAGTGCTTGGTGCGACACCGGAAGTAATCCGTGGACTTGCCGGATATGTGGAAGCGGCTGTCGATGGCGGTGTGATCTGTGCAATCGGTGATGAAGCGCAGATCGAAGCTGCGAAGGATGCATTTACAGAAGTAAAGAGCGTATTTTAGGTACAATACACAGGGAGAAACATATGGATAACTTATCGACATACAAATCCGGATTTGTTGCAATCATCGGACGTCCGAATGTGGGAAAGTCCACATTGATGAATCATCTGATCGGACAGAAGATTGCGATTACAAGCAGCAAAGCGCAGACGACGAGAAACCGGATCCAGACAGTATATACGGATGATGAAGGACAGATTGTGTTCCTGGATACACCGGGTATCAACAAGGCGAAAAATAAGCTTGGCGAGTATATGATGAATGTTGCGTACTCCACATTGAATGAGGTGGATATCGTCATGTGGATCGTGGAGCCGACGACATTTATCGGCGCGGGCGAGCGTCATATCATTGATGTGTTAAGTAAGGTAAATACGCCGGTGGTGCTTGTTATCAATAAGACGGATACCGTGGATAAACAGGCAGTTGCAGATGCTATAAACACATACAAAGAGGTACATGATTTTGATGCGATTGTTCCTGTTTCTGCACTGCGCGGACACAATCAGGCGGAGCTGATTAAGACGTTAAAGCGGCTGCTTCCGTTTGGACCGCAGTTTTATGATGAGGATACGATTACCGATCAGCCGGAACGTCAGATTGTGGCGGAGATGATCCGTGAACAGGCACTTCGCCAGTTAGACAAAGAGATTCCGCATGGTATCGCCGTTGTGATCGACCGGATGAAGGAACGTCCGGATGGCAGTTGCATAGATATTGAGGCAACAATCATCTGTGAGCGGGATTCCCACAAGGGGATTATTATCGGAAAGCAGGGTGCAATGCTTAAGAAGATTGGTACGAAAGCACGGATCAGCATGGAAAATCTGCTGGACATGAAAGTGAATTTAAAGCTATGGGTAAAGGTAAAGAAGGACTGGAGAGACAGCGATACCTTACTTCGTAATTACGGTTATCGGGAGGAAAATTAAGATGAAGATCGGTTTTGACAACCAAAAGTACTTAGAGATGCAGTCACAGCACATACGTGACCGGATCGCACAGTTTGATAATAAATTATATCTGGAGTTTGGAGGCAAGCTTTTTGATGACTATCATGCGTCACGCGTGCTTCCGGGATTTCAACCGGATTCGAAGCTGCAGATGCTGTTACAGTTAAAAGACCAGGCTGAAATCGTGATTGTGATCAGTGCAGAGGATATCGAGAATAACAAGGTGCGTGATGATTATGGAATTACATATGATATGGATGTGCTGCGTCTGATCGACGAATTCCAGGCAGTAGGACTGTATGTTGGCAGTGTGTGTCTGACGAAGTATGCCGGACAGGCATCGGCAGAGCTTTTCCGCAAGAAGCTTGCAGAGCTTGGAATCAAGTCTTACCGTCACTATAAGATTGTTGGATACCCAAGTGATATTGCCCATATCGTGAGTGATGAGGGGTATGGAAAGAATGAATATATCGAGACAGAGCGCCCGCTTGTTGTCATCACGGCACCGGGACCGGGCAGTGGAAAGATGGCAACCTGCCTGTCTCAGCTTTACCATGAATATAAGCGTGGCGTGAAGGCCGGGTATGCAAAGTTTGAGACATTCCCGATCTGGAATCTGCCACTCAAGCATCCGGTCAATCTTGCTTATGAGGCAGCAACAGCGGACTTAAACGATGTCAATATGATCGATCCGTTTCATCTGGAAGCATATGGTGAGACAACCGTTAATTACAACCGCGATATCGAGATATTCCCGGTTGTTGCGACAATGTTTGAACTGATCGCCGGAAGCAGCCCATATAAGTCTCCAACGGATATGGGTGTCAATATGGCTGGAAATTGTATCATTGACGATCAGGTATGCCGCGATGCATCGGCACAGGAGATCATCCGCCGGTATTATCGGTGCCTGTGTGACAGAAAGCGTTACGGACAGTCGAAGGATGACAAGAATAAGTTAGAGCTTTTACTGCGGCAGGCGGGTGTCTCTATGGAGGACCGCCTGGTGGCAAAGAAAGCATTGGCAAGGGAAGAGGAGACCGGACATCCGGCGATGGCAATCGAGCTTGCAGACGGCACGATCGTAACCGGAAAGACCGGAGATCTGCTCGGTGCATCGGCAGCTGCGATCTTGAATGCGCTTAAAGTACTTGCCGGAATTCCACATGAAGTACAGTTAGTATCCAAGGAAGCGATTGAGCCGATCCAGCGACTCAAAATCCAATATCTTGGAAGCCACAATCCAAGATTGCATACCGATGAGATTCTGATTGCGCTTTCCACGACGGCGGCACAGGATGAAAAAGCAAAGCTAGCAATAGAGCAGCTCTCCAAATTGAAGAATTGTCAGGCACATTCGACGGTATTACTTTCATCGGTGGATGAGCAGCTCCTGAAGAAAATAGGTGTTCAGCTTACGTGCTCCCCGAAGTATGAAGAGGAAGACAGAAAATATCACAGACGTTAAAAAATTGATTGTAAATAGAATATGAATCTGATAAAATATGCTTGTTTTTGTAAGAAAAAACAGGCATATTTTTATGCATTTTCGTAGAGAATACGAAAGAAAAATCTGGCCTGCATCCGCCAATGCCATGGATAAGGATGTCAGGAACACAAGGAGGATGAGAGTTTATTGGAAAACAACACTAGTTCAACAAACATTATTGAGCTAAAGCACATCACAAAAACATTTGAGGATGGGTTTGTCGCTGTAGAGGATTTTAACCTTACGGTAAAAAGGGGCGAATTCGTAACGTTTTTAGGGCCTTCGGGCTGTGGTAAAACCACAACACTCCGCATGATTGCGGGCTTTGAAATTCCTACAGAGGGAGAAATACTGCTAGATGGTAAAGAGATTGGAAATCTACCACCAAACAAACGCCCGATCAATACAGTATTTCAACGGTATGCATTGTTTCCACATTTAAACATTTTTGACAATATCGCCTTTGGATTAAAGCTTAAGAAGCTGCCGAAGGACGAGATTAAGCGGAAGGTAAAGAAAGTTCTGGAGATGGTAGACTTAGAAGGGTTTGAGACGCGGAAGGTAGCAACCTTGTCCGGTGGACAGCAGCAGCGAATCGCAATTGCGCGTGCACTGGTTAATGAGCCGCAGATCCTGCTTCTCGATGAGCCGCTCGGTGCGCTCGACTTAAAGATGCGCAAGGAGATGCAGCTTGAACTGAAAAGTATGCATGAAAGACTTGGCATTACCTTTATCTATGTAACACACGACCAGGAGGAGGCACTTACGATGTCGGACAAGATCGTTGTCATGTCCGAAGGACGTATGCAGCAGATCGGAACTCCTGAGGATATATATAATGAGCCGAAAAATGCATTTGTTGCAGACTTTATCGGTGAGAGTAATATTTTTACGGGTATCATGACAGACAAGCTCAAGGTGCGTTTCTGCGGAGCGGAATTTGCCTGTGTGGATGATGTCGAGCATGGACGGCTGGTGGAAGTTGTTGTGCGTCCGGAGGATGTGGAGATCACAACGCCTGAGAATGGTGCAATCACAGGAACGGTTACATCGGTTGTATTCAAGGGTGTCCACTATGAGATCACAGTGGAATCCGGCAAGAACGAGATCGTGATCCAGTCGACGAAGACCGCAGCGGTTGGAAGCCAGGTTGGACTGAATGTGGAACCGGACGGTATTCATATCATGATTCCGGAACACACACTGAATAAGATCGAGAGTGATGTAGACAAGAATTATGAGCTTACAATCTTTGATGGAAAGATCCAGTGTGATCTGACGAAGATCATTCCGGGTTCTAAGTTTAACGACGCGCATGAGCTTTTAGATGCACATGGTGACGTGATTGATTATGAGAAACTGAAGGTCGTGCTTGCAATCAAGCCACGGCATATTTCCATGAGCGATAATGAGGAAGAGGGTATCGTCTGCGGACATATCATCAACCTGATCTACAAGGGTGATCATTACAGCTACGTGGTCCGTACGGATATGGATGAAGATTTCATCGTTAACGATGAATACCTGTGGAATATGGATGACTATGTAAGTCTGGTTATTCCGGAGGAGCATATCCAGTTTTCCATCAAGAAATAGAAAAGGAGTGATATTGTATGCGTTCTTCACGTTTTGCAAAGAGCGGACTGGGTATACCTTATGCACTTTTTCTATTGCTGTTTGTAGTAGCCCCATTGTTTGTTCTTTTATATTATGCGTTTACAAACGGACAAGGTCAGTTTACCGTGCAGAATCTGGCGGCATTTTTTACGAGCCCGAATACGATCGGTACACTTGCGTACAGCTTTGCGCTGGCGGTTGTGACGACCTGCGTCTGTGTACTGCTTGCATATCCGATTGCGTATATCTTAGCGCGCAGCAATATGCGGCATAAGAGTGTGATCTTAGTTGCATTTGTGATGCCGATGTGGATCAATTTCACATTGCGTATCACTGCATTAAAAGAGATACTTACGGTGTTAGAGGGGAATCTTGCCCTGCATCCGTTTTTAAATTCTGTCATCGGCATGACGTATGATTTTCTTCCATTCATGATTCTGCCGATGTACACGACCCTGATGAAGTTAGACACGAGTCTGATAGAGGCGGCAGGTGACCTTGGCGCGAATCCGGTACAGACATTCCTGAAGGTGACACTGCCACTTTCCGTGCCAGGCATTATCAGCGGAATCACGATGGTATTTCTGCCATCTATGACAAACTATGTTGTGCTGGACATGCTTTATAACAGCACGTATATTATGGGTAGTCTGATTGGAAGCTATTTTGCATCCTACGACTGGCACAACGGATCAATGATCGCACTGATCCTGCTTTTGATCATATTGATCTTCACCCTCTTTACGAACAAATACTCGGACGAGGACGAGGGAAGAGGAGGTGCACTGATCTGATGAGAAAGACGATTGGAAAACTATTTTTAATTCTTATGCTGCTCGTTATCTATGCACCGATTCTGATTCTGGCGGTATACAGCTTTACGGATTCCGGAAATATCGGTTCGATCCACGGATTTTCTATGCAGAATTATGTGACACTGTTCACAAAGGGCGAGCTTCGGGATATGATTGTCGGGACGGTTCTTCTGGCACTTGTTTCATCTCTGCTTGCTACAATCCTTGGAACGATGGGTGCGATTGGCGCGTTTTATTCGAAGAAACTTGCGAAGAACTTTATTAACACAGCCAATCAGATTCCGGTTGTCAATGCAGATGTTGTAACCGGCTTTTCCATCTGCGTGCTGCTGATCGTTGCATTTGGCATGAATAAGGAAAGCTATGTGCCGCTGCTGATCGGACATGTAGTGTTATCTGCGCCATTTGTGTATCTGTCTGTGGTTCCGAAATTAAAGCAGATGGATGCAAGTCTGTATGAGGCGGCAATGGATCTTGGTGCGTCTCCGTCGATGGCACTCCGTAAGGTTGTGATCCCGCAGATCATGCCGGGTATCGTATCCGGATTTGCGCTGGCAATCACACTTTCGCTTGATGATTATTTCATCGCAAGCTATACAAAACCGGCAACGTTCAACACGATCAGTACGTATGTTGTCAATGCAACCAAGGGTTCACAGACAGAGATCAAAACTGCACTCTGGGCGCTCTCGACAGTGATCTTCCTGATTGTTATTCTGGCAGTGGTTGTCATGAATGTGGCTGGCAGAAAGACAACCTCTGAAAAAGGAGGTGTCCGCAATGAGAAATAAGATGTTAAAACGTGTGACAGCCGTTGCGGCGGCAGCTATGATGACATTTCTGGCGATGGTGCCGGGAACAAAGATCACACACGCACAGGGAAATGACGACGTGATCAAGCTGCGTGTCTGCAACTGGGAGGAATATATCGATCTTGGTGACTGGGACGAAGAAGAACGCATGGAGCTTGAAAATGGTGCGGAGATCTTCGGTGAGAATTCGATGGTCGATGATTTCACCGAGTGGTATTACGAGACGTACGGCAAGCGCGTGGAGGTTGAGTATTCGTGCTTCGGTACGAACGAGGATCTGTATAACCAGCTGACACTCGGCGATGTGTATGACCTTGTCTGTCCGTCTGATTATATGATCATGAAGCTGATGGCAGAGAAGAAGCTGGTGCCGTTTTCAGAAGATTTTTATGATACGGACAATCCGGATAATTACTATGTGCGAGGGGTATCCGATTATATTAAGGATACGTTTGATGAAAATGAGATCGGCGGTGAGTCGTGGAGTAAATATGCGGCAGGCTATATGTGGGGCGTCACCGGTGTTCTCTACAATCCGGAGAAAATGACAGAAGAGGAAGCATCTACCTGGGATGTGTTTCTAAATGACAAGTTCAAGCGCCAGGTTACGATCAAGGATAATGTCCGGGATTCTTATTTTGCGGCACTTGGTTCTTACAGAAAAGATGAACTGATGGATGAATCGCTCCGCAATGCACCGGATTATCAGGAACGATTGATGCAGATCATGAATGATGTGGATTCCGATACGATCGAGAATGTAGAGGACATCCTGCAGGATATGCAGGGCAATGTTTATTCGTTTGAGACCGACAGCGGTAAAGCAGACATGATCAGCGGAAAGGTCGTTGCAAACTACCAGTGGTCCGGAGATGCTGTCTATGCGATGGATCAGGCAGAAGAGGATGATTTCTATCTGGATTTTGCGGTGCCGGAGGAGTCGACGAACTTGTGGTTTGACGGCTGGGTTATGCTGCAAAGCGGAATCGGACAGGATGCGGAAAAACAGCAGGCCGCGGAAGCGTTTGTGAATTTTGTGTCTCGTCCGGATAATGCGGTGCGTAACATGTATTACATTGGTTATACATCGGTAATCAGTGGCGGTGACGATGATACAGTCTATGATTATCTGAAATGGAATTATGAGGCAGAGGATGATGAAGAGGATACAACAGAGTATCCGGTTGGTTTCTTCTTCTGTGGGGATGATTCCAATGAAGATTATATTATGACTGTGCCGGAAGAACAGACGCGCAGACAGTTGTTTGCACAGTATCCGACGCAGGAGGTACTGCAACGGAGTGCAGTCATGCAGTATTTTGATGATACGGCGAATAAGGAAATCAATCAGATGTGGATCAATGTCCGGTGTTATAATATTGAGGATGTGCCGGTACAGATATGGATTTTCGTTGGTGCGGCCATCGTACTTGTGATTTATATTACCATACGTATCCGGATGAGTCATTACCGGGAAAAGAAATAGAGAGATAACAAAAAATGCGTGAGGAAATACAGGTAACGGGTATAATTTTATATGCAACACTTGTGAAGGAGTACGATAAACGGTTGGTCATACTGACCAAGGAACGCGGAAAGATTACAGTGTTTGCAAATGGTGCCAGAAAGGCGGTAAGCCAGCTCCGGGCGGCGAGCCAGAGCTTCGTGATGGGTACTTTTACCGTATTTCCGGGAAGAGATTCCTATACGTTAGTCAAAGCGGAGGTCCGGGAATATTTTTCCGGACTTCCTTTGGATATGGAGAAGTTGTGCTATGCATCGTATGTGTGTGAATTTATGTCATATTATACGAGAGAGGGCTGCTATTGTGTAAATGAGCTCAATCTGCTCTATGTGACACTCAAGGCACTTGAACAGGGAACCGTGGACAATCAGCTGATCCGCTATGCGTTCGAAGTACGGCTGATGGATATCGAAGGACAGGGGATTCATGCATATACATGCGTACGCTGCAATAAGAAGGAACTGAAATATTTCAATGCGAAGGCAGGCGGGCTTCTGTGTGAGGCATGCGGAAAAGAGCTGAAGCTTACACGGACGGTATCCGAGACACTTATTTATACTCTGCAATATATCCAGTCGGCAGATCTTACGAAGCTGTATGCGTTTCAGTTAAGTGAAGAGGCGATGGCAGAATTAAAGTACGTGGCAGACCGTTTCCGGGAAGCATATATCGACCGGGAATTCAAATCGCTGGAAATACTATCATCCCTGTAAAAGCCCGACGCATAAAAATGCATGGTGTATGATGAATTTCAAAAATATGGTTGCAATCTGAACCATTAGCCTGTAAAATGTTGTATGTTTCATATGGTGAAGAAAGTCACACCGAAAAATAATAAGAATCCGCACACTCCGGTGCGAGAGGAAGGAAGGTTTACAAAATATGGAAAAGACTTTAGACAAAATCGTAGCACTTGCAAAGAACAGAGGATTTGTGTATCCGGGTTCTGAAATCTATGGAGGACTTGCTAATACATGGGATTACGGAAACCTTGGAGTTGAGCTCAAAAACAATGTGAAGAAGGCATGGTGGAAGAAGTTCATTCAGGAGAATCCTTACAACGTAGGTGTGGATTGTGCCATTCTTATGAATCCACAGACATGGGTGGCATCCGGTCACCTGGGTGGATTTGCAGATCCTCTGATGGACTGTAAAGAGTGTCACGAGCGTTTTCGTGCAGATAAATTGATTGAAGATTATATGGCTGACAACGGAATCGAGATCGAGGGTTCCATTGACGGCTGGACAAATGAGCAGATGGAGCAGTACGTGGAAGAGAAGCATATCTGCTGTCCAAGCTGCGGCAAGCATAACTTTACCGGTATCCGTCAGTTTAACCTGATGTTCAAGACATTCCAGGGTGTAACCGAGGATGCAAAGAATACAGTTTACTTAAGACCGGAGACCGCGCAGGGTATCTTCGTAAACTTCAAGAATGTACAGCGTACATCCCGTAAGAAGATTCCGTTTGGTATCGGTCAGATCGGAAAGTCCTTCCGTAACGAGATCACACCGGGTAACTTCACATTCCGTACAAGAGAGTTTGAGCAGATGGAGCTGGAGTTCTTCTGCGAGCCTGGTACAGATATGGAATGGTTCCGTTACTGGAGAGAATTCTGTATTAACTGGCTGAAGGATCTTGGAATCAAGGATGATGAGATGCGTGCACGTGACCATTCTCCGGAGGAGCTTTGTTTCTACAGTAAGGGTACAACGGATATTGAGTTCCTGTTCCCATTTGGCTGGGGCGAGCTGTGGGGAATCGCAGACCGTACCGATTACGATCTGACACAGCATCAGAATACATCCGGTGAGCCAATGGAGTACTTCGACGATGAGAAGAAGGAAAAATACATTCCTTACGTTATCGAGCCATCACTGGGAGCAGACCGTGTGACACTTGCATTCCTCTGTGCCGCTTATGACGAGGAGAACATCGGAACCGAGGAGAAGCCGGATATGAGAACCGTACTTCATTTCCATCCGACATTAGCACCGGTTAAGATCGGTGTGCTTCCGCTTTCTAAGAAGCTGAACGAAGGTGCAGAGAAGATCTATGCAGAGCTTGCAAAGACATATAACTGTGAGTTCGATGACAGAGGAAACATCGGTAAGCGTTACAGAAGACAGGATGAGATTGGTACTCCGTTCTGTGTGACTTACGATTTTGAGTCTGAGACAGACGGCGCTGTAACTGTCCGTGATCGTGATACGATGGAGCAGGAGCGTGTGAAGATCGAAGATCTGAAGGCTTACTTCGAGAAGAAATTTGAATACTAAAAGAAGATAAGGGACAGGGATGCTTGTCGGCATCCCTTTTCTTTTAATCAGAGCGCTTTAATACAGTAAAGCGTTACGCAATAACGCAATGGAGAAATAAAGAACTGGATTGAAGGAATTTACAATCACCAGACAGAAGAAAAAGGAGAGAGAAAATGGCGATTAAAATTATCATGTTAGTAATATTTTTTGGAGTGATGATCGGTGTCGGAGTATACTGCCGGAGGCATGCGACCGATGTCAATGGATTTGTATTAGGTGGAAGAAATGTTGGACCATGGCTGACTGCATTTGCATACGGAACCTCATACTTTTCCGCTGTTATCTTTATCGGATATGCGGGACAGTTCGGATGGAAGTTCGGTCTTGCTTCCACATGGATCGGGCTTGGAAATGCGTTTATCGGTTCCCTGCTTGCATGGAATGTACTCGGCAGACGGACGAGGACAATGAGCCAGCATTTAGAGAGTAAGACGATGCCGGAATTCTTCGGTGTCCGGTTTGATTCGAAGATGCTTAAGATCTTGGCGTCCCTGATCGTATTTGTATTCCTGATTCCGTATACGGCATCGCTTTACAACGGACTTTCAAGATTGTTCGGGATGGCGTTTAACCTGGATTATACAGTCTGCATCGTCGTGATGGCAGTGCTTACCGGAATCTATGTGATCGCAGGAGGTTACATGGCGACAGCCATTAATGATTTTATCCAGGGATGTATCATGATCATCGGAATCATCGCGGTCATTGCATCGGTATTAAAATCAAATGGTGGATTCATGCAGGCAATCGATGCATTGGCACGAGTTGAGGATGCGCAGGCAACTTCCACACCGGGAGCATTTGCATCGTTCTTCGGACCGGATCCTTTTGGACTTCTGTGTGTTGTGATCCTGACGTCACTTGGCACATGGGGACTTCCTCAGATGGTACAGAAGTTTTATGCAATCAAGGATGAGAAGTCAATCGGAAAAGGCACATTAATATCCACAATCTTCGCAATCATTGTAGCTGGTGGCTGTTATTTCCTTGGAGGCTTCGGCAGACTGTATGATATCGACATCGCGGCACAGGGCTATGATGCGATTATCCCGGCGATGATCGAGAAGCTGTCTCCGTTTTTGATCGCGGTTGTTGTAATCTTAGTTCTTTCTGCATCCATGTCGACATTATCGTCACTGGTGCTCGCATCTTCTTCGACACTGACGCTGGATATGATCCGTGGCACGATCGTGAAGGAGATGACAGAGAAGAAACAGGTATTTATCATGCGTATCTTCATCGTTGTATTTATTGCAATCTCCGCAGTGATCGCGGTTGTACAGTATAAGAGCGGCGTGACATTTATCGCACAGCTTATGGGTATTTCGTGGGGTGCACTTGCAGGGGCATTCCTTGCACCGTTTATCTATAGCCTATACTGGAAGGGTGTGACGAAGGCCGCCGTGCTTGTGAACTTCCTGTTCGGCAGTGGCATCATGGTAGCGAATATGCTTGCGAGAGCATCATTCCCAACCGTGTTGCAGTCGCCAATCAACTGTGGTGCATTTGCAATGCTTGCCGGACTTATCATCGTTCCGGTTGTGAGCCTTATCACACCAAAGCTTTCCGATGAGAAGAAACAGGCGGTATTTTCCTGCTATGAAAAATAAGTTCTAAACAGAGGATTTGCGCATAGGCTATATAGAAACCAAGTTGTACGAGAGGACGGCAGCATGAGAACACGACAAACGGCGCTTCGCATGATCGTACTTTCATTTTTACTTGTGGGATGCATGTGTGTCTTCGCGGCCTGTGCAAAATCAGAGAAGAAGGCTTCGGCTGCGGGGGTATACCATCTGTATTCCATGGAGTCGGACGGGGACAGCTATTCTCACGACGATATCGTGTCATATGGGCTGGATTCCATGGCACTTACGTTGTATGCGGATGGCACGGCAAGCCTTGGCTTCGGGGAGGAGACAGAGCAGTTTCAATGGAAGGAAGGCATGCTTTATTCGGATGATGAGGAGATTGCTTTTACCGTGGAAAATGGAATGCTCACCGTATCAATAGATACAGAAAGCATGGTTTTCGAGCGGGTGAAAGATGCACCGGAGAAGATGGAAGTCCAGAACCCGGAAGAAACAACCGGCACCCCGACAGACGATACGGAAGTGTCCGGAACGGATTTGCCGCAGCAGTAGATACGAGCAGCCCGGGCTGAAAAGAGAATAAAAAAGGCAGTTGATTTCCGCGTAAAATACGTCCGGAAAACCAATTGCCTTTCTTTTTATGTTTTTTTATGGCGATTTTACTAAATATTTATAAAAATGCCTTTATCAATTGTGAAAATTATGTTATAATTTCTTGCAGTGTGATGGGGACGTGCCATAGTCTGCTATCGCAGAAATTTGATTACTTAGGAGGTATATGACAAATGGCAAACAAGTGGGTTTATATGTTTAGCGAAGGCGACATGACCATGCGTAATCTTCTTGGTGGTAAGGGTGCCAACCTTGCAGAGATGACAACAATTGGTCTTCCGGTACCACAGGGATTCACAATTACAACAGAAGCTTGTACACAGTACTATGAGGATGGTCGTAAGATTAATGATGAGATCATGGCTCAGGCTATGGAAGGTGTTAAGAAGATGGAGGAGATCAACGGCAAGAAGTTTGGCGATCTCAAGAATCCATTGCTTGTTTCTGTACGTTCAGGTGCCAGAGCTTCTATGCCTGGTATGATGGATACAATCTTGAACCTCGGTTTGAACGACGAGGTAGTTGCAGCTATGATCGCTGGTAACCCAGATCCAGCATTTGAGCGTTTCGTATATGATTCTTACAGACGTTTCATCCAGATGTTCTCAGACGTTGTTATGGAAGTTGGTAAGAAGTACTTCGAGCAGCTGATCGACAAGATGAAGGAAGAGAAGGGTGTTAAGTTCGACGTTGAGCTTACAGCAGCAGATCTTAAGACTCTTGCAGAGCAGTTCAAGGCTGAGTACAAGAATCAGCTTGGTACAGACTTCCCTTCAGATCCTGTAGAGCAGTTGAAGCTTGCTATCGAGGCAGTATTCCGTTCATGGGATAACCCTCGTGCAAACGTATACAGAAGAGATAATGATATCCCTTATTCATGGGGTACAGCCGTTAACGTAATGCCTATGGTATTCGGTAACCTGAACAACGAGTCTGGTACAGGTGTTGCATTTACTCGTGACCCTGCAACAGGTGAGAAGAAGCTTATGGGTGAGTTCCTTATC